>Ga0209839_10000240_pt1 | contig 28056 bp, 27 predicted proteins | sample OrgsoiDNA2013050_FD_185800 | JGI IMG/M metagenome (GOLD analysis project Ga0209839, IMG submission 185800) | Permafrost soil microbial communities from the Arctic, to analyse light accelerated degradation of dissolved organic matter (DOM) -... | ecosystem: Environmental > Terrestrial > Soil >... | reverse complement strand
GTCGAGGCGGCGCTGCCAGCGGCGCACCGGCTCGTCGGGGGCCAGCCCGTGCTCGAGGAAGTGCAGGGTCGCGCCGGGCCGCAGGACGCGCCGGACCTCCCGCAGGGCGGCGGCGGGGTCGGGGATGGTGCACAGCGTCCAGGTGGACAGCGCGGCGTCATAGCTGCTGTCCGGGAACGGCAGCGCCTGGCCGTCCAGGCCGGATCGCTGCACCGGGACGCCGGCCGCGGTGACGCGCCTGGCCGCGAGTTTCCAGCTGAGGTCGGCCGGCTCGATGGCGGCGACCCGGGTAACGGCCGGCGGGTAGCAGGGGACGTTGCGGCCCGAGCCGAAGCCGATCTCCACGACGTCCCCGGTCAGGCCCGCGCAGACCCGGCGTCGCAGCGGCTCGAGCTGCTTGCCGCAAGCGACGTTGATGATCCGCGGCAAGACCCGCTCTTCGTAGAATCGCACGCCATCATCATGCCCCGGCCAGTTCGCCGCGCCGACAGCGACCACGCCAGCTCCGGTAGGGTTCGCTGCTGTGCGCTCCCACATCGCGTCACGGACGCTGGTAGCCGTCCGGGCCCTGGTGATCCTCGCGGCCCTGACGCTGGTCGGCGCCGCGTGCAGTTCGGGAGTTCCCGCTGCGTCACCGCCGGAGTCTGCTGCGCCGTCGGCCAGTGCTGCGCCGTCGGCCAGTGCGGCGCCGTCAGGCAGTGCGGCAGGCCTGCCGCCGGTGGCCGCCGCGCCCGCGCACACGGTGGTCGTGATGATGGAGAACCACTCCTACAGCCAGGTGATCGGCAATGCGCAAGCGCCCTACCTCAACCGGCTGGCCAGCCTCGGTGCGCTGTTCACCGACTCCCGCGCCGTCACCCACCCCAGCCAGCCGAACTACCTGGCCATCTTCTCCGGCGGCACGCAGGGGATCACCGATGACAGCTGCCCGCACCGCTTCACCGCAGCCAACCTGGCCGCGGAGCTGATCGGCGCGGGCCGGACCTTCGCCGGGTACTCCGAGGATCTGCCCGCAACCGGATCGAGCGCGTGCACCAGCGGCGAATACGCGCGCAAGCACCTGCCATGGACCAACTTCAGCAACGTGCCAGCCGCCGACAGCCGGCAGTTCTCGCGCTTTCCCGCCGGCAGCCCGTCCGCCCCGATTCCCTCCGGGGACTATGCACGGCTGCCTACGGTGTCCTTTGTCATCCCGAATCTGTGCGACGACACGCACGACTGCTCGGTCGCCACGGGAGACACCTGGCTGCGGGCTCACCTCGGCGGCTACGCCGCGTGGGCCATGACCCACCACAGCCTGCTGATCGTGACCTGGGACGAGAACGACGACAGCCCCGGCAACCACATCGCCACGATATTCGCTGGCCAGACGGTCCGGCCTGGCCGCTCCAGCCAGCCCATCACCCACTACAGCGTCCTGCGCACGATTGAGGCCCTCTATGGAGTGCCCGCCCTCGGCCACGCCACCACCGCCCAGCCGATCACCGGCATCTGGAAAGCCTGACCGCCCGCCGCCCGCCGCCCGCCGCCCAGCCCTGCCTCGGCTCCGCCAAGGCCGATTTCGTGAGTGGTTCGCATCGCGCTTGTCCCCACAAGTGTGATCCGAACCACTCACGAATTTCCACAGGTGTGCTGCCGGTTATCCATAGGGGAGGAGGGCTGCGGCGCCGCCGTCGACTCTGGCTCCGGCTCCGGCTCCGGCACCGGCTCCGGACCCGGCTCCGGACCCGGCTCCGGACATGGCCGGCGTCAGCGCTCCGGCGATCAGGGCCACCCAGTGCGCAGCCGACCATCCCGGTCGCACCGGCCGAGAGCGGGCAGCCCGTAATAGCTGAGGTAGAAGGCCACCGCCCAGCCCAGGCCGAACCCGTAGGCACCTCGGCACCGGATGAGCCGGTCTCGCCCAGCGCGATCGCGGGCCCGAACGCGCTCTGGCCGAACGCGGTGGCGGAAGAAGCTAACCCGTCGGGCCTTCGGGATGACGAGGGCGAGCAGCGGCAGGCAGACAGCGACCGCGGCGGCGACCAGGCGGTCGGGCCTGCGACGGACGGCGTGATCGCCGAGTACCAGGGCCAGGCTGGTGAGCAGGATGCTGGCCCCGGCGATGGCGATCCCGCGCCTGCCGAGCCACTGCCGCGGCGCCTGCTCGGCCCGGCGGAGCTGAATCGCGGCGATCGGCATCGCCATGCTGAACACCGTGTGAAAGACGCACAGCCCGACGACGATGCACCAGTTGACGCCCGCCAGGCGCCCGAGCCGGAAGGCCGAGGCCGCCACGGCGGTCCGCCCGGTCCGCCGTCCCGCCGCCGGCGGGGATGTTTGAAGACGAACACGGGGGAACTTGTCAGGACGCGAGCCCGGCCTCGCCTGAGGGTGCATCCACCGTCAGGCAATCTATTCTCTTGCTAGGAGCAGGCAGTGATTATCCTCGGCGTCATTCTCCTGATCATCGGATTCGTCGCGAAGGTCGCCATTATCTGGACCATCGGCGTCATCCTCGTCATCGTCGGCGCGATCCTGTTTCTGCTGGGGTCCCTGGGTCACGCGGTCGGCGGCCGAAGGCACTACTTCTGACGCCGGCCCGCTGACCCTGACCCGCTGACCTGACCCGCTGATCCTGGCTCCGCCGCCGTCCCGGGCCGCCGGTAAACCGGTTGCCCGCCGAGGCGTCGTCTGCTGGAATCCTGACGGCAGCCGGTCCACCAGGGAGACGAATATGCGCCGAGCGTTCATGTCCAACCAGCAGGCAATTACCGCCTACACAAAGGACATGACGCTCGGTGCGTATGTTGAACTGACGGCAGTACCCAGACCGACTCCCTGGCGCTAGAACGGCAGCGCGGCATCACGATCAAGTCCGCGGTCGTGTCCTTCGCCATCGATGACGTCACGGTCAACCTGATCGACACGCCCGGCCACCCGGACTTCCTCGCCGAGGTGGAACGGGTGCTGAGCGTGCTTGACGGCGCCGTGCTGGTCGTCTCCGCCGTCGAGGGCGTGCAGGCGCAAATCCGCGTGCTGATGCGGACGCTGCGGCGGCTGCGCATTCCCACCCTCATCATCGTCAACAAGATCGACCGCGGCGGCGCGCGGTACGAGCGCGTCACCGACCACGATGATGCGCTGCTGGCCGCGTACGTCGACGATGAGACGTCGCTGTCCGACAGCCACCTCCACGCCCAGCTCGCCGCGCAGACCCGCCGGGCGCTGGTGCACCCGGTGTTCTTCGGCTCGGCGATCACGGGTGCGGGCGTGGCTGCACTAATCACCGGCATCAGGGATCTGCTGCCCGCGGCGCCAGGCGACGCCGACGGCCCCGTTTCGGGCACTGTCTTCAAGGTCGAACGCGGCCCGGCCCGGGAGAAGATCGCGTACGTGCGGATGTTCTCGGGCACGCTGCGCGCGCGGGACCGGCTGCGGCTGCGGCGGGATGGCGCGGGGAAGGTCACCGGCATCAGCGTCTTCGACCGCGGCTCGGCCGCCGCGGGTCCGTCCATCGCGGCCGGGCAGATCGGAAAGCTCTGGGGCCTGACCGACGTCCAGGTCGGCGACGCGATCGGCATCCCGCGGGCGACCGCGACCGGTGAGCGCTACTTCGCGCCGCCGACGCTGGAGACGATCGTCGTGCCCGGCCGCCCCGCTGGCAAGGGCGCGCTGCATACGGCGCTCACCCTGCTCGCCGAGCAGGACCCGCTCATCAACGTGCGGCAGGATGACATCCGGCAGGAATTGTTCGTCTCGCTGTACGGCGAGGTGCAGAAGGAGGTCATCCAGGCGACGCTGGCCAGCGACTTCGGCATCGACGTCACCTTCCGCGAGACGACCACGATTTACCTAGAACGACCGGTCGGCGCCGGCGCGCTGCCCGTGCTGGCCAGGCTGCGGGCCGTACCGCGCGCGCCGGCCATCCGGGGCTCGTCGTGCCTGCTGGAGGGCGAGATCCCGGCCGCTTCGGTACCCGAACTGGAGCAGCGGCTGCCAGGGATCACGCGGGGCGAGGGCACGGCGGACTGCGCCTTCGACCACTATCAGCCGGTCAATGGCGCCATCCCGACCCGGCCTGTCAGCGCACCCTGAAGATCAGCGCACCCTGAAGATCAGCGCACCCTGAAGATCAGTGCACCGTCAGACTGGCGTGCAGGCCTCCTACCGAGCTGTCGCCCACGTAGACGTCGAAGCCGCCCGGCTCGACCCCGAACTGTCCCTGGTTGTTGTAGAAGCCCAGGCCGGCCGGCCCCAGCCTGAAGGTGACTGTCTGCGTCTGACCGGGCAGTAGGGTGACTCGCCGGAACCCGTCGAGTCGGCGGACCGGCTGCAGGATGCTGGCCACCCGGTCGTGAATGTAGAGCTGGACGACGTCGTCGCCCTTCCGGCTGCCCGTGTTGGTGATGTCCGCGGTCGCGGTCACCGTGGCGGCCCGGCCGATGCTGCTGGCCGACAGGTGCAGGTTCGAGAGCGCGAACGTCGTATAGGACAGGCCGAATCCGAACGGGTACTGCGGCGTATTCAGCACGTCCAGGTACCTGGACGTGTACTTGTTGCTGGGATCATAGGGCCTGCCGGTCGGCAGCTCGTTATAGGAGATGGGAATCTGGCCGACGTTGCGGGGGAAGCTCATCGGCAGCTTTCCGCCGGGGTTTACCTTGCCGAACAGTACGTCCGCGACCGCATTGCCGCCCTCGGTGCCGGGGAACCAGGATTCCAGCAGGGCAGGCGCGTTGTCGGCGAGCCAGCCGATGGTCAGTGGCCGGCCGTTCATCAGGACCACGACGTACGGCTTGCCGGTCGCCGCGACCGCCTGGACGAGCGCGAGCTGCTGGCCCGGCAGGTCGATGTTGCTGCGTGAGGACGCCTCGCCGGTGTCGGCCGCCGGCTCGCCGACCACGACCACGGTCACGTCCGAAGCCTGGGCGGCACTGACCGCCGCGCCGAACCCGGCGGTGGAGGTGCAGGAGGTGTCGCAGCCCGGCGCGTAGGCGACGGTCGCAGTCGGCACCGCGGCCTTGATGCCGCTGAGCACCGAAACGACCTTGCCCTGGTCGACGGAGTACCCGATCGGCACGTCCGGCCCGAGCTGGTCGGCAGGGTCGTCCGCGAGGGGCCCGACGACCGCCACCGACGACAGGGCCGCCTTCAGCGGCAGAGCGTTACTGTGATCATTGAGCAGCACCATCGAGCGAGCCGCCATGGCTCGCTCCGCGGCGAGGTGCGCGGGCGTGAGCTCCGCATGCTGCACGCGGGCGGGGTCGGTGAGCGGGTGGTCGAACATGCCCGCCAGGAACTTGAGCGTCAGGACATGGCGGACGTCGTTGTTGATCGTGGCCAGGCTGACCTGGCCGGATCGCACGAGGGCTGGCCCGTAGGCAGGATAGGTGGCGAACTGGCTGGGGATCTGGACACCCATCTCGATGTCCACTCCGGCGGTCAGCGCGAGCCGTGCGGCGTCCGAGCCGTTCGCGGCGAAGCCGAAGTCAATGAGTTCCTGAATGGCTTGATAGTCGCTCACCACCGGGCCGCGAAATCCCCACTCCTGGCGCAGGATGGTTCGCAGCAGGTCCGGGTTGGCGCTGGCCGGCACGCCGTTCAGGGAGTCGAACGCGCTCATCACCGACGCCGCGCCCGCCGCGATGGCCGCCTTGTAGGGGGGCAGGTAGTCGTTGAACAGCTGCTGCGTGGACATGTCGACGGTGTTGTACTCCCGGCCCGCCACCGGCGCGCCGTACGCGGCGAAGTGCTTCACGGTCGCGGCCATCTTGTCCGGCGCGCTGAAGTCGCTGCCCTGGTAGCCCCCGACCTTCGCCGCCGCCATCGCTGATCCGAGGAAGGGATCCTCCCCGGCGCCTTCGACCACGCGTCCCCAGCGCGGGTCCCGGCTGATGTCGACCATCGGATTGAAGGTCCACTTGATTCCGTCCGCCGTGGCCTCATCCGCCGAGATCGCCTCATCATTGGCGACCGCGGCCGGGTCCCAGCTGCTGGCCTCGGCGATCGGCACCGGGAAGATGGTCTTGTACCCGTGGATGACATCCAGGGCGAAGATGACCGGGATGTGCAGCCGCGATTGCAGGGCCGCCCGCTGCACCTGGTTGATGTTGGCCACGCCAACAAGGTCCAGGACGGAGCCAACCTGACCCTTGCGCACCTCAGTCAGCAGCGTCTGCCCCGGCGCCCCGTTCGTGCCGGTCGGCCCGGACATCTCCAGCTGCCCGAACTTCTCCGCCAGGGTCATCCGGCGGATCAGGGCATCGACCTTGCCCGAGATCGAAGCCAGCCGCAGCTGCGTCGAGCTGCGAGCCGCGCGGGCGGGCGCGGCCGCGCTGGCACCCGCCGCTGACACACAGACCAGGACCGCGGCCACCGCGAGGGGAGTGGCGGCCGCCAGGGCCTTCCGGCCGCCGGTAAACCTTTGTCGTGCCTTGATCATGGTGCCCGTCCTCTTCGTTGAGGTCTCTAGCGGATCGACATGGTCTCCATGGACAGGTAGGTCTTCGCGGCCCAGGACGTCGGGTCCTGAGCGAAGTAGCGCTGGATGGCGTGGTTATTCAGGGCATTGTCAATCGCGGCCATGATCATGGACTGGTCAAGCACGAGGCGGCGGTGCCCGATCGCGCCAGTAGTCGGGTTGACGGCGTCGTAGAAGCCGCCATCGGTGGTGTAGACGCCGGGGTAGAGCCGCCGCAGTGTCTCGATGTTGGCGTAGGCCTGCTGAGGCAGCACGCCGAGGGCGAGGAAGGAAGCATGCGGGGTCACGACGTCCTCGGTGGTGCCGGCGGTGACCGATTGCGAGAGCTGCTGCCCGGCCGGGAATCGCAGGCCCTCGACGCCGTAGGCGGCATAGTCCCCGGTGTCGTCGGCGGTGCTCGACGGTGACATGCCCCAGACGGGGTCATGCAGGACGCTGGTGTCGTACCTGATCTGTACCTGGGCGTTGCGGAGGTCATTGAGGCCGAAGCTGCGGGTGCCCCAGGTGGTCTCGGGCACGACCTCGTTGGCCATGAGAGCCTCGAACATGCCGCCCGCCCAGGTCGGCACGTAGGTCAGGGACGTCCCCGGGTAGGTGTAATGGCCCTCCCAGACGCGGAACTGCCTGCCTGACTGCGGGTCCGTGTAGGTCTGCCAGTAGCCGGCCACCGGCCACTGTCCCTGCCAGGAGAAATCAGGGTCAGTCGCGCACTGCTGTGGTGGCAGGGTGCGCCACGTGCGCCACCAGACGTCGCCGGGCATCTGGTGCAGCCCCATGCCCAGGTACATCGCGATCCGGGGGTCGCTGTACAGGGCGCCGTTGTGATAGCCGGCGGGCCCCTGGCCGACGTAGTAGCCGCCGTACATCTGCCCGGTGGGCTGGTTGCCGGGGATGGCCGGGTTGGTGTTGCAGGCCGTCTGCGGCCGGCCGTCGTAGAAAATGCCAAAGTTCATCGGCGCGATCAGGCTGTTCACCAGGGGAGCGAGTTCGGGTAGCGCCTGCCGCACGACCACCAGGCCGGATGCGTACCAGCCGTTGTCGACGGCGGAAAGGAAGTAACAGTTGTCCTGGGCGGGAGTGGTATCGGCCTGGCAGTCGATGTCGCCGGGGTTGCGGATGGTGTCACCGGTCGTGGTGTCGTACCACTGGTAAAGGAATCCGTCGAAGCGTTTCAGCCCGCGCACCGTGGTCAGCGTGGCGGTGATCAGCAAGCGGGCCTGCTGCGCGCTGATCAGGCGCAGGTCGTCGGCGGCGACGACCGCCCACAGGTACACGCCGATGTTGGCGGCGGAGGTGTAGGCGCCGCGGGTCGCGCCCGGGCCCAGGTTGTCCATCGGCAGGTGGGTGGCGGGAGCGACGTCGGCACCGTAGAACTTCCAGGTGGAGCGGGCGATGCGGTAAAGCTCGGAGCGCTGCTGCGGGCTCAGCGCCGCCCCGCCCGCCCCGGCCGCCCCGGCCGCCGCGCCAGCGGCGCTAGCGGCGGCTCCGGCGCTGGCCGGCGCCGGAGCCGCTAAGGTCAGGCCGGCGACCATGATGGCGGTGGCGGCGAGCATGCCTCGCACCATTGCGTTCCTGCCCATTCGACGCGCCTCCTCGAAAACGCAGGCCCCTGCCGGGTGCCCAATGGATTCAGCTATTGCCCGGGCAGGCCCGGAACATTCGCCAGGTTCGCAGCGAATCCGGAGGAGGGGCTCATGCCGGCGGCGTCACGGCGCCGCCGGGCAGTGCGCCGCCGGGCTAGCAGCCCCTGGGCGACGGTGTCGAGGAACGGCAGGGTCGTGACGGGGATCCCGAGCGCGTCGGTGTCGCCATCGGCGAAGGGTGCCAGAACGGGAAGTACTTCGTGCCCCACAGGGCCAGGAATGGGGCATCCCGGAAAAAGTAGCCACCGGTGGGGACTCCCTGGCCGTTGGGAATGGGCGAGAGCTGGTCCCAGACGGTCGGCAGCGTCGAGAGCGTCGTCGAGTTGTGGTCGCGGTCGGCCCGGGCCGCATGCTCCCGCGTTGGCCGCGGTGACGGTGGGCCGCTGCAGGAACCCGTCCATCTTGCCGCCCAGGTGACCAGGAGCTATCCGCGCGGCCGGGCCCGCGGGCCAGCAGCGGCGTTTCCCGCGGGGGGCGCGACGGTGCACCCGAGGCAGGCCGGCCGGCCGATGAAATACGCCGGAGTCGACGGTGAGTCGGTCGGCGGGTTGGTCGACAGCAGCAGCGGCGCGCGCGGTGGCTGGCTGAAGTTGAAGTCCTCGGTCAGGTTGCCGAGCAGCGGCTCATCCTCGCGTACGTCGGGCCGGGGGTCGGGGCGGCCGTCGGTCTTGGGATTGAGCCGGGCGCCGCTGAGGAAGTCGTCCTCGATGAACTTCAGGTAAGCGTCGCTGCTCAGCGTCTGGTGGTCGATGAAGCCCTTCCGGGCGTACGGCGAGATGACAATGCCCGGGACGCGCAGGCCGTAGCCGTCCTGGTCCACCGAAGGGGGGATCGCGCTGTCGTAGAACCCGCCCCAGTCGTCCCAGCTGAGGAAGATCGCCGTGGACTTCCAGTCGGGGCTCTTCATCGCGGCATTGACGATCGCGGTGACGTAGGCCTGGCCGCTGTGGACGCTGGCCGGCGGGTGCTCGCTATCGGCGCCCGACGGGACGATCCAGCTCACCTTCGGCAGCTTCCCGGCGGCGGCGGCGGCGAAATAGCCGCTGAGGGGCTGGATATTGTGCAGCTGGTGGTCCCGTTTGACGTCGCCGAAAAGCGGCAGCGGATTCCAGATGCCCGGCGCCCGGAAGCTCTGCTGAGTCGGGGCGCAGGTCTCGGCATTGTCGTTCTGGCAGTCGGGCTGGGTTCCGGTCTGCACGTAGTACGCCCAGCTGACGTGGCGGGCGTACAGCAGCCAGGTGATGTCGGTCCAGGCCAGGTCGATCGACGTCTGGCCGGTGGACACCTCCTGCCGGACGGCCCGGTCGAACTGGTTGAGGCCGTAGGGCCCCACGATGTTGTTGACACAGCTCCGGGGGGAGCGGTTCCGGCACCGGGCGGACCAGGCGGAAACCAGGTACATGTGGTCGGGCAGCGACCACGATTTCACCGGCTCGAACATGTGGTCCTGCAGGGCGAAGTCCCTGGCGTACGTCCAGTAGTTGGGTATCTCCGCCCCGGTGTGGTAGCCCATCACGTCGGGCGTGGCCGTGGCGTTGCAGGCGGGGTCGCCGAAGGTGTGGCAGGACGCTCTGGCCGCATCGCGCTGCCGGATGAAGCCGTCCATCTTGCCGCCGTCCGTGTCGGCCACGGCAGCGTCCTCGCCGTGCGGCCCGCCGCCATTGACGTCCGCGGTGTCATGGTAGGGCCGGGTGCACCCGCCGCTAGGTCTCGGGACGCACACGGTCGGCTGGCCGTGGCGCATGGGGATGCCGTCCGCTCCGGGAAAGGTCCCGAAGTAACTGTCAAAGGACCGGTTCTCCTGCATGACGATGATCACGTGCTTGATCTTGTGAATGCCCGCCGGGATCACGTAGGTGCCGGACGGGCCGCCCGTGACCCGTACGGGCGATGTGCACGCGGCCAGCAGGGCGGAAAGGAATAGGCCCAACGCCATAAGGCGAACCAGCCTGACGCTGACGCGCCTCGTTCTCATGCGGGCCAAACTACTCTAAATACCATCGAATGCCGCCCGCGACCCGCGACCAGAACGGCCGCTACTCGCCGGCTAGCAGGGGGCACGCCCACCTGCGGCGCCTCCGGGTTGGCCTCCTGAATGGGCGTGGAGTTCTTGTCACGCTTGCGTGGCGTGCGCGGGCCGGGCCGCCCGTCGGACGCGGGGGGATCCTGATGGTGGCGGCCGTACGGCCTATACGTTAGGTATAGCGACGGTGTCATCCTGGCAAACTCCTCGCGCGTCTCTATCCAGCGTGCCCGGGCACCTCACGTTCTCAGGAGGCCATCGGATGAGTGCGGGGGCCAGAACCGCGTCCGCCGGCTCGTCGTCGGCGGCGGACGGCGGCGGTCGGCCGTCCGGCCCAGCGGACCCCGCCGGGCGGCTGCTCGGGCGGCTGACCGTGGCGCCCGCGCTTCTGGTGATGGCCTGGCTGCTGACCGGGCTGCCGCTGCTCCTCCTGGGCCTGTTCACGCCCGTGCTCATGCTGGTGATCTCCGTGCCGCTGGCGGCCCTGCTCACGGTGCTCGGCCTACGCTGGATCCCCGGCCGGTGGCAGGGTCCGTGGCCGGCGAAAGAGACGGAAGGCGCGGTCACGCCCTGGTGGGCAGTCGTGGCGCTGGTGGCGGTAGCGGTCGCCTTCGGCGTCGACCAGATGATCTATCACTCCGAGCAGATCATCGTGCTGCGCGATCCGGCGTCCTACGTCCAGTTCGGGAACTGGATCGCCCGCCACGGCTCACTTCCGATCCCGCAAGATGCCGCGGCGTTCGGCGGCGCCCACGGCCTGCACTTCTATAGTTCCGCGTTCTACCCGGTCGGCAATACGCTCGTCCCGCAGTTCATGACCGGGCTGCCGATGATCCTCGCGGGCGGATTCTGGGCTGGCGGCGCGGGCGGGGCGGTGGCCATGGCGCCGCTGCTCGGGGCATGCGGGGTGCTCACCTTCGGCGGCCTGGTCGCCCGGCTGGTCGGGCCGCGGTGGGCTCCGCTGGGGGGCCTCGTCCTCGCGCTCGCTCTGCCAGAGCAGTTCACCAGCCGGTCGACCTACAGCGAGCCGGTGGCGCAGATCCTGTTCCTGGGCGGGCTGTGCCTGGTGATCGACTCCTTCGCCGCAGACGGGATCGGGGCCAGGATCACCGCGGCGCTGGGCGGCCTCGCCTTCGGAGTGACTCTCCTGGTGCGCATCGACGGGGCCAGCGACATACTGCCGCTGATTCCCTACTGCGGGCTGCTGCTCGTGGGCCGGCGGCGGCAGGCGCTCCCGCTGCTCGGTGGCGTCGTAGCCGGCGCTAGCTGCGGCGTCCTGGACGGCGTGGTCCTGTCCCGGCCATACCTGGCCAGCATCAAGACCTCGCTGATCCCGCTCGCCCTGGCCGGGGCGGCGGTGCTGCTGGCCACGGCGGTGGCCGCGGCGCTCCTGTGGCGCCGGGGCCTGCCGCAGGTGCGCGGGCCATGGCTGCCTAACGCCGTGGCGGCGCTGGCCTTCGTCGTCATGACCGGTTTCTTCGTCCGCCCGTACGTCCAGACCGTGCACGGCCGGATGACGCCGCTGGAACTGCGGGTCATGGCCAGCTTCCAGCGGGCTGATCACTTGCCGGTCGACCCGTCGCGCCTCTATTACGAGATCAGCCTGCACTGGGTGTTCTGGTACATCGGCGGGCCGGCCGTCGTGCTCGGGACGTTCGGGGCCGCGGCGCTCGCGCGGCGATGCCTGCGCGGCCGTGCGCCGGCCTGGACGCTGTCCCTGATGGCCTTCGCGTGGATCATCGTGCTGACGTTGTACCGGCCGGCGATCACCCCGGATCAGCCCTGGTCAAGCCGCAGGCTCGTGCCCGCCGTGCTGCCGGGATTTATCCTGCTGGCCAGCTGGGCATCGGGCTGGCTCGTTGGCTGGCTCCGGCAGCGGGGCTCGCGCAAGGCGGCCGTCCGCGGCCTGGCCGCGCTCTGCGCGGCGGCCCTGGTGCTGCCGGCCGCGATCACCACGTTCGGCCTGACGCACACCGATGGAGGCCTCGCGACCAAGGCCACCTACCGGGGCGAGATCGCGGCGGTCAGCGGCCTGTGCGCGGCGATCCCGCGCAACTCGTCGGTCGTCATCGTCAATGCCGCGACGGCCAACCTATTCGCCCAGGCGGTCCGGGGGATGTGCGACGTTCCGGTGGCGCGCCTGGGCCGCCCTCCGCTCGCTGCCCTGCAGGAGGTCGCAGGCGGCATCCGGCAGGCAGGTCGCAGGCCGGTGCTCCTGGGCAGCAGGCCAGCGCAGCTCATCCGCTACGGCGGTCCCATGAGGCAGGTCATGGCCCTGCGCAACACCGGGGATGAGCACCCCCTGACGTCCCCACCGATGAATACCCAGGAACTTGAGATCAATGTCTGGATGTCCGAGCCGCCCCGCTGACCAGCCCGCAGAGCCCTGTACGACGGACTGGCTGGCTGGCTGGCCGAGGGCCTGCGGCTATCCAGGGCGCAGGCAGCCGCGTAGGCTAAGCCGGTAACCATGTCCATACCATCCTGCACCGGGCTAAAGCAGGGGTATGGTAACCGCGTCGCTCCGGTCCCTGGCGGCACGGGCCTACCTGGCCCCGCAGGGACAAGGAGCCTGTGCATGCACCAGCGAACGTTTTCCCCCTCCGCCGCCACCTCGGTACCAGTACGAGCTGTGCCCCGGGTGCAGCCGACCCGCGGTCCCCCGCCGGGCCATGGGCAAGCGCCGGACAGCGGCAGACCCGCCGGCGACGCGGAGGCCATCGTGTACCTGGCCGACGACCACGAGCGGATTGCCCTGGGCCTGAACGATGTCGTCGTGCACCGGCTGTTTGCCGCGAGCCTGGACCTGCAGGCGGCGCTCGGGCTGCTGGGCGAGCACCGCGCGACCGACAAGATCCACCATGCCGTTGATGAGCTGGACCAGGCCGTCCGGGATATCCGGGCCGCTATCTTTGGTTATCTGAAGGGCGAGCGGCCGCCCCGGTAAAAGGGCCGCGCACCGGGCCGGTTGAGGGCGCCGCCGCAGCCGAGGACCCGAGCACCGCGGGAGCCAGCCATCGCCGTGTCAGCGGTCGGCCCCTGGCCAGGTCCAAGGTCCCGTTAGGCCGGCTGGGAGGCGCGCGGGCAGGACTTCGGTGACCAGCTCGCTGATCTGGCGGGCGATCTCCGCGTCGGGGCGAAGGAAGACGCTCAGCAGGTCGCGCCGGCTCACCAGGCCGATGAGCTTCCCGTCGGGGTCGACGACGGGCAGGCGGCGGGGTGGACTGTGCTGGCGTGCGCCGGGGTCACGTCCGTCGGAAGTGCCCAGCCGTGCAGGGACTCGTAATATGCCGCGCCGAGATGACGCAGCATGGCATCTTGATGGATACCGGTGCGGCTCATGATGCCCCCTCGTGGGTGCTTCGGGCGCTTCCCGCCTTTTTCTTCAGTTCAGCCGGGGCGGGCCCGCCGGGGAAGGGTCGAAAGTCCGGGATATAGTCCCGCAAACTGCGGGAATGAGCCGGAATTCGGTCGGGGCCGGGCCGTTGGTCCTCCTAGTAGGAGAACTCGGACTCTGGGAGAACGCCCCCAGTCGTGAAACGCTAGGGCCATGCCAGCCAAATTCGTTAGCTCCCCCGAGGCCAGCCAGAGCGGCCCGCCGTCACCCGGCGGCTCGGAAGAACTTACGCCGCGGCCAGCGGCCGCCAGCCTCGACTGGGACGCTCTCCGGCTGGCGGGGCGCTCCTGCTGCTGCCTGGCCGGCCCGGCGATTGTCGCCGTCATGCCGCCGGCCCCCGGACGCCCGCACGAGACGGACTTGCTGCTGTGCATGCATCACTACCGAGCTTCTCGGCATGCGCTGGTCGCCGCAGGTGCCACCGTGCTGGACCTTGGCGGCGAACTGGTCAACGGAGGTAGCGCCGAGACGGTGTCCTGACGTCCAAAAATGGAATGCGCTATCCATAAAACTTGATATCGTGCGGGCATGTCGTCGAGTGATCGCCGCCGTGGCCGCGGCGAGCTAACGCCCAAGGGCCAGCAGACCCGCCTGCGCATCGTTCGCGTGGCGGCCGATCTCATGTTCGAGTCCGGCGTAGCCGGCACCAAGATGGAAGACGTGCGGGTCGCGGCCCAGGTCAGCAGCTCACAGATCTACCACTACTTCGTGGACAAGCAGGCCCTGGTCCGAGCGGTCATCGATTACCAGACCGACACCATCGTCGGGGGCCAGGAGCCCATGCTGCTCAGCCTGGACAGCCTCGAAGGGCTGCGCGCCTGGCGTGACTTCCTCGTCGAGCATCAGCGAAAGCTGCAGTGCCGCGGCGGCTGCCCGATCGGTTCGCTCGGCAGCGAGCTGGCCGAAGTCGACCAGCAGGCCCGCGCCGATGTGGCCGCCAGCTTTGCCCGGTGGGAGGCCGCCATCCGCGGGGGCCTTCGCGCCATGCATGAGGCCGGCCGGCTGGCACCGGATGCCGATGCCGAGGCGCTCGCCCTCGCCACTCTCGCCGCGCTGCAGGGCGGCCTGCTGCTCACCCAGCTACAGCGCGACACCAGGCCGCTGGAGACCTCCCTGGACGCCATGCTCACCCTGATCGCCGCCCAGGCCTCTCCGTTGCCGGGCTAACCCGGGTCGCGGCCGCTAGCCGCCGACGGCGGAGGCCGCCGGCACGTCGGCGGCACCCGGCGGGATATGCACGGCGATCTCGCCGCCGAGCTCGAACCCGGTGGCGAGGGTGAGGTCATCGCCGCTCCAGAAGCGGCCGGCGTCGTACCAGTTCGGCCGGCGCCGACCGGGCAGCAGGCCCATGGCCTGATAGGTGACCGCCAGCACCTCGGCGCAGTACGCGGTCTCCAGGTCGCCGTCCCGCGGCCGTCGCCGGACGGGCGGCACGCGGCCCGTCAGCCACCGCGACGCGAGCCGGGTGGTGGAGGGGAACGGCGTGCCGTCCATCCGGGCGACGGTACGCATGACGGCGTCCTCCATCTCGCGGCTGACCGGGCGGTCCAGCTGGCGCACCCAGGCGCGCTGGCCGTACCGGTTCGCCCAGACGAGTACGGCCGCGCGCAGGTCATGGAGCTGAACCCCGCGCTGCCGGTTACCCGACCACAGATCGGGCAGCGAACGGCCGAGTTCCGCGTGCCACATCAGCGGCGGCAGGTCGTCGATGACCACGGACATGCCGACGTGATTGACCGGGCTGTTGGTCGCCACCTGAATGGCCCGGTCGGCGACGGTGCGGCCGCGGAACAGCCACACATCACCCGTGCGCGCCAGATCCAGGGCCTCGTCTAGGGAGATACTCACGGGGGCCACTCTCGTAGCCTAGGCAGATGGGCTGGCGAAAAGTACTGGGACTGGCAGGCTTTGCGGGCGTCGTTGCCACCGGGGTGGTGATTGCCCGAGCGCAGCGGCGCCGCCGCGCCTACACGCCGGAGGAGATCCGCGAGCGGCTGCACGCCCGGCTCGCCGAATCGACCGCGACCCCCCAGGCCGCAGCGGGCCGGCGCTCGTGAATTTAACCTGAAGTGCGCGTACCGGCCGCTCTCCAGGCCGCTGGGCTTTGCCGCTTTTTCACTACCCTCGGCTCATGAGCGACGACCTGGCAGCGCCGGCGCCATTTCCCAGCCTCCTCGAGACGCTCGACGACTCTCAGGTCACCCGGTTCCAGCTGAAGATCATGCTCATCTCGGGTATGGGCTTCTTCACCGACGCCTACGACCTCTTCGTGATCGGCATCGTGGTCGCGCTGCTGAAACCCGAGTGGTCGCTCTCGACGACCCAGATCTCCCTGCTCAACTCCGTCACCCTGGCGGCCGCCGCCCTCGGCGCGATCATCTTCGGGCGAATCGCGGACATCCTCGGGCGCAAGCGCATTTACGGCTACGAAGTCCTGATCCTGGCCATCGGTGCAGTGGCGTCAGCTTTCGCGCCCAACTTCATCTTCCTGCTCGTCTGCCGCGCCGTCCTGGGGATCGGCATCGGCGGCGACTACCCGGTCTCGGCCACGATCATGAGCGAGTACTCGGGCAAGGGTTCTCGCGGCCGCATGGTCGGCATGGTCTTCGCCATGCAGGGCGCGGGCCTGGTCGTCGGCCCACTGGTGGCGTCGGGCCTGCTCGCGTGGGGTATCTCGGATGACACCGCGTGGCGGATCCTGCTCGCCCTCGGCGCGATACCGGGCCTGGCCGTTTTCTATCTGCGGCGCCAGATCCACGAGACGCCGCGGTTCGCCATGGCCGGCGGCGCCGCGGATGAGGCCGAGGCCGCGGTGGCCCAGGCGGTCGGGTCAGCGGCAGCGGTCGCGAGACCGGCCGCCGAGTCCAGGGCCAGGCACCCGCAGGGCGTCCTGGAGGGCTTCAGAGTCCTGGGCCGCAGCCGGCGCATGCTGCTGTGGCTTTTCGGGACGGCGGGGGCGTGGGCCCTGCTTGACTTCTCCTATTACGGCAACACCATCTCCTTCCCCGAGATAACCAATCTGCTGAACCCGAGCGCGTCGCTGCTGCACAACACGCTGATTCAGTTGCTGATCATCGTCGCCTTCGCGGTGCCCGGGTACATCGTGGCGATCCTGGTGATGGACAGGCTCGGGCGAAAGCTCATCCAGATCCTCGGATTCGCCATGATGGCCTTGTCGTTCGCGCTGATCGGCTTCATTCCCTCGGTCTCGATCAACGTGGCCCCCTTCATCGCGCTTTACGGGATCAGCTATTTCTTCACCGAGTTCGGCCCGAACATGACCACGTTCATCTACCCGGCCGAGCTCTACCCCGTGGCGGTCCGAACTACCGGCCATGGCCTCTCGGCAGCGGCCGGCAAGATAGGCGCGTTCGCCGGCGCCTTTCTGTTCCCCGACATGCTGGCCTCCGCCATGGGCATCAGGGGAGCCGAGATCGTGGCGGCGGTCGTGTCGGTCGCCGGGCTGCTACTCACCGTGACCCTGCTGCCGGAGACCAAGGGCAAGAGCCTCGAACAGTTGACGGCGGACGCCTATGCGGCCCCTCGATCCAGGAAGGCGGCCACGGCATGACGTACCGAATCGTGGTGGGGGCAGACGGATCGCCGCACAGCAACGCCGCGCTCCGCTGGGCGCTGGAAGTGGCAGCGTTCCGCCAGGGCGAGGTGACCGCCGTCTTCTGCTGGCAGGTGCCGTTCCTGTCATTCCCCGGCGCATTCGACCGGGAGGAACTCGAGATGAGTTATAAGGCCTCCCTGATCGATACGGTCAGCGCGATTGCCCCCTCGCCGGCGGTCCCGCTGTGGACTGTCGTAGCGGAGGGGCACCCGACGGTGGCGCTGATCAGGGCGTCCAGCCCCGCTGACCTCCTGGTGCTCGGGACCCGTGGCCGATCGGCGTTCGCCGGGCTGTTGCTTGGCTCGGTCTGCCGGGGTTGCGCGGCGGGCGCGTCGTGCCCGGTGGTCCTGGTCAAAGGCAGCGCGGAAGATCAGGCACGCTTCCAGTCCTAGCTCAGGAGCCAGCAGCAGTCCGATATCGGCGAGTGACGGTACCCGTTGGCAGTATCCGCCTGGTGCATAATCGGGGTGTAGAATTCAGATTGTTGCTCCGGACCCGGCAGCTGCTCTCGGAACATTGCGATTGCAGCGGGATTCCGGAGTTTTTTCATACATTGACCGGCTAATGGCCGGCGGTTCGGGGTAGGTGCAGCCATGAGACTCCTCACCGGGCGGGAACGTCCCGCCGCGCCGGTCACCAGCGGACGGCGGGTCGGGGGCACCAGCCTGGGCTTCTTCCTGATTGCCCTGGGCGCGGTCCTGCTGTTTGCCGTGGAGGCGCGGCCGTCCGGCCTGAACCTGCACGTCGTGGGTATCGTCGCGATCATCGCCGGTGTCCTGCGACTGCTGCTACTGCCCGCGGTGCGGGGCGCGCTGAAGCCGGCCGGGTTGCGCAACTTGGTCAATCCCAGCGGCGTCGACGACCCAGGCGTCCATGACGTCGGGAGCGCCGCCGCTAAAGATGCTGCGCTGATCCTGGAAGATGAGGACCTCTTCAGCCCGCACGCCCCAGGGCGCCAGCAAAACGAACTCTAAGCACGCACCAAGAGGGGCCGCGGAAATCCCTACCCCGGCATGAGAGCCGCAGAACACCCTGTCGCCGGGAGGAGAGCGGGACGAGCGGCCGTCGGCGCGGTGGCCAGGGAGCGTTCGGTGCTGCTGACTGCGTCCGCCACGCAGGCATGGACCGAGAAGACATCGATCAGCCTGGTCATCGTCAGGATCCGCAGTACGTGCCGCTGCGGCGCGGCCAGCAGGAGATCACCGCCGGCGCGCCGGGCGTGCTCCCGCGCCCGCGCCAGGGCCGCCACGCCGCTGGAGTCGAGGAACTCCAGGCCTGCCAGGTCGATGATGATCATTCGGTCCCGGAACGCGGCCGCCGTGAGCCCGGCCGCGACGCTCGCGGCTTCGGTGACGTCAAGCTCCCCGCGCAGCGTAACGACAATCCGGGGGTCGTCCTCACGGGAACTCAGATCCATGCTGAACATGGGCACGCCTTCCTGCTTCAGCAGCAAGGCGTGATCCGGACCCGGCAGCTACTCCGCCAGCTTTCACTCAGGACGCTACGCCGAATGCCGACCTTTGTCATCTTATGGACATATTATCACCTTAGGGACATAACTATCAGTCTGCTCCGCGCTCTGACTTCTTTGGTGGCCCGGGGCGCGACGCGGGCGGGCTGCCGCGGACGATGCCAGCGGTGCCGCGGATGACATCTGCGGCCAGCAGAGTAAGGGGGTGATTGTGGTTGCGCGCGTAGCGGCGCAGCATGACGAACGCCTCGTCCGGCGTCATCTCCAGCCGCTCGGCCAGGATCCCCTTGGCCTGCTCGATCACGACGCGGCTGTTCAGCGCGACCTGCAGCTGGCTGGCCACGAGCTCCTGCTGGTAGACGGCGCGTTCCTGCAGAATCCCGATGGTGGCCACATCGACCAGGGTCCGGGCCGCCCTGGCCACCGCCGGGTCCAGGCCACCTGACACGCTGGAGAACAGGTTCATCGTCCCGATGACCTGATCGCGCAGCCGCATCGGGATGGCGTGCACTCCGGCGAAGCCCATCTCGCGCGCGGCCGCGGCGAACCGGGGCCACCGCGCGGCCGCCTGCTCTGAGCGGACGTCGCTGATAACGACGGGCTGGCCGGTGCGGTAGGAGTCCAGGCACGGGCCCTCGTCGTTCTGGATCTGGAAGAGCTCCGCGACGCGGGCCTGCTCGGTGGATGCGGCCACGAGCTGCAGCGTTCCGTCGGCGTCGGCCAGGAGCAGCCCTGCCGCGTCCACCTCCAGGAGTTCCACGCACCGCTCGGTGAGCGTCTGCAGGAATTCGATCAGGTCATAGCCGGCGACCAGGGTGTCCGCCAGCTCGACGAACGTCTGGGCCAGGCGCTCATCCATGGTTGCTGCCATAGCTGCCAGAATAGACCTCGGCACGCCGACCAGGATCGCCACGCCGTTACGCGGCCCGGTGTCAGGGTCGGGCGGGCAGTTCCGGCTCGGGATCGGGGTCGAAGCGCAGCAACCGGTTGACGATATCGTCCGAGACCTCGGCCAGGGCCCGGCTGCTGGCGAAGGCGCGTGCCCGTAGCCGCGCGAACGCCTCCTCCAGGCTCACGCCCAGCTGGACCGAGACCATCCCGGTCGCCTGATAAACCTCAGCGCGGGCGTCCGACATGCCGTCCAGCGGCCGGTACTCGGCCAGCTCGCTGATACCGGCGGCGGCATCCAGCATCAGCTGCAGCGCGATGTCGGCGAGCACCAGTACGTCGGCCAGCTCCCCGGGCGCCAGCGAGCCGGGCTGCGCCCGGTACAAGGAGAGCACCCCCACGTGGATGGCGCCCGCCTGCAGCGGCAGCGCGAACATCGCCCGCGCTCCGGCGGCCACCGCCGCTGACACAAAGCCCGGCCACCGAGCCGCCACCGATTCCAGGTCCGGGATCAGCACCGGCGAACCGAACCGGAAGTCTCCGGCGGACGGCCCTTCCCCCGTGGTGAACTGCAACTCCTCTAGCCGGGCGCTGAGCCGATCCGAGGCAAAGAGCGGTTCGCGCGCCATCGGGCCGCCCGTGGCGGTCACGCTCGCGCCATCGACTCCGAGCCGGCGCACCGCCGCACGGCACACCGCCGCGATGGACACAGGCCCGTTACCCTCGTGCGCGGTGGCGATCCACTCCCATATCCTGACCTTCCGCTCACCTGCCACCCGCTCACCTCCCGGCTTTTCCACCTCCTGCAACGTGGACCCGATCGCCAGCTAGCGCAGCCTGGGAACCGTCCTTCACCGTTTCACGGCGGATTAACCGTCCGGGAATCAAGTTCTAGAGTCCTGGCTGACGTCGGCGGATAAACGTCCATCAGATTCTTCCTCGTGACTCGACTATGTCACCGAGGTCTGGAGCGACGTTCCCGGACAGGAATGCGCGGATTTAAGCGCCGAATCGGGCCGGGGCAAATATTTCTTTAGCTTACACCCGGTGCGCGGACGCCCGGCAGGGTCAATCGCGTGAGCTGCCGCCCAGGAGCTGCTCAACGCAGGCGGCGATCTCCAGGTCCGCGCGGGAGGCGACCACGAGCGTGCGGACCCCGGCATCGTCGGCGCTGATGTCGGCGTCCGGCTGCGCGTCCGCGTTAAGCCGCCGGTCCACGCGCACGCCGAGGTGAGCGAGCCGGGACGCGGCGCGCTGCCGTATCTCTGCGGCCTGCACCCCGACGCTCCCGGTGAACACGACGGCATCAAGCCCGCCGAGGCTGACGGTCATGGCGGCGATGCTGCTCGCCAGGCGGTGCAGGTAGACACCGAGCGCCAGTTGCGCCCGCTCGTCCTGGCGGCCGAGGATCTCCTGCATGTCGGCCGTGCCGGCCAGGCCGAGCAGCCCCGAGCTGTGCTCCAGGCTGTGGGCGATCTGGTGCGGAGGAAGTCCTTCGTGCTCCTCGATCCAGGTGAGCAGTCCCGGGTCGACCGACCCGCAGCGGGTGGCCATGACGAGCCCGTCCAGCGGGGTGAACCCCATGGTGGTATCGACGCTGCGCCCGTCCAGGACGGCCGCGAGCGAGGCGCCGGCGCCCAGGTGGCAGGTCACGACGCGGCGGGCGGCCGGGGCCAGCTGCCGGGCCCGACGCGTCGCCCAGGCGTGCGAGAGGCCGTGGAAACCGTAACGGCGGACACCCCAGCGTTCCCGCCACTTGTGCGGCAGCGCATAGGTGTAGGCGGCGGGCGGCAGCGTTGCGTGGAACGCCGTGTCGAAGCACGCGACGTGCGGCACGCCCGGCAGAAGCGCACGCGCGGCCTCCAGGCCGCGCAACGACTGGGGCTGGTGCAGGGGCGCTAGGTCTACCAGGTGCCGCAGGCGTCGCTGGACATCGGCGCCGACCAGTACGGGGTCGATGAAGTCCGGCCCGCCGTGCGCGATCCGATGCCCGACCGCATCCACCGGCGGCGGGTCCGCGGGCAGGCCGTCATAGGAGGCAACCGCCAGGCCGCCGTCGACGAGGTCGGCCTTCAGCGTGCTGGATCCGGCGTTAACGGCGAGGACCCGCACGTCAGGCCGACCAGGTCCAGCGGAATATCGTCAGGCGCATCTACCCAGCCCTTGGCTCGTAGAACAGCTTCATGGTAAGCCCGGTCCGTAGCCGTGCGGGTCGCCGTGGGCGACGCGTCCCGCGCGCCAGACCGCCGCGTGATCGCCGCTGGCCGTGCTCTTGAGATCGACAAGCTGCGGGATCGGGTAGTCGTAACCGCGAACGAATCGGGAAGGAGAACCGGAGTCGCCGGGTAGATCGTGCATGGCCGGCCCCGGGCCCATGCCGCCGAGTTCCACTCGGCGGGGGTGTACTCACAGAAGCCGGGCATGTAGAGGACCGCCGCATTCATGCCTTTTTCATTCATGGCATCGGTCACGGCGCGGCACTGACGCCAGGCTCGCCGCCAGCAGCACATCCTCGTGCTCCCGGTGGTGAGCCACGCGCCGGCGGTGGCCGAGCGCGGCCACCAGGCCGCGGGCCAAGCGCGGCGCCGTGCGGTCGACCGCATTTGCCGATCTTGACCGCTGACCTGGCCAGCTGACCTGCTGGAACGTAGGGTGCCGCCGCGGGCGGCGGGCTTCTCGTGCCGCGCGACATCGCGCGCCGGGTTGGCGTCGAGGTCGTCAGCCTCTACAACCATATCGACTCGAAAGAAGAGCTTCTCTTCCGGATAATCGGCTCGTGCAGGCGACCGCCTAGAACATTACCTACCATACCTGCCATCCGCGGAATAGCTTCATCGGAAACATCGAGCTGCGCTCGCTGAAGCCGGAACAAGCCCAACGTCATGAACCGGCATCTGCTGCCTGAAACAACGACAGCAACCGCGCGTTCACGTCGTTCACCGTCCCCCGCCCGTCCCGCCAACGACGTGGCTGGGCATCTGCTGCCGTCCTAGCGACAGGAGGTGCCCAACCATGACGTGAGAACCGGCCCAGGGCGGCGCGGGCCCAGGGCGGCGCGGGCTTTACCCGGGGTAGCAGCCCTTGCCTGTCTTCTGGCCCAGCTCGCCGTTGCGGACCAGCGTGCGGCGCAGCTCGGGCGTGGCGAAGCGCTCGCCATACGCCCGTTCCAGATAGGCGGCGATATCGAGGCGGACGTCGAGGCCGACCAGGTCGGTCAGCCGCAGCGGCCCCATCGGGTGGCCATACCCCTCCGTCATGGTCCGGTCGATGTCATGCGCCGACGCCGCGCCCGCCTGCAGCATCCTGATGGCCTTCAGGCCGAGCAGGACGCCGAGCCTGCTGCTGGCGAAGCCGGGAGTATCGGTGACCACGATGGCGTCCTTTGACGTCTTGGCGAGCAACGCGCGTACCTGCTCGACGGGCTCGGGCGTGGTCGCGGCGCCCACGACGAGCTCAACGAGGCGCTTGGCCCAGACCGGGTTGAAGTAGTGGACGCCCGGGGACGCCGCCGGGCAGCTCAGGGTCGCGGCAAGCTCGTTGATCGAGATCGAGCTTGTGTTGGAGCCGAGCGCCAGCGGCTCGCGGGTCTCCGCGGCGCGCGCGGAAATCGCCGGACGCCAGCAGCGGACACGAAGTCTCCGGTAAAGCTGACCCTCCCGAAACGCGAGCGCGCATACGGCCGGCCGCCGACCCCACGCGCCACCTGAGTATCCGTTACCCGCACATGCAATGCAGCACCTCCTGCTGACCACGCCGCCATCGCGCGGCGGCCGATAAATCGCGGTGGCCGCTAATGTCCTGGTCGTGGTGCGGCCAGCGAATGCCGATGACCTCTCTCTTCGCCCGTGCGCGCCCAGAATCTCGAGTCTGCTGAGGCAGTCGCGGCTGATCTGCGGAGGGCTGCTTCTCGCGGGGATGAGGAATGCGGGCCTGCCAGGCTGCCTGATCGTTTAAGCTTATGGTCTAGGCGTTAGACCTAATCTAAGAGTGGAGTGGCAAACAGTGGCTCAGCGGACCCAGATCCTCTACGTGGATGACATTGATGGCAGCGAGGCCGACGGCACGGTCAGGTTCGGGCTCGGCGGGGTGGACTATGAGATCGACCTGAGCAAGAAGCACGCGGACCAGCTCGCAAAGGCCATCGGCCCGTTCATTGAGGCGGCGCGCAAGGTGTCCTCATCCCGGCGGGCAGTACGGGGCCCGCGGCCGGCCCGGCATGACCAGTCCGACGTCCGGGCGTGGGCTCGGGGACAGGGTCTCAAGGTCTCCGACCGGGGCCGCATCCCGGCGGACGTCCTTGCCAAATACGAGTCTGCGCACTAGCGAAGCCGCGCGGTGAGAGCCTGAGGTCAGGCCGAGCCGGGCACCAGAGCCGTGCCAGTCCTCTATTGGCTGTCCGTACCGCAGGGAGATCGCCATGGCTATCCGGCCCCCGCAAGCGACGATCTCGCTGAGATCGCGGACCGGTACCGATTCGGCCTGAACGCGCAAGACGTCGAGTCGTTCCGGGTCATCATTGCCGGCGCCCTGGCGTCCTATGATGCGGTCGAGCGCTTGTACCTGGCACACCTACCCGCCCCGCCCGGCAGGCCCTATCAATGGCCTGCCGAGGCCGTCAACGAGCTGGGCGCCTGGTATGTCACGACCGAGATCAAGGCAGCCGATGACGGCCCGCTGGCTGGGCGCCGGGTCGCGATTAAGGACAACATCGAGGTTGCCGGGCTGCCGATGATGAACGGCTCGGCGACGGTCGGGGGATACGTGCCTCGCCGCGACGCTACGGTCGTCACTCGCCTGCTTGATGCGGGAGCGACGATCACGGGCAAGTCGGTATGCGAGGACTTGTGCTTTTCGGGCGGCAGCCACACATCGAGGACGGGTCCCGTGCGCAATCCCTGGGACCGGGCGAAGTCGGCCGGCGGATCGTCCAGCGGCAGCGCGGCGCTGGTCGCCGCCGGTCATGTCGACATGGCGGTCGGCGGCGGCCAGGGCGGCTCGGTTCGCATCCCGAGCGCATTCTGCTTCCCCGCACCGCCAGGTAGTTAATATTCCGTCGTGGCGACAATCATTGCTTTTCACGCGCATCCGGACGACGAGGTGCTGCTGACCGGCGGCACGCTGGCCCGGCTGGCGGCCGAGGGCAACCGGGTGATCGTTGTCATGGCCGCTGACGGGGTCATGGGACCAGCGACCGGCCAGGGGGCGCGACATCGCCGCGGCGTTCAGTCCCCGGTCCGCGATCACGCATCGGGTGGACGTGCGTCGCTTCGCGTCGCAGAAACGCGCGGCTCTGGCCGCTCACCGGTCCTATGTGCACGGCCGGGGGAGGTCAGCGCGCCTGGCCAGGGTGATGCTGGCGCTGCCCGTGCCTATCTTCGGACTCGTGTTCGGACGAGAGTGGTTCGTCGAGCCCGGCGCAGCGCCGGCCACCATGAGCGGCGACATTCTCCAGGCCGTTGCCACACCGACCGCCCGCACCAGGCTGACTAGGCCGCGTGGGTCTCGAGCCAGGCATGGTCTGCGCGATGCCCGCCACCAGCTCACCCGCTGGCGATGTCGCGGGCGTAGGCGACCCAGGTGTCGACGACTGCGAACCCGGACTTCTCGTAGACACCGAGCGCGCCAGTGGCGTTCTCGGCGTCGACGTCGAGTGACGCGGTGTCGAATCCATGCGCGCAGGCGGCTCGCAGCATCGTCGCCATCAGCGCGGTCGCGATCCCCAGCCCGCGGGCGCGCCGCAGCGTCGCCACGTCGTTGAGGTGCGCGTCCCGCCTGCCCGTCGCCGCGGTGTCGGCCGCGTGCAGGTGCGTGAGGATGAGGCCGGCAATCTCGCCGGTCGCGGCGTCCACCGCGAGCGGCGAGAGTCTGGGCTGGAACTCCGGGCCGGTGAACCGGGAGCGCCACGTCTCCGGCGGGGTGGGGGTGACGCCCCAGTGATCGCGGAACGCCTCGTTCTTCGCCAGGCGCATCGGCTCGTCGAGGTCAGCGCGGTACGGGACGATCTCGAAACCCGCCGGCACGCGCACCGGCGGCAGGCCGTCGCGTTCCAGGCCGCGGGTCATCTTGCGGAAGTAGCGCACGGGCTTGAATCCGTGCTGCGCGAACAGCGCTGCGGCCGCGGCGTCCGACTCCTGGAATCCGCATCGGACTTCGAGCGGCTGCCCCGGGAAGCGGTCGGCGTGGATGGGGCCGGCTGCGCGCACGGCCCAGTCCAGGAGCGCGGTACCCAGGCCCCGGCCCCGGTGCGCCGGGTGAACGCCCCCTTGGTAGTGCATGGCGTGGACGGGATCCGCTTCGGATCTGGCGGCCAGCACGCCCGTGGCCACCATGCGCTCTGCGTCAAAGGCCGCGGTCGAGCCGCGGTCGAGGTCGATCACCGGGTCGGCGAGCCAGCGGGCGAGGAAGTCCGCGCCGAAGTGCCAGCCGTACTGGTCCGCCTGCTCAATCTCTTCGAAGAGCGTGGTCATCGCGGGCACGTCCGTGAGACGGAGAGGGCGCCACTGCAGTGTCCCGGCGGAGTCCATCTAGCGATCATTTCCGGGGTCGCGCAGACGCGGCAACCAATTTTCGGCGCCTCCGAGCCACTGAGCCGACGGACCCTGATCAGCCTGGCTCCGCCGCCCGGCGGCGCAGCCACGTCTCCGGCTGCCCCGATTCCGCGGCGAGGGCCGTCCAGGTCCAGCCGTCGGCCCGGCGCTGAGCCACGTAGTCGGCGACCGTGGCGTACCGTAGCCCGGCTGCCACCGCGGCGGCGCGCTGCCGGGCTGCGTGACGTTTCTCGGCGTGCGCGACGCGCTCCAGCCCGTGCCGCCGCAGCGCAGACTCGACGGCGTGCTGGGACACCCCGGCCTCGGCCGCGATCGCGCTGACCGTGCGGCGCTGCACGAGATGCCGTTCCCGAAGGTAGCCGCCCACGTCGCCGAAGCCGAGGTCGCGGACCGCCGATAGCAGCAAGGAGTCGGGCCGCTGCGGTCTGCGCCGCCGCGCGGCGGCGGCTGCTGCGGGGTCAACCTGGCCGAGGTGACGGGCCAGCCAGTCCTTGTGCAGCCCGGCCTCGCGGCTGATCGCCGCCAGGCTGGCCCCGGCCTGGGTCCGCGCGGTCACGAACGCCCGGATATCCGGGTAACCCTGCCGCCGGGCTGCCTCGGCGGCGACCCGGGCCAGGCGCCGGTCGGCCCGATCCCGGTTCGCCGCGGCGGCCGCCGCACGGGGGATCTCCCCGAGCACCCGCCGGGCCTTGCGCCGGCGCTGCTCCGGGAAGGCGCGGCCACGAGCCGCCGTCGCCGCGTCGCGGGTCAGGTCGCCGGCGCGCGCCCGTTCTCGGCCCGCGGCGCTGCCCTCCCGGATGGCGGGGTCAAAGATCAGCCGCGCGGTCAGCGCCGCGGCGCGGAGCTTGCGGGTCTCCGGGCCTTCGAGGGGCTGGCCGCGCTCCAGGCCGAACGCCGTGCAGTACTGCTCCTTCGTCCAGCCGTGCTTGCGCAGGTGAGCAGCGACGGACCGCAGGGGCCGGCCGCATAGGTGACAGGTGACCAGCGGGCCGTCCACGGTGACCTCGCCGATGGGCGCATAGAACGGCGTGCCGTCAGCCAGCGCGCCGAGGACGGGGCGGATCACGCGATCCGCCCGTCGCCTGGCCGCCGCCGGCGGCGGCCAGGCGACGGGCTGATCATCTCAGCGGACATGACCGGCCCTCCAGCGCAGGCTACTAGTCACATAGAGACTACTAGGCGCCAGGGTGTTCGTCACCGACAGCCCCGGCGTCGTAGCCTTGCCCTATGCCCGTATCGCCCGAGCCGTCGCTCTCGCTGGGCGAGTGGCTGGTGCTGTGCCTGGTCTGCGAGGAGCCGCTGCACGGGTTCGCCCTCGCCAGGATCCTGGGGCCGGACGGGAGCATGGGCCGGGTCTGGCGGGTACCCAAGCCGGTCGTCTACCGGGCACTGCAGCGCCTCGAGCAGCTCGGGCTGGTGCGGACCACCGGCCAGCAACCCTCAACCCAGGGCCCGGTCCGGTCGCTGGTCGACGCGGCGAGCTCAGGCCGGAAGCTGGCGTCAGCGTGGCTGACCAGGCCGGCCAGTCACAACCGCGACGTGCGGTCCGAGCTGCTGGTGAAGCTCGCCCTGCTCGACCGCTCGGGAGCAGATCCGCGGCCGCTGCTCGACGCGCAGCGCGAGCAGCTCATCCCGGTCGCCAGGGCGCTGGAGGACCGCCTCGCCGCGGCCGCGGGCTTTGACCGGACACTGATCCTGTGGCGCTGCGAGACGGTGTTCGCGACCATCCGTTTCCTCGACGCCCTGAGCGCCCGGGCTCTGGCCCAGGCGTCGGCTAAGTAGGGGCAGCTGGGCCCGCAGGCAAGGAGATGAGAACCCATGACCGTGACCCTGGATCGCAGCGTTGAGGAGTTCATCGGCGCCCATCCGCGTCAGCTGTTCATCGACGGGCAGTGGACCGACGCGGCATCCGGCAAGACATTCGAGACGCCCAACCCCGCGACCGGCGAGACGCTCGCCCGGATCGCTGAAGGCGACACCGAGGACATTAACCGGGCCGTGCGCGCC
>Ga0209839_10000239_pt1 | contig 28059 bp, 29 predicted proteins | sample OrgsoiDNA2013050_FD_185800 | JGI IMG/M metagenome (GOLD analysis project Ga0209839, IMG submission 185800) | Permafrost soil microbial communities from the Arctic, to analyse light accelerated degradation of dissolved organic matter (DOM) -... | ecosystem: Environmental > Terrestrial > Soil >... | reverse complement strand
CTCCCCTCGTGTCCCGGACGCGGCGCGGCACGCGGTGACGCGACGCAGAGCCGGGACCCACGGGCAAGCGAGATGGCCCCCGCAGGCGCAAATAGCCCGGATTGGTCGTGACGATGCGCTGCTTTTACGCTACCCAACGGTTCAGTTTGGAGCCGCCGCAATTATGAGCCGTCGCGTCAAGAGACCACTCGCAAAATCCCGTGCGCCGGGCGATCGCCCCAAGGGTGCGCGGCCCTTCCGGGGCTCGCAGGCCGAACGCCAGCCGGGGCATCGTCCGGGCGGTAAACCCGCGCCGCGCGCCGCGAGGCCGGCGCCGTTTATCGAGGCGCCCGAAAAGATCGTTGCCGAGCTGCCGCCGCTGCCCACAAAAGTGCAGACCGTCGTCGTGACGGCGGACGAGAACAACATGCGCGTGGATCGGTTTCTCGAGGCGCGGTTTCCCGGCCTGTCGTTCTCCCACATCCAGCGCATCGTCCGCAAAGGCGAACTGCGCGTTAACGGCAAGCGCGCCGACAGCAAGGACCGGCTGGAAGAGGGGCAAAACGTTCGCATTCCGCCGCTGAAACTCGATGCGCCCAAGGTGGCTGGAAGTCTTTCGGAAGCGGCGACAAAGACGCTGCAGGCCCTCAAGGACATGATCCTCTTCGAGGATGCCGATGTCATGGTGCTGAACAAGCCCGCGGGGCTTGCGGTACAAGGCGGCTCCGGCACCACGCGTCACGTCGACCAGATGCTGGAAGTGATGCGCGATGCCAAGGGACAGAAGCCGCGGCTGGTGCATCGCCTCGACAAGGAGACCGCCGGCTGTCTGTTAGTCGCAAAAACGCGCTTCGCTGCGACGGCGCTGACCGGATCGTTCCGTCATCGCTCCGCGCGCAAGATCTACTGGGCGCTGGTGGCCGGCGTACCGAAGCCGAAGCAGGGCCGCATTTCGACCTATCTCGCCAAGGATGAAAGCGAGGACGACAGCATCATGCGGATCGCCGCGCATGGCGACGAGGGCGCCAGCCATGCCGTCACCTATTATGCCGTGGTGGAAACCTCGGCGCAGAAGCTGGCCTGGGTGTCGTTGAAACCGGTCACCGGGCGGACCCACCAGCTGCGTGCGCACATGGCCCATATCGATCACGCCATCGTCGGCGATCCCAAATATTTCAACAAGGAAAACTGGCAGCTGCCGGGGGGCCTGCAGAAACGGCTGCATCTGTTGGCACGCCGGATCGTGATCCCGCATCCGCGCGGCGGATTCATCGACGCCACCGCGCCGCTGCCGCCGCATATGCTGCAATCATGGAACCTGCTGGGCCTGGAAGCCGACAGATTCGACCCGATCGAGAACGCGCCTGAAGAATAACAGGGCGTCACGGCGTCAATGGCCGCTACCCGATATCGTCTGGGAGGAGCAAGAACTATCAAAGCAAGGTCGTATTGATCGGATATCGTTCGGCGTGACGGGCGCCTTTCCTCAACGCTTCGAGGCGCCGACATGCAAAGTTCGAGGCTCCGCCCATGATCGGAAATCTGCTCCGCGCCGCGCTTTCTCTTTTCCTCAGCGTGGCGGCTTGTTTCAGCGTCGCCGCGAATGAGCAGACACTCGCTCTCGTGGGAGGCAGGGTATACCCATCGCCCGATGCCGCCCCGCTCGTAGATGCCGTCGTCCTGACGTCCGGGGGCGCCGTCACCGCGATCGGCAGTCGTAGCGAAGTCCAGATCCCGAATGATGCGCGGGTCATTGACTGTGCTGGAAAGACTGTCGTCGCCGGCTTCTGGAATAGTCACGTCCATTTTACGCAAGCGGTATGGAAAAACGCGGCCAGCGCGCCGGTTGCGTCGCTCGAAGAGCATATGCGGGAGATGCTGACGCGTTGGGGCTTCACCACCGTTTGGGATCTTGGTTCCGACCCGAACGACTCCTTGCCGCTCCGCCGCCGCGTCAACTCCGGTGAAGTCGCGGGTCCCAATATCCTTCTTGCCGGCGACATCTTCCCCAAGGGCGGTCATCCCGTCTACTTACCTCCCGAGATGCAGCTCCCCGAGGCCGCCACATCAGAGGAAGCCGCGCAAATGGCGCGCGATGACCTCCGCATGGGCATGGACGGCATGAAGCTCTTTACCGGCGCGTACATGGGCAATAGGCCCGTGGTGAACATGGATGTGGCCATCGCCAAGGCGGCGGTCGATGTGGCACATGCTCAGGGCAAGCCGGTGTTCGCCCATCCGCAAAACAGAACTGGTGTGGAAACGGTGATTGCAGCCGGCGTCGATGTGCTCGCCCACATCGTTCCCGGAGAACCGAGTTACACCCCCGAGCAACTCGCCCGCTTCAAATCGCAAGGCATCGCATTGATTCCGACGCTATCTCTTTTTGCGACCAGTGTCGGCGGTCCCGCCTTGGGCGCCCGGCTGGTCGAGTCCGGCGTCAACCAGCTCAAGGGATTTTCGGAAAATGGTGGTCCCGTTCTCTTCGGGACCGACGTCGGCTTCACCACGGTCTACGACACATCGCTCGAATATGAACTCATGCATCGGGCGCTTTCGGAAAGCCAGGTGCTCGCTTCTCTCACGACGAACCCCGCTCTGTATTTCAAGGCCGCGAAGAAGGGTAAGGTCGAAAACGGATTTGACGCCGATCTCGTGGTTCTTGATGGCGACCCCATCGCCGACATTCGCAACCTCGCCAGGATCGCCTACACCATCCGTGCCGGTCAGGTCATTTATCACCGACCGTGAAAGGCTGCGGCCGCCGAATTGGCCCATCATTCAGCGTGAGCGCGCGGCCATTGCCGTCATCCGATCGGTAACGCGCCGGAAGAATAATTTCAGCTTGCGGTTTGCCGGGAGGATCACGACATATCCTCCATGAAGAATTTATCGATCCTCATCTGCGCGGTCGCAGCCGCGCTGGTCGCCGCGGATGCCACGCTCGCGCAGGTGTTGATTCCGCCCGGCGGGTCGCAATTCAATCCACCGCTGCCGCCACCCCCGCCGCCGCCCAAAATCGAGCCGCCGGTGATACCTCAGCTCGACGCGCCGTTGCGCCAGAACTATGCGCCCGCGCCGCGCCCTTCGTTCAGCGACCGGATCAGCAGATGTCTCGATGAAGGCGCCGCCAGCGGGCTCGGTCCGAACGAGCGCGCGGCCTATTCCCGTTCTTGCGCCAATCGGTGATCGGGACTTCGTTCAATTTCTGTACTGGGCAAGGAACATGCGCAGTGAGTCATGCGGGCTCTCGACGTCGGAAATCACCCAGCCGTCGGGACCATTCACCACGATGAAATTCAGCGTGACGGCGCGGCCGTTATTGTCAAAAGCGACGGCGACATAGGTCTTGTCGAATTGCCTGCGCAGGATCGATATCGAGACGGCGCCAAGTTTCCAGGTCGGGCTCTGCACCAGGAAATCGTAGGGCTGATCCTTCACCGAAATCCATGCCGCCCGCAAAGCTGGATCGAAGAACCGGCTTGCGGTGTCGGGGTCGCGCGGCAGCCCGCTCGAGAGTTCGGACGACCTGTCGCCGTAATAGGCGTAGACGTTCCGCACCAGCGATTCCGGCGAACGGAAACCAGCCTCGACGGTCGAGAGACCGAAACCGGCCAGTAGAATCAGGATGGTTGCGAAAACCCTCGCCATTGCAGGCTCGCTTGGCCGGCTCGCTTTATTTGCGGCTGTCGTTGTCGTACGCTGGCGGTCAAATTACCACTGACGGACGTGAGCTGAAACCGAATGCGTGAACTGTTCGATGAAGTCGCCGGAAAGTCTCCGCTCGATCCGCAGGAGGCGGTACGGCGCACCATGCGCGTGCCGCGCCGCAAGCGTTTTTACGCTCATGCGGGCGTCATCGACGCGCCGGATGGTTTTGCCATTACCCTCGACGACAAGCCGGTTCGCACGCCTTCCGGGCGCGCGCTGGTTGCGCCGACCCGTGAGATCGCCGACGCCATTGTAACTGAATGGGACAGCCAGAAGGAATTCATCGATCCCCTGACCATGCCGTTGACCCGGTTCGCCAACAGCGTCGTCGATGCCGTGGTCGATCGGGTCGAAGCGGTCACGGACGACATCGCGAAATATCTCGGGTCGGATCTTTTGTTCTACCGCGCCGGCCATCCGGAGGCGCTGGTGGCGCGGGAAGCCGCCGTTTGGGATCCGGTGGTGTTTTGGGCCGCGGATGCGCTGGGTGCGCATTTTATTCTGGCCGAAGGGATCGTGCATGTGCGCCAGCCGGATTCCGCGATCGCAGCGGCACGCGCGGCGCTGCCGGCGGACCCCTGGTCGATCGCAGCCTTGCACGTGGTAACGACATTGACGGGCTCGGCGCTGCTCGCCCTGGCGCTGCTGCATGGCGTGCGCGATTCCGATCAGGTCTGGGCCGCAGCCCATGTCGACGAGGACTGGAACATCGAAAAATGGGGGGTGGACGAAGAGGTGGCAGCCCGCCGCGCGGCGCGGCTGGTCGATTTTCGCGCTGCCGGGCGCATCCTCAAGTCGCTGAATTCCGCGGCGGGTTAACGACAGGTTTACGACACGGGGATAGCTTCGACCGGGCCTGACCCGGTGAAGCCCATGTCGATCGTCATCAATCCGAACATTCGGCCCGCCGCCGCACAGGGCGTGACGGCGCCTATCGTGCTGCAGCCCGGCAGCGTGATCAGCGCCAAGGTGCAGCAGGTTCTCGGTAACGACACGGTGCGGATCGCGATCGGCGGCCAGTCGATCGACGTGCTTTCGCAGGTTCCGCTGCAGGCCGGCCAGACGCTGCAGCTTGCGGTTTCGCAGAGCCCGGACGGCACGATCAGGCTGGCGGTGGTTGACCCGCAGGGCGGCACCGCGGCCAGTCCGGGTACCGGCGATCCCGCCGCCGCCGCCGCGACAGCGGATTCCGTGACCTTGGCCCCCGATGCGGCCGCCAGCATCGCCGCACAAACGACCTCAGCGGTCGCGGCACCGACCAACCAGCTCACGGCGCTGGAAACGCTCGCGGTATCGGTCGCGGCGCAAACCGCGGCGACCCAGCAGACCAGTCTCGCGCCACTGTTTGCCAACTTAAGCGTTGCCGCCGGGCTGGACGGCCTGCCGGCGCCGGTGCAGCAGGCGGTCGGGCAATTGCTGGCGCAGCGGACCAGCCTCGATCAAGGCCTGACCGGCAATGACATCAAGCAGGCGTTTGAGAATTCGGGCCTGTTTCTGGAAGCCTCATTGGCGTCCGGATCGCTTTCGCCGTCCTCATCCTCCACGCCGGATCTCAAGGCGGCGCTGATTGTGCTGCGCCAGGTGCTGACGACGTCGCTCAACGCGGCGACGCCGACCCCGGGTGCGCTGGCGACGCCAAGCATGCCGGCAACGCCGAGCACGCCGGCGACGGGCAGCGCACCGACACCCGCAGCCACCATTGTGCCGCAAGCCACGACGTCGCCAACGCCGGTGGTGCGGGGGGCAATGACGCCGGCGACAATTGCGCTGGCGCAGGCCACGCTGTTGTCCATTCAAGGCTCAATGCAGCCCGTCATCATTACCGTTGGGCCGGCAACCCCGACGATGGCATCGCCCGCGCTGGTGCCGCTGCTGGCGCCGGAGATCTCGGCCTTCGGAGCTACGCTCCAGGCCGCGGCGCCGCCGGTCCCGCAAGATGTGCCCGGCTTCGGTGCTGCGAACCCGGTCAGTCTGACCGCATCGCCGCCGATGGATGCCGCGCGTGCCACCGCCAGCGCCGCAGCGCTCAATTTGCTGCAGGAAGCCCTGCAGGCCGGGCCGCTGGCGGCGGGAAATCCGTCCGGGCTTGGGTTCGAGAACAGCCAGTCGGTTTCGCTGCTGCCGGCGCTGACCGGAACTCGCCTGTTGAAGATCGATGACGCCGAATTTGCCCGCAGCAACGTGCCACCGCCACCGATCAGCGGCGCATTGCCGGCGGCGCAGCCGGTCGTGGCCGCCAAGCTGGTATCGAATTCGTCGTCTGAAACGGCCATGCATCATCTGCTCGCCGATACCGATGGCGCGATCGCGCGGCAGACATTGCTGCAGGTGGCCTCGTTGCCGGATCGTGCCGATACCGCAACGGCGCGCGTGGACCATGCCGGGCCGCGCTGGAATTTCGAAATTCCGTTTGCGACGCCGCAGGGAACCGCGATGGCGCAGTTCGAGATTTCGCGCGAGGGGGGCGGCGGCAACGAGACCGAGGCGGCCAAGCGGGTTTGGCGGGCCCGGTTCTCGCTCGACGTCGAGCCCGCCGGTCCGGTCCATGCTTTGGTATCGCTCAGCGGTGAGCGGACATCGGTGCGGATATGGGCGGAGCGGCCTGCGACCACAGCGCAATTGCGCGCGGGTGCTGCACAACTGAGCCAGGCACTCAGCAAGGCCGAGCTTCAGCCCGGCGACATCGTGATATGGGACGGTACGCCGCCACACTCCGCGCCGCCGCGCGCCGGGCATTTCCTGGATCGCGCGCTATGACCGTCGAGACCAGGCACCAGCTCGCGGTCGCGCTGCACTACGACAAGACCGGTGCGCCACGGGTCATTGCCAAGGGCAAGGGGACGATCGGCGCGAAAATCATCGAGGTCGCCAAGGCCCATGACATCCCGATCGAAGAGAACGAGGTGCTGGCCGGCGCGCTTTCGAACGTCGAAATCGGCGATGAAATCCCGGCGGAGCTGTACAAGGCGGTGGCCGAAGTCTTGATCTTCGTGCTGAGGCTGTCCGGGCGAATTCGCTAGGACGTGAACCCCTGAATTCAGAGAGTTCGGCGGACGTCCGCCTTGTCGAGCATTCCGGACTCACATCGGACATCGCGCGAGGTCCGAAGAGCGCCGCGGGCGGACATTTCAACAGATGTGGGCAGCAGGTTTTGACGCCTTGAAGATGTACCGGTTGGAACTGAAGAAGTATCTTCCTGCTTCGCTCAGGCGCTCGAACTCACCATGCCACTCGTTCAGATCATCAGCCGAAATGCCTTTCTTGCGCGCAACGAAATCCCGAATAACCTGCGCCAATCCCTTACTGTAGCTATCATCGTCACATTGCAGATTGAGGATCGGAAAGACGGAGGCACCGTCAAATCGAAATCCGGCATTGACTAACCTGCATGCCATGGATCTTGGGAGATGCGGATGAGCACAGTGCTCTTCCCATAGTTTCATGACCAGGGCCATACGTTCCGGATTTTCAGAATGCCACACAACAGCGTCCCAATCCGTTGCGACAAAGATCGTTCGGCCGCCCGGCTTCAGGACGCGAAATGCCTCTGAAAGAACGCGGTCAACATCGGGAACGTATTCGGCGACTTGCGTACATACGACGACATCAAACGACGCATCCGCCTGATCTACCTTGGTCGCGTCGCCGATGGCGTATGAAAGCCACGTTGAAGCTTTTCGCCGATTGCAGAGCGCGACGAGATCGGTCGAAATATCGATGCCGACGACGGCACCATGATGCCCGACGATTTCGGCCATGCTTTCGCACAGATAGCCCGGACCACATCCGATATCCAGAACGCTCTCACCACCGGACAAATCGAGTTGCCGAATTGTCTCCAATCGTTGGGCCACCACATCCCTTGTGAGATAGGTTTTCTCGAGTCGTTTTGCGGCTTCTTTGGTGAATTCAAGCCCGCTCATCTTCGCCTCCCACCGTCAAGGTGCACTGGGAAATTGAACTCCAAAACCTGGATAAATCAATGCTCGGCAGGTCAACCGCCGTGTGACATAGGCCGGAAGCCGCAAATGTCCGAGTTGGGTATTTTGGTCGCTGTCGCCTCATTTTCCGGTTGTCATTGTTTTACCACGATGTCATCAGCATCGTCGCCGCCGCTTCCCGTTATATTGGATATCGCCTTGATCCATCGTCGCCATGTCCTCAGGTTGCTTGCTGCCGCGAGCGTCTTGCCTCGGCGCGCCTTCGCCAACGTCGTGCCGCAGCGCAGCGAGATCCGCGAGGATCTCGCCAAGCATTTCGCCGACGAGGGAACGGCCGGCACTTTTGTCGGCTACAAGATCGACGACTATCTGATCATCGCCAGCGACAAGGAGCGTTCCGGAGAGGCGGTGCTGCCGGCCTCGACCTTCAAGATTGCGAATTCGCTGATCGCGCTGGAGACCGGCGTCGTCGCCGATCCCGACAAGGATGTTTTCAAATGGGACGGCGTGACCAGAAGCATCGAGGCCTGGAATCACGATCACACGCTGCGCTCGGCGATCGCCGCTTCCGCCGTGCCCGTCTATCAGGAGATCGCGCGGCGCATCGGCGCGGAGCGGATGCAGAAATATGTCGACCTGTTTGAATATGGCAATCGCGATATCGGCGGCGGCATCGACCAGTTCTGGCTGACCGGCAATCTGCGCATCGATCCGATTCAGCAGGTCGATTTCGTCGACCGGCTGCGGCGCGGCGCGCTGCCGATTTCGAAGCGCAGCCAGGACCTGGTGCGCGATATCCTGCCCGTCACGAAAGCCGGCGATGCCGTCATCCGTGCCAAGACCGGGCTTTTGGGCGCGGAGACCGGCAAGCCATCGCTCGGCTGGCTGGTGGGCTGGGCCGAGAAGGGCACGGCGCAGACGGTGTTTGCCCTGAACATGGACTGTCGCGAGCCGCGCCATATCGCCGATCGCATGAAGCTTGCGCAACAATGCCTGACCGATATCGGCGCGATTTGATCCGCTGGTATGCCTCATTCGGCTGGCGCGGGCGGCATCGCTGCATTAGCATCTGCGGACAAACAAAAAACGTTCGGAGGAAATCATGAACTCGGCTTCGGTCTGGATATCGTCGCTCGCCGTCGCGGCCGCCGGCGGCTGGTTTGCCGCCACGATGTTCGCAGCTCCTGCCACCGGCAAGCAACCGCGCTTTCCGCAACTGACCATGGACCAGCTCGACGAGAAGCAGAAACCGCTGGGCGAGCAGGTGATGAAGGTTTCCAGCGTCGGGCTCGGCGGACCGTATAACCCGATGATGCGCAGCCCGGTGCTGGGCCAGCGGCTGTTCGACCTGTTTCACTATCTGCGCTGGGAGACCTCGGTCCCGACCAGGCTCAACGAGTTCGCGATCCTGATCATCGGCCGGCAATGGCGCTCGCAGGTCGAATGGTACGCGCACGCGCCGCTGGCGGCGAAGGCGGGACTGGCGCCCGACATCATCGCCGAGCTGAAGGCCAGCAAGCGGCCTTCCGGCATGGCCGAGGACGAGGCGCTGGTTTACGATTTTGTCACCGAACTCACGACCACGCAAAAAGTTTCCGACGAAACCTATGCGCGGGCCAAGAAGGTTTTCAGCGATCAGCAGATCGTGGATCTGACGGCAGTGGCCGGCAACTACGTCATGGTCGCCATGATGCTGGCGATGGCGGAGGAGAGCACGCCCCCCGGCAAGGAGCCGCCGTTCAAGATCGGGGAGCAGTAGGCCGGGCGCTCATCAGCCTCGACTCTTTCAATCGAAGATTGTATGTTTGAATGGCTTTGAATGAATGACGCAACGGCGTAATTATTATTGACATCAGACGGCCTGTTGCCCGGCCGGCTAAACTTGCTGATTGTTTTTTTGGAAAGAGTGCCGGGTCCGGTGTCGACATACGAGGCGGCAGCAATTGCTGGCTGCGCCCTGCGAACGCGTGGTTCAAATGCCTGATCAGCAGCCAAACCGCTATATTCCCGCCCACGTCGAAGCCTTCCCGTATCGCCTTCCAAACTTCGCCAACCGGCTCAACGGCTCAGGCTCGATCAAGATCGTCGCGATCGGATCATCATCGACGATAGGTGAAGGCGACATCGTACCCTTTACATACCGGCTGGAGACGGCCCTGAAAGACAAGTATCCGAACCGCATGATCGACGTGCTCAACAGAGGGATAAAAGGTCAAGAAGCCCCTGAAGAGCTCGCGCGGATGCACGACGATGTGATTGCCGAGGCCCCGGCACTGGCGATCTGGCAGGTCGGCACCAACGCCGTCTGGCAACCAGGCTACAATCTTGATGATGTTGCCGCGGCAATCGGGAAAGGCCTGAAATTACTGGGCGGCGAGCCGATGGACGTCGTCATGATGGACCTCCAATATGCGCCCGCTGTGCTCACCGACGACAAGATCGACGCAACGCGGCGCATGCTGGCGCTGATCGACCAGCTTGCGACTGCCGTGAATGTGAACGTGTTTCACCGGTTCGACCTGATGCGGAAATTTGTCGATGTCGAAAGACATTCGTTCGACACCGTCATCGACCCCACCGACGTCACCCGGCTCCATCAAAGCGACTTTAGCGCGCGGCGTATTGGATACGAGCTCAGCGAGGCGATCGCGGCCGGCGCTGCGCATGGCGGACAAGCGCCGGCGGGATAGTGCCGGAGCTGCGGCCGGGCGGGATGCCAATTTGATCAGGTCTTTGCCGCGTCTTTGCCGATGCGGCCAAGATGGGTGAAGCCAAATCCGGCATCGTATTTCAGGCCATAGCCGAGCGCGCGGTCGATGCCGATATGCGCGAGCCAGATCATCGCAATCGACAGCACCAGCGGCGAGGCCAGGGCAAAACCGCCGGTCATCAGGGCCATCGGGGCCATGTAGCTGTGCGCCGTGTTGTAGATGATGGCCCCGGCCCGGGGCCCCAACAGATAGGCCGCGAAGCTGAGATCGGGCACCAGGAACAGGATGGCGTAGATCCACCAGGATCCGCCCCAGACCGCGTAAAGCAGCGTCATACCGGCAAACAGCGTGAGCCCCTCCAGCCGGAGCAGGGTGCGTGGTCCGCCTGTTACGGCGCCGGTTGTGTCCGCGCTCGCGATATCCGTCATAAACGTCGCCTCCGTTGAGGCACGGGATATATCGTGCGCAAGGCAGGGGTGCCAGATGCCGCAGCGGCGTTTCCCGCCGGCAAAATGCCGTGTTAGAACCCGGGCAAATTGGCGGGAAGGCACCACATGAAAGAGATCCTGGACACCCTCGAGGAACGGCGCGCCGGCGCAAGGCTCGGCGGCGGCGAAAAGCGCATCGAGGCGCAGCACGCCCGCGGCAAGCTGACCGCGCGCGAGCGCATCGAGCTGCTGCTCGACAAGGGCTCGTTCGAGGAGTTCGACATGTTCGTCGAGCACCGCTCGGTCGAATTCGGCATGGAAAAGACCAAGGTGCCGGGCGATGGCGTCGTCACCGGCTGGGGCACCGTCAACGGCCGCAAGACCTTTGTGTTCGCCAAGGATTTTACCGTGTTCGGGGGCTCGCTCTCCGAGACCCATGCGCAAAAAATCGTAAAGATCCAGGACATGGCGATGAAGGCGAGGGCGCCGATCATCGGGCTCTACGACGCCGGCGGCGCGCGCATCCAGGAAGGCGTCGCGGCACTGGCGGGCTATTCCTATGTGTTCCGCCGCAACGTGATTGCGTCCGGCGTGATTCCGCAGATCTCGGTGATCATGGGGCCGTGTGCCGGCGGCGACGTCTATTCGCCGGCGATGACCGATTTCATCTTCATGGTGAAGAACACCAGTTACATGTTCGTAACCGGCCCCGACGTGGTGAAGACCGTCACCAACGAGGTCGTGACCGCCGAGGAACTCGGCGGCGCATCCGTGCACGCGACGCGCTCCTCGATCGCGGACGGCGCGTTCGAGAACGACGTCGAGACCTTGTTGCAGATGCGCCGGCTGATCGATTTTCTCCCCAGCAACAACACCGACGGCGTGCCGGAATGGCCGAGCTTTGATGACATCGGCCGGGTCGACATGTCCTTGGACACGCTGATCCCCGACAATCCGAACAAGCCCTACGACATGAAGGAACTGATCCTCAAAGTGGTGGACGAGGGCGATTTCTTCGAGATTTCGGAAACCTTTGCGAGAAACATCGTCACCGGGTTTGGGCGTATCGCCGGGCGCACCGTGGGCTTCGTCGCCAACCAGCCGATGGTGCTGGCCGGCGTGCTCGACTCCGACGCCTCGCGCAAGGCGGCGCGTTTTGTCCGCTTTTGCGATGCCTTCAACATCCCGATCGTCACGTTTGTCGACGTGCCCGGCTTTTTGCCAGGCACCGCCCAGGAATATGGCGGGTTGATCAAACACGGCGCGAAACTGCTGTTTTCCTATTCGCAATGCACGGTGCCGCTGGTCACGGTGATCACGCGAAAGGCCTATGGCGGCGCGTTCGACGTGATGGCTTCAAAGGAAATCGGCGCCGACATGAACTACGCCTGGCCGACCGCGCAGATCGCGGTGATGGGCGCCAAGGGCGCGGTCGAGATCATCTTCCGCACCGACATCGGCGACACCGACGCGATCGCCGCGCGCACCAAAGAGTATGAAGACCGCTTCCTGTCGCCCTTCGTCGCCGCCGAGCGCGGCTATATCGACGACGTCATCATGCCGCACTCGACACGGCGCCGGATCGCCCGCGCGCTCGCCATGCTGCGCGACAAGCATGTCGAGATGCCGATGAAGAAGCATGATAATTTGCCGTTGTAGGTTGGTCTTTCCGCGCTCACGGCTGTCGTTCGCAGGCTGTGCAGGAAAATCTTCGTTGTGGTCATTCCCCGATGTGCAACTGGAAAACGGGAGCCGCGCGCCATGTCCACGCTGTTCGCTTTCCTCCACCACCTCTGCGCCTTCACGCTGGTGTCGGCGGTCGCGATCGAGTTCACGTTGATCCGGCAGGAGTTGACGCTTTCCTCGGCGCGCCGGTTGCAGGTCACCGACACGGTGCTCGGTGTCGCGGCGGGCGCGCTGTTCATCGTCGGGTTGTTACGGGTATTTTATTTCGAGAAGGGTGCGGACTATTATTTCCACAGCCACGCCTTCACGGCAAAATTTTCGATCTTTATCGCGATCGGGCTGTTGTCGATCGTCCCGACGGTTGAATTCCTGTCGTGGCGCAGCGCGGTGAGTGCCGGGCAGGTGCCCTCGGTCAGCGCGAAGAAGTTGCGGTTGATCACAGCCGTTATTCACGGCGAACTTTTGAGCATCGTCATCATCCTGCTCTGTGCCGCGATCATGGCGCGGGGCGGATGGGTTTAGTACTCGTGTTGGGATACCATCCGCATCGTCATTCCGGGGCGCGCGCCAGCGCGAACCCGGAATCTCGAGCTTGCAATCTCTGGATTCCGGGTTCAGCCCGGCGGGCTGCCCCGGAATGACGAGAGTGAAAACAGGCAATACGGAGGAACCCAATGCCAGCAGCCTATTTCGTCGTTCGCGCCACCGTCTCCGATCCCGCCAAACGGGCAGCCTTCGACCGGTGGTACAGCAAGGAGCATCTTCCCGACGCGTAAAATCGTTCGGCGCCGAAAAGGCCTGGCGGTTCTGGAGCCTCAACGATCCCGCGCTGCATCAGGCGATCTACCAGTTCTCCGACCAGGCCGCGCTGGACCGGGCGATGAACGGCGATGACCTGAAACGGCTGGTGGCCGACTTTAACCGCGACTGGCCCGGGATCACCCGCACGCGCGAGCTTTTGGTGCTGGCGGAGGAATTCAGTGCGGGATGAAAGATAAGCCTTTATCACTGCAAAGGCAGTGTCGTCCCGGCGAAACGCGGGGACCCATATTCGCCGGCGTTAATGTTGCACAAGACGCCGGCTCCATCCAATTGTCCGCCCGGCTGGCATTCCGGACCGTTCGGCCGGCATTGCTTTAGAAACTGGTAGCGCTTGCGCCGGGCAGGGACTGCATTTCTGGTCCCTGCCTCGACGTTTCGTTCGCCAACATTCACTTCGCCAGAAAAGCCAGCATCAGCTCGTCGAATTTTGCGGGCGCATCAAGAAACACCAGATGCCCGGCGTTCGGGAGCACCTCGGCTTTGGCGTCAGGCATTTGGCCGGCCAGTGCTTTGGCGAGCTCGGCGTTCTGGCCCATCTTCGGCCGCAGCGCTTCCGGGGCATTCGGCTTGCCGGGCGCGTTGTGATCGTCGGCGCCCATGATGAACAGCGTGGGTTGCGAAACCAGCGGAATTTCGTGCACCACCGGCTCGCGATAGATCATTTGCGCCGAGCTGACAAAGGCGCGCAGCCAGCGCGGATATTCCGAACTGCCCTTGATGTTGAAGCGCGCGTCGATGAACGGCGTGACCTGGTCGGGCGGCAGTTTTAGCGAATAATTGGCCTGAAGCTGCTTGCGATAGCCGTCGGCCGTCAGCCTGTCCTCGTTCTCCAGAATCTTTTCGGTCGGCGTCGGCGGCACGTAGAGCCGGTAATCTTCCAATCCAATGGGGGCCGCGAGCAACAGATGCGCGACCCGATCCGGATAGGCGCGTGCGATCCGCACACCGAGCATCCCGCCCAGCGAATGGGCGACGAAATCGGCCTTTGCGATCTGCAGATGATCGAGCAGCGCGATGGTATTGCGCGCCAGCGTGTCGAAGTGCAGGTCGGCGGACGGCTTTGAGGATTTGCCAAAGCCGATCTGGTCCGGCACCACCACGCGGTAGCCGGCGTCGGTCAGCGTCTTGATCACGGGCGCCCAGTAGCTCGACGGAAAATTGCGGCCGTGCAGCAGCACCACAATCCGGCCGTTCGGCTGCGCCGGTGCGACGTCCATATAGGCCATCCGCACCTCTTCGCCGTCATTGGTCAGCGGCAGCATGCTGACGGGGTAGGGATAGGCAAAACCCTCCAGCCCAATGCCGTAGGGTTCGCGTGCCGCGGGCTCCGCGGCGTTGGCGGACGTGAACGGCAAGGCGAGGAGGGCGGCACAGATCAGGCGCAGGAAGGATCGTCGCATCGGATAAGCCTAACGTTTGTGTTCGTGATGCCCGGCCATAGTAGTCTGCCTTGCGCAGACTACGTACACTTGTCTGCGCTGCCGGGCATCCACGTCTTTAACTTAGCGGCAGATAAAGACGTGGATGGCCGGGTCAAGCCCGGCCATGACGACTAATAGCGCCTAGCGCTACTCGCTTTTTCCGAACAGCTCGGCGAAGTGCTTCTCGCCATTGCGGGTGAAATTGACGACGCGGCTGCCGGGAGTGGAATCGCGCGCGGCCCATTTCAGTTCGGCGAACCGCGTCATCATGGCCGCACCCAGCGTGCCCGCAAGATGATGGCGCCGCTCGCTCCAGTCCAGGCACGCCTTGCAGACCGGACGGCGCGGATGGGCCAGTGCCTCGGGCGAGATCTGCAGGCTGTTTTCCATGAAGCGCTTGCCCTCGGCGGTGAGTTCGATCGCCTGCTTGCTCTGGCGAACCAGCCGCTGCTTTTTCAGGCTGTCGAGCATCTGCACGCCGAGGTCGCCCGCCAGATGATCGTAGCAGATCCGCGCCCGGCGCAGCGCCGGATCCTTCGGCCCGGTGCGCACGCGCATGTGACCGGCGCGCGCCGCAAGACCCGCAAGCCCCTCCAGCACGCCGGCGACGTCGGGGCCGGTGAGGCGATAGTACCGGTGGCGGCCCTGCTTCTCCGGCTCGATCAGGCCGCCGGCCTCGAGCTTGGAAAGATGCGAACTCGCAGTCTGCGGGGTGACGCCGGCCTGATGCGCCAGTTCGCTCGCGGTCAGCGCGCGGCCGGTCATCAGCGCCGTCAGCATGTTGGAGCGCGCGGGATCGCCGACCAGTGCGGCGACCATGGCGATGTCGGGGCCTGCTTTCATAGTTCGATGGTAGCCGAAGCATTCACGTCGTCAAGTAGCTATTTTGGGAGCATTCAAAACCCCGGAGGTTCCCTTGGCCGTCACCGTTTTCATCCGCTACCAGCTCGATCCGTTCAAGCGCGCGATGTTCGAGGAGTATGCCAGGCGCTGGCTGACCATCATTCCGAAATGCGGCGGCGATCTCGTCGGCTACTGGATGCCGCATGAGGGCACCAACAATATTGCGTTCGCGCTGATTTCGTTCGAGAGTCTCGCCGCCTATGAAGCTTATCGCGCAAGACTTCGCGCCGACCAGGAGGGCATGGCCAATTTCAATTTCGCCGAAGACAACAAATTCATCCTTGCGGAGGAGCGAACATTTCTGCGCAAGATGACCTAATAAAACATCCCAACATAATAAATTCCAACACGCGGAGGAGACGCAAATGATCGCCGTGATCTTCGAGGTCTGGCCCAAGCCGGAGTACAAAGCAGAGTATCTCGACCTCGCGGCCGAACTGCGGCCGATCCTGGAAACCATCGACGGCTTCATCTCGATCGAACGGTTCGAAAGCCTGACCGAGAAAGGCAAGATCCTGTCGCTGTCATTCTTCCGCGACGAGGAGGCCGTCGCGGCATGGCGCAACATTCCCCAGCATCGCAAAAGCCAGGCCAAAGGGCGTGCCAGGATTTTCGATAATTACCGGCTGCGTATTGCCGGCGTCATCAGGGACTACGGCATGACAGATCGCGCGCAGGCGCCAAAGGACAGCCGGGCCACGCACGACGCGCACTAGCGCCGCGCGTGCCCGCCGATTATCGTCACACAGCTAACCGAACATAAAAACAGGGAGCGATCATGCCGGTCACAACAGCAGAAAAACGGGCGACATTCCGCAAGATGCACGAAAGCGGTTGTTTCGCGATTCCCAATCCTTATGACGTCGGCAGCGCGCTGGCGCTGCAGCACCTGGGCTTCAAGGCGCTCGCGTCCACCAGCGCGGGCTTTGCGTGGACGATCGGCAAGGCCGACAATCGCGTCACGCTCGACGAGGTCTGCACGCATCTCACCGCGCTGTGCGCGGCGGTCGATCTGCCCGTCAACGCCGATTTCGAGGGTGGCTTTGCGCATGAGGCGGAGAAGGTCGGCGCCAACGTCGCGCGTGCGGTCAAGACCGGCGTGGCCGGTCTGTCGATCGAGGATTCCACCGGCGAAGCCGCAAAGCCGCTTTACGAGCGCGGCCATGCGATCGAACGGATCAGGGCCGCGCGCAAGGCGATCGATGCCGACAATTCCGGCGTGCTGCTGACCGGCCGTTGCGAGGCGTTTCTGGTCGGGCAGGCCGATCTCGACCTGGTGATCGACCGGCTCAAAGCCTATTCGGACGCGGGCGCCGACTGCCTCTATGCGCCGGGCATCAAGACCAGGGAGCAGATTGCAGCTGTCGTGAAAGCCGTGCACCCAAAACCCGTCAATCTCCTGATCGGCGCGTCCGGCCTCTCGATTGCCGAAGCCGGCGATCTCGGCGTCCGCCGCATCAGCGTCGGCGGTTCGCTGGCGCGGAGCGCCTGGGCGGGATTCATGAAGGCCGCGCGCGAGATCGCGGACAAGGGAACATTCACCGAATTGGCCGGCGGCTATTCCGGCGCCGAATTGAACAAGATGTTCAAGTAACGGCCACAACGAAAACGCAGCAGGCCATCAATGCCTGCTGCGCTTCCGGTCATATCTGATGCGCGTCCGGCGTTACTTGCTGGGCGCTGCGTTATTGGCCGGCGGATTGCCGGAACGGTTCATCTCCGTCGGAGCCGGCGGTGTCTGCGGACGCGCCGGAGCGGCACCCGTCGTCACGCCCTGATCGGTGTTGGGGCGAGGCGTCACGTCGCGCATGCCCGTAGGCGCCGCGGGAGGCGAGGTCTGCGAGGTATTCTGCGCGGTCGAAGAGGCGGTGCCGGCCTGATTGACCGTTGAACTATTCAAGCCGTAGAAAACCGCACCCAGCACCAGGGCGATGGCGACCGCGAACATCGCGATTCTGCCGCCATTGGCGGGACCTTCGGCAAGCTCGGGATCGGGCTGCAACTCGCTGTCGAGTTGGGCCTGACGACGGATGTTGTCGTCGGCAGGATTGGAACGATAAGGATCGTCCGCGGAGCGATAGGGATCGTTCGGATCGTTCGAATTACGTGGGTCGGCCATGAATGGGTTCCTCCGTTGGCCCATACCAACCCCTGGCGGGAGCGGGGGTTCCTGATTCGACGCGATATAGGTGGATACAAGTTGGGGGAACCGGAGGCAGAACCGCAAGCCAACGGTTCATTTGGTGTGGCACCGATGTTCCGGTTTGGCTCGCTGCATGCTGTTGAATGCCCGGGATCGCCGAGCTTCCAGGTGAGGCCATTCGGTGCGCGTCACTTTTCGCGCCGCGCCTTTGCGACCTGTGCTGGCGTCACCAGGGGCGCGGCGTTGCCCCAGGCATTCCTGATGTAGTTCGTGACGTCGGCGATCGCCTGATCGGAAAGTTTCTCTGCGTAGGCGGGCATCGAGCCGGTATTGGGCGCGCGCGGCGTCGTGACGGTCTGGGCGCCGTCGAGAATGATGCGCAGCGCGCTGGAGGGATCGGCGGACTGCAGATTGGCATTGTCGGGCAATGGCGGATAGATCCGCGGCGCGCCGCTGCCGTCAACTTCGTGGCAGGCGATGCAGGCCCATTTATATATCTTCTCCCCGTCCGCCAGCAGCTCCGGCGATGGCGGGATCACCGCAGGCTCCCGCTTGCCAGCCGGCAGATCCTTCAGATAGACGGCAATGGCGCGGACATCGGCGTCGCTCATGACCGAGGTCGAATGGACCACGACTTCGGCCATCAGCCCGCCGGCATGGCTCTTTCCGTTGCGGCCGCTCTGCAGATATTCGACGATGTCGTCGGCGCTCCAGGATTTCAGTCCGGCGCGCTCGGCGCTATCGAGGCGCGGCGCAAACCAGCCCTGCACGAAGCCGCCGCCATAGGCTCGGCCACGCTTGTCGGCGCCGAACAGGTTCTTGGGCGTGTGGCACGTGCCGCAATGCGCGGCACCTTCGACCAGATAGCCGCCCCGGTTCCATTCCGGGCTTTTTTGCTGGTCGGGCTCGAATATGCCGGGCCGGAAGAACAGAAAATCCCAGCCGCGCATCAGCACCCGGTAATTGAGCGGCCAGCGCAGTTCCGCCTGCGGCGGCCTGTTGCTGATCGGTGCAAGCGTCGCGAGGTAGGCGCGGATCGCCAGAATATCGTCGCGGATCAATTTCGTGAAATTGGGGTAGGGGAATGCGGGGTAATAGCGTGAGCCGTCGGGCGCTATCCCATGACGCAAAGCGCGGTAAAAGTCGTCGTCGCTCCATGCGCCGAGGCCGGTATCGCGGTCCGGCGTCAGGTTCGGGGAATAGATCCCGCCGAACGGCGTGTCGATCCTTTTTCCGCCGGCAAAGGGTTTTGCGGGATCGGCGGTGTGGCAACTGGCGCAACCGGCGGCGTCCGCCAGCGCCTTGCCCCGCGCGATGGTCTCCGCCGAGGGCTCGGCCTGCGCATAACCAAGGTTGAACGCAGTGCACAAAAGTATGATCGCGGGAATCGCTCGCATTGCGGAATAATTGCCCCTGCACCACATTTGCTTCTCCCGGATGTTATCACGCAAAACCATGCCGGCGAGAGCATCACGTCGTTTCGTTGGCGCGCCATGCGGCGACACAAGACGAAAACCGGCGGCGCCGTTTCGGGCATGAAATTGCGAACTGCGGACGCGGGGCTCCATTGCCGAGATTTGTGATGCGCTGCTTGCGGAAAAGCGACATAGACTGGTTCTAAGCTGTGAAAATAACTAGCTAAAAGAGCCTCAGCGCGGCGGCTCAAAGAGGATGGAATGGGAATCAACCAGGGTCCGATCAGTCTCGATCAGAAATACACCCAAGGGTCGGGCCACGTCTTCCTGACCGGAATCCAGGCGCTGGTCCGCCTGCCGATGGCTCAGATCCGCCGCGATCGCGCCGCCGGTCTCAATACCGCGGGTTTTGTGACGGGATACCGGGGTTCGCCGCTCGGCGGCTATGACCAGCAACTGTTCGCCGCGCGAAAACACCTCGAGCAGTACAACATCAAATTTCAGCCCGGCGTGAACGAAGACCTGGCGGCCACCGCGATCTGGGGCTCGCAGCAGTTGAACTTGTCGCCCGGTGCAAGATACGATGGCGCGGTCGGCATCTGGTACGGCAAGGGCCCCGGCGTCGACCGCTGCGGCGACGTGTTTCGGCACGGCAACGCCGCGGGCTCGGCGAAAAATGGCGGCGTGCTCTGCCTTGCCGGCGACGATCACGGCGCAAAGTCGTCCACCGTGCCGCATCAGTCGGACCACGCCTTCATCTCCGCCTTGATGCCCTACCTCTATCCCTCCAGCATCCACGAAATGATCGAGATGGGGCTGCTCGGGATCGCGATGTCGCGCTATTCCGGCTGCTGGGTCGGCATGAAGGTGATCACCGAGACCGTGGAGACCACGGCGGAGGTCGACCTCACCGACGAGATGACGCCGTTCATCCTCCCCACTGATTTCGAGATGCCGCCGGGTGGACTGAACCTGCGCTGGCCCGATGACCGCTACGAACAGGACCGGCGCCTGCAGGACTACAAGGGCTTTGCGGCGATCGCATTCGCCCGCGCCAACAAGGTCAACCGCGTCACCATGGATTCGCCGAACGCGCGGTTCGGCATCATGGCCTCGGGCAAGAGCTACGAGGATATCCGGCAGGCGCTGCGCGAACTCGGGGTGACGGCGGAAGTTGCCGCCAAGATCGGCCTCAGACTTTACAAGATAGGCATGCCGTGGCCGCTGGAGCCGCAGGGGGTGCGGGAATTCGCAGTTGGGCTCGAAGAGATCTTCATCGTTGAAGAACGCCGCGAAATCGTCGAGAACCAGGTCAAGCAGGAATTGTTCAACTGGCGCGACGACGTGCGGCCGCGCATCGTCGGCAAGATGGACGAGCACGACAAGCGCTTTCTGACATTCGCGGCCGAGCTGAGCGTTGCGTCGCTCGCGAGTTCGTTGACCGAGCGGCTGCTTCGCCTCAATCTCAATCCCGAGATCGCGGAGATGCTGCGCGCCAAGGCCGACTGGTTCAATGGCCGTGAGGCGACCCAGATGCAGGCGGTGGCGCCGATCAGCCGGACGCCGTATTTCTGCTCGGGCTGCCCGCACAACACCTCGACCAAGGTACCCGAGGGCAGCCGCGCCTTCGCCGGCATCGGCTGCCACTTCATGGCGCTGTGGATGGATCGCAGCACCGAAACCTACACCCATATGGGAGGCGAGGGCGTGCCGTGGGTCGGTGTCGCCCCCTTTACCGACGAGAAACACGTGTTCGCCAATCTCGGCGACGGCACTTATTTCCACTCCGGAAGCCTTGCGATCCGTCAGGCCGTCTCGTCCGGCGCCAACATCACCTACAAGATCCTCTACAACGACGCGACCGCGATGACCGGCGGCCAGCACGTCGACGGCGAGCTTTCGCCGCAGCAGATCACCTTCCAGCTGCACTCGGAAGGCATTCGCGACATCTATCTGGTTTCGGAAAATCCCGGCGCCTATCCGGCATCCGACATCGCGCCCGGCACCAGGACCGCGCATCGCGATGAACTCGACGCGGTGATGAAGACGCTGCGCGAAGTCAAGGGCGCCTCCGCCATCGTATTCGTGCAGACCTGTGCCGCCGAAAAACGCCGCCGTCGCAAACGCGGAACGCTGGAGGATCCGGCCCGCCGCGTCATCATCAACCCCGCGGTGTGCGAGGGCTGCGGCGATTGCTCGGTGCAATCGAACTGCATCTCGGTGGAACCGCTGGAGACCGAACTCGGGCGCAAGCGCACCATCAACCAGTCGAGCTGCAACAAGGACTATTCCTGCCTGAAAGGTTTTTGCCCGTCTTTTGTCACGGTGGATGGGGGAAAACTGCGTCGCCGCGCGCCGGCCGGCCTCGGCGAGATCGGCGATCTGCCGGAACCGGCATCAAGGCCTTCGCTCGAGCGGCCCTACAACATTGCGGTCGGCGGCGTCGGCGGCACCGGTGTGCTGACCATCGGCGCGCTGCTCGGCATGGCCGCGCATATCGAGGGCAAGGCCAGCATGATCCTGGATATGTCGGGCCTCGCGCAAAAGGGCGGCGCGGTGCTGAGCCACGTCCGGCTGTCGGAGCATACCGCCGATGTCACCTGTTCGCGCATCGTCACCGGCACCGCCGATCTCGTGATTGCCGCCGACGAGGTCGTGGCGGCTGCGAAAGACACGATCTCGCTGTGCGAATCCAGCCGCACCTTCGGGGTCATCAACACCCACCTCATTCCGATCGCGGATTTCATCATGAACCGCGATTTCAATTTCCAGAGCCGCAAGGTCAACCATGTGCTGGAAACCGCGCTGCGCAAGGATTCGTCGTTCTTCGATTTCACAAAACCTGCCGAAATCCTGCTCGGCGATTCCATCGCCACCAACATGATGATGATGGGCTATGCCTATCAGAAGGGTCTTTTGCCGCTCTCGGCCAAGGCCATCGAGCAGGCGATCGAGATCAACGGCGTTGCGATCAAGATGAACACCCAGGCGTTCCAGCTCGGGCGTCTGGCGGCGGCCGATCCGGCGCGGATCGCGGACATGATGAAGGGGCAGGATGCGACGATCGCGCCGAAGACGCTGGATGCGATGTCGCTCGACGAAATCATCGCGCATCGCAGCGCGCTGTTGACGGATTACCAGAACGCTAAGCTCGCCGAGCGCTATCGCAACATGGTGACGCAGGTGCGCAACGCCGCGGCAAACGGCGGTTTCGGCGACGCGCTGCCGCGCGCGGTCGCGATCAACTACGCAAAACTGCTTGCCTACAAGGACGAGTACGAGGTGGCGCGGCTCTACACCGACGGCCGGTTCGAAAAGCAGATCCGCGACCAGTTCGACGGCGATTTCAAGATCAGTTTTAATCTCGCGCCGCCAATGTTAGGCGGTGGCAAGGACGCTTTGGGACGGCCGCGCAAGCGGGCGTTCGGCCCGTGGATGATGCCGGTATTCCGGCTGCTCGCAAAAATGCGCGGTCTGCGCGGCACGCCGTTCGATCTGTTTGCCAACAGTCCCGATCGCCACATCGAGCGCGACCTGATCGCCGGCTACGAGAAGGACGTGGTTCACGTGCTCTCCGTGCTGTCGCCGCTGACGCTCGACACCGCGATCGAACTGCTCTCGCTGCCGGATCGCATCCGCGGCTACGGGCCGGTGAAGGAAAAGGCGGTAAGGGATGCCAAGGCGCGCTACGCGCAGCTGGCCGCCGATCTCGCCAACCCGCCGCCGGCGCCGCGACAGATCGCGGCGGAGTAGCGATCCTCGTGCCCCGGATGCTGCGCAGCGCCATCAGCGCGTTCACGCGCGTCTTTGACGCCGCTATGCCTTTCGGCGTGGTGAAGCGCGATGGGTCCCGGCTCTGCGGAGCAGCGTGACCGGACGATGCTTCGCATCGCCGGGAGAACGCTGCACCGCGTCCGGGACACGCCATGCGCAATCGGACATTCCGCGTCGCGGGATAGCTCTGCGCTACTTAAGCGCGGTGGGTGCTTGCCAAGGTCACGCCGACAGGCCACAAAAACCGCTGGCAAGAAGAAATGTCAGTGGAGAACGACTTGAGTATCAAGGGCAAGGCCTACCTCGCCGGGATCTACGAGCATCCAACCCGGCACGCGCCGGATAAATCCACCGCACAGCTGCATGCCGAAGTCGCCAAGGGCGCGCTGGAAGACGCAGGGTTAACCAAGGCCGATATTGACGGCTATTTCTGCGCCGGCGACGCGCCGGGCGGCGTGATGGCAATGGCCGATTATATGGGCCTGAAGGTCCGTCATTTCGATTCCACGGATACCGGCGGCTGCTCCTATCTGGTCCATCTCGGCCATGCCGCGGAGGCGATCGCGGCCGGCCGCTGTTCGATCGCGCTGATCACGCTCGCTGGAAAGCCGCGCACCGGCGCCATGCCGCCGCGCGCGACCGGCGCCGAGGTCGATTTCGAGGCCGCATATGGCGCCACCACGCACAACATTTACGGCATGTGCGCCATGCGCCACATGCATGAGTTCGGTACCACCAGCGAGCAACTGGCCTGGATCAAGGTCGCGGCGTCCCATCATGCGCAATACAACGAGCATGCGATGCTGCGCGAGGTCGTCACCGTCGAGGACGTGCTGAACTCGCCGATGATCTCCGATCCGCTGCACCGGATGGATTGCTGCGTCGTCACCGATGGCGGCGGCGCCCTGATCGTCACGACGGAGGCGATCGCGCGCAGCCTGAAGCGGCCGCTGGTGCGGATGATCGGCGCCGGCGAGGCGCTGAAGGGACCGCGCGGCGGCAAGGATCTTGATCTCACCTATTCCGCGGGCGTGTGGTCGGGACCGCCGGCCTTTGCCATGGCCGGCGTGACGCCAAAGGATATCAAATACGCCTCGATCTATGACAGCTTCACCATCACGGTGCTGATGCAGCTCGAGGACCTCGGCTTCTGCAAAAAAGGCGAGGGAGGCAAGTTCGTCGCCGACGGCAATCTGATTTCCGGCGTCGGCAAGCTGCCGTTCAATACCGACGGCGGCGGTCTGTGCAACAATCATCCGGTCAACCGCGGCGGCATGACCAAGATTCTTGAAGCGGTGCGCCAGTTGCGCGGCGAGGCGCATCCGAAGGTGCAGGTGCAAAACTGCGATCTCGCGCTGGCCCACGGCACCGGCGGCCTGCTCGGCGTTCGCCACGCCGCCTCGACCTGCATCCTGGAGCGTGTGTGATGGACTCTAAAGTGAAATATCCGACGCCGCAGGGCAATCCGGAAACAAAGCAGTTCTGGGCGCAAACGGTCGAGGGCAAGCTGCTGATCAAACGCTGCACCGCCTGCGGCGAGCCGCATTACTTTCCGCGCACGCTGTGTCCGTTCTGCTTTTCCGACAAGACGGTGTGGGAAGAAAGTTCGGGCGAGGGAGAGATCTATACCTTCAGCCTGATGCGCAAATCCGCCACCGGGCCTTACGCGATCGGCTACGTCACGCTGAAGGAAGGCCCCTCGCTGCTGACCAATTTCGTCGACTGCGACATGGACAAATTGAAGATCGGCCAGAAAGTGAAGGTCGTGTTCAAGACCACCGACGGCGCGCCGCTGCCGTTCTTTACGCCGGTGTGAGGCAGGTTTCTTCCCTTCTCCCCTTGTGGGAGAAGGTGCGTAGGCGGCCTTCGGCCGCCGTGCTTTAGTAGAACGCCGATGCGGTGCATCGGCTATGCGAAGGCTGCCGGATGAGGGGTCTCTATCAGCGGCGCCAACCCCTCACCCAGCAGAGTTTGTTGCTGGCGCTTGCCATGCCCTCTCCCACAGGGGGAGAGGGCGCAGTCACGAGCGCCGCGAAAGAAAAAAATTCGGGAGACGACCAAAAATGCCGATCAAGTACGACGATCTGATGGCGCTGAAGAATCTCGGCCAGAAATACGCCTATACCGATCGCGAGGTGATGCTGTACGCCCATGGCATCGGGATGGGCGCCGACCCGATGGACGAGAAGGAACTGGCGTTCGTCAACGAGGCCACAGCCACGCCGCGCCCGCTAAAGGTCGTGCCGACATTTGCCTCGGTGGCGGCATGGGGCGCCGGGCCCGGCGAGATGAATCTCAACCGGGTGATGGTGGTCGATGGCGAGCGTGACATCACCTTCCACAAGCCGCTGGCCGTGGCCGCCCATATCACCGCCGATTCCAGCGTTCTCGACGTTTTCGACAAGGGCAGGGACAAGGGCGCGGTGATCCGGCACAAGACGGTACTGAAAGACGAGAAGGGCGAGCCGCTGGCGACGCTGGTGGCGTCGCGTTTTGCGCGCGGCGACGGCGGCTTCGGCGGGCCTTCGGAAGGCCAGCCCGAACCGCACAAGGTGCCGACCCGCGCGCCGGACAGGACCATCGACATCTCGACGCGTCCGGACCAGGCGCTGGTGTATCGGCTCTGCGGCGATCGCAATCCGCTTCACTCTGACCCCGAATTTGCAAAACGTGCCGGCTTCGCAAAGCCGATCCTGCACGGCATGTGCACCTATGGCATCACCTGCCGCGGCATTCTGCAGACCTATGCCGACTACGACGCGAGCGCATTCAGGCAGCACGTCGCGCGGTTCTCCTCGCCGGTCTATCCCGGCGAAACCGTGACGATGGATCTGTGGCAGGACGGCAACGTGATTTCATTCGAGGCCAAGGTGAGGGCGCGCAACGCCGCCGTCATCAAGAGCGGCAAGACGGTGCTGGGGTGATGGCATGCCCGTCATTCCGGGGCGCGCATTAGCGCGAACCCGGAATCTCGAGATTCCGGGTCTGGTCCTTCGGACCATCCCGGAATGACGGTAACTAACAGGGAGCAAAACATCATGGGATTACTCGACGGCAAGGTGGCGCTGATCACCGGGGCGGGGGGCGGGCTCGGTGAGGCCTATGCAAAATTGTTCGCCCGCGAGGGTGCCGCGGTGGTCGTCAACGACCTCGGCGGGCCGCGCGATGGCAGCGGCGGCGACAAATCGATGGCACAGAAGGTCGTCGATGCGATTCTGGCCGAGGGCGGTCGCGCCGTCGCCAACGGCGCCGATATCTCCACCATGGCGGGCGGGCAGTCGGTATTCGACGACGCCATCAAGCATTTCGGCCGCGCCGACATTCTGGTCAACAATGCCGGCATCCTGCTCGACCAGACCTTTGCCAAGGCGACCGAGGCGGCCTGGGACAAGGTCTTGAAGGTCCATCTGAAGGGCACGTTCTGCGTCACCCAGCCGGTGTTCCGCTGGATGCGCGAGAACGGCGGCGGCGTCATCGTCAATACGTCTTCAACCTCGGGCCTGATCGGCAATTTCGGCCAGACCAATTACGGCGCCGCCAAGGGCGGTATTTTCGGCCTGACCAACGTGCTGGCGATCGAGGGCCGCAAATACAATATCCGGCTATGGTGCCTCGCGCCGGGCGCGCTGACCCGGATGACCGCCGATTTGCCGCGCTATATCGAGAATCCAAATTTGGCCCTGGGACCCGATGGCATCGCGCCGGCCGTGCTATACATGGTCAGCGATCTCTCCGGCGACCAGACCGGCAAGATCCTCGGCGTCTCCGGCCCGCGCGGCGTGCGCGAGATGCGGATGATGGAAAAGCCCGGCTGGAAGCCGCCGCATGCAGGTTGGAAGGCGCAGGATGTCGTCGAACACGCCAAGGAGATTTTCTTCTCCGAGGAAGAGATCAAGATGGGCGCGCGGCGGTTTTGAACGAGTCCGTCATTCCGGGATGCGCCGTAAGGGCAGACCCGGAATCTCGAGATTCCGGGTTCGCGCTTCGCGCGCCCCGGAATGACGTAAAGAAAGTAGAGGCACACATGACCAAACTTACCGCCAAAGCCGCAGGCACCTTCGCCATCGCGCCGACGCCGTTCCACGATGACGGCCGCATCGACGACAAATCGATCGACCGGTTGACCGACTTCTATGCCGAGGTCGGCTGCGACGGCGTCACCGTGCTCGGCATTCTGGGCGAGGCGCCGAAACTCGACGGCTCCGAAGCCGAAGAAGTGGCAAAACGCTTCGTCAAGCGCGCTGGGAACATGCAGATCATCGTCGGTGTTTCCGCGCCGGGATTCGCCGCGATGCGCTCGCTGGCGCGCGCCTCGATGGATGCGGGTGCGGCCGGGGTGATGATCGCGCCGCCGCCGCATCTGCGCACCGACGATCAGATCACGGGCTATTTCAAGCAGGCGGTCGAAGCGATCGGCGACGATATTCCCTGGGTGCTGCAGGACTATCCGCTGACGCTGACGGTGGTGTTCACGCCCGCGGTGATCCGAAAGATCGTGATGGACAACCCCTCCTGCGTGATGCTCAAGCACGAGGACTGGCCGGGGCTGGAAAAGATTTCCGCGCTGCGCGCCTACCAGAAGGACGGCTCGCTGCGGCCGCTGTCGATCCTCACCGGCAATGGCGGGCTGTTTCTGGATTTCGAAATGGAGCGCGGCGCCGATGGCGCGATGACGGGCTACGCCTTCCCGGAATTGCTGATCGACGTGGTGAAACTCTCGAAAGCCGGCAAGCGTGACGCCGCGCATGATCTGTTCGATGCCCATCTGCCGCTGATCCGCTACGAGCAACAGCCCGGCGCGGGCCTGGCGGTGCGCAAATACGTGCTGCAAAAGCGCGGCGTGATCGCCTCCAGCGCGCAACGCAAGCCGGGTTCGAGCATTAGCCAGGCTGCGAAGGCTGAAGTCGATTATCTGCTGTCGCGGGTCGCGCGGGTCGACAAGCGCGCGAATCTGCAACCGCAATCAAGTGCTGCGGAGTGATTTGATGGCCGAAGCCGTCGCACCGCGGCCCGCGTCCACCATCTTGTTGCTGCGCGACGGCGACGGGGCCGAGATCGAGGTCTTCATGATGGTGCGCCATTATGAGATCGACTTTAACTCGGGCGCCTTGGTATTTCCCGGCGG
>Ga0209839_10000238_pt1 | contig 28090 bp, 11 predicted proteins | sample OrgsoiDNA2013050_FD_185800 | JGI IMG/M metagenome (GOLD analysis project Ga0209839, IMG submission 185800) | Permafrost soil microbial communities from the Arctic, to analyse light accelerated degradation of dissolved organic matter (DOM) -... | ecosystem: Environmental > Terrestrial > Soil >... | reverse complement strand
TTGCCAAGGGGCGATTGCGTGAGTATCGTCGGCGCAAATCCATTGCCAGTCATGCATGCGACGCAAGCATTGAACGAGAACACAAACACGTGGCAATCGCCCCAAGCCGGATGTCGGCTGAGGGACGGCGATGTGCATGTGTGGCGCACGCGCCGGCATTGGAGTCCTGCGGCCATCGCCCGGTTTCGCGACTGGCTCTCCTATGAGGAACGCACTAAAGCGGACGCGTTCCATTTCGAGGCAGACCGGCATCGCGCCATCGTGGGTCGCGGTCTGCTTCGCCATCTGCTCGGCACATCTCTAAAACGGCCTCCGGACGCATTACAGATCCTCCTCGGCCTGAACGGCAAGCCGGAGCTCGTGGCGGCTCTGGATGCCGCGCCGATCGCGTTCAACATCTCCCATTCCGGCGACTGGATCCTCGTAGCTTTGGCGCAGCAACGCGCCGTCGGCGTCGATGCCGAACAGATGAGGTCTGGCATGGCGGTGCTGGAAATCGCGCAGCAGGTCTTCTCGGAGGCCGAGCGGACGGGGCTCGCAGCGCTGCCCCCGACTGCACGCGAGGAATCATTCTTTGCCTGCTGGACACGCAAGGAGGCGTACATCAAGGCGCGCGGCGACGGCCTCTCGTTACCGCTCGATTCGTTCGATGTATCCTTCCGTGCCACCGATGCCGCACGACTCCTTGCGACGCGGCCCGATCCCGGCGAGGCCAGCCGGTGGACCTTGCACGATCTGCCGCTCGGCGCGGGATACCATGCCGCTGTCGCCGCCGCGGGAAGCGGCTGGCAGCTTCGGCAATGGCATGTCCACGAGCACAACCTATTTGAAGCCCATATCATGCCAGCGCAACTTTAAGCGTATGCGTCAAGACTCCCGCATCGAAGTCTTGCGGAAATCTCGTTGAACCTCGATCGCACGCCATGCGACTAATGGCGAGGCGGGCTTTCTGAAATGCACCGCCGTGAGTCAACGTGTGGTGCGAAATGGGCTGCGAGACTGAATCGAAGCGTAGTCCTGCCGGCACGAAATGCCACCCCCCTACCCCCATTCAGTCCGACGTGACGAGCGAGCGTGCCGATCGCCGCAAGACCGAACGTACGTTCCGCCACCCTCGCATCGCCGTGAAGAGGGAATGCCGATGAGCCCCGTGGAGCCGATCGCCATGATCGGAATCGGCTGCCGGTTGCCCGGCGGGGTTCGCAGCGCGGACGACCTGTGGGAATTGCTCGTCAGTGGCGTCGATGCCATCACCGAGACGCCGGAATCACGATGGCGGCTGCAGGCTAAATTCAATTCCGATCCGGCACGGCCAGGACGCATTTCCAGCCGCTTCGGCGGCTTCATCGACGGCATCGACCGCTTCGACGCGCAGTTCTTCGGCATCAGCCCGCGCGAGGCCGCCGCAGCAGACCCGCAGCAGCGGGTGCTTCTCGAAGTGGCCTACGCCGCCGCGGAAGACGCTGGGCTCACGATGGAGGCGCTGTCCGGCCGACGCGCCGCCGTATACGTCGGCATCTCCGGATTCGATTACGGCACGATCCAGCTTCACTCCAACGAGCCGGAGACGATCGACTCCTATACCAACCTCGGCGCGTCACTCTGCGTCGCCGCGAACCGCATCTCCTACTTCTTCAACCTCCTCGGTCCGAGCGTCGCCGTCGACACCGCCTGCTCGTCGGCGCTGGTAGCAACGCACCTGGCCTGCCGCAGCCTGTGGAGTGGCGAGACCGAGCTGGCCTTCGTGGGCGGCGTCAACCTGATCCTGCAACCGACCGTCAGCATCGGTTTCTCAAGGGCGGCGATGCTCTCGCCGGACGGCCGCTGCAAGAGCTTCGACGCGCGCGCCAACGGCTACGTGCGCGGTGAAGGCGCCGGCATGGTCGTGCTCAAGCCGCTCGACAGGGCGCTGGCGGACGGCGATAACGTGTATGCCGTGATCCGCGCGACCGCGGTGAACCAGGACGGCCGCACCGCAGGGATCTCGGTGCCGAACGGTGCGTCGCAGCGTGCCAACATCCTCGATGCGCTCGCTGCCGGCGGTATCGATCCCGCGACCGTACAGTACGTCGAGGCGCACGGCACCGGTACGCCAGTCGGCGATCCGATCGAGGCACGCGCGATCGGCGACGTCTATGGCCTTGCGCAGCCCGACGCTGCGCGCTGCATCATCGGCTCGCTCAAGAGCAACATCGGTCACCTGGAATCGGCCTCGGGAATTGCAGGTCTCATCAAGACGGCGCTTTGCCTCAAGCACCGAACGATCCCCGGCAACCTGCATTTCGAGACCCCGAACCCCGACATCGCCTTCGACGACCTGCGGCTCACCGTGGCGCAGAACCTTCTGCCGTGGCCGGAAACAGCGATCCCGCCGCGGGCCGGAATCAACTCGTTCGGCTTCGGCGGCACCAACGCACATGCGATCCTGGAAGCCCCGCCAGCACCGGCAAAGGTGGCGCCCGCACGCGAAGCAAACGGCGAGGGCCGGGCGCTATTGTTGCCGCTGTCGGGGCGCAGCGAGGCGACGATTGTCGACATCGCCCGCGGCTACCGCGCGTCACTCGACGACCCACGCGGCCTTGCAAAGGTAGCGCTTTCGGACCTCTGCTTCTCTGCCGCGACGCGCCGCTCGCACCACGATTTCCGCCTCACACTGGTTGCGCACAACGAGGCCGAGCTCGCCGCACGGCTGGACGCATTCCTCGCCGGCGAAGCACGGCCCGGTACCTCCACCGGCCGAAAGCTCGATGCGCCTGGACGTCCGGTGTTCGTGTGCTCCGGCATGGGCCAACAGTGGTGGGCGATGGGGCGCGAGCTACTCGCACAGGAGTCGGTGTTCCGCCGCGCGGTGGAGGCCGTCAGCGACTTGCATCGAAGCTTCGGCGGCCCGTCCCTTATCGATAAGCTCATGGCCGACAAGGCGCATACGGAGGTGCACAACACCGACATCGGCCAGCCCGCGATATTCGCCCTGCAGGTCGGGCTCGCGGCGCTATGGCGGTCGTGGGGCATCGAGCCGGCGGCCGTCGTCGGCCACAGCGCCGGCGAGATGGCGGCGGCATACATCGCCGGTGCGCTGACGCTCGAGGACGCGGCCTGCGTCACCTACCACCGCAGTCGGCTGCAATATCGCGTCGCCGGACAGGGCGGAATGCTCGCCGCCGGCATTTCGCGCGAGGAGGCGGAGCGACTTGCCGCCTATCACGGCACCATCTCGCTCGCCGCCGTCAACAGCGCACGCTCGGTTACCTTGTCGGGTGACGCCGACACACTTGCCGGCATCTCCGACATGCTCGAAGGTGCGGACGTGGCCTGCCGTACCCTGCAGGTCGACGTGCCGTTCCACAGCGCGAAGATGGACCCCCTCGAAGCCGAGCTGCTGGAATCGCTCCGCGGCATTCGCCCGCGCGCGGCATCGGTACCGCTCTTCTCGACGGTCACCGGCCGCGCCGTCGCCGGCCCGGAACTCGACGCGCAGTACTGGTACCGCAATGTACGCCACCCGGTGCTGTTCGCCGATGCCATCGGCGAACAGATCCGCGCAGGCCACAAGTTGTTCCTCGAAATCGGCGCGCATCCGATCTTGCGCAACGACCTTGCTGAGTGCCTTAGGGAAAATGGCGCGTCCGGCACGGTGCTGAATTCGCTCCGCCGCCTGGCGCCCGAACGCGCCACGCTGCTCGGCACCGCCGGCCAACTCCACATTCTCGGCAGCGACCTCGACTGGACGAGGCTTCTGCCGGCGGGCGCAACGGTAAAGCTGCCGTCCTACCCGTTCCAGCCGGAAGTACACTGGCGCGAGAGCGAGCGCAGCCGGCAGCATCGCGTCGGTACGTCCATCCATCCCCTGCTCGGCAACCGCGTTGACGCACCAGCACCGTCATGGCAGGCGGACATCGACATCGGCGCGACTCCTTATCTCGCCGACCATCGTATCGGCAGCGCGGTCATCTTTCCAGCCGCGGGCTACATCGAGATGGCGTTCGCCGCGGCACGCGAGACGTTTGGCGCAGGGCCGTGCACACTGGAGGACTGGGAGTTCCACAAGTTTCTGCCGCTCGACGGACGCTCGGCCACGCCGGCTCGGATCGCGTTCGATTCGGAAGCCGGCGAACTTTCGGTCCATGCGTGCACCGATGCCGCGGAGCATAGCTGGGTCCTTCATGCGCGCGGCAACATGCGCGGCGCGCCACATGCCAAGGCCGTGACGTTCGAAGTCGCCAAGGTGCGGGCGCGCTGCGGTGAGGAATTCAGCGGCGACGAATGCCGGCGGCGGTTCGCGGCACTGGGACTGCATTACGGGCCGGCGTTCCATGGCCTGCACCGGCTGTGGCGCGGCGAAGGCGAGGCGCTTGCGGACATCCGTCTGCCCTCGTCGCTGCAGCCGGAACTTGCCGACTACCGCCTGCACCCCGCCGTGCTCGATGCCTGCTTGCAGGCCTCGCTCGCCGTTCTGCCGGATGACGCGCTCTCCGGCAGAGGCCGCGGTCGCGCCTATGTGCCTGTGCGCATGGACCGGGTCCGTTTCTACGCCACGCCCGCGGCGGAGTTTTTTGCGGCAGTTCGGGTGCGCGAGTTTTCGGAGCACGGACTCACAGTCGATATTGATCTCGTGGACACCGACGGCCGGGTATGCGTCGCCGTGAACGGCCTCGTCTGTCGGCCGCCAGACCAGCGCGCTGCGGCCCTGCAGGGTCTGCTGTACGAGGACCAATGGCAGCTCAAGCATTCGGCAAGGCCAACGGCCGGGCGCTGCTCGGATCACATGCCGGGACCCGCCGACCTGACACCAGTGCTCGCGGCGGAAGCGGCCGCGCTGCACCACCGCTTCGACCGCGCCCACTTCCAGAACGAGTTTCAGCCGATGGCACGGGCCGCCGCCGCGGCCTACATCGCCCGCGCCTTACGCGAGCTCGGCTTTGAGCCGCCGATGTCGGGGCTGCCGCCGGCTGCACTCGCCGACCGGCTCGGGCTTGCGTCGCAGTACCGTCGTTGGCTCGCGCTGATGCTGCACGAATTGACGCCGACGGAACTGGCGTCACGTGGCGATCCGCAGCCACTATGGAAGGCGGCGTGGCATCGCTTCCCGGAGTGCCAGGTCGAGTTGACGATGGCGCGCCTGTGCGGCGAGAATCTGGTTTCGGTGCTGCGCGGCGAGACCGATCCGCTGGAGCTGGTGTTTCCGGAAAGCACCCTGACCGCGGCCGAACACCTCTACCAGGATTCGCCGGCGCTGCGGCCGAGCAACCTGCTGGCGCAGAAGGCGGTCACGGAGATCGTGCGCCGCCTGCCGCCGGGCCGCGCGCTCCGCGTGCTGGAGATCGGCGGCGGCACAGGCGGGCTCACCGGCTTCCTGCTGCCGGTGCTGCCGGCGCATGCGACGCAATACGTGTTTACCGACATATCCGCCCGTTTCCTCGGGCACGCACAGCAACGCTTCACGCGGTTCCCGTTCGTCGAATGCCGTACGTTCGATATCGAGCGCGACGCCGCCGAACAGGGCATCGAGCCGCATGCGTTCGATCTCGTCGTCGCCTCCGACGTGCTGCATGCGACGCGCGATCTCGGCGGCACGCTCGACCGCGTCCGGGGCCTGCTCGGCGCGGGCGGACTGTTGCTGACGCTGGAAGTGACGCGACCGTGGCTCCACACCACGCTGGTATTCGGTCTCCTGCCGGGCTGGTGGCTGTTCGAGGACAGCGACGTTCGGCAGTTGGAACCGGTGGTTTCGATGCGGCAGTGGCAGGCACTGCTGGAGCGCGCCGGCTTTGATGGCACGCAAGGCTTCGCCGACGCACCCGACGCCGCGACCGCACAGCATTCGCTCATCCTCGCCCGAGCGGCGGATGTACCTGCGGCTCGCGGCACAACTCCAGCGCCTCGCCCCGACGCCGATCCGAAGATGTGGCTGGTGTTGAGTGACCGCGGCGGCCCAGCGCGATCGAGCGCGGGCGCACAGCTTGCGGTCGATTTGGAGGCGCGCGGCGACCGGGTGATCCAGGTGATCGCGGGCGCGGACTTCGCCCGCAGCGGTGCGTCGGTCTTCACGATCCGCCCCGACAAGCCGAACGACATGCGGCGGCTTCTCGCCGCCGTCAGCCGCGAGACCAAGCAACTGGCCGGCGTCGTCCATTTTGGAAGTCTCGACCTCGCAATCGACGCCGCCACGCCGGACCAGTCCATCGTCGACGGCGCACGCGCGGGCTGCGTCGGGGCGCTGCATCTCGTGCAGGCCCTTGCCACCGCCGACGAACTTGCGGTCGGCGGGCTCTGGCTCGTCACCCGCGCCGCGCAAGGCGTCGACGGCGCAAACATGGACGGCGTCATCCAGTCGCCGCTGTGGGGGCTCGGCCGTGTCGCCGGTTCCGAGTACCAGAACCTGCGTTGCGTGCGAATAGATCTCGCAGCCGCCTCGGCGGCGGAAATCGCCATGCTTGCCGACGAACTGACCGGCGGCGAAGCCGAGGAGGACGAGCTCGCGCTCCACGGCGAGTTGCGCTACGTGCGACGACTTACCGCGGTATCGACCGCAAGTCTGCACGCGACCGGTCAGCCGGCTGCCTCGTTCGCCGATCCGTTCCGGCTCGAACTGGCGCAGCCGGGCCTTCCGGATTCGCTCACGGCGCGGCCGCTGGTGCGGCAGCCGCCCGGCCCCATCGAGATCGAGATCGAGGTCGCGGCCGCCGGACTTAATTTCAAGGACCTGATGACGGCCATGGGCATGGTGCCCAAGGAGGCGCTGGCCGACCCGAGCGCCGCCACCCTGCTCGGCCTCGAATGCGCCGGCCGCGTCGTCGCCGTCGGCAGCAACGTCATCGAGTTCGCCGTCGGTGATGAGGTAGTGGCTGCGGCGCCGCGGAGCCTGGCGAGCCACATCACGATCGACCACCGCTTCGCCGCGCCCAAGCCCGCAACCGTGAGCCTGGAGCAGGCGGCGACGCTGCCCATCGCGTTCGTGACCGCTTATTATTCGCTGCACATACTCGCGGACATGAAGCGCGGCGAGCGCGTGCTGATCCACGCCGCCGCCGGCGGTGTTGGCCTTGCGGCCGTGCAGCTTGCGCTCGCGGCCGGCGCCACCGTATTCGCCACGGCGGGCTCGCGACAGAAGCGCGACCTGCTGAAGACGCTCGGCGCGGCCCACGTCTTCGATTCGCGCAGCCTCGCCTTCGCCGATGAAATTCTCGACCTCACCGGCGGCGAGGGCGTGGATATCGTGCTCAACTCGCTTGCCGGCGAGGCGATCAACAAGAACCTTTCGATCCTTCGGCCGTTCGGCCGCTTCGTCGAGATCGGCCTCGTCGACATCTACAAGAATCGCCGTCTCGGCATGCGGCCGCTGCGCAAGAACGTCTCGCTGTTCGCTGTCGATCTCAGCCGCGTGTTCGACAAGCCAGGCGATCTTGCGTGTAACCTGTTGCGTGACGCTATCGGCCGCTTCGACGGTCGCACGCTCACACCCCTGCCCTACCGCGTGTTCCCCGCCGACCGCGTGCCTGACGCGTTCCGGGCCATGGCCCAGGCTCAGCACATCGGCAAGCTCGTGGTGTCCATGCTGGATCGCGCCGGCCTGCGCGTGCAGCGCCGGCCGCAGCCGGTGCCGATCGACACCGAGGCGAGCTACCTCATCACCGGCGGGCTCGGTGGCTTCGGGCTGGCGCTCGCATCGCATCTCGCCGACCGCGGCGCGCGCCACATCGTGCTCGCCGGCCGCAGCGGGCCGTCGCCGGAGGCGCAATTCACACTCGACGCGCTTGCCGCGCGCGGCGTCGAGGCCGTCGCCATCCGCGCCGACGTCGCCGACCGCGACGCGGTCGCGCGCGCCATTGCCGCGGCGCAGGCGCTGGCGCCACTGCGCGGCGTTGTCCATGCCGCAATGGTGCTCGACGACGCGCCGATCGAGCGCCTCAACGAGGATCGCATGTGGAAGGCGATGGCACCGAAGATGCTCGGCGCCTGGCACCTGCACGCACTGACGGAAGGCGTGCCGCTGGATTTCCTGCTGCTCTGCTCCTCGATCACCTCGACCATCGGCAATCCCGGGCAGGCCAACTACGTCGCAGGCAACGCGTTCCTCGATGCTCTCGCCTATTACCGGCGCGGCCGCGGCCTGCCGGCGCTTACCGTCAACCTCGGCAATGTCGGCGAGGTGGGCTACGTCGCGCGTAACAAGGACGCCTCGGAGCGGCTCGACCGCTACAAAGCAATGGCCATGCCGATCGCGGACGTGCTCGACGGGATCGATGACCTGCTGGCGAGCAATGCGGTGCAGGTAACGCTCGCCAAGGTCGACTGGAGCGAGCTGCGCCAGCTTGCCGGTTCACGGCTCCCCGCCCGCCTTGCCGGTCTGGTCAGCGAGTTGGACGCCGAGACGACGGGCGGGACCGGAGATGCGAGGCTGCGCCACATCCTCGATGCCGATGCCGAGGCGCGGCCGGCGTTGCTTGAAGGCTACATCCGCGACCACCTTGCGCAAGCGATCGGCGCGTCGCCGTCGCGCATCGATCCGCAGCAGTCGCTGCTCAGCCTCGGACTCGACTCGCTGATCGCGGTCGAGGTGCGCAACCGCATCAATTCGGATTTCGGCCTGAACGTGCCGCTGGCGAAGATCATCCAGAGCGCCAGCGTCCGTGCGCTCGCCGGTTACCTCGCCGAGCGGCTCGCCGGGCAAGATGGTGATGCAGCCGCGGGCGCCAACGGCGGGCTCGCTCCGTCCTCGCCCTCCGCGATTGACGAAGCCGGGCCAGCAACCGCTCATCGCCTGGATTCACCTCCGGCCGGACAAGCCGCCGCCGGATATCAGCGGGGGCGCCGATGATGCTTCGATCATTCGCCCGCGCCGCCATCAATGGGGTCGCCGTCGCGCTGCCCGAGCAGACGCTTTCCAACGAGACGATGACTGCGGACGCCGACGACCGCACGCGGGCGCTGCTGCTGCGTCACACCGGTGTGGTGTGTCGTCACGTCGCAGCCGAGGGCGAGACCGCACTCGATCTCGGCGAAGTGGCCTGCCGCAAACTTTTCGTCGCGCACCCCGATCTGGCGGAGCGTGTCGACACGCTGATCTTCTGCACGCAGTCTCCTGACTACATCCTGCCGCCGAACTCCTGCGTGTTGCACGGCCGCCTCGGCCTCCGCGACGCTGTTGCCGCGTTCGACCTGCCGCATGCCTGCTCCGCCTTCATCTATGCCATCAAGCTCGCGCAAGCGCTGATCGCGTCGGACTCGGCAGAGAATGTGCTGGTGGTGACTGCGGACACCTATTCGAAGTTCATTCATCCGCAGGACCGCTCGACGCGCTTGCTGTTCGGCGACGGAGCGGCGGCAACCTGGATCGGCGCTGCGACCGAAGGCCGCGGTGTGCTTGACGTGAGCTGCGGCACCGACGGCAAGCGCCACGGCAAGTTCCTGATTCCGGCCGGCGGCGCGCGGATGCCGGTCACCGATACGGTACGCCACGAGGAGAATCGCGATTCGAGCGGCAACCTGCGTTCCCCGGCGCATATCCACATGGCCGGCAACGACATGCTCAGTTTCGTCGGCAGCCGCATTCCCGGCCATGTGAAAGATCTGCTGGCACGCAATGCGCTCGCCCTGGATGCCGTCGACTGGCTGGTGTTCCACCAGGCGAGCAACGTGGTGCTCGACACCCTCACCAACCTGCTAGACGCCGATCCGGCGAAGGTGCTGCGGCACTTCCAGTCCATCGGCAATACGGTGTCGGCCTCGATCCCGATCGTGCTCGATCACGCGATCGGCGAAGGCATGATCAAGCCGGGGCAGTTCGTGCTCCTTTGCGGCTTCGGCGCAGGGCTGTCATGGGGCTCGGCCCTCGTCCGATGGTGAGTGGTCTCGCCATCCGGGACTACGCCGGCGACTGCGAGGATGTCGCCGCGCTCGGACAGAAAGTGTGGACCGCAACCTATGGCAACACGATGTGGTTCCCGTTGTGGGACGCCGCGTTCCTGCGCTGGCAGATCGGCGGCGGAGCGCTGGCGCCGGCGCTCTACGATGGCGACCGGCTCGTCGGTACCTTCTTCTCCTTGCCGCACAAGCTGCGCATCGGGTCACAGACGCTGCCGGTTGGGCTCGCTAGCTGGTGTACCGTCGATCCGGCGCACCGCGCCGGGCGGTCGGCGCTGCGGCTCATCGGTGCGCTGCGCGAGCGGCATGCCGCGCACGGTCTCGCGTTGTCGCTCGGCGTAATCAGCGGCGACCGCGCCTCGGTCGCGCATCAATTCTGGAGCCGGTATGCGCAGAGCTTCCCGCAGAACCTGCGCTTCCTTTTCTGCTTCGGCCTGTGGGTGAAGGTGCTCGATCCGGCCCGGGTCGCGGCCGCGGGCGTCAGCGCCTTCGAACGGCTCGGCGTGCGCGTTGCCGGCCCGCTGCTGCGCGGAATACCGTCGCGGCCAACCACCGGCGTGCGTCCTTATGCGCCCGGCGACCTGCCGCGCTGCGCGGATCTCCTCGCGGCTTCTACCGCGCGGTGCAACTGGGCGCTGCAATGGCCCGTCGCCCGACTCGCGGCACAACTAAACAGCGCCGTATCGCAAACGTTTGTCCTCGAAAGCGGCGGATCGGTGCAAGCGTTCGTCAACATTCACCGGCTGTCGTTTCAGGGACGGTCGCCGGTGCGGGCGGCCATGATCGATCTTTGGGCGACTGACGCGCGCGGCGCCGGGTCGGCGAGACTCATCGGCCATCTTTGCCAGGCGCTTCGGCGGGACGGGGTGGAACTGGTCTTGGCGATGCGCGCGCACGGCATGCCCGCGCCGGCGCTGCTCGCCAACGGCTTCGTACCGCAACCAGCGCACCATCACGTCGTCGCGCTGTTCCCGCGCGACGACGTTGCGCTCATCGAACCGAAGACATGGCATCTGATAATGCGATGATGGACGGCCTAACGGCAGTGAGATATCCTTGATTATCGTGAATGGAGGCTTGAATGCGCGGCAATGTGACACCGGTTCTCGACCGGCTCCGTGCTTCGCCGCCGGATGACCGGCCCGCGATCCTCGTCGACTTCATCGAGGGCCAGCTCCTCGAGATCCTCAATTGGGACGAAAGCAGGCGAAAGGATCTCGCGCGCGGCTTCGTGCAGATCGGCCTCGATTCGCTGATGGCAGTCGAGTTGCAGTTTCGCCTGCAAAAGGCGCTGAAATTGGCCCCGCCGCCGGAGGGAGACGACGCCGAGTTCGAAATGTCGTCGGCCACCGACCTCGCCGACTTTCTGCTGAGCCGCCGCTTGAACCTTCGTTAGGCTCGGCGCGACTAACAACGGGGTCACCATCGACACCGCGCCGAAATGGTCTGAGGGGGGCCGTCTCGATTGGATCAGGGTCTTGCGTCAGCACGTGCGGATGTTCGGGCGTTCGTAGACGATGCGCTCCGGCAACGGCAGGTCAATCGCGTCCTGCACGGCTTCCCCTCGCCGCGGTTCTGGCAGCACGGCAGCGTGTCGGTGCCGAGCGTGATGGCGCAGCGCGAGCGCTGGAACCGCTCCGAGCCCGCGCCCTTCTCGCTCTACGCCGGCCTTCCCTATTGCATTCGCACCGATCCGGACCGCTGCGGCTACTGCCTGTTTCCGGTAGAGACATTCGGCGGCGCGCAGCAGCTCGACACCTATCTCGATTACTTCGAGCGCGAGGGTGAGTTGTTCCGGGACTTCTTCGCCGGCGCCACGCCCGAGACGCTCTACATCGGCGGTGGCACGCCCAACCTGATGCGGCCCGGCCAGTACACGCGGATGATGGACATCGTCCGCTCCGTCTTCCCGGGCATCGACGCCGTGCCGGTGACGATGGAGGGCATCCCGCAGCTGTTCACGCGCGAGAAGCTCGTATCGATGAAGGCCGGCGGCATCAACCGCGTCAGCATCGGCGTGCAGCAGCTCGACACCGAGCTGAACCGGCTGAGCGGCCGCAAGCAGACCGCCAAGCACGTCTTCGACGCCATCGGCTGGTCGCAGGAGCTCGGCCTGCAATGCAACGTCGACGTGATCTTCGGGTGGCCACGGCAGACGATGCGCCATCTGCTCGCCGACCTCGAGCAACTTGTCGCCACCGGCGTCGATCATATCGCCCACTACGAACTCAACGTCGGCGGCGCCACCGACTTCGCGCTCAACCGCCGCGATGAAATTCCGCCTTCCGACACCGTCCGTGAGATGTATCGCGCCGCCCGCGATTTGCTCGCGGCGAACGGCTACCGCCAGCTCACCGCCTATGATTTCCAAAAGGTACGGAAAGGCGAGCAATTCGTCTACGAGGAATGCAAGCGCGGCTTTGCGCGCACCGAATCCTGGGGTTGGGGCTTCGCAGGCGTTTCCGATTTCGGCGGCACCGGCGAGCATGGTGGCTGGACGTATGTGAACCACCGCCGGGTCAAGGATTACTTCGCCGCGCTCGACCGTGGCGAGTTTCCGGTGGAGCGTGGCTTCGCGCGCGCGCCAAAGGACCTTCGGCTTCACGAGCTGTTCCGCAATCTTCAAGGGATGCGAGTCGACCGGATGGAATATCGCCAACGCTTCGGCAACGACGTCTACGCGGAGCATGAAGCGGCCTGGCTGGAACTGGCCGAGCGCGGCTGGTGCACGGTATCGCCCGAGGCGATCGAGTTGCGTGGCGACGGGGTCTACTACGTACCGCTGATCCAGGCCCTGTTGTCGCAGGCTCGGCTCGCCGACCTCCGCTCATCAGCGTCCTCGGTTGCCCTTTCCATATGAGCGACGGGCGCGCGTCATGAACGACATGTTCCGCGAAGACCGGCAGGCGGAGGGAACACCCAAGGTTGCCGACGTCCCGTCGCTTTCGCCGGACCTCGCGGCCCGTCACGAGCCCTTTCCGCTCACCGACGTGCAGAATGCCTACTGGATCGGCCGCAGCGGCACGTTCGACCTCGGTCACATCGGTTGCCATGTCTACCTCGAGGTGAAGCTCGCCGCGCACGACAGCGAGCGCCTCCAGGTCGCGTGGCAGATGCTGATCGAGCACCACGACATGCTGCGCGCGATCGTACGCGAGGATGGCCGGCAGCAGATCCTCGTCGAGGTGCCGCGCTACAAGATCGAACACCGAGACCTGAGCGGCGCGGACCCGGCTTCGGCGCGGGCCGAAGTCGAAGCGATCCGGCAGCGTATGTCGCACCAGGTTTTTCGTCCCGACCAATGGCCGCTATTCGAAGTGCGCACCACCGAGCTCGATAGCGGCACGCTGCTGCATCTGAGCATCGACTTGCTGTTCGTGGACTTCTGGAGCATCCAGCTGCTGGTCAAGGAGTACATGCTGCTCGTCTCCGACCCAGACCCGTATTTGCCACCGCTCGACTTAAGCTTCCGGGACTATGTGCTGTTCACCGCGCGGCAGCGTGAGTCGAGCGCATACCGCCGGGCAGAGGACTACTGGAAAAAGCGCCTGGACACGTTGCCCGGTCCGCCTCAGCTGCCGCTCGCGAAGCAGCCCGCCGACGTCGCGCGGCCGTATTTTGTGCGACGCGATCTCGCGCTCGACGCCGAGACCTGGCGGCAGCTGAAGGAGCGCAGCGCCAAAGCCGGCGTGACGCCGTCGATCGCGCTGACGGCCGCGTTCGCCCGCATCCTCGGCCGCTGGGGTGGCAGCAGACATTTCACGCTCAACCTGACGCAGTTCCAGCGCGCTCCGGTCCATCTGCAGGTCAACCGCTTGATCGGCGACTTTACAACCATCCTGCTGCTGGAAATCTGCGATCCGGGCACGGATACGTTCGAAACGCTGGCGCAGCGGCTCGGCACGCAGTTCTGGTCCGACCTGGAACACGCGGAATACGGCGGCCTGCGTGTGCTCCACGAACTGGCGCGCCACGCTGGCGGCGGTGGTAACCTCGCCATGCCGGTGGTATTCACAAGCGCGCTAGCGCGGGCCTTGCCCGGCCTAGAACCGGTCGACGACATCGGGACCATCGTTCATAGCGTCAGCCAGACGCCACAGGTCTGGCTCGATCATCAGGTGTACGAGCAGCGCGGCCGCCTGCATCTGAGCTGGGATGCCGTCGAGGAGCTTTTCCCTGCCGGCCTGCTCGACGAAATGTTCGCCGCCTATGGCGCGCTACTGCTCCGCCTCGCCCGCGATGAGAACGCCTGGCACGAAACGCGCGAGAGCCTTGCGCCCGATCCGCAATGGGCGGCGATGGCCGTCGGTGGGCCCGCCGGCGCCGCAGCGGAGGCGAATGCAGCCGAGATCGAAGCGGCGCTGAGGGAGCATCCCCTCGTCGCCGAAGCTGCAGCGGTCCCGGCGGGGACGCCAGACGCCGGCCTCGTCGTCTACGTCACCCGCCGGCCGGCGGAGGAGAGTGCGCTCATGCGCGCGCCTGCCGCGCCGTGGCGCAGCGGCCCGCTGGTACCGCTCGCTGTGCAGCAGGCCGCCGCCGACGTGTCGCCGGCGTTGCATGCTTTCGTCGCCGACCTTGCCAAAGCCGAGAGCCGCAGCACCGCGACGATGGCCGAGACGCTGGTGGCGCTCGGCCTGTTCCGCAGCACAAGCGAGACATGGTGCGCGAACGAGATCGTGGCGAACTGCCGGGTGCAGCCGCGCTATGCCGGCCTGATCGAGCATTGGCTGCACTTCCTCGCCGCCGACGGCCTGCTCACCGAACGCGACGGACGATACACTGCGGTGCAGCCGTTGCAGCTTCGCGCCGCCCCGGGGGCAATCGAAGCCCATGGCGGCGAAGTGGAGCTCCGCGCATTCTTCGTCGCCTGCCAACGCAGCGCCAGGGCGCTGTTGCACGGTGAGGTCAATCCGCTCGACCTCCTGTTCCCTGGCGGCGACTGGAGCGTCGCCGAGGCGCTTTACGAGCACAACCCGATGTCGCGCCATGTCAACGCGCTCGCGGCGTCGCTGGTGGGCGACTGGGCCGCGGCCGCGGAAGGACCGCTGCGCGTGCTCGAAATCGGCGCCGGCATCGGCTCGGCCACCGCCGCGCTGCTGCCGGTGCTGCCGGTGGAACGCACGCGCTATCTTTTCACCGACGTCTCGGCGTTCTTCCACCCGGGTGCCCGGCGGAAGTTCGCTGCCTTTCCGTTCGTACAATACGGCGTGCTCGACGCACTGCGCGATCCGCTGGCACAGAGTTTTCTGCCGCAGAGCTTCGACCTGATCGTCGCCGCGAACGTGATGCACAATGCCGCCGATCCGGCCGCGGCGCTGGCGCGGCTGCGGCCGCTGCTCGCCGACGGCGGCCGGCTCGTGCTGATAGAGGCGACGCGCAACACCCGCGCGCACGCGGTAAGCGTTGGCTTCATCGAGGGTCTGAGCGGCGTTACCGACGGCGACGACGGTCCGTTCCTGCCGTTGCCGCGCTGGCTCGACGCGCTCGACAAGGCCGGCTTTGCCGATGTGCGCAGCGTCCGCGATGCCGGCGATGCCGGCGCCGATTTCGGCCTCGACACCATCGTCGCCCGCGCGCCGCCGCTTGACGAGGCCGCGCTCCGCCGCCACGCCGGTACGGCGCGCGAGAGCGTCACGGGTGCGGTGCTGCGCGCCCATCTCGCCCACGCACGGCCGGCGTCGCCGCCCGCCGACATCGTCGTGGTGGAGGCGATGCCGCTCACGCGCGACGGCGCGGTCGACCGCGCGGCGCTGTCGTCGGCGCGGCCGGTGGGCCGGCCCGCGCTGCCGTCCGGCGCCACCGAGCAGGCGGTGGCGGCGATCTGGGCACAGGCGCTCGGCCGCGATGCCGTCGGCGTGGAAGACAATTTCTTCGACATCGGCGGCGATTCGCTGATCGCCATACGCATCGTGGCGAGCGTACGCGAGCGCTTTGGAATCGAGTTGCGCGCGCAGGCGCTGTTCGAGTCGCCGCGCGTGCGCGACATGACCATTGCCATCGAGCAGGCGCGGCGGGAGCAGCCGGCCGACCACGCCGCGCTGGCCGTGTTACCCGCGCTTGTGCCCGACCCCGCCACATGGACCGAGCCGTTCCCGCTCACCGACATCCAGCAGGCCTATTGGATCGGCCGCTCCGGCGTGCTGGAACTCGGCAACGTGGGCGCCCACTTCTATCTCGAACTGCAGGCGGGTCCCCTCGACCGCGACCGGCTGGAGCGCGCCTGGCAGCAACTCATCGAGCGCCACGGCATGCTGCGCACCGTAGTCCTGCCGGATGGACGCCAGCGCATGCTGGATTCGGCGCCGCGCTACTGCATCGAGATGGAGGACGTGACCGACCTCTCGTCGGACGAGGCCGAAGCGGTGCTCGTCCGCGAGCGGGCGCGCATGTCGCACCAGGTGCATCTCGGCGAGCACTGGCCGCCGTTCGAGATCAGGATGACCCGGCTCGGGCTGGAGCGGACGCGGCTGCATGTCAGCCTCGACCTCATCATGATCGACCTGTGGAGCTTCCGGCTGCTCATGCGCGAGTGGCTGCAGCTCTACGAGAACCCGGCGGTAGCGCTGCCGCGGCTTGTGCTCGGCTTCCGCGACTATGTGCTCGCCGCCGCAGCGCTGGAAGAGACGGAAGCGCTGCGCTACTGGCTGGACCGCCTGCCCGAGCTGCCGCCGCCGCCGGACCTGCCGCTCGCGCGGGCACCGTCGACGGTCGCGCATCCGCGCTTCCGCCGCCGCGCCGAGACGCTCGCCGCCGACGAATGGCAGCGCATCAAGGAGCGCGCGCGCACCGGACGGCTGACGCCGTCGGCGGTGCTGCTGACAACGTTCGCCGACGTGCTCGGTGCCTGGAGCCGGCGGCAGCAGTTCACCATCAACCTGACCCTGTTTCAGCGGCTGCCGCTGCACCCGCAAGTGAATCAGATCGTCGGCGACTTCACCTCGATCACGCTACTCGCAGTGGACTGCGCGGCGGCCGACGCGTTCGTGGCGCGGGCGCAGACGCTGCAGGCGCAGCTCTGGCGCGACCTGGATCACCGTCAGGTCAGCGGGGTGAAGGTGATCCGGGAGATGGCGCGGCGGCGCGAGGGCGGCATTCACCCGGCAATGCCTGTCGTCTTCACCAGCGGGCTTGCCCAGGGCATGCCGGAACTGGAAGTGCTCGAACGTCTCCAGGGACCGAACCTCGGCGAAGTCATGTACGCCGTCAGCCAGACGCCCCAAGTCTGGCTCGACCACCAGGTTTACGAGCAGGATGGCTGCCTCCACCTCGCCTGGGATACGGTCGAGGACCTGTTCCCGCCGGGGATGCTCGACGACATGTTCGCCACCTATGTCGGTGCGTTGCGGCAGCTTGCCAACGACGAATGCGCCTGGGACGGCCCGCGTGCGACCCTGGTTCCGCCGGCGCAGCTCACCGAGCGCGCGGCGGCAAACGACACCGCCGCGCCCGTTCCCTCCGGGCTCCTGCACGACCGCTTCTTTGCGCAGGCCCTCCAGCGGCCGGAACAGATCGCGGTCGTCACCACGACGCGTCGGCTCAGTTACGGCGAGGTTGCGGAGCGCGCGGATCGGCTGGCGCGGCGACTGCGCCGCCTCGGTGCGCAGCCGAACCGGCTCGTCGCGATTGTCATGGAGAAAAGCTGGGAGCAGGTGGTCGGCGCGCTCGCCGTACTGAAAGCCGGCGCCGCCTATCTGCCAGTTGATCCGGAGCTGCCGACCGAGCGGCGCAACCTCCTCCTCGACCGCGGCGAGATCGAGATCGTGCTGACGCAGACCTGTCTCGCCGAGCAGCTCGAATGGCCGCCCGGTGTGCGCTGCATTGCCGTCGACATCGACCAGGCAGAGCTCGGTCCCGATGACGACCCGACCGCCGCCCCCGCAAAGCCGGACGACCTCGCCTATGTGATCTTCACCTCCGGCTCCACCGGCGCGCCGAAGGGCGTGATGATCAAGCACCGCAGCGCGCTCAACACTATCGTCGACCTCAACGAGCGCTTCGAGGTAGGGCCGGACGACCGCATCCTCGCGCTGTCGTCGCTCGGCTTCGACCTGTCCGTCTACGACCTCTTCGGCGCGCTCGCGGTCGGCGCGACCGTGGTGATGCCGCACCCCTCGAGCCGCCGCGAGCCAGGCGACTGGGCCGCGCTGATGGCGCGGGAGCGCGTGACCATCTGGAATTCGGTGCCGGCGCTCCTGGAAATGCTAGTCGACTACGCCGGCAACGGTGCGGCGCTGCGCGACAGCGCGCTGCGGCTGGCGCTGCTCAGCGGCGATTGGATTCCCGTCGCGCTGCCAGACCGCGCACGCGCGCTCGTGCCGGGCCTCGACGTGATCGGTCTCGGCGGTGCCACTGAAGCATCGATCTGGTCGATCTTCCACCGGCCCGACGCGTCTGATCGCGGGCGGTCGAGCATTCCGTATGGACGCGCGCTGCGCAACCAAACAATGCACGTCCTCAACGACGCGATGGAGCCCTGCCCGGTCTGGGTGCCGGGGAAGATCTACATTGGCGGCATCGGCGTGGCGAGTGGCTACTGGCGCGACGAGGCGCGCACGGCGGCGCAGTTCGTCACCCATTCGCGCAGCGGCGAGCGACTCTACCGCACCGGCGATCTCGGCCGCTTTCTACCCGGTGGCGATATCGAGTTCCTCGGCCGCGAGGACCAGCAGGTCAAGGTCCAAGGCTACCGCATCGAGCTCGGCGAGATCGAGGCGACTTTGGAACGACATCCGCGGGTGAAGGCCGCCGCGGTCGCCGCCGTCGGCGAGCGGACACGGCCAAAGCACCTCGTCGCCTATGTCGTGGTCGACGGCGTGCCGCTGGATGCGCTGAAGGCGCACGTTCAGCAGGCGCTGCCGGCCTACATGGTGCCGAGCGTGTGGCACGCCCTCGATGCGTTGCCGCTGACGCCGAACGGCAAGGTCGATCGCGCCGCGCTGCCCGCACTCAAGGCTCACCCCGCTCCAGAGCGCGCCGAGCCGCAGGACACGCTAATCGGAAGCGACAATGCGGACCTGCTTGGCCGCATCAATGCGCTTATCGCGGAAGAACTGGGCCAGCCGCCGCTCGATCCGGCGCAGAACCTGCTGGCGGTCGGCGCCAACTCGCTCGACCTCGTGCGCATCGTCGGCCGGCTGGAAAAAGAGTTCGGCGTCCGCCCCTCGTTCCAGGAATTCTTCGCCGATCCGACGGTGTCGGCCCTGGCGCGGCTCATCGCGCAGCGCAGCGCCGGCGCCTCGATTTCGCAGGCTTCGCGCGCCGCGTCCGAGGCGCCTCGGCGCATAGCGGAGATCATCGTCGATCCGGGCGCGCGCGAGCGCTTCCATCGCGAGGATCGCGGCATCCGCACCTTCGCAGCGGCCTGGGGCACCCTGGCGCTGCCGCGGACGTCCGCGAACGGAACAAATCTGGACCTCCACGCTCGCCGCGCGGTCCGCCGGTTCCTTGCCGAGCCGGTGCCGCTCGGAACGCTCGGCGCCTGGTTGTCGGAGCTTGGTCGCACCGGCACCAACGGCAGCACCAAGTACGCCTACGGCTCGGCCGGCGGCTGCTATCCGGTGCAGACCTACGTGCACGCCAAGCAGGGCGGTGTCGCCGGCTGCCCGGCCGGCACGTTCTACTATCACCCGGTCGAGCACACGCTGGTGCCGCTGACGCTCGGTGTCGAGCTCGATCCCGCGGTGCACGAGCCGTTCATCAACCAGCCGATCTTCGAGCAGGCGTCTTTCTCGCTGTTCTTCGTCAACCAGCCGCGCGCCATCGAGCCGATCTACGGCGACCTCGCCTGGCGCTTCAGCGTCCTCGAGGCCGGCGCGATGGCGCAGGCGATCGAGACCGCTGCCCCGCGCTTCGGCATCGGCGTCTGCCCGATCGGCATGCTCGATTTCGCCGCCGTCCGGCCCCTGCTCCACCTCGAGGCCGACCAGGAACTGCTGCACGCGCATGTCGGCGGCCTCGCGGCGCCTGCGGACGACGCCGACTGGGAAGAAGGCGTCGTATGACCGCGTCCGAGCTGCTGAGCGATCTGCAGCGGCGCGGCGTGCGGCTGTGGGTCGCTGCCGGCGAGCTCCGCTACGGCGCACCGAAGGGCGCGCTCGGGCGCGAGGCGACGCAGCTGCTCGCCCAACACAAGGTCGAGCTGATCGAGCTGCTCGAGGCGCCGCTGCCCGACGCGCCCATCGCACCGCCGGCGCCACGCGCGGCGGCGCGGACCCGGATCACCGCGCTCGAAAGGCGCACGATCGATCTCGCCGCGCAGCCCGACTGGAACGCGGAGGAACAGGTCTCCTACATCCGCCACGTCGCGCCCTACCGCGGCTTCCTCTACCGCCAGCTTGGTCTCGACAAGACCTTCGTGCGCGGCGAGGGCTGCAGTCTTATTGACGAAAACGGCATACGTTACGCCGATTTCGTTGCGCAGTTCGGTGCGGTGCCGTTCGGCCACGATCCGCAGGCGATCTGGGACGCCATCGACAGCGTACGCCGCGAGGGGCGGCCGAACCTGGCCATCGCCTCGATCTCGCCGGTGGCGGGCGAGCTGGCGGAACGGCTGCTTGCTGTCGCGCCGCCGGGCCTCGCGCATGTCGTTTTCACCAACAGCGGCGCGGAATGTGTCGAGGCGGCGCTGAAGCTCGCGCGCTGCCGCACCGGCCGGCTCGGCGTATTGTCGACCCGCAACGGCTTCCATGGCCTGACGCTTGCCGGCATGTCGGCGACCGACAAGGAGTTCTTCCAGCGTGGCTTCGGGGCGCCGGTGGCGGGCTTCAACTACGTGCCGTTCGGCGCCCTCGCCGAGCTGCAATCGCTGCTGAAGCTGCGGCCGGACTATTTCGCTGCGTTCATGATCGAGCCGATCCAGGGCGAGTCCGGCATCCATGTCGCGCCGCCCGGCTATCTCGCCGCCGCGCACGCGCTATGCCGGCGCTATGGCGTGCTGCTGATCGTCGACGAGGTGCAGACCGGGCTCGGCCGCACCGGCCGGATGTTCGCCTGCGCGGCCGAGGGCGTAACGCCCGATATCCTGCTCACCGCCAAGGCGCTCGGCGGCGGCCTGATGCCGGTCGGTGCCTGCCTTTACACGCGCGCGGTGTTCTCCGAACAGTTCGACCTGCGGCACGGTTCGACGTTCGCCGGCAACACACTCGCTTGCCGCGCTGCATTGGCGACGCTCGACGAGCTGACGAAGAATGACGGCCAGCTGATCCGACAGGTCGCGGAAACCGGCGAACGCCTGCAAACCGATCTGCTGAAGCTGCAGCGCGCCTATCCGGAGCTGGTCAAGGAAATCCGCGGTCGCGGCCTGATGCTCGGCGTCGAGCTCGATCTCGACCACGTCGCGCGCACGCAGAGCGGCCTGCTCGCCATCCTCCAGCAGCAGGACCTCCTGCTCTACCTCTTGGTGAGCTACCTGCTCAACATCGAGCAAGTCCGCATCGCTGCCTCGTTCACGCAGGGCAACGTGTTGCGGATCGAGCCGCCGCTGATCGCTGACGCGGCCCTGTGCACACACCTGATCCGCGCGCTGGGTAACCTGCTCCGCGTGCTGCGCGACGGCGACACCGGCGCTCTGCTCGGCCACCTGATGGGGATCAGACCGATCGATGCGCGGCGGGCCGGTACGCAAGTGGAGGCCGAACCTTCAGTTTTGACATCGGCCCCGGGGCCGGTGCACACCGGTCGCGCGCGCTTTGCGTTCGTCGTGCATCTCCTCGGCACCGGCGACTTGCGCCGCTTCGACCCCAGCCTCGAGTCCGGCGTGGACGATGCCCAGCTGGAGCGGCTGCGCGCACGCATCGCCGCGTTCATCCGCCCGTTCCCGCACGGCCGACTTTCCATTTGCGGCGCGGACGGCACCCGCGCCGATGGCGAGCTGATTGTCCTGCCGCACCTGCCGGCCGAGCTGTTGGCACTATCAGGCGAAGATGCTCTCGCCTTGGTTCAGGAAGCGGTGGACCTCGCTGCCGAGCGCGGCGCCACGGTGGTCGGCCTCGGGGGCTTCAGCTCCATCGTCGCCGGTGGCGGCCTGTCAGTGCGGGCACCGGCCGGACTGCGGGTCACCAGCGGCAACAGCCTGACGACGTGGGCAGCGCTGCGCGCTGTGGAGCGCGCCTGCGCCGACGGCGGCACCCGCCTCGGCGACAGCACCGTCGCCGTCGTCGGGGCGACCGGTGCCATCGGACGGGCGCTGAGCCTTCTGTGCGCCGAGCGCGCGGCGAAGCTGATTCTGATCGGCAATCCGAACGCCACCGCGGCAAGCCTCGGCAAGCTCCACGCCGTCGCCCGAGACTGCGAGCGTCACACCGTCGCGCTCGGCCGCCCCGCCCCGGCGATCGAGGTCACGACCCGCATCGACGACGCGCTGCCGCACGCTGGCGTGGTGCTCACCGCAACCAGTGCGGTCGCGCCGTTCATCGCTCCGCGCCATTTGCGCCAGGGCGCAACCGTCTGCGACATCTCGCGGCCGTTCAACCTGACCGCGGGGCTCGAGGCCGAGCGGCCCGACGTGCGGGTTGTCGGCACCGGCCTCGTCCGGGCACCCGCGGGCTCGAGCCTCGGCCATCTCGGCGAGCGTGACCAGCCGGACGTGCTGGTCGCCTGCGCTGCCGAGACCATCGTGCTTGCGCTGTCCGGCTTCGCCGGCCCGCATTTGTGCGGCTCACTCGACGTCGCGACCATTGCGTCCTTGGGACGCCTCAGCGAGGCGTTGGGCTTTTCCGCCTCGTAGTCGATTGGCACCGAAACGGTTCATGACGCGCCCGTCGAGAGGAGCATTTTCTCGGCGTCAACAATCGACGGACTTCGCGCGCGCCCTGAAATCGTGGCGGGTCCCGGCCCTAACTAAGCCGTTTCAGTGGAAAATTCTTGAACCCAAAACCCGACGTGCCGGTTGCTACCTGAGCGCCCTTCGCCGATAACTTCTGGATACGCCGGCTGACCGCTGACGCAAAAATCCTAAACGTCGTCATCCGAGAAAACACGCTTTCGGCGACGTCGCGAGGCCAGATAATGGTCTTCCGCTTCGCGCCCCTCACGGACCAGGTTACCCAATAGGGCGTAACGGGAGTCCATCAAACGACTAACAAGACCAGTGACCGCCCATCCAATATCCCGCTCCCAACGACCGGCGATGCGGCGCCCTTCCTCAATGTCCTCATCTTCGCTCGAATTATCGTATTCCCTGCGCCGCGAGTGACGCTCAAGCCATTCCTGTTTCTCTTCTTCAGAAGGCCCGTCCAACCAGGCCTTGCGGCGCTTTTTTTCCCGGTCGGCCCACCGTTCGGCGTCGTTACGGCTATCAGTATCTGACTTCGGTGTTCGCGGTGCCTGGTCCATCGAAACCTCAAGGATTTGAATTACTGCAATACAAATAGCGTAGCGATTTTGGCGACAAATGTCCAGATCAACGCCAGCGGCCGTGATCAGGGCAGGATGTCGGGGCAGCGATACCCGCACCCTGCTGGCAAGCGATGCATGGACGCTCTCGGTCTCCGATCGCCTCCGCAATTTACCTTGCGAGAGCAGCTGTAACGATGCAGAATAAACCCGTTCAAACGAACAGGGTGTGGTTTTTTAGCTGCACGTTGCATAATTTCGGCAAGAGATGCCAATAGCGATATCGTGGCCCATCGGTGCAAAATTTCTTGAGCCTTGTAATAAATGCGGGGCGGTTGATCTGGGCAATTTTCCGGTTCCTCCTGTTCCCGCTTCTGCTCCCATTCAAGCACCCGTCCCAAGCTCAGCGAATACGTCGCATGCTGGAGTTTCTGGGAGGAAACTGGGTAAAGCTCGGTCAGGCCCTCGCGCTCAGATTTGATTTGCTCCCGCCCGATCTATGCCGCGAACTTCTGACGATTCAAAATGAGGCTGAGACCGCTACTTATCAGGTCATTCGACAGATCGTGACAGACCAGCTCGGTCGGCGACCCGAAGAGCTCTTTGCAAGGTTCGACACACACTCATTTTCGGCCACGTCAACCGGCCAGCTGCACGAGGCAATTACCCGGGACGGAAAACGACTGGTCTTAAAGATACAAACAGCAACCGTCCGAGAGACATTCAAGGTCGACGGCCGGTTGATGCGCTTGATCGCGATCGTCTTTGACTCGCTCAATCTCCTGCCTCCAGCTTCGGTCCGGAAGCTGGTCAGCGAATTTATCAACACCCGGAAAGCAGAAATTGATTTCAAGACAGCGGAGCACAATTCCCGGCGAATGTCGGCGCTAGCAAGCGAAGATGCATGGGAGATAAACGCCAGGGTCCGACCGGAATTTACTACCGGACAGATAATGGCCTGGGAATTCATCGACGGAATTCGAGTAGTCGATCTCGTCAATGCTGTACGAGCCTCGAATGAACCCTATCTCCGCGAGCTGTCAAACCGGGGCTATGATCTCTCCAAAATCGCGCATCACATTTATCGGAATGCACTGAACCAGATCTTTCGCGATGGAATTTATCACGCAGACCTCAGCCCGGCCGGTCTGCTTGTGCTTCCCAACAATGTCATTGCATACGTTGACTTTGTCCTTGTCGGCCGCCTGACGGATGATCGGCTTGATAACCTGCGCTATTTCTATGGATGCATCCTTGAAAACAAGCACGACGAAGCCATTGAAGAACTGCTGAATTCAATCAACCCAGATCCTTCCATCAATCAGCTCCAGCTTCGTCGCGACCTTGCGCGGGTGCTGGACGACTATCTGGACGGATTTGAAAGCCCGGTGGGAAGCACACCACGAAAGGCGGCTCATCAAACGCATCTAAATCTCATGCAGGTCTTCCGCAAACATCGCGTGCTCATTCCCCATGATCTGTCGACGTACCTGACAACAATGCTTACGATCGAATCGATCGTGTTCGAGCTTTGTCCCGCCTTCAATGTGGTCACCGAACAAAGCGCCTTTTTCAGTCACGCTGCATCGTTGGATCTGACGGACGCTCTCGGGCCGATGCGAATTTATGAATCTCTCGTGGAATATTCCCAGGAAGCGCAGCGAGTTTTTACTAATTTGAGAAAACTGCAGAAATCCGGCCAGATGATCGAGATTTCGTTGAGGACATTACGCATCCGGCTGATGCAGTACGGGTTTTGGTCGATCCTGGTTTCAGTCTGCACGTATTTGGGCTTTCGGGATGAAGCTATTAGACAACTCCAGATTTCGGTTGGACTTGAGCCTTATTGGATTCCAGCAGCCTTCGTGTTCTTTGCGATAATATTGCTGGGTCGAATCTGGCGACAAGGAAAGCGGCTTGCCGCGGTAGACAGATCCATCATCACCAGCAGCGAAATATCCGTCCGCAGTTTTGGGCGCGTCCGGTAGGCAGAGCCGGTACTCGGGCTGTTATGCCGCCGGTTCCGTCTGGGAAATCGCAACAGGATTGCGGTCCAAACGCATTCAGTCCCGAGACGCCACGCATATCGATTTGTAATCAGACATCGTTGAAATTTTTGGGAATACCGCGGAGCTGGCGGTGCATGAAAAGCAACAGGACAACAGCAGCTGCCAGCAGGCTATATACCACCCATTGACGACTTAAGCCCGACGTTTCCAGTAGCGAGTTTTCGTCTCGATTGGCCAAATATGCGCCGAAACAAAACGCAACTGAACAGACCCCGTAAAGAGTTGAGCGCGTTTGGACACTTCTCAAGGAATTGTCGATTGATTGCAGCGGCGCTCCGAAGCTCTTTGCATCATTGAGCAATTGGTCCACCTTGTATCGGATCGAAAACATTGCCTCGGGAACATGGGGTACAACCCATTTATTGTGCTGCTTCACCGCCTGAACAAAGAAACTGTGCAGATCCGCAAAGGCATCATAGTGCGGGGCTAGCTCGTGCAAAACCGCATCGATGGTTATGATCGTCTTGTAATAAAGCGCCAACGCCTGCGGCATGACCATCCGATGTCGTCGGGTGATCAACATTGTTTGGACAAAAAGCTCGGCGTTATGCTCTCGCGCCCTCGCCTCGGAAAGATCAAGCCCGTAACGGTATGTCTCAAAGGCCACGACGAGGTCTTCCCTCAATTGCCGCAGGTCCGAGTTTTGCGACGGCACCAATACTCGAACAAGCGCATCTACGGATCTTCCGATGTCACCTCGATACAGACTGACAAGATGCATTGCGAGGGACTGTTGCAGCTCTCGCGATAATTGGCCTGTTGCGCCAAAATCCACGAAACCAATCCTGTTTCCGGAAAGTATGAAAATGTTCGCGGGATGAGGATCAGCATGGAAAACGCCGTCAAGAAAAATCTGATTGCATGTCGCCCAAAGAAAGTTCTTTGCAATTCTGTCGGCGTCGTAACCTCGTTTGCTCAATTTGAGTATGGCATCGGCATCATCGCGCTTTATCACGTCCAGCAGATCCAGAAATGACATGCCGTCAAGAAATTCGACCGCCAATACCCGCTCCGTGCAAAACTCGAAGTATATTTTTGCACTATGCTGGATGGGATGACCTTGCGCCCGGAGCCCTAGTCGGTGGCCATTTCTCGCTTCATTATTGAAGTCCAGTTCTTCGCGAGTCCATCGTTCGAACTCATGAAAGAACGAGCGAAGAGAAGCCCCTGAGAAGCTGTCGAACAGTCCAATCAAACGAGCCAGGAGGATCAATAGGCGGAAATCCGCCTCGAACTGCTCGCGCACCCGTGGCCGCCGGACCTTGATTGCAATTTCCTCGCCGTCGATGGTAGTCGCTCGGTGAACCTGGGCTATGGAGGCGGCGGCAAGCGGCCTGACATCGAATGAACCAAAGATCGCTTCAGGATATCTTCCAAGGTCTTCAAAAATGATCTGGCGAACCGTCTCATAATCAAACGTTTGGTTGTCGTTGAGGAGTTTCAGCAATTCCGTTGAATAGCTGCGAGGCAATAAGTCGAATCTCAGAGCAAGTGCCTGTCCGGCCTTTACCCACGCGCCACCCAGCGATTGCAACGCAAGGCGGAGGCGCTCCTCTGCCGGTTTAATCTCGCCGCGTCGTAACGTGGGCAAGACATATACGCGCAGCAAAACTACAACGATTTGGATGAGGCGCCGACCCGTGGAAATGGTGTTTCGCATTGGCTAATTCTGCGAGCTAAGTTTGACAACACCGCGCCACTATGTCGGTTAGCAGTAGGCTCCGGAAATGTCTAGGCTTTGACCAGGGCGCTATAATTGCTGCCGATCACGCGGTGTTGCCGTAACTGTATTGCCAGCTCGCACGTTGCAAGTTCGATAAATTCATCACCGATGGTCGGTGACCTCGAACGAAGCGCCAATTATTCACCTTCCCGGTCCTGACGTGCAAAGCGTTGAATGATTTTACCTTCCCCGCGCGACCGCGTCGACATCGCAATTCCGGCGCGGCGCGGCCAGATATCGCGATTGACGGGATCCGAAAGCTCATCCTCGTCAGAACCAGTGGGGCTCTTGCTCGGACGGCAGTGATCTCGAAGTATCCCGAAGGCCAGTCCCTCAGCGACGATACGAAGGGATCAAACTTGTTTCCATCATCTCATCAGTTCAAGAATATCATATGGGCGCGGGACGAAAGTCGTTTGAAGCAAACTCGATTTAGGCAAGCAAGGCGCCCCAAAGACAATCACGCGAACATTAGGCCAGCGCTTCTCAACATATTGCGCTAATCGTCTACCATCGAACGATCCCGACACGTCACAGTCCACCATCAGGCATTGTATATCCGAGCGGCTCTCAAGATAGCTAATTGCCCAGTCGGAACTGGTCGCTTCTAAAACAGGAAATCCAGCATCCTCTAGAATTCGCGCCTCGGAAATCAGCAAAGGAATGATGCTCTTGGCGAGCACAATAGGGCGAGCAGACGAGCAATCTTTCTTTGGCTCAGCCACTGGAGATGGCTCCCCTAAATTAAGAATAGCTAGCGCAACTCATCTTTGTATCGGAAAAGCGCTCTAAGGTTCAAAAGCGACCGTTGTCGTTTAAAGAAGTTTTCGGACACGAAAAATCGAGCGATAAATCGAAGCAAATGCGGTACTGGCATAGCCACGTAATGACCAGTTTATTTGAAATACAACACTTTTTTTGAGAGCTGTGCCTTTTCTTCGCAACATGTCGAGCCTGGGTTTCACAACCGTTGTTCAGCCAGACGCGTCGGCTTCACATCGATCTAGCTAGAGGTGTTGGCTGGCCAGCACAAACTTCCGAAGTTCGTACAACGGTTGCGCTCGTCAAGTCCAAAAGATGAAGAACAGTCCGGACCCGACGT
>Ga0209839_10000237_pt1 | contig 28111 bp, 23 predicted proteins | sample OrgsoiDNA2013050_FD_185800 | JGI IMG/M metagenome (GOLD analysis project Ga0209839, IMG submission 185800) | Permafrost soil microbial communities from the Arctic, to analyse light accelerated degradation of dissolved organic matter (DOM) -... | ecosystem: Environmental > Terrestrial > Soil >... | reverse complement strand
CCCAGCACGCGCGCGAAGGCCAGTACCCTGACCGGGTCCATGCTGTGAGCGTCGAGGGCTACCTGCGTTACGTTGCCCACCGGAATATGCTCCATATCAATCTCAAGTAGATAGAGCGTTCCTGGCGCACTCCCGCGTGGTACGGCGTCGACGAGGATCAGTTCGTCGTAGTCGTCGAGCAGGCTGTAGGCCAGTTCGACGCCGCGAATGCCGAAGTCGATTACCTCGACATTGCGCGGATAGCCCCGGCGCATCAGACGCTGCGCCATTTCAACGCCAAAGCCATCATCGCCCAGAAAGATATTACCGATACAGGCGATCAGCACGCGCTGGGGAGGAGTAGGAGAACTCATCGTACCTCCTCCAATCTTTCTATCTCCTGCGGATAGAAGAAGAAACGGTGTCCAGGCAGCACGCGCTCGTCCTCCTGCTCGCGTCCGGGATCATCATCCAGCGTGACGACGAGGTAGCAGCGCTCCTCGAAGTCCTGCTTAATCTCTTCGACGCGCGCAGTCTTGCCATTCAGCAGAATGTCGAACGCGTCTGCCCGCGCGTTTGGATGCAGACGCACGTGATCTCGCGCCCGCACGGTTCCGTTTGTTACGGCGACCTCTGTTGGCGCTGCGGGTTCCGCGAACTCCACGCTCTTCTGCGCTTCGTCGATTGGCTTCAGACTGCGAATCACGCCGTGCAGCTTGAGGAGCTGTTCCGCTGAGAGTGCCTCGGTGCGCTCCAACAAGTCGCGTGTGCGCGCATCGGCCTCGCGCATCTCGCGTTTCTCCTCGTCCGTCAGGGTGAGGATGCGCAGCGTTAGAATCTCGTCGATCTCGGTGCCGTCGAAGAGCGTTCCCACGCTCTCCGGGGCGATGCGCGGGTAGTCGTACAGGATGATGGGCGATGAGAGCATGGCGTCGGTCTCGCCCTCGTCTCCTATCAGCACGGGCCACGTGGAGAGGTTCTGGCACTTCTGCACGAGCGTCGAGAGCTCATTCGGTGGCTCTAACTGCGAGACAAACGAGCCCTGGCGCACTTGCAAGAGCGTATGCGTCGAGACGAGTGCTTGTAGGATAGCGTTTTGCTGTGTATCTCCTCGCGCGGTGTTCTCGATGCGCACGGTGAGCCTGTACACCCGCTCGCCGACTGGCTCGGCTCCGAGCGTCACCGTACCCATGATAGCTTGCTGGTGGCGCACTGCCAGGGGATCGTCTGTATCTTCAAGTTCTGCGCCCGGAATGTTGATCTCGATGCACTGTTCCGCGCTTAGTAGATCGTCCAGTGCTACAGCAAGCGCGCTCACCTCGCGCGGTATGCCCTCTTCCCAGACTTCGAACGAGGTTGGGCGTCGGGCCTCAATCGCCTCGGTGGCGTACGACGCTGACTGATACACTGGCTGCGGCGTCCTGGGCGCGCGCTCCAATATATGCAGGAAGCGCACGCGCACATCGAGGCGCGTGTCAGCATCTCCCACGAGCAGGCATTGCGTCTGCATGCGCCAGGCGTCTCTTGCCATACCTGTTGCCGCCTGCGGGGAGACGATGCCGAACATCCAGCGCTGGCGGTTTTTTATCGACGAATGCCGGTACGGATAGAGTAGATACCCCTCGTAGAGAATGGCGTCGGCGATCTCTCGTATTTGCTCTATCTTCATTGCTCTATTCCTTCACTACTGTCCTGAAGCAGGTGGGCAACAACATCTTCCCAGGTCGGGAGCCCCTTGCGCAGCTTGTATTGGTAGAGCTGGTCAAAGGCATGCTTCTGCAGGCGTATCCAGGCGCTGTTGGGATAGTAGTGGGCGATCATCTCCTGCCAGAGCGCAACCGGCAGACGAAACGTCGCTTCCTTCGACCAGGAAATCTGTCCCACCTGGAGTTGCCCTGTTACTCCTTCGTAAAATGTCGTGCCGCTGAATAGGAAGGAGAGCGGGATATCGCCGCCTTCCAATGCGTTAAAATATTTCGTGCTCACGACCTCGAAATCATACGTGCATGGCACCGGCAGATCGACAACGCTACTGCCTGTGAACGGCGGTACAACGGCGTTTGTATGCGTCCAGAGCTGGCTGCGCAGCGTCTCGCCCCAGCGTTGCGGTTCGCCAAAAACATCGTTCAGGCGCGCCTGCTCATCGGCGTTGTATCTCCTGCGCGTCGCTGCGATCTGGACCTGGCTGCGCAACGTCACGCTGTGAATACGCTCCTGCTCGTTGGCATTTGTTATGCGCAGCTTGAAGATCAGCATCGGCGTTGCGGCAAAGGTGGGAACCTCGGCTCCGGCCACTGCGAAGTTCAGGTCAGGCATCGCTCGCACCTCTTCTAGCTATAGATGTCTCCGGCGTTTTGGCCCTCGCTCGTAGCTCTGTGAAGAAGGCCAGAATCTTCTTCCAGACCTCCTCGCCGCCACTCAGTCCGCGCCAGGAGATGCGGATCAGCCCGACGAGCTGGTAGCAACTGTCGATGGGGACGATGTAGTATTCGCGCGCGCCGCGTACCCGGTTGATCAGCAGCGCCTCGACGTCGTGTGCCATCGTCTCCAATATGGGATTGTTGTCTGCCAGCGTGTTCCATTGCGTCAGGTCCAGCATCGACTCTGTTGCGCCAGCAGGGCCGGGATAGAAGGCGGCGACGGGCTTCTCACTAGCGCTGCGGTAGAGGAAGGCCATGTTCACTGGTATCATCAACTCTTCCCACTCGCCATCGCTCACCTGGAAATCTGGCAGGGCCAGGACGCGCTGTGGAATGAGCAGGTACTTGCCACTGCCTGCGCCATCTTTATCGAAGAGCAGCGCGCAGGCCCGGCACGCGCAGAGCAGCGAGCGGTTGGTGAGATCCAGCAGGTGTCGGTGCTCGGAGGGCACGGCCTCGTTGCACAGATCGCAGTGCTCTAGCGTCGCGCGAGGCGGCGCGCTGCGGGCAAAGCGCTGCAATGCGCCCAACGGGGCTTCAGATCGATTGAAGCGACGATTGGAATCCGCTGTCATAGCTCATTCTTTCATTACATTTTCACTTGAACTTTTAGAGTTTTGAGTGTATACTTCTCCTCCGAGGGGGCAGCTGGAGCCATTGTTTTTCCACGATCCGCTTAAGGATACTGAAATTGTCTACTGCGCAGCAGCCTCACTCCGTTTGCGCCTGGGAGAGATAAATATAAGTGGTTGTGCCGCAGGTGTGCTGGCATCTACCGTCTCGATCTGCTCCAGGTCGGGAGCCACCCGGTAAAGGGTCTCCTCGATAGTCATTTTCAGCGTCGTCGTGGAGGAGGAACAGCCCTGGCAGCTCCCTTGCAGTTGGAGATAGGCCACGTTATCCGCGATCCTCACCAGCTCGACGTTGCCGCCGTGCTTCTCCAGATAGGGACGCACCTCTGCGATTCCGCGCGCAATCCTCTGTTCGAGCGTGAGCGGGTGTAGCCCGTGTAGCAGCAGCAAGGAGCAGACCAGTTCATCGTCGGCGATCTTCTCCAGCAGCGCCGTATCCCCTCCGCTGCACTCGTAGACCTGTTCAAGTAGGCGTGCGATCCCCTCACCATACATCTCAAGCACCGTTTGCAGCAGTTCCTCGCTGGTGGCGCGTGCGTCGGTATCGGGAAACTGGGCGACCCTCTCAACCAGCACCTCAATGCGTTCGGTCCAGGAGGAGGCTTCCTGCACATCGTGTTGCATGCTACAGCCTTTCTTCCATATGGTACAGATGGGCCGTTCGAGAGATACAGCCCATCTGTAAGCTTACTACACTAGCCGCCCACGCCGAACGTGGGAGAGTGGACGATCTGCAGTTCCTTGCCGGGACCCAGGTACATGTGTACTCCGCACGGCAGGCAGGGATCGAAGCTGCGCACCGCGCGCATGATGTCGATGCCCTTGAAGTTGTCCGGACCGTTCTCCTCGAAGATCGGTGTGTTCTGGATCGCGTCCTCGTAGGGACCAGGTGTCCCGTAGATGTCGCGTGGATTGGCGTTCCAGGGCGTCGGCGGATAGGGGTGATAGTTGGCGATCTTCCCGTCGCGGATGACGACGTGATGGGAGAGCACGCCGCGTACCGCCTCATGGAAGCCGCAACCGATCGCGTCCTGGGGCACTTTGAAGTCGCTCCACGTCTTTGTTCTGCCCGCGCGAATCTCATCGAGTGCCTTCTCAACAAAGTGCAGCGCGGCGGCGGCTGAATATGCCTGGAAGTAGGTTCTGGCGCGGTCGCGTTCCAGGGCATTGCTCCACTGCGGAATCTTCCACTCCAGCTCCATCTCTGGCTTTAACGCGGTCCGTGGTAGCGTGATCTTGACGCTGTGCCCGGTCGCCTTGATATAGCCGCCGATATCAACGAGGCCCGCCAGCGCGGTCGTCCACAGGCGCGCAATTGGTCCACCACCGGTATCGAGCGCCAGGTATTTGCCGGTGCGCTTATCGTACCAGCGCGGCGACATGACCCAGCTATAGTTGTTCTGGAAGTCGCGCTTCTGAGGCTTCGGCAGCGTTGTCTGGTTCCAGGGATGTCGCCGATCGATCGGGTTGCCCAGCGGATCTTGCGTCACGAAGAGCTGCTCGTTGTTCCAGTCATCATAGTATGAACTGCCAAGAAGGATACGCATGCCCAGGTTGATATCTACCAGGCTCGTCGTCACCAGTTCGCCGTCAACGATGACGCCCGGCGTCACATACATTGCGCGCCCCCAATCGGCCATCGTGCGGTAGTCATAATCGCACACATCGGGATTCTGGAACGAGCCCCAGCAGCCCAGCAATATCTGTCGTTGGCCGACCTTCTCATAGCCAGGCAACGCCTCGTAGAAGAAATCGAACAGGTCGTCGTGCATCGGCACGACCTTCTTCATGAACTCGACGTACTTCATCAGACGGACGAGATAATCTGTGAAGACCTGGATCGTGGCGACCGTTCCCACTCCGCCTGGATAGAGCGTCGAAGGGTGTACGTGACGCCCTTCCATCAAGCAGAACTTCTCGCGCGTGGTCCTGCTCATCTGCAGCGACTCGCGGTAGAACTCGCCTGTGAACGGATTCAGCGAGCGCATAATGTCCGCGATGGTGCGGTACCCGTGCAGGTGCGCGTGGGGAGATTCGGTATGCTCGGCCTTCGCCAGAACGCTGGGATTGGTCTCGCGCACCATCTGCTCGCAGAAGTCGACGCCGACGAGGTTGTCCTGGTAGAGGCAGTGGTCGAACATATACTCAGCCGCCTCACCCAGGTTGAGTATCCACTCGCCGATCGCTGGTGGCTTGACGCCGAAAGCCATATTCTGAGCGTAGACAGCGCAGGTCGCGTGATTATCACCGCAGATGCCGCAGATACGGCTAGTGATAAAATGGGCGTCACGCGGGTCCTTCCCCTGCATAAAGAGGCTGTAGCCGCGAAATATCGATGAAGTGCTGTGGCACTCGACGACCTGGCGCTGCTTAAAATCTATCTTTGTGTAGATTCCTAAGCTGCCGACGATACGTGTAATGGGGTCCCATGACATCTCGACAAGCTGTGGTGGTTGAGCCGAAGGATCCTCGCGTCGAATCTCTGTACTCATGCTCTCTCCTTACATTTGGAAAAATCGGCAGGGAAAACTCACTACCAATACATGCCACGACGAAGCCGTGAAGATACAAGGCAAATGGTCAGACGGACCTATGCAAACTCGAAGGGGCCGCTGCAACGCTTATCAGTGCCGTACTGGTTTATATCCCGTGGTGAGCTGCGTGCCCGTATGCCGCCATGAAGGTTCCTTGTTCAATGTATCTTTCGTGAACTTGCGCAGCGTGCGAATAGCTATCCCGTAGGTACGGACCGCGACGGACGAAAATTTCGCGCCTGGCGGTTCGTCCATGAAAGGCATGAACTTATCCGGGAAGCCGGGCATGGTGCAGCCGATGCAGATGCCGCCCACATTAGGGCAGCCACCGATGCCGGCCATCCAGCCGCGTTTGGGGACATTGCACTGCACGACCGGGCCCCAACAGCCCAGCTTCACAATGCATTTGGGTGAGCCGTATTCTTCAGCAAAGTCGCCCTGTTCGTAGTAGCCCGCGCGATCGCAGCCCTCGTGCACGGTCTGTCCGAAGAGCCACGTTGGTCGCAGCGCGTCATCGAGTGGAATCATTGGAGAGAGACCGGCTGCCTGATAGAGGAGATAGAGCAGCGTCTCAGTGAAGTTATCGGGCTGTACCGGGCAGCCAGGAACGCAGACGATGGGCAGGCCCGCCTGAGACTTCCAGTTCCAACCCAGGTCGGATTCCCCGCCATCGCGTGTATGCCCCCGTAGGTCGCGCACGTTCCGATCGCCACCACCCCCACGCCTTCGGCGCGAGGCGGTCGATCCATTCATTGGTCGTGATGGGCTGGCCGGTTGCCTCGTTGGTGCCGAGTGCCGCCCAGTATCCTTCGGACTTGATGCTCTCATTGGGAATGGAACCTTCTACGACGAGCACAAAGGGGTCAAGCTCGCCTTTTTCCGCCTTATACCACCAGGACATAAAGCTATCACCGGTTTCATAGGCCAGGACGGGATTGTGCAGATGTACCCTGGGTAGCCCTGGTATGGCACCCAGCAAGACATCTTCGATACTGGGTTGAGTCGCTGCGGTGACGGAGATCGTGTCTCCATCGCAACTCAAGCCCGCTGTCATCCAGATAATGTGGACATCCTCCACGCGTGCTCCGGTTGCCATGAGTTCCCTCCTCGGATATTCTCTATCATAGAGAGAAGGATTGCATCCAGCAAATACAGCGAACGCTATACAATTGACAGGGAAGAAGAGGTGATGACGTGTGATTGAGCAATGGTTGTACCATGTCTAGTAACCATGTAAAAGGACTTGCATACTGAATAGTAACATAAAATGTGGATCTTATCAAGTGGAGATATCCCTATTTTCACGTATTTCTTTCGATTCTTTGAAGTCAGGACTATTCGGACTATCACGCCTCTAGAGCGCTTTGGTGGTAGCTATTAATTTCTACTGTAGAATCCTACAACGCGTCATCAGGTAGCATCCAGGTGAAACCAGTTTTATTAGTAGAGTTTAAATGGCCTTCTGTTAGCAAATATTTGACGAAATACAAGAAAAAGTGTAGAAACAACAGTATTAATGAAGTTTTTGTTTATCACGTTCGGGGCTAACGAGTTGTGCTGTATCATCTTCTGGTAGTTTGCGCGCACTTTCCTGCCGTCGGTTGCACGAGGCCGCGAAGAGTAGGGCGCAGGTAAAGAGCAACAGCAGCACATTGCGCACCAGGACCGTCGCGCTGAACGGTGGCAGCAGCGCCCCAAATGGAAACTTGTTCGGCTCGTAAAGAAACGGATAGATCACAGTTGTAAGCAAACACACGCTACCCCAACTGACGAGCCAACGCCAGTTTGCCCTCCCGACGTAGGCGACCAGCGGCGCGACCCAGATCAGGTACTGCGCGCTGAAGACCTTGCCCGTCAGCATGACGATTAGCAGCGTCAACAGGCAGGCCAGCGCCAGTCCGATCTTAGCGCGCCACTGCAGCCAGAACGTATAGAGCAAGCCTCCTATCAGCACGACCGTTCCCAATAACGTTACATCAGATGAGAGCGGACTGAGGATGTTGCGCGAGCCGAAGCTGAATTGGTACGTGATCGCTTTTCCGAATAGCGCGCTGAGCACTTCCACCAGCGACGCCAGGCTGGACTCCAACTGGATGGGCCGCGTGCCGAAGTAACCCAACGGAGCGAACGTTCCCTCGACGCTGAGCAGTAACGAGATCCCTGTGACAACCGCGCAGATCGCGACAAACACTCCCAGCGCGACAAATCTAGACCATGCGTACCACCTCTCCTTAAACTGTGCCTGCTGCGCGATAAAAAACGGTACCAGCAGCACGACAGGATAAAATTTGAGCAGCGTTGCGATTGCCAGCAGCGCGAAGGCCCAGCGCCAGCGCGTTCGCTTGGCACAGAGTATGGCCAGCAATGTGAGCGCCGACGGGAGAATATCGAAGCGACCAGCTCCCGTTGCCCAGCAGCCAACGACCATATAGAGCGCGAAGGCATACGCGGCCCCATGAGAGGTGAAGCGCTTGAGCACAAAGTAAACCGCTACAATGAAAATAATCATCCATAGCGCAAAGGCGACCAGGTACCAGTCATAGGGCACGACCAGCCCAAGCGAGAACGGTAGCAGTGTCAACAATGGATACTCGTGTGGTAGGGCGTGGAGGGGCTGCGTGGCAGATTGATTCGCCACAAATTGCACCAATTGATCTGGCAGGCCGTGCTGCTTCATGCTCTGTACAATCTGCCCTTGAGAGAGCGATGGTGCAGTTGGATGCGCGAGAAATGAGCACTGAGCTGCTGGCAGAGCCTCCGTCGCTGCCTGTCCATGCCAGAAAGCGACGGCGTAGCATGCGTATTTCGCAACATCCGAGTCGTTCTCGGCCCCGCTCTGCACATCCAGGTTTTTCCAGAACACGCCATAGTAGAGGAGCGCGCCCATGAGCAGAAGCAACAAGATATCGAGTAGATAGCGCCCGTTTTTCCGCTCCATAATAAATCGTGCCCCTATTCTCCCCGTATGTGTCAAGCAAGACTGCCAAAAGCGGCTTGCAGGGTGACCGCGAGGGTCGCCCTGTGTTTATGAACGCGCAGGATTGGTCATGATGTAACAATAGACCGTCTGTCCGCCCATAACGATATGCACGACGTGTGTGTGCCAGTTTGCGGGAATGGCATAGCCGCGCTGTACCAGGTGCATCGGCCAGACGAGATAGTCGGTACTGAAATTTTTATCGGTTGGATGAACCTCGGTCAGGGTAAAGCGTTTGGGTAAATCCTGGTTGTATGTAAACCACGACACAGCGCTTGCATCTCCATTAAGCGTGCCGGGTAGCGCCACCAGCCCGATGTGCGCGGGCTTGCTGTCCTGCGTCGCGATCCACTGAACGGCGTCCCGGTATCCGGGATAAGCGACCTGTAGCGCATTATTCTCGTTTGGGAAGAATTCGCTCGTATATCCCTCAGCGTCGCGCATCGTGATCAGGCCGAACAGGTGCGAGCCAGTCAAGAGGAGGGCCATGATCGCCAGCACGCCAGCTGCGCGCGGGCTGATCCGTACTTTTCCCGCGACCTTCGCTGGCTCTCTCTGTGTCTCATTGGTTGTTACCTGGACCGTATCCCTGGCGAACAATGAACCGCGCCGATAGCGTAGAATAACAGCCAGGCCAGCAGCTCCAGCCAGCGCCACCGGTGGTGCCAGCGGCAGATGATAGTGCGTCCCCACCACGATATTGAGCAGGCTGAACATGCCCAGAATAGCGATCAGCCAGATAAATAGGAAGCCCAGAGCCGTCGCCTCCGCGACCTGGACATTGCCTTTACGCAGGTGGAAGCGCACCAGTTGTACGAGTGCGAAGATGCAGAAGAAGGCCGCCGGAATCGTCACGAAGGCGCTCATCTTGGTGAAAATGATATAGAGGATGGCCCAGTGCGGGACGTGCAGGCTATAGGTTCCGGCCAGGAATGTGAGGTGCCCGTTGATCGAATGATTGAACTCGAAATCGAAGCTGTGATGCAGCAGGCTAATGGGCTGCGGCCAGATCGCCGGGTCAACCGCGAGGAATGTGATTGGAGCCAGGATGATCGCGCCTACCCACCATTTCCACGGCCATGAAGGACGCTGCTCGGCTGGCAGCCGGGGTCGTAGTGCCAGGTAATAATAGGCGACAAAGAGGACTATTCCTGGTATAGCCAGTGAGGCCGTATATTTGCTTGCCGTTGCCAGTCCTATCAGCACACCCACGACCAGATAGAGCCACGGTCGCCGAATAGCGTACCACAGCAGAAGATACGCGACAGTAATCAGCGCGGTCATCGTCATATCCAGATAGGCCAGGGCGCTGAAGTATACCAACCAGGGGCTGATCGCCAGACAGAGCGCGGCCAGCAGCGCTGTCGCCCTGCCGACCGGTCCGCGTCCCAGCACGTAGAGCGCCACCACGAGCAGCGTCCCGCAGATAATACTGGGCACGCGTGCCGCGAAGAGCTCTCCCAGGGGATGGCCCAGCGCCGAATTGAAGACCAGTACCAGCCCGATGAGCAGTTTCACGAAGGGTGGGTGCTCGTAGTTGAACATCCAGCCGCTCGCCCCAATCTTCAGATGTGCCAGGAGCGGGAGATAGATCTTGCCGCCCAGAATATAGACAACCTCGTCGGTAACTACATCGAGTTGCCCGGCGAGAATAATACGTGGTATGAGCGCTACGAGGGCCAGGGCGCATAAAATAGCGACATCGATTCCTGATAATCGTCGTTGTGTGCGCGTGCTCGACCGTTCAGCCTGTTTCGATGGTGGATAGGCCGCGTCATCCTTCGGTGTATTGTCGATTTTCGTGTTCATGAACAGTCCTCAGTAATACAATTTCCGGCTAGTAGCAATAATTTATCAAAATAGATAACGTTGAGCATTCATATAATCGCCGCGTAGTATATCATAATTGCCCGCTGAGCGTCGAGGGTAGTAGGACCGTGGAGATTGGTAAGACGCCCAACAAAAAAGGACACCTTCAGCAGTGTCCTTTTTGAGTATCCTTCGCGCTCACACGCATTCACGTAATGCCGCGTGTCCGCTTATGCCGCGCAACTTCATCAGCGCGACCACTTCGAGCTGACGCACGCGTTCGCGCGAGATGCCGAGTTCTTTGCCGACCTCTAGCAACGTGCGGCTCCGTCCGTCGCCTATGCCGTAGCGGAGCGTGATTACCGAGCGCTCGCGGGGCGTGAGCAGGGCCAGGGCGCGGTGGAGCTCCTCGCCCAGCAGGTGCTGCGACGCGGTCTCAGCCGGAGCTGGCGTTGTGCTATCTTCTAGCGTATCGGCCAATGAGTAGCGCGCCTCATCATCGACGGGCGCGTCGAGAGACACAGGCTGCTCGATTACTCCGAGCAGGTCCATAACTTCGTTTACATCAATATTGCACGCGTCGGCGATCTGCTCTGGCAGTGGATCGAGTCCGCTCTCCTGCGACAACTGTGCCGCGATGCGGCGTACTTTACGTAGGCGCGTTGCTACATGTTCGGGAAGGTGGATCAGGCGCGATTGCTCACCGGCGGCGCGACTGACCGCCTGGCGAATCCACCAGGTGGCATAGGTGCCGAAGTGGCAACCGCGCTGATAATCGAATTTCTCGGCGGCGCGCATCAGTCCCAGGTTGCCCTCCTGAATCAGATCGATCAGGGGTACTCCTGTACTGGTGTAGCGCCGCGCAATGGCGATCACCAGGCGTAGATTTGATTCGATCAACTTGCGGCGCGCCATTTCATCACCGGCGGCGGCCCGCTGCGCCAGATCGATCTCTTCCGCGTGGGTGAGCAACCCAAGTCCACGGATGTCGTGCAGGTAGCTTTGAAAAGCATCTTCAGCGCCTGTAGACTGCCGTGTGCTCGTGATTGTCGCGCGACTCGGACGAGCGGAGACGGTATCTAAAACATCGGCCTCGCCGCTCTCCTCGCCATCTTCTAGCAATGTATCTGCAACCGCTTCTAGCGCGGCTCCTATATCAACCAGCGGCTCCGTGTTGCGTCCTGGCATGTCGTTGATGGGCGAGCGATCCAGGTCTATATCAAACTCGACTACGCTGGTAGAGGCAAACTTATTCTTTGTCATTGAACTGCGGACAGCTCTACGCTCATCTCTCACAGGATTAACTATTGCCATGACTCCACGCTCCCTTCAGGAAACTTACCGACAAGATCAGCGTCGGCTCCGTATGGCCTCGTGGTCAGCACATCCGGGCAAAAATGCACATATATGCTGATTGGATATGCGTCCATTCTCTACTCTCTTTCTCCCTAATTGTAAAAGAATAGGCATAACCATAGCATCGGGTGATTACCTTAATTAAAATCAGGTTCTAACCTTATCTTCCTCTGGCTGATCCTTGCCCCGCTTCCTTCATCTTGACGCATCTTTCTCGCTATGATAGTAGGCTCATGGCTCTTTCAGTGCCTGCCTGGCTCATTTTCGTCGAATGGGTCGGAGACGCCATGCCCGCGATCATACATGAGCTGCGTCGGATCGTCGAGATGATCTTCGTAGTCCGGTCGCTTCTTCCATTCATCGTTTTTCGTGATTTCGTCCGCGCTTAGGGCCAGTCGTACATTGTCATTGTCAACCGAGGCAACTGCGCTGTATGGAATGTAACGATCTGTGGAGAAGAGCAGACCCTTCTTGATCTCAAACGAATCCTCGTAGACGTGGGCGACGTGCCCCAGATCTTTGTCGTCCGAGGAGTAGACGTGCATATGTGCCCGAAGACTATGTTGATCCCATTGTGGCATAACGATAGTACTCCTTTTCTCTCGCTTCTACGGTTTCTATTCGCATTCACGTCAAGTTATATGGAAAAGTTTCATTGTATTACCTCTTCATCTATTGAGCCACGTTGCTGTAGGTGAAGCTACTCAAAACACTTGACGGACTGCCGATGAGCGTGTACCATTAGTATACATTATTCTAATATTGGGACTTTGAACGAGCGGAGTAGAGAGATACGCTGCGACAGAGAATGAAGGTCGTCGGGTGAAAGCCTTCTGCGCATATGCCTCTTGAACGTGGCTCGCGAGTCGAGGATTCGAGGCGTTGTGAGACGCTGTAGGGTCTTCCGGGTATGCCCGTTAACGCTGCTAGAGGAGAATCGATTCACGTTCTGGTTGGGCGGATCGATTGTCGAAACAAGGTGGTACCGCGAGCTGGCTGCCCTCGTCCTTGGGATGAGGCGGCACATGTTTTCTCGTGAGAAAAAGGAGTACCACGCTATGCTGCCCGACCGCTACAACTTTCGCGAGGCCGAACCTCGCCTCGTCCGCTTCTGGTCAGATACCAACTTGTTCGCATTCGGTGCCGACGGCTCTGGCCCCATCTATACCATTGACACGCCGCCGCTGACCGTCTCCGGCGAGCTACACATCGGCCATTGCTATTCCTACACACAGACCGACGTTATCGCCCGCTTCCATAGAATGCGCGGCGAGCGCGTCTTCTATCCTATGGGCTTTGACGATAATGGTCTACCGACTGAGCGCTTCGTCGAAAAGTCGATCAAACGCAAGGCAACCGAGATGGAGCGCGAAGAGTTCCTAGCGCGCTGCCAGGAACTGATTCAGCAGACAGAGGATCGCTTCGAGGCGATCTGGCGGCGTCTGAGCCTGAGCGTTGATTGGAAGAAGCGCTATTCTACGGTCTCACCGCTCGCTCAGCGCACCTCGCAATGGTCGTTTATCCAGCTCTATCAGGCTGGACTCGCCTATACGCAGGTTGCGCCGACGCTCTGGTGCCTCGAGTGCCAGACCGCCATCGCGCAGGCCGAGGTCGATGATATCACGCTGCCGACGCTCTTCTCGACGCTCGCGTTCCGCCTGCAGGATGGCGGGACGTTGCCCATCGCCACTACGCGCCCGGAGCTCCTGCCTGCCTGCGTTGCGATCTTCGTCCATCCAGGCGATACGCGCTATGCTCACCTGATCGGGACGACGGCAAGCATCGAGTCCGCAGCCTTCTCGCGGGAGGCGCGCATCGAGGTTCCTATCCTTGGCGATGAGCTGGCTGATCCCGCGAAGGGCAGCGGTGCCGTCATGTGCTGCACCTTCGGCGACTCCACCGACGTTCGCTGGTGGCGCACGCATCAATTGCCCTTACGCGCCGCGCTGGGACGTGATGGGCGCATGACGGCGTTGACGGGTCCCTATGCTGGTCTGCCGATTCCTGCTGCGCGCAAACGCATCCTGGCGCACCTGGCTGAGCAGGGTCTGATCCTGCATCAGGAGACTATCGAGCACAACGTTGGAACCCACGAGCGCTGTTCTACGCCCGTCGAGTATCTGCATACGAAGCAGTGGTTCATTCGCGTTCTGGATCAAAAAGAGCGCTTCCTGGCAGCCGGACGCGAGATTCAGTGGCATCCCGAGTATATGCGAGCGCGCTACGAGCATTGGGTCGAGAATCTGCAGTGGGACTGGTGCATCTCGCGCCAACGCTTCCTCGGTGTTCCATTTCCGGCCTGGACGTGTCGCGCGTGCGGCGAGATGCTGCTGGCTTCCCTGGACCAGCTGCCCATCGATCCCAGGATTACGGCCCCCGCGCAGCCCTGTCCCTGCGGAGCGATGGATTTTGAGCCTGAGTCTGATGTTATGGATACGTGGGCCACCTCATCCTGCTCGCCGCTCATCATCGGGCGCTGGACCGATGACCCGGCCTGGTTCGCGCAGCACTTCCCGGCGACTTTGCGGCCCCAGGCGCACGATATTATCCGCACCTGGGCCTTCTATACAATCGTCAAGGCGCTCTACCATACCAACGAGATCCCCTGGCGCTCGATTATGATTTCCGGCCATGCCCTCGCGGCGGAGCGCAGCAAGATCTCCAAATCGAAGGCGCACAGCGCCGCCGGACCGCTGGCCCTGATTGAACAGGAATCGGCGGATGCGCTACGCTACTGGGCGACCTCGATCAAGACCGGCAGCGATACGTTCTTCAATCCTGAGATGCTTGCCACGGGTCGACGGCTCGTGACCAAGCTGTGGAACGCCTCTCGCCTGGCCGAACGCTGCCTGCAAGGGCTCGACGCTTCTCTCCTGAACTGTCCTGCTCCTGAGCACTTGCTGGTGACCGATCGCTGGCTCCTCTCGCGCCTGGCGCGCACCACGCTGTATGCAACCGACGAACTGGCGCGTGGCGAGTACGCGGCAGCGCGCTCCGAGGTCGAGCGTTTCTTCTGGTCGGATCTCTGCGATAACTACCTGGAGCTGGCAAAGGCCCGCCTCTATGGTGAGGATGGCAGCGAACGATGGGCCGCGCAGTGGACGCTCTATCGCGCCCTGCTCACTGTCCTGCATCTATTGGCACCCTACCTGCCTTTTATCACCGAAGAGATCTATCAGGGCCTCTTCCGTCAATGGGATGGCGCGGCCTCCATCCATGTATCATCCTGGCCTACCGCATATGCTGAAGAGATCAATGCGGATGCTGAAGAGGTTGGCAAGATGCTACTTGACCTGCTGCGTCAGGTTCGCCGCTACAAGGCGGAGCACGGTCTCTCCGTTAGCGCCGAACTGGATATGCTGCATATCAGCGCGGCAGGAGCGTTTCACCAGTCCTTGTCCACGGCGCTTGTCGATCTCAAGAGCGCTACCCGCGCCCGCCAGATCATCTTTGAGGAGCCAGAGCAAAGGTACACGCGTGCGAATGCCGGTGGGAGGGAGCTGTTTCTGGCACTATCCTGAGACATGATTGTGCGATGCAATACAAAAGAGCATGGGAGGGATCTTCCATGCTCTTTTAGCTTGCAGTAATCGGTTCTAAGCTGGTGGCTCCTCGCCCCAGGTTGTAAGAAAGTTCGTAGATAGACTAGCTGGATATCACCACAGCGCGGTTGCGGCTAGCACGACCCCATAGATGATGATAATGCCGCCATAGATGATACTCGGTTCTTTGCTGCCGCCCGTGTGCATACTGACAATAGCTGCGCCGATGAGCAGGACGATAAAGATCACCCCGGTAACGGCGAACATGCCCACCAGCCGTTGCCACCCGCGCAGATACGGCGTTCGGTGCAAGATGAGCGCTATAATCAGGATAACGATGCTACTGATAAAGAGGAACAGGAAGCCGACAATATCCGCCGCTTCGTCCATGAACGCTGAAAGAAATCCAAATAGCCCTAATGAGGCGATCAACGTTCCGACCAGGTAGAGCAGGACACGTCCAACGAGATCCAGGATGTTGCCCGCGTGCGCAGGCAAAGACTCGACAATCTGTTGAGGCTTCACCACGCCAGGAGATAGCGAGGGTGATGGAGGTGGTAGAGGCGTGGGCGTATAGATCTCTAGCAAGGGCAGCATAGACTCCTGGGCGTGCGATGGAGCCGTTGTTTTCGTCGCCTGTGCCTTATTGCTGGGTAGCAACGTTCCACAGTGCTCGCAATAAAAGCTGTTTCTGATATTTTCAAAATTGCATTGCGGACAGAGCTTCATGTATAAACGCTTTCTACTCGCGCATGACCAAACGCAGGAAAAGACGCGACATATCTTCTGAAATAGAAACGCTTCTTCATTATGCACTATAAACGGCATTCTGTCGATATATTCTGCCGATCTGTACTATGGTCTTCAATCCTGACACTGATGCATATTCGAGGCTTGAAAAGATGCATGATCAAACAGCCTTCGCTCCCTCTACAAGGTAAATAGTGTAAAATATCAATGCTCGGCGTTATTACCTGAAAATAGCGATGCTTTATTCTATCTGTTTGTTTCAGACTGCGGTGAGCGAACTCCAAGACAGGTATAAAATGTAAGCATATTTCATCAATTAATGGGGGCATACTGGAGAGCTAAAAATGAACCTGCAAAATTTGCGCGTCTTTTTAAAGGTGGCCGAACTTGAGCATATTACCCGTGCGTCCGAAGAACTGAGCCTGAGCCAGCCGGCGGTCACAAAGACGATTCAGAGCCTGGAGCATGAGATTGGCATTGAGCTCGTTGAGCGTCAGGGACGCCGTATTGCCCTGACGCATGCCGGTCGTGTGCTGCAGGGCTATGCCCGGCAGATCTTCGTGTTGGAGCGCGAGATGGAGGAATCCCTGGCCTCGTTGCGCGATGTTGAACGGGGCGAGGTGACGCTGGCGGCCAATACGACGGCGGGCGTCTATCTCCTGCCGCCGATTGTGGCACGTTTCCGCACCCGCTATCCCCAGGTAGATTTACATATAGCCATCCTCAATTCGCAGGAGATCGTCGATGAGACGCTCAATTGGAACCTGGACTTCGGCCTTGTCGAGGTCGATGCCTCAACGCTGCCTCCCGGTCTCAAAGTACAGGTCTTCGCCTACGACGAACTGATCCTGATCGTAGCGCCAAAACATCCGTGGAGTAATCTGGTCTCCGTGCAGCCGCAGGCGCTCAGCGAGGGAACGTTGCTCGTGCGCGAACCCGGCAGCGGCGTGCGCGAAGCCGTTGAGCAGGAGCTACTCCGCCACGCGATACCGATTCGTCCCTTATTTACGCTCACCGATAACGAAGCGATCAAGCAGATGGTCATCAGCGGTGTCGGCATCTCTATTGTTTCATCGCTCTCCGTCCAGCGCGAACTGGCGAACGGCGAACTTGTGCAGGTGCCAATCGCCGGTATCGAACTGCGTCCCCAGCTCAGCCTGATTCAGCGCGCCGATAAACAACTTTCGCGCGCGGCACAGGCGTTCTGCTCCTTCCTGCAACCCTCGCTCGACCAGGAGTCCGATCTTCATCAGGTCGGCGCGCGGGACGACTGAGCTTAATCGAACAGCGTCGGCGGCGTGACCAGGGGACTGAGCTTGCGCGGCGAGCCATCGCGCTGCATAAGATAAGGATTGAGTATGCCATCTTCGTCCGTCGGCGTGAGTCCCGCCTCCTGAATGAAGCGCGAGGCGACGGCGTCGCTGCCGCGATAGCGCAGAATTGACGAGAGGAAAAGTAACTTCTGCGCGCGCGTGAATGCTACATACGCCAGGCGACGCTCCTCCGCGATGCCCGACAGCGCGATTGGTCCATCTTCCGCCATTGTAAACGAGCGCCGGTGCGGGAAAATCCCCTCGGTCAGGCCCATGACGAATACTACCGGACTCTCCAGGCCCTTCGATTTGTGGATGGTCATCAAGTTTACACAGTCGCGTTTGTTCTTGCTGCTATCCTCTGCCTGCTCCTTCAGTTCCGCCATAGCGCGCAGAAAGTGGCGGATCGTGTGGTGGCGCTGCGCTATCTGCATCAGTTCTTCAAGCTCGTCGTAGCGACCATCCAGCCGCGTCTCCTCGTGATGCGTTGGCGTCTCTGCCTCCTCCTCGTGGTCGTCCTTGTGCTTGCTATCATAGTGGCGCAGATGTGTATCGTACGCCAGTTCGCGCAGTATTTTTATGGCATCGGCTGGATGATTGTTGCAGCGCGACCAGGTAGCGCGGATCAGTGCGGCGAAATCTTTGACGCCGAGCTGGTGCTCCGCCGCGATGGTATAGGCCTGCTCCTCGCAGAACTGCAGTAGCGGACGCCCATTGGCGAAGCCCGAGAGCGAGCTGTAGAACGTGGGTGTAAAGCGGTGCGATGTCTTGCCCGTGCGCGCAAAGTAATCGCGCGAGGGGATATTGGCGACCGTGCGAAAGGCAGAATTTTGTTCGCCACAGTGGACAGGGGTGAATACGTCGTCCCACCGCTGCGCGTGCGGTCCATTGCGCGCCGCGAGATAGTCCTGGTAAACACGCATGCCATCCACCAGCGACAGGTACGCTAGCATATCGCGCGTGGTCTTGCGTTTGAAGAACGACGAGCCGCCAACGGTGCGATAGGGAATGCCTCCGCGTGCCAGCGCGATCTCCAGCGATGCCAGGTGGTGGTTGGTGCGGGAGAGTACAAAGATATCGTGATACGACAGGCTCTCGCCCTGCTCCTTCCACGTGCGCACCAGTTGTCCGATGCGTGCAGCGATGCCATCGCCCTCGTTCTCCTGATCGTCGTATGCCGTAACCTGCACCGGCGCGCCATCAGGCTGTGTCGGGCGTAGCATCTTCTCGAAGCCCGGCGTGATATCGTTGTGGCTGATCAGGCGGTTCGCGGCGTCGAGGATCTGCGGCGTCGAGCGGTAGTTCTCCTCGATGTGATAGATCTTTCCTTTTGGATACATGTTTTTGAACGAGAGGATTGACGCCTCGGGACTGGCCCCTCGGAACTGGTAGATCGCCTGGTCGGGATCGCCGACGACAACAACGTTCTGCCTGGGCGCAGCGAGATACTGAATGATTTTGTATTGCGACGGATTGGTGTCCTGCGTCTCGTCTACCTGTAGATAGGAGTAGCGCGTCTGCCAGGTCTTGCGAAACTTGGGACTACTTTCGAGCAGTGTGAGCGGCACATAGATCAGGTCTGAGAGGTCATAGAGCTTCTCTTTCTGTTTTGTCTGCTCGTAACGGACAAAAAATTCCTGGTATCGTTCGGCTAGATCGGTCTCGACTGCCAGGTAAGAGCGGAAGAAATCCAGCGACTGCTCGGGTTTGATCATGCCTTCTTTGGCGCGGTCCACGCCGCTCAGGACGCCCGCGATCTCGATATCCCAATTCATGCCCCTTGTGCGGTTGCTGCGCCAGGGCCGAATGATGTCTTCCGCCAACCACTGGCGCGGATCGCCACTCAGGAGACGCTGATTCAATTCCTGCGGCGTCCACTCCAGCTTCTCGCGCAACATATGGTGCCCAAGTCCGTGGAACGTCACCACGCGCAGCGTCTTCACATCCTTCGCCGCCATGCCCCGAGCACGCAGCGCTTTGAGCGCTCGCTTCTCCATCTCGTCCGCTGCTGCCCGCGTAAACGTCACGCATAGTATAGCCTCGGGCGCGATACCAGCCTCCGCCACCAGTCGTACCAGCCGCTGCACGAGAATCGACGTTTTGCCGGTGCCCGCCGCCGCGATAAAGGCCGCCGGACCATCGGTATGCGCGATAGCTGCCGCCTGTTGGGGATTTGCCTGAAATGGAGGGGGCGTCTGTGTCTTTGCTCTAGATCGTGTGCCCTGAGATGCCATCTATGCCTATCTTTCCACCTGGTTTCTCACGAGAGGATATTTGTGCCTCACAAGGTCGTACTATAGCATGTTCCCTCGGGCGTTGGCAATACGTTAGTAATTTCAGTACCCTCAAACGGGTCGAGAAAGGACAGGAACTTCAGCCGCCCCCAGCGAGGAAAGTATACACATGAAAACCTATCGGGTCAAGTGGAAATGCACGAGGGATAGTAGGGGCGCTTTCAGACTTTGAACGGAGTGTAATAATGGTCTTGTAAAGCAGGATATTGCATCCAGGGGCTTGCTCGTTTCTTCAAAAAGCACTACAATGCATGCAGAAAAACTGTATGTATCGACGTTTACTAATCGAAAATGTACTATGCATTCTTAATGAAGGGAAAAAGATGTTTCGCAGGCTCAATGCGCTGGAGATAGCTGAGGGGGCGCTCCTGGCAGATATCGCCGTCATCTTCCAATTGCTATCCATCTACTTGCCGATTGCAGGAGACCTCTTTCGAGTTCTCATCTTCATCGTCTTTACCATCCTGGTCCTGCGGCGTGGGCTCTACGTGGGTTTGATGGGTTTCTGCGTCGCGGTCTTCGTTGTCACGGTCATAGTGGGGTCGCATTCTGTTCTTCTGATGCTTATACAATGTATCGGTGGCATCTTTCTGGGCGTGGTCATGCACCATCGCATGCGCTTCCTTCCCATCCTCCTGCTGGGAGCCACCGGCGGCACACTGGCTTTGTACGGCATACTGCTGCTTTCCTCCCTGGTCTTTGGCATACCACTGACGACGATCGTCGACGCGCTCCATGCAACCTATACTGCTGCTATCGCCTTTATGAATATACTGACCGCGCAGCTCGGAATGGGTATCTGGTGGAAGGATTCTTTCTATCCGACGCTCGCACCCCTGGTGAACACGGCCTTTACTTACTGGTGGCTAGCGTATTTTATCGTCCTCTGGATAGGGTTATGCCCTGTCGTTTTTCTTATTTATGCCATGACGAACACCTTTGTGCGCCTCCTTGGCTACGATGTGCGACCGTTTCCCGGTGGTCACGTCGGCAGATTTCTGCGCCGTGCGGGACGACGCTCCGTCAAGTTTGCCGTCAGACGCGGTATAATCAAGCGAAGGAGTGTCAGCGCGTGAGTATACAGCCTCTTATTGATATGCAGGGAATTACGTATGCCTATCCTGCGCAGAAGAAAGATGCTGCCCAGGATGAACGACCCGCCCTTAACGCTTTGAGCTTGCAGATACAGCACGGCGAGTACGTCGCCGTGCTGGGTCATAATGGCAGCGGCAAATCGACGCTCGCTCGCCACTGTAACGCGCTCCTGCTCCCCGACAGCGGACGCGTTCTGGTCTCTGGCATGGATACCCGCGATAAAGGGCTTCAGCGCACGATTCGTGATAGTGTGGGCATCATTTTCCAGAATCCAGATAACCAGATCATCGCGACCGTGGTGGAGGACGATGTGGCCTGGGCGCTGACCATGCGCGGCCTGCCTGCTCCGCTCATTCGCGAGCGCGTCTCGACAGTGTTGGAGGCGGTGGGCATCGCGCATCTCCGCAAGCAGCAGCCGCACAGGCTCTCCGGCGGTCAGCGGCAGCGCGTCGCGATTGCTGGCGTGTTGGCCCTACGCCCCCACTGCATTATCGCCGACGAGGCGACCTCGATGCTTGATCCGCTTTCGCGCCAGGATATCACGACGCTGCTGCATCAGCTGCACCAGGATTTTGGACTGACGATCATTCAGGTAACGCACCTGTTGGAGGAAGCTGCGCTGGCTCAACGCATCGTCGTGATGGAGCGTGGGCGCTGCGTGCTCGAAGGCGCGCCTGCCGAGGTTTTCGCCGACCTTGAGCTGATGAGCGCTCTGAACCTGGCGATTCCTGAACCTATTGCCCTGGTCGCCCGCTTACGCGCTGCAGGACTGCCTATCGCGCAGGATGCGGTAACTATAGAAGCTATTGCAAGGGAGTTGCTGCACATTGATTGAACCAATTATTATCACCCATCACCTTTCGCATATGTATTCTTCTGGCCATAGCGACAAATTCGCTGTGGAAGATGTCAATCTGGAGATCGCGCGCGGCAGTTGCGCCGCCATTATCGGCGTTACGGGGTCTGGCAAGAGCACGCTGATACAGCATTTCAATGGCCTGTTGCGTCCCACAGCGGGAACCGTGCTGGTCGACGGCATCGATGTTGGCGCGAGCGGCGTGGATCTGCGCATCCTGCGCCAGCGCGTGGGTATGCTGTTCCAGTTTCCCGAGGCGCAGCTCTTCGAGCGCACCGTCTTCGCCGATGTCGCCTTTGGCCCGCGCCGGATGCGCCTGGGACGCCACGAGATCCGTACCCGTGTCCTTACGGCTCTGGAGACGGTCGGCCTGCCTCATCAGGAGTATGGTGCGCGTTCACCCTTTGAACTCAGTGGGGGACAGCGGCGGCGCGTCGCCCTGGCAGGCGTGCTGGCGATGCTCCCCAGGCTTCTCATTCTCGACGAACCGACAGTCGGCCTGGATGCGGATGCGCGCAGCGAATTTTACATGTACCTGCGCCGCGCCCAACGCTTACAGGGTGTGACGATCGTCCTGGTCTCGCACGATATGACCGAGGTGGCTTCGCTGGCCGATCGGCTCTTTGTCCTGCATAATGGACGCCTGGTGATGCAAGGACCGCCACGCAGCCTCTTCTCCGAGGGCGAGCGCTTGCGCCAATGGGGATTGGCCGCGCCTCCGCTCAGCGAACTATTGTCTCTCTTACGCAAAGGGGGACTCGCGGTCCCGCTTGATATTTTTACCCTGGATGAAGCCTTCACCTGGCTACGTAGTGAAGCGCCTATTCCACGCCTGTTCTAAAGCCTATTTTAAAGAAGAGCAAAATGCATGTTATTTAGAAATATTCCGGTTGGGACCTATATTCCCAGAGATAGCCTGTTTCATAACTTACAGGCCAGGACCAAATTGCTGATCCTGGTATGGCTGGTGCCGTGGTTGATAGTCGCGAATCACCGCGAATGGCACTTTCTGCCCTATATTGTGCTCGTCGCGCTCATCAGCTTTATTATCGCCTTCTCTGCCATTCCTCTGCGTGAGGTATGGCGGCGCACCTGGCTGATCGTTCTTTTGTTTGCACTGACCGCGATTCCGCTTCTCTCTGCGACTGATGAAGACCCCAAGAGGCTTACCGCGCTCGGTCCCCTGGTAACGACATATGGCCTTGCGCGTATCGTGCTGCTCGTTGGTGCTGCTCTCTTCGCGGTCGTGTTCCTGTCTTCGCGTTTGCCTGTTGCGGCGCTGCGCACGTTCTGGCGAAGGCGCGGTATTCGTTGGCTCAGGATTGTCTCGCTGCTGCTGGTGCTGGCCGCGTGCGTCACTCTCTGGCTGATCGGCTCCAATCCAGGCGCGCAGGCTCTCTCCATCGGCCCATACGTGATTACCTATGGCGGCGTATGGACCTTGCTAAGTGGCTTCCTTGTCCTGCTAGCCCTGCTGATTTTCTCGATGCTTCTGACTATGACGACCTCACCGGTTGCAATGATCGAGGGGCTGACGATGCTGCTCGCGCCTCTGCGCCGTTTGAAGCTGCCCGTCGATGATTTCGCGTTGATGTCGCTACTGGCCCTGCGCTTCATCCCGACCCTGCTAGAGGAGGCCGAACAGCTCTACAAAGCGCAGGCTTCACGCGGTGCCGATCTCACTTCGGGCACCATTCGGGAGCGCTTTCAGAGCCTCTCGATGCTGTTTGTGCCATTGGTACAGGGTTCGCTGCGCCGTGCCGCCGACCTGGCGGTAGCGCTGGAGGCCCGTGGCTACGAGGTTGAGGGCCACCAGACGCCGCTCCACGAATCGACATTTGCTACGATGGATTATGTTGTGATGGGTGGCATCTTCGTCGTGACGGTGGTTTCATTGTTGCCATAATGCATGCTCGGGCCGAGCATGGCTAAAGGGGAGTGCGGTGGTGAATCATATGGACGACATGTCGGCTGGAACTTCTCTCGGACCTCCTTGTCCGTTAGAGGACGTTCCAATCACATGGGCCATATGATTCTTAATCCAGCAAAGGAACAGCAAGCTGCCCTCGCTTTCTCACTATACCGTCGCATCATCACGGGCACATCTCGAAGCAGGTGCATGGTATCCGAAATACATCACAGAAAATTCCGCCACTTCAGGCTCGCATGGCAGCAAAAATCCCGCAATGTGGTTTTCTTAACCTCAGATTGCCGTATTCGGATGAATCTCCATAACTTCTCAACGCGTCGTCAACCTCTTCTTACTGGCTATTAGGTATTATATGCGTGGGGAACGAAATGTTACACGAGGCGGTGGTCCTGGGGGGGGCCAGCGCTCTCAGGTAACATATGGCAAGGGACGCGTACCGCCTGTTCGGCGGGAAGTAACGCCTGTGGACAGGGTTCCACCTTCGAGGTGGCCCTGAGAGAAGCAGGAAAGAGACGTTCAATGGCTACAAGCCAGAGGACGTTTCCAGGAACAGGCATATGCTACGGTGAGGTATCTTGGGGGAGATGCCCCACTATTGGCATACGGGTCCCTGTTCTAGGGGGACAATAAAAGGAGAGTTCAGTTCGCTGGCTCTCCTTTATTGTATACGAATTTCTTTCTCTACTTTCTATTAACGTACGTCCCGCGAATTTGTCACTCCCTATCTCTCCAACCCTCTCCTGTCCTTTGTTGATGCTCGGCTATTCTCCTTGCAAGCTCTTCCGTGACTATAGCGCGATTTTCCATATAGGGAAGGGATTTCGCCAATCAGCTATCGGGTTGAATCAGGCCATGACGCAGCGCAAAGCGAACAAGGTGTGTAATGTCGTGCAGCCCCAGCTTCTCCATCACGTTGGCCCGATGCGCCTGTACCGTCTTGATGCTCAGTATCAGGCGGTTCGCGATCTCCTGATTCGTATAGCCTTCGGCTACCAACTTCAGCACCTCCATTTCACGCGGTGTTAAAACATCCAGTATGCTAGTTGCGGGCGCATGGGGTTCCTTCTGGGTCGTATTTTCCGCTCCTGGCTCGCCACGTGGCGATAGATAGGCCCGTATGAGTGCTTTCGCCAGGCCAGGATAAAGGAACGCGCCTCCTTGCTTGATGGTGCGTACCGCGGCGCAGAGTTCGGCTGGGGCTGCCTTCTTGACGAGATAGCCTGCCGCCCCCATGCGCAGCGCCTGTAAGAAGTACTCCTCGCTTTCGTGCATCGTCAGCATAAGGACCTGGGTGCCTGGATACTGGCCGCGTATGCGCTGGCAAGCCTCCAATCCGTCCATGTCGGGCATGCTGATATCGAGCACAACGATGTCGGGTTGCAGCTCTGCTACCAGCTCTAGCGCAGTCCTGCCTGTGCGCGCCTCGCCAACGACCTGGAGGTCGGGCTGCGCCTCTAGCAGCAATTTCAACCCTTGACGTAAAATGTCATGGTCGTCAACTAATAGGACACGAATCTGTTCTGCGCATTCAGCCGCCATAGCAGGAATCCTCCATCGCCTCCTCGGGCATCTCTAACAATACCTTTTCTTTTGGTATCTCCGTTCTGGTCCCAGGAAGAGGCAGAAGCGCCCTTATCGTAGTGCCGCAGCCTGGCTGACTATCAATGGTCAATTGACCATGCAGTAGCGCCGCTCGTTCGCGCATACCGAAAACGCCCGAACCGGTGGGGCGTTGCGCCGAATTATAGCCGCAGCCCCAGTCTTGAATCTGCAGGCAGATCTGCTTCTGATCCTGGACCAGAGAGAGCGTCGCGTGCTGCGTCTGGGCATGGCGGGCGATATTGGTCAGGCTCTCTTGCGCTATGCGAAAAAGCGCTGTTTCGTAGTCGGGTGGCAGGCTATGCGCTACGTTGGCGATGCCTTCTGTATGCAGCACAATATGCAGATGCAGGCGCTCCTCACTATCCTCCACCAGCCAGCGGAATGCAGCCAGTAGCCCGAGATCGTCCAGAACGCTGGGGCGCAGTTGCTGTGCGAGGACGCGAATATTCTCCAGCGTGCTCTGCGTCAGCTTTGCCAGTTGTTGCAGGCCGGACTCAAGCTGCTGATAGGTGTTTTCCCCGCCCCTGGTCGCTTGCGTTAGTGAAAGGCTCTGCTGCAAAAGTTCCGCGTGTATCAACAATGCTGTGAGGTTCTGGCCCGCTTCATCGTGCAGTTCAAGCGCTATACGACGGCGCTCGTCCTCCTGCGCCTGTAAAATCAGCGCTGCCTGTTCGCGGCGCGCATCTTCCAGACGATCAAGCATCGTGTTGAAGGCTCCCGCGAGTTCGTTAATCTCGCTGTCCGAGCGGGAGTGTGGTGCCCTGGCCTGTGTCTTGCCTGCGCTGATCTCGCGGATCGTCGAGAGGAGGCCGAAGAGGGGACGAAAGCTGACGCGCAGTAGGAGGATATTGGTAAACAGGGTAAGCAGTGTGGCCAGGATGATGAAGCTTGTGTCGATCAAATAATGGTGACTCTCCAGATTGTGGCTTGTGACCCATAACCCGGCCAATGCCTCTCCAACCAGCATCACGCTGTTCACAAGGATGACTTTTTCGAACAGGGAGAGCTGCCAGTGCTGCAATAGCGCGGTCAAGCAACGGGCGATCCTTTTCACAAACAAGCTCGCTTTCTCCCTGGTATGCGTGTGCTTTCTCTATGTCGTACAACCATCCAAGTCGTGAAAGCTAAAGGATGGTTTTCTTACCTCAAAAATGGAATAAAAGTCTATATTTGGCTACATTTGTCCATATTTTTTAAAACATGTTTCTATACACTCCTGCCTATAGAAGTAGACTTCTCAGAAGACACACACTTTTGAGAGGCACCTCTTCAGGCGGAAAAGATGAAGCAGCGATAGCCCTGCAAACTACAGAACATCGACTTGCAGCGTTTGTTCGAGAGGACGGAAGCCGTCGGCGTTTGCGTGCAAGGTGATGAGCCAGGGACCCGCCATGTACAGAAGTAGCTCGACTTTATATTGGCCCTGTCCTATCGCGCTCACGTTACGGTAGCTGGCCTGCATATCCATATTAGTCATATGCGCAGCGGGCAGTACATGCGCCTCCTCGATGGGAACGCCTTGTGGATCGGTGAGATGCAGTTCCAGCGTAGTTATCCCTGCCGCCGTGAACTTCTCTTGATCGACATGTACCTGTAGCATGGCCGGTGCATACGTCTGGTTGCTTGCCGCGAAGAGCAGCACGCTCACGCATACGAAGGCCAGCAAGTACCAGAAGAATGCTCGTATACGCATAAATTATCCTCGGGAAATAGGTTGGCTTACTTTCTAAGCGTTGGTGCAAATGAGCTTTTGAATGAATACATGGTATAGCTTTTTCCTCACTCGCGTCTATTAGGATGAATCCCTAGTTTTCCGCCTTAAGGTGTCAGTACACGCCAGTTCTTTCCACTGTCAGTAGTGTACACTACCTGTGCCGGGAGGAAGAAACCTATGTAGAGCCTGCTGGCCTGCTGTGGATCGATGAGAAAGGCCGTGAAGTCTCCTCGCTGGAACTGCTTGCGCGCCGCCCATGTCGCTCCGCCGTCTTGTGAGTACCAGACGCTACGCCCCGCGAGTCCATAGACGATGCTGCCGGTCGCGTCAACGGCGAGCCGCGAGAAGACCGTTGTGCCGGGCAACTGCCGTATCTGCTTCGCTCCATCCTTCCAGGTGAACAATCCCTGGTCGGTCGCGCACAAGATGGTGACAGGCGCTGTGCGCGAGGCTACCAGGCTGTAGACGTTGTCCTGGATAGCGGCAAGCGAATTCCAGGTCTGCCCATCATCCTTGCTCTCGAAAAGCCCCTGATCTCCTCCCAATAGCAGGTGATTGGGATCGTTGGCGAAGGTGAGCAGCGAGGGCGTCTGCATGCTTGCAAGATTGCCCTGGGCGAAGGGCCGCCAGTGGCGTCCCATATCCCGCGTCTCGAACCAGCCCGCGTACAGATAGTAGACGTAGAAATGCTGATCGTTAGCCGCGCTCGCCTGTATCGTGTAGGGATACGCTTCTTTCGGGAGGTTGGGTGGATTGCGCAACGTCCAGTGCGCGCCGCCGTCCTGGCTGAAGTAGGTCCCGGCTGCCGCCTCTCCCGTGACGCTGGGGATGCCGATAAGTGCCAGCGCGTTGGTGTCGTTGGGACTGCTGGCAATGGCTGTTACCATCAGCGTATTCAACACTCCGCGCGCCTGCGGCCACGTGCGCCCATTATCCGTACTGGTGAAGATACCGTAGTGTGTGCCGAGGTAGAGCGTGCCGGGCCTGCTCCCTACTGCAACCGTGTGCAGGTGCGTCTGGGCATTGGATAGTGGGCGACCCGCGACCGTCGGGTCCGTCTTATTGCCGCGCGTGCTCACTACCTGCCAGCCAATGAGGAGGACGACTGCAAACGCCAGCAAAATAATAAGCAAGCGGTGTCCCTTCTGCGGCCCCGTCTGTCCCTGCTCATCCACGATGGGCGATGTTGGTTGCGTCGATGCCATGTATCTAGCCTTCTACATACTTGCCAAGAGAGAATAACGATCCTATTAGTACTCTAATCCCGCGTGTCAATCCTCCAATACCTTTAAGGTCAAAGCAACCCTT
>Ga0209839_10000235_pt1 | contig 28182 bp, 27 predicted proteins | sample OrgsoiDNA2013050_FD_185800 | JGI IMG/M metagenome (GOLD analysis project Ga0209839, IMG submission 185800) | Permafrost soil microbial communities from the Arctic, to analyse light accelerated degradation of dissolved organic matter (DOM) -... | ecosystem: Environmental > Terrestrial > Soil >... | reverse complement strand
CGAACAGGGCGCGACGATCATCCCCATCGTCCGGAACGAACCGCTCGAGATCGGAGCCGCCATATCGTCGATGGAATGCGCCGTGTGCGCGAGCGCCTTGACGTCGGCGATCTTGAGCGTTGTCTCGTAAGCGAACGTGATCTCGGCCGTCTTCGACATCACGAGATGGGTCTGAACCCCGGCATTGCGGAGCAGTTCAAGCAGCCGGACACCGTATGTCACTCCCGACGCTCCGGAGATTCCGACGATCAGGCGTCGTTGCGATGGGTCCATGACAGGATTCCGGAAATTTTAAATGCGCCAGAAATGGTGCTGCGGGAAGGGACGACGCTGTCTCCTCGCTCCGGAACGATAGGGGTGCTTTGCAATCAAAACAAATAATAGATATTGATATTTTCAATCACTGAAATTGATACGGGCGCACCCGATGGATTTGAAGCAGTTGAACTACTTCCTCTGCCTTGCCCGCGAGGGAAACATGACACGGGCGGCGCGCCAATTGAACATCGTTCAACCCGCCCTCAGCATGCAAATCGCGAAACTCGAACGGAATTTCGGCAAGCAGCTTTTCGATCGGACCGCGCATGGCGTGTCGCTGACCCCGGCGGGGGAAACCCTGGTACGCCTCGCCGGCACCATTGCGAAGGAAGTCGATCGTGCCAGGGAGGAAATGGCACGCCTCGACGGCAGGATATCGGGCCGCGTCAGCATCGGCATGATCACGTCCGCGGCCCAAAGCACGCTTGCCGCGTCGTCCGCGACGATCGCGGCGAGATATCCGGAAATCCAGCTTCTGATTTGCGAAGGTTACACCGACACGTTGATCGATTGGGTTGTCTCGGGCGAGTTGGACGTCGCGATCATCAACATGCCGCAGCGGAAGCTTCCGCTGACGGCGCATCACATCCTCGACGAAGAGATGATGCTGGCTTGCGGAACCCGCAACAAGATGCCGTTGCCCAAAACCGTTTCGCTCAAGCGGCTTGAGAGCCTGGATCTGATCATACCGTCGCGACGCCACGGGCTCCGCATGATTCTGGAAAATGCCGCGGCCGCGGCTGGCTTTGCCCTCAAGCCTCGACTGGAAATCGACACGCTTTCGGCGGTATGTGAGATCGTTGCGGCAACCGAGTTGGTGACCATCCTGCCCGGCATTGCGCTCAAGCCCCTGCTTTCCGCAGGACGACTCCGCGCGCAGGTCATCAGTCGACCGGCCATTTTACGCTCCGTCAGCTGGGTGACAAACCCCAGGCGCATCGTTTCGGGCGCGGCGGCGGCCGTCGTGGAAATCATTTCTGACGATCTGACGCAGGCCGCGAAGGCGGCATCTCGTCTGGTGGAAGCTTAGTTCTTGCCCTGTGAACCGAATTCACAAACACGATCTTCTCCGCGTGATGGAAGATATCCCGGATCGGTTGAAGAAGGCCTTCAGGGCTTACGCAGATGGCGCAGGCGCAGGCTCGCCAGGCAGGCGATGGCCGCCGGCACGACGAAGCTTGCCGGCACCCAGAAGGCCATTTGCATCATGCTGTCATCCGCAATTCCGGCGGAGCCACTGGCGTTTGCAACCACGCCCGCGAGTGCTGCGCCCAGGGCAAATCCGGTCTGCTGGACGGTCGGGACCGAGGAGGCTGCGACGACCTCGTTACCGGCTTTTGCGCCGCTCATGATCCGGTGCGCGACAAAGGGCCAACATTGGCCGATGCCCATCCCCAGTGCGACAATGGCCGGGACCAGGGCCAGTGTCGCCGCGGAGCCTGGGATTGGCAGAAGCAAGGCGATGGCCATCAGGCTAACGCCCATCATGGCCGGTCCGGCCGACATCAGGCGGTCGGGCCATGCCCCAGATGCGCCGGCCGTGACGAGCGAAGCGATCGTCCATCCCAGTGAGCCGCTTGCGACCGTGAAGCCGGCCGCCAGTGGATCCAGGCCGTGCAGGTTTTGCAGGAAGATGGGCACGTAGATCTGCAACGGGCTGAAAGTGATGCAAAGCAGCAGCGCCAGCCACAACCCCATGCCGGTTGGCGTGGACAACGAAAACGCATCGTTCGGCAGCAACGGCGCCGCGGCGACACGGTCAAGCCGCAGCATCGCCACCAGCGCGCCAATCGCGAAGACGATCAGACCGGCTTTGGCAAGCGGTGATTGGACGATCGACGCTGAAGACATTGCGGCAATTGCAAAGCAGATCAAGCCGACACGTCCGGCGGGCATGCCTGCGGCGGGCGTCCGGCGTCCCGACGTCCTCGGCGGCAAGATGACAAAGGCGCTCACGGCCAATATGCCGGCGACGGTCGCGGTCGCGACGAACGCGCTGCGCCAATTGCCGAAGCGGGCGAACATTCCACCGACCAGCGGCCCCAGCAAGACGGACATGCTCCAACTGGTCGACATCAATGCAATCGTCCGTGACCAGACCGCTTCCGGGAAAGTGGCTCGCACCGCCACATAGGCTGCGGCCGCCTCCAAACCGCCACCGAATCCCTGGATCAGGCGGCCGGCGACGATCCAGCCCATGGTCGTCGCGAGCGAGCAAAGCAACGCGCCAAGGCCGAATATCGTTACGCCAACGCAATAGGCCGCCCGGGCACCGACCGCAGCCGCGAGCATGCCGGCGCAGCTCGCGGCGACAATGGATGACGCGAGAAACGCGGTCGTCGGCCAACTCAACATGGCAACGCCACCCAGTTCGCCGACGATGGACGGCAACACGGTCGTCAGCATCAGCACGTTCATCGATTGCAGCAGCACGCCGCCCAGCAGGACGACGAGCGTCGGTATCCATTCCCGCCTGAGCAGCGATCGCCATCCCGCGCGCACCGGATCCTGCCGCATGCTGTTGCCTCCCTTCCGGAGCTCCGGCGCCTTAGGGTTGTCGGCGACAGCCCGGTTATTTTAGATAGTATTTGCTTTCCAACTTAGAGCAGGCCCGGCGTGAGCTATTCCGCCGGTGGAACTGGATCTCTGATGATCTGATCGGCTGGACGCCTGTCACCGCTCTATCTTTCATCCCTGCAGTCGCGCGGCCAGGACGCGATCGACCAACTGGCCTGAAAGCCCCAGATAATTGGCGGGATCGCAATGGTGGCGAATCGCCTCCACACTGCCCAGCGCATCGATGATTTGGGGCATGTCAGCCAGGATATCGGCGAGTTGGCCGCCTCCCTCGATCGCCTTGCGGCATGCCTCGTAAACGACGTCGTGAGCCTGCTGACGCCCCAGCTTGGGAGCCGCCGCCATCATCACGGCTTCGGCAACGATGAGGCCATGCGTCAGATCGAGATTTTCCCGCATCCGCCGCTCGTGAACGACGAGCCCTGCGAGCATGAACCTGGCGTTGGCCAGCGAGGACGCGGTCAGGAGAAAACTTTCCGGCAGCGAAACCCATTCGAGATGCCACGGACCTGTTGCACGCTCGAAATCGTGGATCATGCCGTCCAGCATGGTGGCGACGTGCTGACGGACGGCCTTTGCCGCGGCAAGCATCAATTCGCTGGATATCGGATTGCGCTTCTGCGGCATCGTCGAAGACGCGCCTCTGCCAGGCACGAACGGTTCGGACACTTCGCCGAATTCGGTCGCAGACATCATCATGATGTCGGTCGCGATCTTGCCGAGCGTTCCGGTGATAAGGCCCAGCAACGTCACGGCCTCAGCTATTCCGTCGCGCGCGACGTGCCAGGTCATCGAGGGCTGGCCAAGGCCGAGCTCCTCGCAGAAGAACTTTTGTATCTCCAGCCCCCCTTCCCCGATTGACGCGAGCGTGCCCGCCGCGCCGGCGAATTCGCCAACCAGGATCCGCGGCAGCGCCTGCTCGACCCGCTCGATATGCCGGTCGATGGAAGAGAGCCAGACCGCGGCCTTATAGCCAAAGGTGATGGGGAGCGCCTGCTGAAGGTGGGTCCGGCCCGCCATCGGGGTATCGCGGTACTTCCGCGCCAGGTCTGCGAGACAATCGCGCAGCTCCTTGAGATCGCGGTCGACGATATCAAGCGCGGACCGAAGCTGGAGCACATTGGCGGTGTCCATGATGTCCTGCGTCGTGGCGCCCCAATGCACGTAGCGCCCCGCCTCACCGGCGGCTTCCGAAAGCTGGTGGACAAGCGGCAGAATCGGGTAACCGACGATCTCGGTTTCGCGTCGTAATTTGTCGAAGTCGATGACAACAGCTTGCGCGGCGGCATGGATGGCGTCCGCTGCGGATTGCGGGACGACACCGGCGCGGGCCTGCGCCCGGGCCAGGGCTGCCTCGGTTTCCAGATATCGCCCGACCAGCGCTTCATCGCTGAATACCGCGCGCATTTCAGCGGTGCCGAACATGTCGCGAAACAGTGCGGAATCGAACACAGTGCTGGGCAAGGGCAGCCTCCCGTTCTGAGTTTTCAAATCAAGATCGATAAGCATCCGGGATGAATAGCAAGAAGGCAATTGTGCGTCCCGGCGCGCCTGCTCTCGACAAGGGGCTCGATCCGATCGAGGCGCTCGCATCGGCATAGGCTTGAGCAACACAGTATCAATTTTACGATTGTCATGTATTCTTGATCCCGTGCACGCCGATTCTCGGCTGCACGAGTTCGTTGAACCAACTTACACTTTGAGAGGGTGACATGGCCAAGAAAGCGAAGAAGGCGAAAAAGGTAGCGAAGAAAAAGACCGCCAAGAAGAAGAAGTAAATCTGGCGAACGAGACATTCAGCACGCTTGGTTAGCGTCTCCGGGCGGTACGGCAGACCGCCGGAGCGGAGCACTAGCTGAAGTCCTGCCACCAAATGATCAGACCGGACCTTTATGCAGATGGCTGATGCATAAAGGTCCGGTTTTTTGTTGAGATTGTCGTGGATAACTGCTCCCGCTCTTTGGGTTCGCAAGCGAAATAGCCTTGGGACGGATCTTCGGACGCAAAGCGGCAAAGCCGGCCGAGTTCGATGGCGATCGCGTCCAAGACCCCGATCGGCTCGAGACCAGGCGGGAGATGGCTTGGTGCGTCGATTTTATTCGCGATAAGTCTTGTCAGTCAGGATCGCCCAGCCGTGCGGCGAAAGTGTAATCTGCGGCTGCAAAGGTCGCGCTTGATCGCAGATGGCGTGTCCCGCCACGACGACGCAAATGTAGGGGATCGAACGCGTTACAGGCGAATCTTCCAGATTTAGCGCAACCACGAGGCGATGCCCCTCATGGGATGCCTCATAGATGAAATGAGTGTTGCCGAGGTCCAGCGCACGGGTGCGCGCCTTGTGAAGCCAGGGGTGGCGGCGCCGCATGCCAATCAGGTCCTGATGCAGCCGAAATATCGGCCACCCGAACGGCGCAAGATCCGCCGGCGAAGCGGGAAAGGCCGGACGGATGGCATCGTCGCCGCCGGCGCGGTGTTCCTTGACGCCGCGAAACGCCTGCTCGTCGCCGGAATAGATCGAAGGCGTGCCGCCGCAGGTCAGCAGAATGACGAGCGCGTGCGGCAAGTGCCTTTCGTCGGCCAACTGGCTCGCGATGCGCGTAACGTCGTGATTGCCGACGAAGGTGAGCGGCACGAACGCATCCAGCCAGGAATTATGCCGATCAAGCGCCCAGCCGAGTTCAAAGAAATTGCGATCGTTCAGCGCGCTCCAGATGGCTTTCCAGAGCTCGTATTGGGTGACCGCATCGACCCCCGTCTCGCGAACAAAGCCGGCATAGTCACCGTGGATGACCTCGCCGAACAGGTAAGCATCCGGATAATCGGCCCGGACGCCGGACAAGACATTCGCCCAGAAGCGTCTGGGAACGGCGTAGGCAGCGTCCAGCCGCCAACCGTCGGCACCGCGCCGCAACCAGTAGCTCATGACGCGGGCGACATAATCGGCGACCGCCGGCTCGTCATGATTCAAGGCCGCGAGCTGGCGATGACCTTCGAAGGTCGCGTAGTCCGGCTCCGCCCCCGGTCGCGGCGTCGTCGGCCACGATAGTCGGAACCAGGCCGCCTCGGGAGCTGCCGGTCCTTCGGCGATAACGCGCTGAAAGGCCGGAAATTCACGGCCGACATGGTTGAAGACGCCGTCGAGAATGACCCGCAAACCACGGCTGTGTGCGGCTTCGATCAACGCGTCGAAGTCGGTGTCGTCGCCGAGCCGTTGATCAATCCCAAAATGGTCGACGGTGTCGTAACCGTGCGTGGACGAGGCGAAAATCGGCCCAAGCAGGAGCCCGGACGCGCCGAGGTCGACGGCGTAGTCCAGCCACGCTGTGACATGACCGAGGCGGTGGACGACTCCCGACCGGTCGCATGCCCTGGATTCGGCGCCGGTAAATCCGAGCGGATAGACGTGCCACCACAGCGCGTGTTCGACCCAATTTTGCAAAGCTTTTCCTTCTGAAGTCGACCGGCCGCAAAATATCTAGGGCGACAAATACTGCAGCAACCTGGGATCGCGGCGAACCTCCGCCGCAGATCCCGCGAGCGCAACGCGTCCGCGATCGAGCACGTAGGCGTGGCTGGCGACGTGCAAGGCGAGATCGAGATGCTGCTCGACGATGACGACCGCGATTTCCTTTGCCAGCAGGACGAGGCGTTCGGTGATCTCTTCGATCACACCGATCCAGACGCCTTCCGTGGGCTCGTCGAGCAGGAGCAGCCTCGGGGCGGACAAGAGAGCCCGGCCGATCGCCAGCATCTTCCTCTCGCCGCCTGACAGCGTGCCGGCAACCTGGTCCATGCGCTGACCGAGCTTTGGAAATATTTCGAGGATCCGATTGACGGCCTGACTGTCGCGGTTTGTCATCGCGCCGACCGCGAGGTTGTCACGGACGGAGAGCCGGGCGAATACCGAATGCTCCTGCGGGACGTATCCGACGCCCGACCGGATGCGCTGCTCGGTCGGCAGTTGTCCAACGTCCCGCGAGTCCAGCATGATCGATCCGCGCAGCAGCGGCAGCTCGCCGACGATGGCCTTCATCAGCGTGGTCTTGCCGGCGCCGTTGCGGCCAAGGATGGCGACGCCGCCGCGCCAGGACGCATGCAGCGTCACGCCGAACAGCACCTGGCTGCGGCCATAGCCGGCATCGAGATCCCTGATATCGAGAAATTTGTCTTCAGGCACGGCGGAGATAGACCTCCTGCACCTTGGCGCTGGATTGAATCTCACGGACCGAGCCGCAGTCGAGCACACTGCCCTGGTCGAGCACCGTCAGGCGATCGCAGATGTCGCGAATGAAATCGAGATCGTGCTCGACGATCACCAGCGAGCATTTTTTCTTGATGGGCTGCAACAGTTCGCCGGTAACCCTGCGCTCTTCCAGGCTCATGCCTCCGGTCGGCTCGTCCAGCAGCAGCAATTTCGGTTCGGGCGCCAGCGCCATCGCGATCTCGAGCCATTGCTGTTGCCCATGCGACAGTGCCGCGGCGGGATTATCCGCCCGATCGGCGAGCCGGAATTGCTCGAGCATGGCCATCACCCGATCGTGCAGCACGCCGCGGGTGCGCGAAAACACCAGACTGGACAATGACGTCTGCGCCTGCAACGCCAGCAGAATATTATCGTAAAGGGTCAACGCCGGAAGAACGCTGGTAATCTGGAATTTCAGGCTCATGCCGGCACGCGCCCGTTCCGCCGGCGTGGCCTGCGTGATGTCGCGCCCGGCAAAAATCACCGAGCCCCGGGTCGGGATTTCCGCGCCCGCCACGCATTTCATCAGGGTGCTCTTGCCGGACCCGTTCGGTCCGATCAGGCCGTGAAATTCGTTTTCGGCGACCGTGAGTTCGGCCCCGTTCAACGCCATCAGCTTGCCGAAGATCTTGACCAGCCCACGGGCTTCAAGGAGCGCCATCGCTGCCCTTTTTCGGTGGCCGGCCAAAGTTGCCGACGCGTTCACGCTCGCTCAGGACCAGACTGATCAGCCCCGCGGGGCGAAACAAGATCACGAGCAGCAGCAGCACGCCCAGGATGATGGGCCAGATATCCTGATAGTTGTTCGAGAGCCAGAAGCTGACGGACTCGATCACGACGGTGCCGATGACGGCGCCGATCAATGTCCCTGCCCCGCCAAACAGGACGTAGAGCACAACCTGGGTCGACATCACGACGCCGAGCATATTGGGCCAGACGAAGCCTTCGTGAAAGGCATACAGGCTGCCGGCAAGTCCGGCGATGGCGCCGCTGAGCGAAAAGATGATGGCTTTGAGGTGCTGAACCTTATAGCCAAAGAAGGAGATGCGCTGTTCGTTTTCCCGCAAGCCGGCCAGGGCAAGACCGAATTGCGAGCGCGTCAGGAAGCGGCACAACAAATAGACGAGGATCAGAAACCCCAGGGCAAGATAGTAAAATACCGCGCCTTCCTCGAATTCGTAGCTGCCCAGCGTCATGGTGGAGAACGACGGAATCCCGTTTTGCCCTCCGAGATAGTACCACCCACGTGCCAGACGATCGACGGCGTACGAGCCGGTCAGCGTGCCCAATGATACGAAAATGACGCTGGAGGGATGACGTCCCAGCAACAGAAAGCCGCCGAGCAGCAGCGCAAAGGTAAATCCGATCAGGACGCCGGCCGGCAGCACGAAAAAGATCGAGGTAATGCCGAGATCCCGCGCCAGCAACGCGACGCCATATCCGGCCGAGCCGAAAAACACCGCCTGGCCGAAGCTCATGATCCCCGCGTACCCCCAAACGAGATCGAAGGAGAGTGCGAACAGGCACAGGATCAGCACCCGCGTGGCATAGACGGTCAGATAGTCCTGAAGCACCAGCGGCAGAACCGCGACGATCAACAGAACGATCAGTTCCATGATCGGCAGCTTTTGCCATCGGAAAGCGGTCCGCTGCCGAGGCGAGACCGCCAAATTGGCCATGGGTGTCGTCTCGGCCATCAAGCCGCCCAACCCGGAAACAACGCGTCCTGGAACAAGAGTGTCCGCTGCCCTGTAATTTTCAGCACTCCTTTGGATCGACCAGACCGGCGCTGCGGGCCACAATTTCGTAATTTCCGCCCTTCGCGACGGCGGTATACATCTTCATCTTGCAGTGACGCTGCCCCGGCACCATCTCCGCCGGCCCGCCCGGACCTTCAGCGATTTTCGCATGATCGAAGGCGGCGGCAACCGCGTCGCGATCGAGCTTGCCGGCTTCCTTGACGGCGGCTTCCCACAGCTTCAATCCGCGATAGGTGCCGGTCGCGGCACTTCCCGCGGCAAACAGGAATGTGCCGGGAAACTGCTTGTCATAGGCCGCCTGGATCTTCGCGCTGACCGGATCTTCCGGAACCAGCGCCTTGAAATAATCAAGACAGCTCGCAAGTCCTTCGATTTCCGCCGGCTGGTTGATGTTGAGCGTGTTCTCGTCGTAATAGACGCAGGACAGCCGGCCGCCGTTCTTGAGAAATCCCGCTTCAGAGAGTTGCTTGAAGAACGGGCCAACCCCGGGCGGAATCACGGTGTTGAAGACCACGTCCACCTTGTTGGAGATGACGCGGTTGACGGTGGAGCTGAAATCGATCTGATCGAGCGGGTAGTATTCTTCGAAGATCACTTCGCCGCCGCTAGCCTCGATCACCTTGCGGGCATAGACATTGAGCGTATGCGGCCAGACATAGTTGGCGCTCGGAAGGGCAAACCGCTTGCCGCCATTCTTGATCAGCCATGGGATGAACTCGTCGCACTGCTGGGCCGGCGTCGGCCCGGTGCAGAACAGGTAGGGCGTGCATTCCTTGCCTTCATACAGCTGCGGATAAATGTATAATGTCTTGCCTCGCGCAACGATGACATCCTTGATCGCGTTGCGCATGGAGCTTGTGATACCGCCCAATACGAGATCGACCTTGTCGCGCTGAATGAGCTTGCGAACATTGCCGACCGCGACGGATTCGTTCGACGCGGTGTCTTCGATGAACAGCTCCAGCGGCCGTCCCAACAGTCCGCCCGCATCGTTGATTTCCTTGACGACCATTTTCGCAACGTTGGCGTCGGCATTCCCCGCATATCCGATCGGACCGGTAAGGTCGGTGGCGATGCCGACCTTGATCGGGGCTTCCGCCGCGTTGGCCCAATCGGGACGGACAACCCAGCTTCCGACACCCGTGGCCAGCGCGGTAGAGGCAAAGGCGAAATTGCCAAGAAAACGACGCCGGCTCCAATTGCTGTTCTGTTTAGACATCGGGACTAAACCCCTTTTCCTGAGACGAGACCTTGCGGCCGGAACTTGATGAAAGCGATGGCGAGAACGAACACCAAGACGTCAGCGACCACGGGAGAGATCACCCACGGCAAGGCCGCGCTCAACGTGCCGATCACGCCCGCGCCGGCAACCGGTCCCGCGAACGACCCGACGCCGCCAACCATGACCGCGACGAAGCCCTGAATCAGGAAGCGAATGCCAAGATCGGCGAATAACGAAAACACCGGCACGATCAGCGCGCCGGCAAGGCCAGCCAGGGCGGCGCCGAACGCGAAGGTCGCGCCATAGATCGCGCTGGTGGAAATCCCGGAGGCGCGGGCGAGCGACGGATTCTCCAGCGAAGCCCGGATCCGCAGGCCAAACGTGGTATGGGCGAGCAGAAGATAGCTTCCCACCATGACCAGGGCCGTGATGATGACGATCGCAAGGCGCCATGAGGAGAAATGCATCGTCCCCACGTCGAGCGATCCGGCGATCGGCTCCGGCACCGACCGGTAGAGCCCCCCGATCAGCGTTCGCACGACCTCTCGAATGATCAATCCAAGTGCATAAGTGCCGAGCATGGCGACGATCGGCGCCGCATAAAATCGCCTCACGATCAGACGTTCGAGCACGAAACCGAGCGCGCCCACGACGAACGGGGCCGCTACCATTCCGAGCCAGACCGGCAAGCCGAGGCTGTAGGCAAGGTAGGTGACATAGGCGCCCAGCAGAACGAACTCGCCTTGCGCGAAGTTGAAGATACCCATCATGCTGGCGATGACGCCGAGCCCAAGGACGACCAGAACCACGATCGCGCCGAAACTCAATATCTCGAAAACCGCGACGACCAGATTAGCCATGCGCAACCGCCATCATCTCATTGCCAGTCCCTAAATCCTCTTCCAGTCACCCGACTTCGGTTCCAATCGGCGTCCAGGCCGCTGCGGTCCGATGCGCCGGGATCGAAATCCATTCAAGAATCGCGCCAAGACCTGCCAGGCGCTTCGCCGCCTCGGCGCCGACCTGCTCGAATCCTCACTTGGCGATGCCGATCTTGGTGCCCCGCGCCGCCGCCGAGCGCCGATCATCGGCCTCACTCCGAAAGCTATTGTACGACCATTCGAGGATTCACGGATTCCGGCGCCATGGCATCAGCAGCCGCTCGATCTTGCCGACGATAAACGTCAGAATCAGCGCCAGCGCGATGGTGGCCACCAGGGCCGCGAATACCTTTGGAATCACGTAGAGCGAGCCGGCCTTGAAGATGGCGTGTCCGAGCCCTTCGGATGACGACATGAATTCGCCGACGATCGCGCCGATCAGCGCGAACCCGACCGTGAGCTTCAATCCGGCAAAGATGTCGGTGAGCGAGGCAGGCACCACGAGCTTGCGGAAGATCTGGAATTTTGACGCGCCGAGCGTCCGCATCAGGTTGATCTGGTCCGGATCGACGCCGACCGCGCCCTTGTAGGATGTGACCAAGGCAACGATGACCACCGAAAGGGTCGACATCGCGACCTTGGAAATCAAACCGGTGCCGAACCAGATGATGATGATCGGCGCCAGCGCGATAATGGGTATCGAGCCGACCGCGATCACGAAAGGCTCGACCACGCGGGACACGAACCGCGAATACCACAGCGACAGGCCGATCACCGTCCCGACCAGGTTGCCGACAAAAAACCCGAGCAAGGTCTCCGACCCGGTCACATAGCTATCGCGCCACAGGCTGCCGTCGCGCGCCATCTGACCGAGAAAGCCCGCAATCGCCGACGGCGAGCCGAACATGAAGGCAGCGGCCCGGTTCTGCGATGTCATGTAGTCCCAAAAGCCCAGGAATGCGGCCAGGATCGCCACCTGGGTTGCAAGCACGATCGCCGTCGAACGAAGCTTCTTCCATCGCCGCCCCGCGACCGGCGCGGCAACAGGTTCGGACGCGTCCGTTGAACGGGGCATTGCGGTGTCGACATCCGCGATCATTGCAGGACCACGTCGAGATCGGCCCAGATCCGCCGGACGTATTGGCTGAAATCCTGGCTCTGGCGCATCGCGATCATGTCGGTGCGTTCGGGACCAAGTGCAATGTCGTAGACGGCCTTGACGCGGGTCGGCCGCTTCGACAGCACGATGACGCGATCGGCCAGCGATACCGCCTCTTCGATGTCGTGGGTGATGAGCAGCAGCGAGCGTTTGCTCTTGCGCACCAGCGCTGCGGTATCGTTCTCGATCAATAGCTTGTTCTGAAAGTCGAGCGCGGCAAAGGGCTCGTCGAGCAACAGCACGTCGGGCTCGTTGACCAGCGTGCGCGCGAGCGCCACCCGCTGACGCATTCCACCCGAAAGCGTCGAAGGGTAATGGTGGGCAAAACCATGGAGTCCCAGCTGGTCGAGCATCGCGTGACCGCGATCCTGGGCCTCGCTCGGCGCGACGCCGCGGATCTCAAGCCCCAGCATGGCGTTGCCGAGCGCCGTCCGCCACGGCAGCAGCAAGTCCTTCTGAAGCATGTATCCGACATTCTGCGGCTGACCGGACACTTCGCGGCCATGCCAACGGATGCGTCCGGAATCCGGCGTCAACAACCCGCACAGGGTATTGAGCAGCGTCGTCTTGCCACAGCCAGAGGGCCCGACAATGCTGACGATCTCTCCTTCCCGAAGCGTCAGGCTGAGGTCGCCAATGACCGGCACGATGCGCCCGCCGACCTCATAGCTCTTGGTCACGTGCTCCACGACCAGCGGCGGGATCGCGGCACCGCCCATGACTGTCTCCGCATTGCCGGCGCTCCGACTGACGCCGGTTCCCGTCATTTGAGACTGGCGACCGCCTTGTCGGCGAAGCTGTTGTCGATGACCTGATCGAAGGGAATGCTGCCCTTGGCATTGCCGAGATAAATCTGCATGTCCATCAGGTTTTTCCATTGATCCTGCTTGGTCACTACCGACTGCGCCGGAATGAGAAATTTGAGCTCCGCATCGATCGCCTTGTCAACGACGTCGCCTGGCAAATCCGGGAACTCCTTGCGCGCAACCTCCTTGGAGAAAGCCGGATCGGCATAGGTCTTGCGCGATGCCTCCTCGAACGAGGTCACCAGCGCCTGCACCATATCCGGGTCTTTCGCAATCGTGGTGGGAAGCACCATGATGCCGGTGTTGCAGAACGGGCCGATATAGCTCGAGAAATCGAATACCACCTTGGCGCCCTGCGCTTCGGCCGCGGCGACGCTCGGCTGGTATGCGATGGCGATATCCGCCTGCCCGGCCAGCATGGCGGCGATTTCGGTACCCGGATTGACCGGAACGATGGTGGCATCGACACCGACTTTGAGGCCGGCTTTTTCGAGCAGCCGTTTCGCGACGCTGTAATTGGTGTTCGGCTCGGGCGACGTGACGATCTTCAATCCCTTGAAACCCATGGGATCGGTGATCGGCTGCAGCGTCTTCGACACGCCGAAGTAATGCGCACGTTGCACGACGGTTCCCACCACGACACCGGGACCGCCATTCTCGCGCGAGATCTGCGCCATCGTCGCGTCGCCGATGGCGAAGTCGGACGATCCGCCCAGCACCGCCGCAAACGTCTGGGTATCGCCGCCGGCGGCGCTCACCTGCATGTCGAGCCCGTTCTTTTTGAAAATGCCGGCGTGCATTCCGACATAGAGGTTGATGTAGCCGAGGTTGTGCACCGCCTCGCTGAAACGCACGGTCTTTGGCGTTGCCGCGCGCGCGCCGCTCGAACCGATCAGCGAAACAGCGCCGATACCACCCGCGATCGCCGCTGACGTTGCCAGGAAGCGGCGGCGGCTCCATGAATTGCCGGTCCTGGTGAAGAGATGGCGGCGGCGATCGGTCATGACAGGGAACTCCTTGCGAGTTATACCGGCAATGGATGAACAAAGACTAGTCCGACGACCGCAAGCGGCAAGTTGAAAGAAGCGACAGCAATTGCTCAATGCAGGGCAATGCAGTTCGCGGCGCTGCCGATGCGCCAAAGACAGCGAAGTTGCTGATCGCGATTTACAATTCGCGTGCTGCAAGAATCGTCTCGATGAACAATCTGGTGGCACACCAAATGCCATGATGTCGATTTTGACATTATCATCGCCCAAAGAAACGGCTGCACGCGATAGGTGCATTTCGCCGCGGACGCCACGGATCAACCGCCCCGGATGCATGTCGCAAATTGCATCAGCCGTTGAAAAGAGACCGATAGCGTTTTTTACCAAATAGTCGTCGCACCAGACCAAGTTTCGCGTCGCCGCTGCATCTAGAGTTTGCGCGTGCCAATCCGGCGTGTGCGGTGGCTTGATCCCGGGACTGGGGCGGTGCGTTCGGCGCCGGCATTTTCGCCGGTATCCCAACATCACCAAATCCAACCAGTCCAGGGTATTTCCGCTGCTGACTACTGCGACGGTGGTGAACTCAGGCATGCTCTCGGGACGGAGGCCGCGGGGCCGGCAATACCTCAACATTGACCCTCAAATTTATTCAACCCGGCAGCGGACGGCGTGCTCGGCCGCGAGAATCGGCGGATCGCCAACGCGGTGTCGTTTTGCGCGACGGGCTCGCCGCCGAACATCCGCTTCGGGCTGATTGGGAGACTGCAGGCATGACCGGAACATATCGATCGCTGTCGCGGCTTCTTCGGATGGATCGTGGTGGAGAAATCAGCCCGAGAGCAACCAATGACCTCGCGACATTGAGGTTCACGACCGAGGACATCCCCGAGGCAGATCGGGTCGCGAGATGGCGGGACCATCATCTAAGCCTTGGACAAATAGAGCCTGCGCTGGATCACCCTTTTGAGGCCCGCGAGGTTTCCCGCACCCTGCCGATGCTGCATTTGATGTCGCTCACGCTGTCGGCCTCGCGCATCGTGCGGACGCGTGTCGTCGAGGGCAGCGATGAGGTCGCGCTGTTCGTCAACCGGTCCGGCCGCGCCGCGATATCCGCACGCGGTCGCGAGGCGCTGCTCGCCCCTGGCGATGGCGTATTGATAAGCTGCACCGATGCAATGGTGTATGACCGCTTATCCCATGGCGAATTACTGTCGATTCGCGTGCCGCGCTCGGTCCTCTCCCCGGTCGTCGTCGGTATCGACGATGCCATCATGCGTCCGATCCCACGGCACTCCGAGACCCTGAAGCTTCTGACGTATTATGCCGGGACGCTGATCGACGGCAACGCGCTGGCCGCGTCCTTCCTCCGAAACCTGGCCGTCAATCATCTGCATGATTTGATCGCGCTGACGCTCGGCGCAACGCGCAACGCCACGGGGGCGACGAGCGCGGAAGGATTGCGTGCGTCCCGGCTGCGGGCGGCGAAGGCTTACATTGTCGAAAACAGCTCCCGCCACGACCTTTCGGTCGGCGCCGTTGCGGACCATCTGGGGGTCACGCCACGCTATCTTCAAAGGCTGCTTGAGGCCGACCGCACGACATTTTCAGCCTTCTTGCTCGGTCAGCGCCTTACACGCGCCTATCGAATGCTGTGCGACTTGCAGTTCTACAGCCGCCCGATAGGCATCATCGCTTATGACGTCGGCTTTGGCGATCTCTCCTATTTTAACCGGTGTTTCCGGAGACGGTATGGCGTGACACCCACGGATATCAGGGAAGCATGTGCAAAATAGCGATCATGCCCTGCCGCGTGGGTTCTTTGACGGCAATTCTTCCATCGGCGGATGCCCAACGCGCGGCGTCTTTTGGCGCTCGAAATGTCGTTTCCGGGCTGATCAGGAAACTGCAGGCATGACCGTGGCCTATCGATCGTTATCGTGGCATTCCCGCGTGAAACACAACAGCGCCATCTGTGCCAAGGGAACCAATGGCCTCGCGACAGTGTGCTTTTCGACCGAGGAGATCCCCGGGGCGGATCGGGTGGCGAGATGGCGGGACCATCATGCGAGCGTGGCACTCAACGTCGAAATCGAGCCCGCGCAAGATCACCCTTTTGAGGCCTGCGAGGTCTCCCGGATCCTGCCGGCATTGCATTTGATGTCGCTCACGATGTCGGCCGCGCGCCTGATGCGGACGCGTGTCACCGACGGCAACGACGAGTTTTCGCTGCTCGTCAACCGGACCGGCCACCTCACCGTGTCGGGACGCGATCGCGAGGTGCCGCTTGCACCCGGCGACGGCGTATTGATAAGGAGCGATGATGTCATGGTGTGTGATCGTTTGTCCTACGGCGAATCGCTGTCGCTGCGGGTGCCGCGCCCGATCCTCTCTTCGATCATGGTCGGCGTCGACGATACCGTCATGCGCCCGATCTCGGGACAGTCGGAGACCCTGAAGCTTCTGACGTGCTATGCCGCGACGCTGATCGAGGAAAACGCTCTTGCCGCGCCTTACCTTCGAAACCTGGCCGTCAATCATGTGCACGACTTGATCGCGCTGGCGCTCGGCAGAACGCGCGACGTCGCGGGGGCGGCGAACGCGGAAGGGCTGCGGGCAGCACGGTTACACGCAGCGAAGGTTTACATTGTCGAAAACAGTTCCCGGCACGACCTTTCGGTCGGCGTCATCGCCGACCATCTGGCGGTCACGCCCCGCTATCTTCAAAGGTTGTTTGAGGCCGACGGCACGACATTTTCCGCCTTCTTGCTCGCACAACGATTAGCCCACGCCTATCGTATGCTGTGCGACTCGCAATTTTCCGATCGCCCGGTCGGCGCCATCGCTTATAGCGTCGGCTTCGGAGATCTCTCCTACTTTAATCGATGTTTCCGTAGACAGCATGGCGTGACGCCCAGTGACATCAGGGAGGCCAGTGCGAGATAGCGATCGGCGAATGAAGGCGCGACGGCAGGACCGCCCGCGCGCTATCGATCGCCGCGGGTTGACGGCAACCGTCTCCGATTCGAAGGATGGAGGCCGGCCCTAGAACGCGGCGCGGACGCCGTGGGAGGCGCTGGATTGGCTGTTGTCCGCGGGAACGCAACCGCCCGACGGAATTCCGCATTGCCCGTTAGCAACAAGCGTTTGGTCGCCGGGAGCGGGCCATGGATTATACCACAGCTCCGTCGACTCAATCGATACGGTGAGAGGATTGGCATGCCGGTCGGCGCCGACGAGGCAGATCAGCTCGATCAGAACGGCAATGGCCAACAACTCTACCGATAATTTCTGCATGATATCGCTCCAGACGCCAGTCGATTCAGCCCGCAGCCGTGGACTGCGCGGCACGATTTCGTGTTGCTTTTCGACGGCCAGCGTTTCGCTGCGTCGCGGCCCGAATGACCGAGCGCCGCCCTCCTCCGATATGAAGAGCCGCCGCGCCACATGAATCGACGCGCGCAGACTCTAGATGCGGCGGCGATGCGCGGCTTGGACTGGCGCGACAACGAGTTGGAGAGAACCGCAGTCGGGGCTCTTCTTCAGCGGCCGATGCAGACTTACGACACCGACCTGAGATCCGATCTGTCAGCCGCCATGGGCCGCGATGCGAAGACGCGACATCCGGGCAATGACGACGCGCCGTCGTTGATGACAGCAAGAGTCGAATGCATTTGCCTGTCTTGCTAACGTTTTGTTCTCTCTATCTCTCTTTGTATCCGCGCAGACCACGGCAAATGCACCCGCATACTTCAATCGGGGGAAGCAGCCTGATGCGGGCGGCGCCATATCGCCGCGCAGCCCATCGGGCATAAGCAAATCGACAACACACAGACGGAAGTTCGCGCGGCTCTCATGTGACGCTGGCCGGATGCGAAGTGCTTCCGTCATGACGGGTATTGATCGTGATGATTATTTTGTATTTATGGGCCGCGAGCGCTTGGATCGGACTTGCGGTCGGCTTTATATTCTTCCGGGTGTTGGCGATCGTTCTCGCTTCGCCGCTGGTCGCGCTACTCTCCGCGGCTCTTCTTTACCACTATGGTTTCGGGCTGGTCCGCGCCCTGTCGATATCGATGGGGTCTCTTGCTGCCCTCCAGGGCTTTTATCTGCTGGGTGCGGCCATGAGATATGCGGCCATGAACGATGAATGATGAACGATGCGGATCCAGTTTCGAACGCTGCGACCTGACGGCGGCGAGAATACGCGAGGCGGGCAGTCGCGAAACTGCCCGGCCGTGGCGCTACCGCTACGGGACCACCGTCGTCCGCGACGGCAGCCACATCGCAATGTCGGGGAAGACGACCAGCAGACCGAGCAATACAAACAGCAGGAGATGGAACGGAACGGTCCCCATCACAACGTCGCTCAGCTTGCCGGTCCAGATGCTTTGAATGACGAACAGGTTGATGCCGATCGGCGGCGAGATCTGCCCCATCTCGATGAACAGCACGAGAATGACGCCAAACCAGATCGGATCGATGCCATATTGCAGCAGCACCGGATACAATAGCGGCACCGTCACCACCATCATGCCGAGACTTTCGACCAGGCAGCCGAGCACGGTGTAAAGCACAAACAACGCCAGAAAGAATTCGAGCCTCGACAGTTTGAGATCCACCAGAAACTGGGTGATCTGCTCGCCGACGCCGGCATAGGAAATGGCGTAGGAAAACACGAACGCGGCATAGACGATGAACAGGATGTTGCCGCAGACCCGGACGCAGGTCTGCAGCGCCGTCTTGAGGACGCGGAAATTGAATTCACCGCAGATCATGGCGATCGCCATGGCCAGCAGGCATCCGACCGCCGCTGCTTCCGTCGGCGTCACCAGCCCCGAATAAATACTACCCATCGTGCCGCCGATCAGGAACACGAACGGCAGCACATCGAGAACGGCGGTCAGCAATTCCGCAAGCGAGCGCGCGCCGCGTTCGACCGGCGCGACGCCGGGTTTCAGCCAGGCGTGCACGGCGATGTAGCTCATGAACATGAAGGTCAGCAGCAATCCCGGCATGACCCCGGCCATGAACAATTTCGCCACCGAGGTTTCGGTGAACGTGCCGTAGACGATCATCGCGATGCTCGGCGGAAACAGAATCCCGAGCGTCCCGCCGGCGGCCAGCGAACCGGCCGACAGCCGCGGACTGTAATTGCGCCGCTGCAATTCCGGCAGCGCAACGCGGCCGATCGACGCCGCGGTCACCACGCTCGATCCGCTGATCGCGGCGAAAATGGCGCAGCCGGCGATATTGGTCTGCAGCAATCCGCCGGGCATCCAGGCGACCAGGGTCGACAGGCCGCGATAGACCCGCTGGCTGAGTTTGCTCTCCTGAAGAATCTCGGCCATCAGGATGAACAGCGGGATCGCCGTCAGGGTAAAGCTGTTCATGCTGCCCCAGCTGACCAGCCCGATGCCTTTCAGTCCGGCAAGGCCGGCATGCATCACCAGATAGAGCACGGACGGGACCAGAATCGCGAACGGGATGGTCATTCCCGCGGTGAGCAGGCCGAGGAAGACCAGCATCACGACAATCAATTCGACGCCCGGCGTCATGACCGATCACCCCTGCGCAAGATTCTCGCCTTGGTCGCCATGGTCCGTATCAGCGCCAAGCACAGCAGCAGCATCCCGATCGCCATCGCGCTTTGCGGCAGCCACAACGGCGTCTGCAGCGGCGTCGGCGCGACGTCTCCGGCGCGCCACGAATTGACGGCAAGCCGGTACAACTGCCAGGTGACCAGCGCGGAAGCCACCAGCGAGATGAAATCGAACACCATCTGCGAGATCAGCCGCGCCGCGAACGACAGACGGGCCTGAACCAGCTCGACGCGATGGAACGCGCCGTGCGCCTCGGCGACCGACATGCTCAAGAATGTCAGCGCCACCAGCAGGTAGCCGCAGACTTCATCGGTGATCTGAAACGACGTCGCGAACACGTTGCGCGCGATCGCCTCGGCCGCGATCAGCACAATCGACACCACCAGGAACAGCGCGCAGATGCTCTCGCAGGCATCCTCGACCAGCGTCGATCCGGGAATGACGTTTTCGATGGCATGGGGCGTCACCCCATCGGCCATCGGCTCCCGCTGTGTTGCCATGATTATCGCCCGATGGCGGTGCGAACCTGCTTCAGCGCGGCGATCGCATCGGGGCCCTGCGTCCTGGCCCATTCTTCCCAGTAGGGCGCAATGAGTTTTGTCCCCGCCTCGATGTCCTGCGGGTCTTCCTTGGTCACCGTCATGCCGCCGTCGGCGAATTTCCTGGTCAGATCGTCCTCATCATCCGCCATGGCCTTGGTGATTAAAGGCATGTTGTCGCCGACGATCTTGCGGACCTTGCTTTGAACATCCGGCGAGAGTTTTGCGAAGCGCTCGCTGTTCACGATCAGGACCGAGTTGAAGTAGTTGATGCCGAGGCGATAATTATATTTGAGCAGGTCCTTCCAGATATTGCCGCCACCGGTGCTGGCGGTGAGGACGCCGTCGACGACGCCGCGATCAAGTGCCGATGGAACTTGCGGCGCGCCGATGGTTACGGGAATGCCGCCCAGTCTCCTGATGAACTCGCTCTGTTCGGGCGATGTCACGCGAATTTTCTGACCCTTGATGTCGGCGAGCGAAATCAGCTTCTTGCTCGAAAACGCCACCTGGAAAGGGTAGAGATACTGCCCGAGAACCAGCAGCCCCTTCTTCTCGAATGCCTTTTCCAGATAGGGGTTCATGATGGCCGCGGCCTTGTCGTAATCCGCCAGCGTCCGCAGCAGCATCGGCAGCCGCAGCACGCCGCCGATCGGCACATTGCCGAGAAAATATCCATCGTCGCCCATCTGCACGACGTCGTCGCTGACGGCCTGGGTGATGGTGGTGGTGTTGATCGGGAGCGAACCTCCGAGATGCAGGCGGATCGACAATTCGCCGCCGGTTTCCTTTTCGATCTGCTCGATGACCGTGTTCAGGCCCTTGACGGCCGCAACCGTCGAAACCGGATTGTAGACGTAGAGATCCCATTTTTCGGCCGCCACAGCCGGCCCAACCGGTGCCGACAGAAGCGCCAACGCAAACATCGCCGCCGTCATCCGCCAGATGACGTTGCCTTTGGCCCCGGACATCGTTTTCGCTCCCTTTGGTCTTCTGTTTTTTTCAATATCCTCGATCGCCGCGGGGCGGGCAAGCGCCGGTAAAAACTTGCTCCCATGCGCGCCGGCACTAACATTCCGCTCGGGTTTGTGGCATACGACGCGGACCTCCGGCGGTCTTCCGGACCTGTGCGTTCAGATCATCTGCTCATCATTTGCGAGCCGCGATGCCCACACCCAAGCCGCCCGCTTTCGAGACCCTCAGCCTCCATGCGGGACAGCATCCGGATCCCGTGACGGGCGCGCGGGCCGTCCCGATCTATCAGACCACGTCCTACGTGTTTCAGGATTCCGAGCACGCCGCGGCGCTGTTCAACCTCGAGCGTGCCGGCCATATCTACACCCGGATTTCGAACCCGACGACCGCGGTGCTGGAGGAGCGTCTGGCCGCACTTGAGGGCGGCGTCGGCGCCATCTGCACGGCGAGCGGCATGGCGGCGCTGCATCTGGCGATTGCCACGCTGCTTGGCGCCGGCGACCATATCGTCGCCTCCTCGTCACTTTACGGCGGCACCATTAATCTGCTGGCGCACACGCTGCCGCGTTTCGGCATCACCACGACGTTCGTCAAGCCGCGCGCACTCGATGAATTCGCCGCCGCGATCAAACCGAATACGCGCCTGGTGATCGGCGAGACCATCGGCAATCCCGGCCTTGAAGTGCTTGACATCCCCAACGTCGCGCGGATCGCCCACGATGCAAAAATTCCATTGCTGATCGACAATACCTTCGCAACGCCCTATCTCAGCCGCCCGATCGAACTTGGCGCCGATATCGTGATGAACTCCGCCACCAAGTGGATCGGCGGCCACGGCATCGCCATCGGCGGCGTGATTGTCGATGGCGGCAGGTTCGATTGGCGGCTTTCCGGAAAATTTCCGGTGCTGACCGAGCCCTATGCCGGCTATCACGGCATCGTTTTCGACGAGCAATTCGGCCCATCGGCGTTCATCATGCGGGCGCGCACCGAGGGCCTGCGCGACTTCGGCGCCTGCCTCTCGCCGACCAATGCCTTTCAATTGCTGCAGGGTGTCGAGACCCTCGGCGTCCGCATGGACCGCCATATCGAAAATACCCATGCGGTTCTGGAATTCCTGACCGCGAACAAGGCGGTAGACTGGGTTCTGCATCCTTCGCTGGAAAGCCATCCGGATCATGCGCTGGCCAGGCGGCTGCTGCCGCGCGGCGCGGGGTCGATCATAAGCTTCGGAATCAAGGGCGGCCGGCCTGCCGGCAAGAAATTCATCGAGAGCTTGCGGCTGATCAGCCACCTCGCCAATGTCGGCGACGCCAAGACGCTGGTCATTCATCCCGCCAGCACCACCCATCAGCAGATGGATGCCGCCCAGCTCAAAGCCTCCGGAATTGGCGAAGAGCTGGTTCGGCTCTCGATCGGCATCGAATCCGCCTCCGACATCACCGACGACCTCGGCCAGGCGCTCCGCCTATCGCAGAAGGCTTGAGCCATGCAGCTGTCCGTCAATGGCGTTGAAACCTTTGTCGCGACCGGCGGCCGGGACTTCGATTGCTCGCTGCCGACCATCGTGCTTCTGCACGGCGCCGGCTTCGACCATACCACCTGGGCCTTGCACAGCCGGTGGTTTGCGCATCACGGCTACGGCGTGCTGGCTCCGGATTTGCCGGGCCACGGCCGTTCGTCCGGCGCGCCGCTCCAGGCGATCGCCGACATGGCGGACTGGACCGCAGCACTGCTCGATGCCGCCGGCGTGGCAAAGGCATGGCTGGTCGGTCACTCCATGGGATCGTTGATCGCACTCGAGGCCGCGGCGCGGCACCCGGCCAAAGTCTCGGCGCTCGGCCTGATTGGCACGGCGGCGACCATGACCGTGGGACCCGATCTGCTCAAGGCCGCCGAAGCCAACGATCATTCCGCCGTCGACATGGTTTCGATCTGGGGCCTTGGATTTCAGGCCGGGCTGGGTGGCAGCCTCGCGCCGGGATTGTGGATGCATTCGGGCGCCCAGCGGGTCCTTGAACGATGCCGGCCCGGTGTGCTGTTCAACGATCTCAATGCCTGCAACGCCTATCAGAACGCGCTCGCCGCCGCCGCGCAGGTTGCGGTGCCGGCCACGTTCATTCTCGGCGAACGCGACATGATGACACCGGCGAAGGCCGGCAAGACGCTTGCAGCGGCGCTGCCGAATTCGCGCACCGTGGTGATACCAGGCGCGGGCCATATGATGATGGTCGAACGGCCGGACGAACTGCTCGCGGCCTTGCAAGGCTATCGCGCCGCCTGAGCCGACCGAGGTCGTCGCGATCCACCAAATATCACCGGCGGGACCGCCCGGTTCACGACCTCGCGCATGGCGAAACTCGATTGAATCCGCGCCACCCGTGGCAACCTCGATAGCTCGGTTCGGTGAATGCGTTCAAAATCCTCGATATCGCGCGCCAGGACAATGACGATGTAGTCGTCGCTGCCCGACATCAGGAAGCATCGAACCACCGATGGACAGCCGATCACCGCGGCTTCGAACGATTTTAAAGCGTCCTCGTTTTGGCTTTCCAGCGTGACCCTGACCAGAACGGTGGTGGACAGCCCGAACCGAGTCAGATCCAGTACCGCCTGATAGCCGCGGATGAAACCTTCTTCCTCCAGTACCTTCTGCCGCCGCGCGATTGCCGTGCTCGAAAGCCCGACGCGCTCGGCGAGTTCGACGTGGCTGGCGCGGGCATTGACCGTGAGTTCGGAGAGGATGGTCGTATCGAAGCTATCGATCTTCATGTGTTCCGATTCCTGCGCGAAGTGTCCGGATCATGCCGGGTTCCGGCGAGAATTCAGATTAATGCATCAAGATCGCGGGGATTCAAACCGGTATCTGACCTAGAAACCTGGCTTCAAAACAGGGAGCTTCCATGATGCGTGTCGGAGTACCGAAGGAAATCAAGGTCCAGGAGTACCGCGTCGGTCTCACACCGGGCACGGCTCGTGAATATGTCGCCGCGGGCCACAGCGTCGTCGTCGAGACCAACGCAGGCGCGGGCATCGGAGCGACCGATGAGGCCTATCGCAAGGCCGGAGCTGTCATCGCCGACACCGCTGCCGAGATTTTCGCCAGCGCCGATATGATCGTGAAGGTCAAGGAGCCCCAGGCTGCCGAATGGTCCCAGCTGCGCGAGGGCCAGATCCTCTTCACCTATCTGCATCTGGCGCCTGACCCGAAACAGGCCAGAGGTCTGATGGCCTCAGGCTGTACCGCGATTGCCTATGAGACGGTCACGGACGCGAAGGGAGGGCTGCCCCTGCTCGCGCCGATGAGCGAGGTCGCAGGACGGCTTTCGATCGAAGCGGCGGGCTACGCCTTGAAGCGGAGCGCAGGCGGCCGAGGCCTGCTGCTCGGCGGCGTACCGGGCGTGGTTCCTGCCCGCGTCGTGGTGATTGGCGGCGGGGTCGTCGGCACGCACGCCGCGCGGATGGCGGTTGGGCTCGGTGCGGAAGTCAGCGTGCTGGACCGTTCGCTCCCCAGACTGCGTGAACTCGACGAGCTGTTCGGGGGGCGGGTCCGCACCCGCTTCTCCACGATCGAGGCGATCGAACAGGAGGTTTTCGCAGCCGATGTCGTGATCGGCGCCGTTCTTGTCCCCGGTGCGAGCGCACCGAAGCTGGTCACAAGGGAGATGCTGAAGTCGATGCAGCCGGGTTCGGTGATCGTCGACGTCGCCATCGATCAGGGAGGCTGCTTCGAGACATCCCGCGCCACCACCCACGCCGATCCGACCTATGTGGTCGACGGAATCATCCATTACTGCGTGGCGAATATGCCCGGTGCGGTTCCACTGACGTCGAGCCAGGCCTTGAACAATGCGACGCTGCCGTTCGGGTTGGCTTTGGCGAACCATGGTTTTGCAGCCGTGACGCGGGATCCCCATCTGCGGGCGGGCCTGAATGTTCACCGTGGCCATATCACCAACAAAGCGGTAGCCGACAGTCTTGGCCTGTCGTGCGCGCCCATCGAGGGCGTGATCGCCGCCTGACTTCGGCGCACCCACCGCTCGCGTCGCCGGGCGCGGCGGTGGGTGCGCGCGAGCTGGGGGTAATTCGATCCCAGCCACTCGACCGGAAGGGAGCGGCCCAGAATAATCATTGGAGTCAGAAATTATAGCCAAAGCGAAGCACCGCCTGGCGCCGTTCGAAATTGGTTAGATCAAGTGATCCGGGCTCACTCGATGCATGGCCTGCAACCTGTAGGCTCCAGGCCGCCGACATCCAGACGCGCTCGTTGAATTTTGCGTAAAAGGTCGGGCCGATAAAAAATGCCTGCCCGGCGAACGTATCTAGACCGAGCCCGTCAAAGCTCCGCAGGTAGCGCGCCTCCGCGCCGATCAGGATCCCGGGTTGCACTTGCAACGTTAGCGCGCCTGAAATCCCGAAATCGGATTGATGTTGCCATGCGCCGGTGATTTGCAATTGCGATGCCTCGGGCTGATAGATGAGATTGAACGCTGCGAACAGCCGGTTCGCGACAATCTCCCGGTCGACGGCTACCAACAAGTCGACACCGTATCGATTAACCGGCGCGCCGCTGATATCGTCGACCCGGCCCCAATGGGGGTCGGCGCCAAAAGTGAGTCCGAAAGGCGCTTGCTCACGATCGAGCACGCGATATCGAAACTCAAGCGACAGACTATCGAAGGCCCATTGCTTACGGTCGTCGAGTCCCGGCGCGTTTGAGATGTTGTGATAGGCGACCCCGACACCTGGTTCGATGGAGAAATTCTGAAACGGGATAAATTTGAGTCCGAGCATCGGTGAAAGCGCGTTGTAGACCCCAACGCGCTTGGCAAACCGGCCGACTGACTCAAGCTCACCTTCGACCTCTCCGACGTTGTTCACATCAGTTCCGAGGGTGAAGCCGAACAAATGCGTCGTCTCAAGGTTCTCGGCCGCGGCGACAACGGGCATCCCCAAGAACCCAACAATTGCTAACGCAATTCTCATGCGATCCTACCAAACCTGCTTAGCCTATTCGGCAGCGACGATCTGTGGCGGTCGCGTTGATCGCAGCTCGGCAAGCGCGCGCATCACGACAATGCTTGCGCCCTGCAAAGCGAGACCCGCCATGATCGCTGCCACGATCACATCGGGCCATCCCTTGCCAGTTCCGAACACTCCGAGCGCTGCGAGCAGCACAGCGAGATTGCCCAGTACGTCGTTGCGTGTGCAAATCCATGCCGAACGCATATTGGCATCGCCAACCCGATGCTTCCACAACAGTCCGAAAGAAGCGGCATTTGCCGCAAGCGCCGCTGCGCCGATTGTGCCCATGGTGAACGCTTGCGGCAGCGTTCCGTGCCAAGCATGCCAAGCGGTGATGCCGATCACCCAAATGCCGAACACCCCCATCGTGGCACCTTTTACGAGGGCGGCGGTGGCGCGGTATCGCAGCCCCATCCCCACCACGAACAGGCTGATCGCGTAGTTGGCGGCATCACCCAGAAAGTCGAGCGCATCCGCCTGGAGTGAGGCGGAACCGGCAGTGAGGCCTGCGCCGATCTCGATGGCAAACATTGCGGCATTAATGGCGAACACAGCCCAAAGCACGCGCCGGTACACGGCTTGGCGCACCAGGTTACCACCCGGGCCGGGGTCGTGATGATGTTCGCAACAATGGGCACTCATGATCCCATCCTTGGCCCAGAAACGGCCGATATGGTAGTTTGAACCTTGTAGTCACTACAGGGTCAAGGCCATGGCTGGGTTGAGCATCGGTCAAGTCGGTGAGGCCACCGCAACGAAGGTTGAAACCATCCGGTATTACGAACGGATCGGTCTGCTGCCCAAACCGGACCGCACGGGCGGCAATTATCGCAGCTATGCGAGCGAACACGTGCATCGTCTGGCCTTCATCCGGCGGGCGCGCGAACTAGGCTTTTCCATCGAGGATGTACGCGAATTGCGCGATCTTGCCGGGCATCGGGAGAGTCCGTGCTCAGGAATTGACCAAATCGCTGCGCGTCACCTGGCCATGATTGAAGGAAAGATTGCGACGCTGAAACGGCTGCGCCGCGAACTTCGCGATACGCTTGCGGCTTGTGCGGGTGGACTCGTTGCCGAGTGCCGCGTCGTGCAAGCGCTGTCACCGGACCAATTAGCCGGAAGAAAAAAGGGAGCAACGCGCAGAGCCACGGCTTGACGGGCCGAGATCGAATTACAGAAGCGATCTTAGCCAAGGCCGCCATCGATCTGCACCCGCTCGCGTTTCGTGCAGACAACGTCTGCCGTCGCACGGATCGCGCTTGTCGGTGTGATGATGTGACAGCCAGATGATTTGCCGAATGATGCGATCTCGGTTTTCCGTAGCTTAGCCGGCAGCTTCTGCGTTGCTGCCGGCAAGCACCGAAGATTTGGGCATCGCCGTGGCAAACGCCGAAGGCCCATTGGTCGCGGACCCCGTCGCGTGGTTCGACGGCAGCCGCACAAATCTTAGACACAGTGGACAGGCGATGGGCTCCGGCCCCGCGCCCTGTGGTCAAGAACAATTCTTTCCTGAAATGAAAAGCATGTGGGCGTCCCGAAAAAGCTCGTGAAACCAGCAATTTTCCGGTGCGGCACGCATCTTGCTAAGAAATTATTTTGCATGTCAGGAAATCGGCTCGGTCTCACAACCCAGCGGGCGGAACCATGGATGGCGATCGGCGGGCAGCCGGAAGACCATCCCAAAAACGGGAGACGGATGATGGCGGTGGTACGGTCGGAACTGCGGAAGGATAGTTTGTCGTTCTTGGAAGCGCTCGGTCAGTCGGTCGCGAACGTTTCGCCGACGCTGACGCCTGCACTGGCGGTCGCGGTCGTGGCGGGCATGGCCGGCACCGCATCGTGGCTGGTCTACGTCTTCGCGACCATCGCGCTGTTGATCGTCGGCATCAATGTGGGCAAGCTCGCCAGGCGCATCCCCTCTGCCGGCTCGTTCTTCATCTACGTCTCACGCAGTCTCGGTCCATCCTACGGCATGTTGTCCGGCTGGGCGATGCTGGCGGCCTATATCTTCACCGCGATGGCGCTGACGGTTGCCACCTCCATCTTCATCAAGACGTTTTTCACTTCGCTCGGCTTCACCGCTCCTAT
>Ga0209839_10000233_pt1 | contig 28198 bp, 33 predicted proteins | sample OrgsoiDNA2013050_FD_185800 | JGI IMG/M metagenome (GOLD analysis project Ga0209839, IMG submission 185800) | Permafrost soil microbial communities from the Arctic, to analyse light accelerated degradation of dissolved organic matter (DOM) -... | ecosystem: Environmental > Terrestrial > Soil >... | reverse complement strand
AGCTGCACAGCGGCGGATGCAACCTCGCGCAGGGGTTCCTATTCGCGCACCCGCTCACGCCGGATGCGCTGGAGCGCTTCCTGTACCGCGACTGGCAACCAGCCGGTGTCGCCGATTAGGGCCCGGCCATCAGGGCGCACGATTAGGGCGTGACCATCAGGGCGCGACCAGTAGGTCGCGACCACTTGGCGGCTCAGGCCGTGGCGAGCCAGCGGTCGAGCTCGGCGGAGGCCAGCCGGGCTCCGTCGAGCCTCGCCTTGAGCTTCTGCATCGCCACATCCCGGGCGAAGTCCGGGGGGCCGTGCGTCTCGGCCGGTCATTCCCGCGGCGGATTACGCAGCGCCCCGATGACGCCGATCGAGAATGGCACCAGGATCAGGACCGCGACCACGTCGAGCACGGTGAAGCCATAGTGAGCGATATCGGCAATGGTCAGCGCGCTCAACATCACGATGAACAGCAGCGCGATCATCAGCACCGCGAGGCGCACGGATCACAAGGCCGAACGCACCGGCGGTGCCTGCTTGCGCCGGGTGGCCAGCAGGCGGATCGTCAGCGCCCCGAAGATGAAGCCTCCGAGCTGGGACAAGTACGCGGCTGGCGCTCCGGTGCCGGTGGGATTGGTGAGACCGACCGCGGCGAACAGCGCCTGGACGACGAACCAGAGGCCGAGCATCACGCTCGCCGGCAGTTCGATTACGGTGAAGAACAGGATGATGAACACCAACGTGAGCGTGCGCGCGCGCGGGTACAAGACGACGTAGCCCCCCAGCACCGCGGCGATCGCGCCCGTCGCCCCGATCGTCGGCGAGAGCGAGCCGGGAGCGAGCACGACATGCAGCGCGAGCGCCACGAGTCCACCGAGGATGTACAAGCCGAAGAATCTGACGGGCCCGATCGCGTCCTCGACGGTATTGCCGAAGATCCACAGGAAGAGCATGTTCACGCCGAGATGGAGGACCGAGCCGTGCACGAACATCGCCGTGAAGGCCGTCTGCCAGGTGGGCACCGCGCCATCGTGGCCCGAATTCGTGAAGGCATGCGGGATCGCGCCGTACCTGAGCACCTCGTGCGTGTCCGGCCCACTGATCAGCGAGCCTCCGTGGCCGGTGACCAGCACGTAGACGACGACGTTCGTCACGATCAGGGCAATCGTCACGAACGGGAACCGAGCGTTGAGGATGTTGTCCTTGACCGGGAGCACGCGCCCGAGAGCTTATGTTTTGGCGAGGCGTAGCCGGTTCGCGTCGGTGCTACGCGCGGGCGACCGGAGCGCCGACGGCGGTGATCCGCCACGGCTGTCCGGCCTGGCCGTCAAGCGCGAGCGTCCAGTGCTCGGTGAAGTTCGTCGAGCGCGACTGGCTGCCAGCGACGATCGCGGTGCTGTCGCGGTCCTCCAGGTAGCGTCGTCCCGCCAGATCGACCTCGATCGTCATCGTCGGCGGCTCGGACGCGGCGTCGAGCGCGGCGATCCTGATCTGCTTGACGACCGGACCGCGGACCACCAGCCGCGTCCTGGCGCTCGGGTCACCGGGATGCAGCAGCTCACGCGCCGCGGCGGGCGTCGCGATCGCCAGCAGCGCCGCGTCGTCGCCGTCGACCGCGCCGGCCCATGCAGCGACGGCGCGCCGTGCCGCAATCTCGAGCAGGTCGGGCGAAAAACGACCGTCGGCGAGGCTCAGGTCGAGGGCTGCCGCGCGCGCGTCGCCTTCGAACTGCAGGTCCGCGATCTCTGAGACCTTGGTCCCTTCGGGCACCGCATCGGCGACCGCGGCCTCGACCAGCGCCTCGTCGCGCAGCGAGCCCTCGTCCGACCACGGCGTGGCGACGATCTGCTCGTTCAGGGCGTGCTCCCCTTCGGCTCCCTGCTCGATCGAGATCAGAACCCAGTTGGCGCCCGCGCCGTCCTTGCGCCGGCCGAGCGTCCAGAACTCGCGCACCCGGATCACCTCGCCGAGCCGGCCCGAGCGCTTGATGTGATTTCCGAACCGGTCCACCACGTAGTCGCTCTGGCGGGCCTCGATCCGGAGCACCACCCGATCGTTGGCGAGGTCGCCGCGATGGGTCAGCCCGACGTACTCGACCGTCGGCTCGCCCAGCGGTGCCACGCGGTTGCGCCAGCCCTTGCGATCGAAATCGTCGAGCCGGAGCTCCCACTCGGCGAGCAACTCGGGCGCCACGAGCCGGCGCAGGGCGACCCGGTCCCCGGCGTCCCAGGCGGCCTGAATGTCGGTGAACAGCTTCGCACCCGCGGTGCGAACGTTGTCCGGCGCGAATGCAGGATCGTCCTCGGCCGCTTCCGCGGCGGCAAGCTCGACCCGCCGCTGGCGCTGGGACACCTTGCGCCGGGCGGCCTGTCCCGAGCTCTTGCGGGCCTGCCACCAGCGCTGCATTCGCGGGCCGAAGTTGGTGAACATCAGCCACAGGAGGAACAGGCCCACCAGGACCAGCGCGCCCAGTCCGTGTCCGAGGAACGCGATCCGGATCAGGATCTGGATCACGATGAACAGACCGGCGCCGCTGCCACCACCGCCGCCACCACCGCCGCCACCGCCACCGCCGAAGCCGGCCGAACCGCCGCCGGCGGAGGCGAACGCCGCCGAGGCAAGCAGCAACGACAGCGCGAGCCCGCAGGCGAGCGTGATCAGGATCCGGCGCTTCACGATCCCGCCACCTGTGCCAGCGGTCCGAAGCCGGGCTCGTCCTGGGCCACATGCTGGTCGGCGTGGTAGCTGCTGCGGACCAGCGGCCCGGCGGCGACGTGGTCAAAGCCGAGCACGTATGCGGCCCGCTCGAGCTCCTGGAACTCGTCGGGATGCCAGTAGCGGACGATCGGTAGATGCTGCTCGGTTGGCCGCAGGTACTGCCCGATCGTGATCACCTGCACGTGGTGCTCGCGCAGGGCGCCGAGCGTGTCCACCATCTCCGCGAAGCTCTCTCCGAGCCCGACCATCAGCCCGGACTTGGTCACGACCTCCTCGCCGGCCATCTCCTTGGCGTTGCGCAGCACGCGACACGAGCGCTCGAAAGTTGATCCTCGGCGCGCGACCGGATACAGGCGCGGCACGACCTCGACATTGTGATTGAACACGTCAGGCCGCTCGGCGATCACCTTGGCCAACGGCATCTCGACGCCGCGGAAGTCCGGGGTCAGCACCTCGACCTTGCAGCGCGGAGCCTGGCGCCGGATCTGGCGGATCACGCCGACGAACGCGGACGCTCCGTAGTCGGGCAGATCGTCGCGGTCGACGCTCGTGATCACCGCGTGACGCAGGCCCATCTTCGCGACGCTGCGCCCGACGCGGGCGGGCTCCAGCGGGTCGTTCCAGGTCGGCTTGCCGGTCTTGACGTTGCAGAAGCCACACCGACGCGTGCAGGTGTCGCCGTTGATCATGAACGTCGCGGTGCCGCGCTGCCAGCACTCGCCGATGTTCGGGCACGCGGCCTCCTGGCAGACCGTGTGCAGGTTCTCGGACTCGATCAGGCCCTGCAGCTCGCGGTACCGAGTACCGCCCGGAGCGGGAACCTTGAACCACGGGGGCTTGCGGGCGCGGTGCGGCTGCACCTCCGCTCCGAGCACGGTGAGCACGTCCGCGATCCCTCCCGGATTCGATCGCGATCGGGTCGCATGCGCGCGTGCCGCCGTTTGACTCACAAGGACAAGGCTACCGCGCGCGAGGCACGGGCCGCCGCAGCTTCACGCCGGCATCGCGCCGGCCGGCACCGACGCACCCGTGAAAGCCTCGAGCGTCGCCAGGCTGACCAGTCGCTGCCGGTGGCCCAGGGCGCCTGCGACACGCCAGGCGGCGCGTCGGCGGAAGCACCTAATCTGGCCGGCGACCCGGCCGGTCTCCTTGATCAGCGAGGTCATCTGAACGTCCGGGAGGCCGCAGGGGACGACCCATCCGAACGGCTGCAGATCGTTCTCCACGTTCACGGCGAACCCGTGCGTGGTCACGCCGCGGGCGACGTGAACGCCGATCGAGGCGATCTTTCGCTGCTGCACCCAGACACCGGTGTAAGCCGGGCCGTCTTGGGTTCGCGATCGCGCAGGCACGCCTTCGTCGCCCAGCGCGGCCACCAGCGCGTGCTCGAGCGTGCGGACGTACGCGACCACGTCAGCGACTCTGACGATCGGGTAGCCCACCAGCTGCCCGGGCCCGTGGTAGGTGATCTTGCCGCCGCGATCGGTCTCCACGATCTCGATCCCCTGCGTCCGATACCAGTCCTCGCCCATCGGGAGCTCGCCGGGGATCGAGCGGCGGCCAAGGGTGTACACCGGCCAGTGCTCGAGGGTCAGCAGCACGTCGGGCAACTCCTCGCGCTGGCGTGCGGCCCGGACTCGAGCCTGGAGCGCCAGCGCCTCGCGGTACTCGAGCGTGCCCAGATGGCAGACCCACAGCTCGGAGCGCCCACCGGTCATCGGTGGTTGGTCTCCAGCTGCCGCTTGACGCTGGCCAGGAACTGAGCCGCGACCCCGCCGTCGAGCGCGCGGTGATCCCAGCTCAGCCCGAGGATCGTGATCGGCCGGATCGCGATCGCGTCGTTGCCCTCGCCGTCGGTCACGACCACGGCGCGCTTGACCGTCGCCTCGAAGTCCAGGATCGCGACCTGTGGCTGGTTGATGATCGGGGTCGCCATGATCGATCCGTACTGGCCGGGGTTGGTGATCGTGAACGTCGCGCCGCGGACCTCCTCAGCGGTCAGCTCCCGTGCGCGGGCGCGACCGGCGAGGTCCTTGATCCGCACCGCGATCCCTTCGACCGACAGCTCGTGCGCATCGTGAAGCACCGGGACGATCAGGCCGTCCTCGCCCAGCGATACCGCGATTCCCAGGTTGACTGCGTCGTGACGCGTGTAGCGCTCGCCCTCCAGCCACGCGTTCACGGGTCGGTGCTCGCGCAAGGCGGCGATCGTCGCCCGCGCGACGAACGCCAACGCGGTAACACCGAGTGGCGCCCGCGCAGCTTCGACCCGGCTCATGTCGACTTCGATCCAGGTCGTGCAGTGCGCGGCCGTATCGAGCGAGCGCTTCATGTGCTCGCCGATCTGGCGGCGCATCCGGGACAGCGGGCCTGATTGCCCGCCCGCCGTCGGCGGCTCCGGGCGGTAGGGGCTCTCGCTGTGCAGCGGCGGCTCGGGCCGTTCGGGGCGCTGGCCACCGGTGGGCTCCGCTGCTTCGCCGGACTCGACCAGCGCCAGCGCGTCCTGCTTGCGTATACGGCCCCCTCGTCCGGTTCCGGTCACCTGCGAGAGGTCGATCTCGTGTTGTGCTGCGATCCGCCGGACGACGGGGGAGTGGCCGCGGGCGGGGGCAGACGGATACCCGCCCGCGCCATTGCTCGCCTGCGGTCCCGCGGCGGGCGTGCCGGCTTGGCGGGCGGCGGGCGCACCGGCGAGGCCGGCGGCGCTCTCGCTCGCCGACTCAGTCCCGAGGTTGCCCGAGGTCTCGGTAGCGATCCTCGCCAGGACCGTACCGACGTCCACGGTCGATTCGACTCCGACCAGGATCTCGGCCAGCACTCCGCTCGCTGGAGCGGGGACCTCGGTGTCGATCTTGTCGGTGGAGATCTCGCAGATCGTCTCCTGCGCCTGCACCGGCTCGCCGACCTGCTTGCGCCACTGCACGAGGGTGCCCTCGGCCACCGACACCCCCATCTGGGGCATCGTCACGTCGACCAAGGTCTCAGTAGTCGAGGAGCTCACGGCATCCCTCCCTGACGCGCTCGACGCTGGGCAGCGTCGCCTGCTCCAGCGGTGGTGAGAACGGGATCGGCACGTCGGGAGTGGCGATCCGGACCACGGGCCCGTCGAGATCCTCGAAGCCGTACTCGGCGATCAGCGCCGCCACCTGTGCCCCGGCGGCGCAAGTCATGTTCGCCTCGTCGAGGATCACGACCTTTGAGCACCGGGCGACCGAGTCGAGGATCGCGGCCCGGTCCAGCGGCACCAGCGAGCGCAGGTCGAGCACCTCAACCGACGCGCCGTCGAGATCTGCGGTCGCCTCGAGTGCCACGTGGACCATCGCACCGTAAGCGATCACGACGAGATCGGACCCCGGCCGCGCGATCCGCGCGGTCATCGGGGTTTCAAAGATCCCCTCGGGCACATCGCCCTTGATCCTGCGGTAGAGGTGCTTGTGCTCCATGAAGCAGACGGGGTTGGGGTCGTGGATCGCGGCGTGCATCAGCCCCTTGGCATCGTGCGCCGTCGACGGTGCGAGGACCTTGATTCCCGGCGATTGCATGAACCACGCCTCCGGGTTCTGCGAATGGAACGGGCCGCCGGAGAATCCGCCGCCCGAGGGCAGCCGGATCGTGATCGGCACCGCGAGCCCCTGGCGGTAGTGCATCTTGCCGGCCACATTGACGAGCTGATCGAAGCCACAGGCGATGAAGTCCGAGAACTGCATCTCGCATACCGGCCTCATCCCGACCACGGCGGCGCCGATCGCCGTGCCGATGATCCCTGACTCGGCCAATGGCGTGTCCATCACGCGATCGGCGCCAAACTCCTCGATGAACCCGTCGGTCACCTTGAATGCGCCGCCGAAATCGCCGATGTCCTCGCCCATCATCAGCACCCGCGGATCGGCGCGCAGCTCTTCCCGCAGCGCGGCCGAGATCGCCTGCAGGTAGGTCATCGTGGCCATCAGGCGTCCGCCCGAGGCGACGCGAAGCCGCTCCACGGAGCCTGGCCGTCACCCAGCGGCTCGGCTTCCCCCTCGCAGAACACGCCGTCGACCGCAGTCGCCGGATCCGGCATCGGCGCCGCCAGCGCGACTTCGGTGGCAGCGTCGATCTCGGCCTGCACCGCGGCTCGCAGCGCGTCGACGTCGACCCCAACCGATCGCAGGCGCGTCTCCTGGCGCTCGATCGGGTCGCGCTTGCGCCACTCCTCGACCTGCTCGGTCGGCACGTACTTCATGTCGTCGTGAGCGGCGTGGCCGTGCATGCGCATGGTCATCGCCTCAATCAGAGTCGGCCCCTCGCCCGCCAGCGCCCGCTGGCGAGCGGCGCGCGTGGCCTCGAACATCGCCTCCACGTCGTTGCCGTCGACGGTCACGCCGACGAAGCCGTAGGCCGCGGCGCGCTGGATCGGATCGACGGCGAACTGCTTGGCCAGCGGCGTCGAATATGCGTACTGGTTGTTCTCGAGCACGAACACGACCGGCAACCTCTGCACCCCGGCCCAGTTCATCGCCTCGTGGAAGTCGCCGCGGGAAGTCGAGCCGTCGCCGAACCAGGCCAGCGCGCACCGCGGCTCGTCTCGGAGCTTGAACGCCATCGCCATCCCGGTGGCGACGAGCATCATGTCCGGCAGCATCGAGACCATCCCGACGCAGCCGAGTCGGCGATCGCCGAAGTGCACGTTGCCGTCGCGGCCCGCGGTCAGTCCGGTCGCGCGCCCGAGGTACTGGGCGATGATGCGAGCCGGGTCCACGCCGCGGATCAGGTGCGCGGCGAGGTCGCGGTGAAGGATGCACAGCCGATCCTCGGGCGCCATCGCGAACGCGCCCCCGGCGGACACGGCTTCCTGGCCAAAACCGTCGTAGAACGAGCCGGGGACCTTGCCCTGTCGGTAGAGGTTCATCGCCCGCGCTTCGATCCCGCGCATCATCAGCATCGCACGCAGGAGCCAAATTCGATCATCCAGCTGCAGGTGCCGGGCGGCGCCGACGTCGGCTTCGCTCGCAGGGGCGGTATGGGTCGCCATCGTTTGCTTCCCTTTCGGAGTTCGAGCTTACTCCTAGCACTGCGCCGGCGATTACCCTTGGACCGATGCAAGGTGCGTGGCTTGTTCGCCTGCGCTGGCGACAGCGCGGCGCCTGGCTATGGCCAACGTTCGTCGCCGCGGTGCTGCTGGACGGTGTGATCGGCCACGCTCTGCCCGCCGTGGGCGAGACGCAGACCGTGATCGCGGGCGTGCTCGCGGGGCTGGTCCTGAACCTGATCGCCGTGCTGCTGCTGTCCCGGCCGCTCGGCGCGATGCTGCGGCGCGTACGGGGCGATCTCCCGGCCGCTGTGGCGCGCAACTATGCAGGCACGTTCGCAGTGCTGCTGGTCGTTGTCGCGATGCTCACGGCCGGGCTCCTGCATCGCCCGACGCTGGTCGCGCACCAGCGCGCGCTGAATGACGCCCTGGCCCGGGCCGAGGCGTGGATCGGGGACCGGGCGCCGGCCGTGTTCCGCGCCAACGCGGTTCACATGAACACATTCACGATCCAGCCCGGGAGCATCTACCGCACCTGCGTCGTGAGCGTTGACGGCACGCGGACGTACTGCGTGATCGTCAAAGACCGGCTCCCTCTCGCCCGGAGCGTCAGTTTCGGCGGCTACGAGCCAAACTCGGTGTTCGCGCAAGGCGCCGGATAGGCTGGTGGGGAAATGGCCTTCGTCGCTCTGATCACCGGCGCCTCGAGTGGGATCGGCGAGGCGGCGGCGCGTCGGCTGGCGCGGGAGCCGGACGCCCGGCTGGTGCTCGTCGCCAGGCGCCACGAGCGACTCCAGGCGCTGGCGGACGAGCTCGGCGGGGCGACGGTGATCGCGGTCGACCTGACCGACGCCGACGCTCCGGCGCGCGTGCTGGCGATCGTGGAGCGCGAGCACGGGGCGCTTCACCTGCTGGTCAACAACGCCGGCGCCGCTTGGCGCGGGCGGTTTGCCGACAGCGGGTGGGCGAACCTCGAGCGGCACATGCGGCTGAACTTTGAAGCGCCAGTGCGGTTGACCGAGGCGCTGCTACCCCTGTTACGGAAGACTGCGAGCGCCACCAACGCGGGCGCAAGCCCGCGAATATCCATCTCAATCGTCAACGTCGCCAGCACCGCGGCGCGGGTGTCGCGGCCCAACTCTGGCGCATATTCGGCGAGCAAGTTCGCGCTCGCCGGTTGGAGCGACGCCCTGTACGGCGAGGAGCGCCCGCACGGCGTGCATGTCGGGCTGGTGCTGCCCGGGTTCGTCAAGACGGAGGGGTTCCCCGCGGCTGAGCTGATCGCGCGGGCGAGGACCCGGTGGCTGGTCTCCTCGCCCGAGTTGGTGGCGCAGGCGATCGTTGATGCCGGCCCTGGCGGCAAGGCCGAGCGCTACGTCCCGCGCTACTACGCGCTGGCGGCCGGACTGCGGATTCTCGCTCCCGCTCTGGTGCGCCGGGCGACCCGCGGCGGCGGGCTGAGCACCGCGACCAGACCCGGCTCGTGAGCGCGCCCATGTGCCCGCGAGAATGCTGAATCGTCCCTCACATACAGGGCTTTCTCGGTGCGCTCACCCAGTCGGCTAGACCTCCTCGGGGATCTCGTCGAACATATCCCGCAGCCGTTCCAGCACCGCGGCGGCGATGCGCAGCTCCTCGTCGCTGAACTGTGCCAGCGCAGCGCGCCAGCGGGGCTGCAGCTGCGCCCGGCGCTCCTGCACCAAGTTGCGGCCGCGAGGCGTCAGCGAGACCAGGACCACCCTGCGGTCGCGCTCGGAACGCTGGCGGAGAACCAATCCCGCCGCGGCGAGCCCCTCCAGCATCTCGGTGGCGGTTCCGGGCGACAGATCGGCCGCGCAGGCTAGCTCGCTCGAGGACAGCTCGGTTTGCTCGCAGAGGCCAAACAGCAGGCCGTATTGCGCGTTGCTCAACCCATCGTGCCGTCTGGTCTCTCGGCCGCGCAGCCGTCTGACCGCTGCCAGCAGCGCCTTGAACGATCGCCCGAGCTCGTCGGACGCCGCGACGCGGTGCCGATCCTCCTGCGTTTCAGCGAGTAGCTCCGGGTGATCGACGCTCACGCGGGGATCGCCTCCGCCACGGCGTCGGCAGAGGCGCCGGTGTCGGTGTTTAGCCTCGCCCGGGCCGCTCGCTCGGCGCGAACGAGAATGATGCACGGCACGATCGCCGCGGCCGTGATCCCCGCCGAGGCCCAGAATGCCGTGCCGTACGCGGCAGCGGCGGCGGCGGAGGTGTGGGCGCCGACGAGTGCCCGCTGGAGCACCACCGCCAGCACCGCGGTGCCGATCGAGCCCCCGACGCGCTGGAGCACGTTCAGTTGCGGGGTTGCGTTGGCGAGCTCTGAGCGGCGCAGCGAGGCGAACGCTGCCGCCATTGCCGGCATGAACGCGAACCCGATCCCCATCCCGCGGATCAACATCGCGATCGAGAGCACCAGGATCGAGGTGTGAGCGCCGATGAGGCCGAAGGGCACGGTCGCGAGCGTGGTCAGGATCACACCGAACAGCGCCGGCGGGCCTCCGCCGATCCGGTCGGTCAGCCGCCCTGAGAGGGGCAGCACGAGCGCCATGCCGAGGCCCTGCGGCGCGGTCAGCAGACCGGTGTCCACGACGCTCATGTGACGTACCTCCTGCCAGTACAGCGGCAACAGGATCAAGCCCCCGAACAGGGCGGCGCCGAGACAGAACATCGCAAACGAAGCCGAAGCAAACGTCGGCCGGCGAAACAGCCGCAGGTCGAGCAGCGGCGCTGGGATGCGCAGCGCGTGCACGGCAAAGCCGGCGACCAGGAGGATCCCGAGCACGCAGGGGATGACGACCTTCGGCGAAGTGAAGCTCGCGGTGACGCCGATCTCGGCCAGGCCGTAGGTCAAGAGCGGCAGGCCGGTCGCCATCAGCGCCAGTCCGCGGATATCAAGCCGGCCGGCCGGCCCGGTGTCGATCCGCGGCAGCGTCCGCAGCGCCGCGATCACGGCGATCACGCCGATCGGGACGTTGACGAAGAAGATCCAGCGCCAGCTTGCGTTGTCGAGGATCAAGCCGCCGATCGTGGGGCCGAGGATCGGCGCCAGCATCGCCGGGACCGCGACGATGCTCATCACGCGGCCCATCCGCTTGGGCCCGGCGGCGTCGGCCATCATCAGCTGCCCGATGGGCAGGATCATCCCACCGCCGATCCCCTGCAGGACGCGGAACACGATCAGCTCGGTGGTCGAGGTGGCGAGCCCGCAGAGCGTCGATCCGGCGGTGAACAGCACCAGTGAGAGCACATAGACGCGCTTGGCGCCGAAGCGCCGCGCCGCCCAGCCGGTGATCGGGATCACCGCCGCCAGCGAGAGCATGTAGCCGGTCACGACCCACTGGATCTGCGCGATCGTCGAGTGGAGCTCGCGCCCGAGCGTGGCGAGCGCGACGTTGACGATCGTCGTGTCGAGGATCGACATGATCGCCCCGATGATCACGACGGCGCTGATTCGCCAGACGTACGCGTCGATGCGGTCGGTGGAGCTGTCGGGTCGGTTCTCTACAGAAGCCAAGGGGCTGGTCGGCGGCTCGAGAGCATTGATTAGGTACCTAAAGATTAGGAGCCGAAGAAATGCCTGTCAAGCGCGACCCCTTACGCGGCCCCTATACTTAAAAACGTACCGCGCATTTTCGCGCGGCAGATCAGTGCCAGCGTCCGTAGTTGTTGCCATCGTGCACCTCCCGCGTTTCGCAGCACGCAACGTCCCGGGAGGGAAGATCACATGGCAACCGGAACCGTCAAATGGTTCAGCGATGAGAAGGGCTACGGGTTCATCACCCCCGACGATGAGGGTAAGGACCTGTTCGTTCATCACTCGGCGATCGTAGGCAGCGGCTTCAAGTCGCTCTCTGAGGGTGCGAAGGTGTCCTACGAGGCTACGGTCGGTCCCAAGGGACCGAACGCCGCGAACGTCCAGGCGCTCTAGCGCCAGCCGCTTCGGCTGAGCCAACATTGCATGGGAACGCGGCCCGCTTAGGCGGGCCGTTACTCGTCTGCGGGCGATCGACGTCTATCGTCACGGGCAATGATCACGTTCGCTGACCTCGGGCTGGCGCCCGACATCCTCGCCGCGATCCACGATGTGGGCTATGAGGCTCCGAGCCCGATTCAGGAGCAGGCGATTCCGCCGTTGTTGAACGGCTCGGACGTAATCGGTCAGGCGCAGACCGGCTCCGGCAAGACGGCGGCGTTCGGGCTACCGATGCTCCAGTACGTCGATCCCGCCGAAAGCGACGTGCAGGGGCTCGTTCTGACCCCGACGCGCGAGCTCTGCATCCAGGTCACGCAGGCGCTTCGCACCTATGGCAAGCGCAAGGGGATCGACGTGGTGGCCGTGTTCGGGGGCGCCCCGATCCGCAGCCAACAGGCTCAGCTTCGCGCCGGTGGGCAGGTCGTCGTGGGCACCGTCGGGCGCGTCAAGGACCTGATCTCGCGGCACTCCCTGATGCTGCACTCGTGCCGGTTCGTGGTCCTCGACGAGGCCGACGAGATGCTCGACCTGGGGTTCTTGGAGGACGTCGAACGGATCCTCTCGCTGACTCCCTCCAGCCGTCAAACGGCGCTGTTCTCGGCCACCATGCCACCGGCGATCCGGCGCCTTGCCGACCAGTACCTGTATGAGCCGGTCACGATCAAGGTCAAGACCGACACTCTGACGGTGGATACCGTCGAGCAGTTCGCGCTCGAGGTCAAGCCACGCGATAAGCCCGAAGCGCTGGCCACCGTGCTCGAAGCCGAGCGGCCCGAGCAGGCGCTGGTGTTCGTGCGCACCAAGATCCGCTGCGACCAGCTCTATCGCTCGTTGCGTGACCGGGGCATGAACGTCAAGGCGCTGCACGGCGATATGACCCAGGGCGCCCGAGACGGCGTGATGATCTCGTTCAAGGACGGACGACTGCCGTTGCTGATCGCGACCGATGTCGCGTCTCGCGGACTCGACATCTCGGGTATCTCGCACGTGATCAACTTCGACGTTCCGATCTCCCCCGACGTCTACGTGCACCGGATCGGGCGGACCGGCCGCGTAGGACGAAGCGGTCGCGCGATCACCTTCTATGAGCCCCGCCAGCAACGGGAGATCGAGGCGATCGAGCGCCACGCCGGCGTCAAGCTCTCGCCCTGGGTGAAGGGCGCTCACGTGGCGCCGACGCCGGTCACGGCGCCGCCCCGCCGCCACTCCAAGCCACGGGTATCGGTCAACGGTGGCGGACCGGCAAGCAAGCTGATCGTGTCCGGTGGCCGCGCGGCCGGGCTCGAGCCCTCGGACATCATTCACGCGATCACCGCCGCGACCGGGCTTGATGGCGAGGCGGTGAGAAACGTGCGTGTGCTGGAGCGCTTTGCGTTGGTCGAAGTGCCCGCGCGAGACGCCGGTCGAGTCGTCGAGCTGGCCGCCGGCACCGAGGTACGAGGCCACGTGCTGGGGTTCGAGGTCGCCAGGACCTGACCCCGCGTCTGGTCCTGGACCTGACTGCGCGTCAGGTTCTCGTCAGCTTGCCCGAGCAGGAGCGCGACTTCGGGGGTCCGGCGGTGTTGAATTTCGGTCAATCCCGTTCCTCGGGTTCGGGATCCAACAACCAGGAGGTATGCGATGCGTCTCAAGTCGCTCGTGCGTCGTCGGCCCTCGGCTGCGATGGTCGTCTCGGTCCTCGCCCTGTTCGTCGCCATGGGCGGTGTCGGCTGGGCCGCGATCACGATCCCTTCCAACAGCGTCGGAACGGCGCAGCTGCAGAACGCCTCGGTGACCAATCACAAGATCCTCAACGGAGCGGTGGGCAACTTCAAGCTCGCGTTCGGCGCCGTCGGAGCACGGAAGCTCGCCAATGGGGCAGTCGGTTCCAACCAGATCAATGCCAGCCAGGTGCAGGCGAGGGTCACGGGCAGCTGTAGCTCGACCGCCGGAGCGGTCAGCTCGATCAGCGCCACCGGCGCGGTTCAGTGCGTGTCGACCCCGCCGAAGGAGTTCGGCGTCAGTTCCCCGGCGCTGAAGCTGGGAACCGGCTCGACCCAGATCGCCGCCAAGGCGCTCCCGGGAGGCTCCTCGTATCTGGTGCTGGCCTACCCGCACGTGAAGATCGCGGGCACGGTCTCGGGTCAGCAGGTCGAGGTGGACTGCACGCTGGCGGTTACTCCGAGCACCGGCGCGACCCTGACCCAGAGCCTGACCGTGGAGCTGGGATCGCAGTCCCAGGCGGGGACGATCCCGCTCGCCGTGACCGACCCGGGGACCGCTGACGGCCAGAGCGCCACCGTCAGCTGCAGCGACGTGTTCTCCACCGGTGCGCCACCGACGGTCAACGTCTCGACCACGATCAACGCGCTGCAGACGGCGAGCAACAGCTAGCCGGGACGGCACCCGCGGTCCAGGCAGCGACGAGTTGCCTGGATCGCGGGTACTGTCATCAATATGAGCAGATTGAATTTGAACACCACCCACGGCACGATCGCGATCGAGCTGTTCGACGACGACGCGCCCAAGACCGTCGCCAACTTCCGCCAGCTGGCCGGCGAGCACTTCTACGACGGAATCATCTTCCACCGTGTGATCCCAGACTTCATGATTCAGGGAGGGTGCCCCAAGGGCACCGGAACCGGAGGCCCGGGGTACAAGTTCGAGGACGAGTTCAACGACCACAAGGTCGTCCGCGGCGCGCTGGCGATGGCCAACTCCGGACCGAACACCAACGGCTCGCAGTTCTTCATCGTGACCGCCGACAAAGCGCCGTGGCTCGACGGCAAGCACACGGTGTTCGGGCAGGTGCGCGCCGGCATGGACGTGATCGACGCGATCGAAGCCGTCCCGACCGGAGCCCAGGACCGCCCGCTGGAGCCGCCGGTGATCGAGTCGGTCGAGCTGGATCCGGCTTTGTAACGCCCGACGCGGTGCCGGCGTTGCGATCATCCTGAGCGGGTGATCAGATCAGAGAGATCGCGACGGACGATTCGGTCGCTTTAATGAGTGAGACTCAACAAAGTATCGAGCAGTACACATCCTAGTAACACATGAGGCTCGGCCAAGGCCGACACTTGCGCCGCGCTGGTGGGTCCGCCGTGAGGCACCCCACTGCCGCAGGGCGCGGCGAGCGCGGTACGTCGAAAATCAACGCTGGAGGTGTAATGCCCTCTTTCCATAGGGCACGTTTGCGTGCCCGACGGCGCCACGTGTGCCGGATGCTCCCAGTGCTCGCACTGGCCCTCCCTGCTGTCTTCGCGGCATCTGCGAACGCGGCTGCCCCAACCCCGGAGGCCGCCACCAGCTGCGGCGGCAGCCTGACTCGGGGGACGCCGAATTCAACCGATCAGAATCCGCTCAACTACAAGTTCAACTGCGATTGGGGCATCAGCTCCTACACGCTGCTCATCAATCGCGGGGACGCCGACGACAGCACGATGGACGACTTCTCCACGACGGCGCTCGTCACCGACGGCACTGGGGCGATCGTCTCGAACGCGAGCTTCGGGTGTGAGGGCACGCTTCCGGGCAACGGCGTGAACTGCAACGCCGGGGCGGCCGGGTTCATGGCGGCGCCGGACTTTGCGGAGGGCACGTTCGATACCACTGATCCCTACTGCTCCAACATCCCGTCCGGGTCCCCTGCCGGCACCCAGCCTGAGCCGGCCGCATTGGTCCAGCTGATCGTGACCGACACGACCGGTGCCGAGGACGGGCCTTTCAGATTGCGCCTCGCGGGCAAGTGCCCTGCCGTGCATGTGACCAAGCCGAAAGACAAGGCCAAGTGTTACCGGCAGCGGCACTGCCCGCGACCGCGGCCGCGAAGCCGACAATCACTCTGAGTGGCTCGACCACGGTCGCGCCGCTGGCGGCACTGCTGATCAAGAAATACCTAAGGGTGTGTAATCACTGTGCGAAGTTCAAGTTGCTGCAGGGCGGCTCGAACATCGGCGTCTCCGACGTCGCGCACGGACGAGTCTCGATCGGCGACTCGTCGCGCGATCCTCAGTCGACGGACCCAGGCGGCTTGGTGTTCCATCCGATCGCCCGAGACGCGATCTGCCTGATCACCAACAACGCCAACCCGATCGCCAACCTGTCACAGACCGATGTGCAGACGATCTTCGACGGTGGCGCCCGGAGTTGGACTCAGGTCAACGGCGCGGCGATCACCGGGACGATCGACCTGTACACCCGGAACGCGGCCTCGGGCACGCATGACGCGTTCGCGAAGCTGATCATGGGTAGCCACGGGGTCGCGTCGTTCGCGGCCCAATACTCCTCGAACGGACTCGTCGAGCAGTCGGTGGCACGCGACCCGCACGGGATCGGCTACGTGTCGCTGCACTTCGCCAACGACGTGCACCCGGTGGCCTACGAGGGCGTCGCGTGCACGTTGCGCAACGCCAAGTCCGGTCAGTACCCGGCGGTCCGCAACCTGTACATGGTCACTCGCGGCAACGCGGTCGGGGCGGTGTACAAGTTCATCCACTGGATTCGCACCAGCGGCGCTGCCAACACGATCGTCGCCAGCGACTGGGTGCCGTTGCACTAACCATGCGAAGTAGTAGATCCCGGCGGCTCATCTCCGGGTTCGGGACGTGGTCCGATCAGCGCGCCGAGCGAACGCTCGGCGCGCTGGCGTCCACGGTCCTCATCCTGATCCTGGGAATGATCGTGTTCGTGTTCGCGAAAGCCTGGCCATCGTTCTCGCACAACGGGCTGGCGTGGTTCGGACCCGGCGGCAACGTCGATGTCCAGCTCGGGCAGATCTTTAAGTCGCCGTCGGACTCGCAGCACTGGGTCTACACCATGCATGCCTGGCCGCTGCTGTACGCGACCGCGCTGACGACGGTCGCGGCCGTCGTGCTCGGGGTCGTGTTCGCGGTCCTGGCCTCGATCTTCATCGTGGAGTTCGCGCCGCCGTTCATGCGCACCGTGCTCGATCCGGTCGTGCGCCTGCTGGCGGCTGTTCCCTCCGTCGTATACGGGCTGATCGGGATCCTCGTGCTGGTTCCGTTCGTCGGCAACCACGTGATCTCTCCGCACGAACAGAGCTCGGTCGCCTACGTGGTCCAGCTGACGGGCGCGAGCCTGATCGTCGCGGTGGTGATCCTGACCGTGATGATCACGCCGATCATGATCGCGATCATCACCGACGCGCTGCGCGCGGTGCCGACCGGGTGGAGCGAGGGTGCGCTGGCGCTCGGGGTGAACCGGTGGCGAGTGATGTGGACGATCGTGGTGCGTGCGGCGCGGCCGGCGATCGTCGCCGCCATCGTGCTCGCGACGGCGCGCGCGCTCGGCGAGGCGATCATGCTCTCGATGGTGTCGGGTTCGGTCGCCTTCGCGCCGAACCCGCTCGACGGTTTCCTGTTCTTCCTGGAGCCGCTGCGGCCGCTCGCGGCGACGATCGTCGACAACGCGGAGGGCCTGTCAGTTCCTCCGTTCGCGCAGACGATCTACGCGTTCGCGGCGGTGCTGCTCGTCTCCAGCGTCGCCTTGTCGCTGGGGGGCTGGGCGGCCAAGCGACCGATGCGGCGCTTCGGGGTCAGGCTGTGAGCGCACTGCGCGCCGGGGTGCGGGGCCGGCGCCCGCCCGTCGCGGGCCGACCGTCGCAGGGCGCGAGCTCGTGGAGCCGCACGGACCGGATCGGCGTCGCGGCGTGCTGGGCGGCCGGAATCCTGTTGTGCTTGATCTGCGCGGCGATCGTCATCTACATGCTGTTTCGCGGGCTGCAGTACCTGACCCCGAAGTTGCTGTTCTCCCACCCGGAGCCGAACCTGGACCAGAGCAAGAGCGGGGGCTTCCTCGACCCGCTGATCGGGACGTTCCTGTTGACCACGATCGGGATCGTGATCGCGCTGCCGATCGGCGTCGGGATCGCGGTCTGGATCGTCGAGTACGGACGCCCCGCCTGGTTGGCGCGCGCGGTCGAGTCAGGGATCGAGGTGGTCGCGGGAACCCCGAGCATCGTGCTCGCCATCTTCGGGCTGCTGCTGTTCACTCAGCCGGTGTTCGGCTTTCTGTCGTTCACCGCCGCGGGCAACGCGGTGTTCGGCCGCTCGTTCTTCACGGCCGGCGCGATGATGTCACTGATCGCGCTGCCACTGGTCGTCGGCGCGACCCGCGAAGCGCTGCTCTCGATTCCCTCGCACCTGAGGGAGGCCTCGTATGCGTTGGGCAAGACCAAGGCCGCCACGATCCGCCGCGTCCTGGTCCCGGGTGCACGCACCGGGATCGCCACCGGCGCGACCCTGGGGATGGGCCGTATCGCCGGCGACACCGCGATCGTCACGATCCTGCTCGGGGCGTCGCTACAGCTCTCACCGACGGGGGGCGTGCCGATCCTGAAAACGCTGAGAGGCACCGGGAGCACGCTAACCTCCTACGTCTACAACAATTCACCCGCGGGGGAGGGCCAGGCGCCGCAGAAGGCCTACGCCGCGGCATTTGTGCTGATCGTGATCGTCGTGATCCTCAACTTCGCGGTCGACCTGATCGGCGGCCGCAGGCAGAAGGCCGGGCGGGCGAAGTGAGCGAGGCGTCGGCCGACCTGCCGCCTCCGGTACGCCGGATCGTCGTCGATCGCCCTCCGCGGGTGCTCGGATCGCCCTCGAGCAACGGCAGCGCGGCCCCTGTGACGTCGAGCGTCGGTGGTCATCCGGCCCCGCAGCGCAAGACGAGCGAGCGGATGCGCGTGGAGGCCCTGACGGTGAGCTACGGACTCAAGCAGGCGGTCCGTTCGGTGACACTCCCGGTTCGCCAGGGGGAGGTGCTGGGCCTGATCGGACCGTCGGGCTGCGGCAAGACGACACTGCTGCGGTCACTCAACCGGCTGACCGAGCTGACCCCGACCGCGACCTGGAGCGGGCGGATCACGCTTGACGCCCAGGATGTGACGGGACTCGAGGTCACGCAGTTGCGACGGCGGGTGACGATGGTCTTCCAGCAGCCGAATCCGTTCCCGATGAGCATCTTCGACAACGTCGCCTACGGTCTTCGCGAGCAGGGGTCGAAGCGACCGGGACGCAGCGAGGTGGAGCCACAGGTGCACGACGCGCTTCGCCGGGCCGGGCTGTACGACGAGGTCGCCGACGAGCTTGGCAAGTCGGCCCTGCGCCTGTCCGGGGGACAGCAGCAGCGGCTGTGCATCGCGCGAGCGCTCGCGGTGCGGCCCGACGTGTTGCTGCTCGATGAACCGTGCTCGGCGCTCGACCCGCGCTCGACGGCGACGATCGAGGATCTCGTGGTCCGCCTCCGGGACGAGGTTGCCGTGGTCATCGTCACCCACAACCTCCAGCAAGCGTTCCGGGTCGCCGACCGCGTCGGGTTCATGTTCCTGGGCGAACTGGTCGAGTACGGCCAGGCGAGCGAGGTGTTCGGCAACCCCCGGGCCCAGCGCACGCGCGACTACGTCGCCGGGGTGTTCGGATGAGCGCCAGCCTCGTGGTCACGGCGCTGGTGGGTCTGGTGGCGCTCGTCGGAACCGGCTGTGAGTCGTCTCAGGATCTGAGCGCGAAGCTGCAGAAGGAGGGCGCGAGGGTGATCGCATCGCAGCACGGGCTGGTGATCCGAGCGATCAACCCCTACGTCCGCGTCGTGCAGACCGGCGTTGTGACCGACCCGAACGGCACGGCGGTGGCGGTCATCGTGCGGAACATCAGGCCAACGCCTCTGGCCGCGGTCCCGATCGCGATCGACGTGCTCGGATCGGGCGGCACGAGCGTGTTTCGCAACAACACCCCGGGACTCGAGTCGTCGCTCGTCGCCGTTCCTGAACTCCCGCCTGGGCGTGAATTCGCCTGGGTGGACGATCAGGTGATACCCACCGGACGAGCGCTCTCGGTCCAGGCCAAGATCGGTGTCGCGGGCCAAGGGGCTCCCGCGACGCCGCCGCGAATCGTCGTCGGTGCGCCGCACGTCACCAACGATCCTCAGAGCGGGCTCGAAGCGGTCGGGACAATCGCCAACCGCTCGAAGATCACGCAGCTGAAGCTGTTCGTCTACGTTGTCGCCTGGCGCGGAAGGAAGCTCGTTTCCGCCGGTCGCGGGGCGATCGCCCAGCTGGCGGGGGGCGCTCACACCAAGTATCACGTCTATCTGATCGGCAATCCGGGCGGCGCACGGCTGACGGTCGAGGCGCCGCCGACGGTTCTGAGGTGAAGCCATGAACGATCCCGGCATCCAACACACCGCCGATGGTCCCGGCATCCAGCAGGCCGCCGATGGTCCCGGACTGCAGCGAACCGCGGTCCTGGTCCCGGAGAACCTGGGCCAGTGTCCGAGCTGCCGAGCGCTGCTGGCGCCGGACCAGAATTACTGCCTGAGTTGCGGCGCGCGTCAGGCCGGTGCGCGCATGCCGCCGGTGCAGCGTCAGGTCGGCGAGCCGCCGACACCGGCAGCCCACGGCGCGGCGGGAGATGGCGCCGGGCGGGTCCGCGACTGGACTCCGGTCCTCGCTCTCGGCGGCCTGGCGGGGCTCGCGCTGGTGCTGGTTATCGGGGTGCTGATCGGGCGCAGCGGCCAGAACGGCGCGGCCAAGGTCGCTGCCGCACCTCAGGTGATCACTGTCCAGGGGGGAGGCTCCCCGACCGTGGCGAGCCCGACGGCCACGCCGGCCGCGAAGGCCAAGGCGGGTGCTACGGCCACGTCCGTGGCGTCGATCTCCGGTGACTGGCCTGCCGGCACGAGTTCGTGGACAGTTGAGCTCCAGACGCTCACCAAGGGTCTGGCCACCGCGGCCTCGGTCAATGCCGCCAAGTCCGCGGACGCCGCCAAGGGGGCCCGAGGCGTGGGCGTGCTCGACGCTGCGAAGTACACCGCCCTCGGCAGCGCCTACGTCATCTACTCGGGTGTCTATTCAAGCCAGGCAAAGGCCACGGCGGCACTCGCGAAGCTGAGGGGCTCCTTCCCCTCGGCCAAGGTCATTCACGTGGTGCCGCGCGGGAGCGGGGGCAGCGCGCCTGCCGCCTCGGTACCTGCACCGGTCAGCGCCTCGCAGCAGTCCTCGGGCGCCGCTGCGATCAAGTCGCTCTCGAGCTGCAGAGGCTCGGCGTGCTCGAAGGCCTCCGGCAAGATCACCGCGCCGATTGCGACCCCGGGCAAGCCGCCGCCGGTCGACCACAAGGCGGCAGGTGGCGGTGGCGGCGGGCAATCGTTCCAGTGAGTCCGAAGCGCACGATGGGCAGCCGATTCCGCCTGAGCCGCAACGGCCGCGCACCCGCGCCCGGCGCCGCGGACAAGTCCGAGCTGGTCCGACGCCGTGACGAGCTCGCGCAGAGGTTCTCCGACGCGCAATGGGATCTCGGAGGTCTCGTGTACGAGATGGCACGTCGCGACCATTTTCGGATGGACGTCATCGTTCGTCAGGCGGCGCGCCTCCAGGAGATCGATGCGGAGCTGGGCGAGGTCGAGCACCTGCTCAGACTCGAGCAGGCGGCTGCCGCCGGGGCCTGCCCGAGCTGCGGGGCGCTATACGCGCACGGCGCCGTGTTCTGCTGGCAATGCGGCGAGTCGCTGGTTGAGCGCGCCCACGTGGAGGGACGAATTTCGCCACCATGACCCGGCGCTGCCACGAGTGCGCCGTACCGCTCGCCGACGACCAGCGCTACTGCGTGAACTGCGGCGCACCCGTTGCATCGCCGATGCAGCGTCGTACTCCGAGCGACATGGTGACGGCGCCGCCGGCGATCGATCCTGGCGGTTCCCGCATCCTGATGATCCGCGGCCTCGGCCGACTCGGGCTTCTGCGGTTGCCGGGCAAGCGCTGGAGCGGAGCGCTGGCGGTGGGCATGCTGTCGGCCGGCGTGCTGATCGGGGTCGCGATCGGTCCGGTCGCCCTCGGGTCGAGCTCGGCGGCCCCGACGGGGCGGGTCATCGCGCTCGTCACCGCTCCACCGTACTCGCCCGCCTCGGCGTCGGCCTCCGCGGGATCCTCCACCGCGCGCAGCTCGACGTCGCGTGGGACGGACGGTTCGAGTGGTGCAAGTGGCCTGAGCGGCCCGAGCTCGTCCAGCGGTCCGAGTGCCACCCCCGTGGCGAGCGTGGCTCCGACGTCCGGCGCGACCCCTCCGCCGAGCACGAACGCGGACTCGAGCACGCCCGAGACCACGCCAAGCACGTCCGCGACCACGCCCAGCCGCCCCAGCACGACCAGTAAGCCGGCCGCCCGCAAGCCCGCGAAGCTGAACCTGTCCGGCATCGTCGTGAGCCTTGACGGCGCGGCCCAGAGCTTCGATCTCCTCGACGCCCGCGGACGCCTGCGCGAGGTGCACGCCGAGAGCACCCCGAAAGTCGGGGCCAAGCTCGAGCTGGCGACCGCCAAGCTCGCCAACGGGACGCTCTCGGCCTCGCGCGTCGTCGCGGCCAAGGCGCCGGTCCATACCGAAGTCGACGCGCAGGGTGTCGTCAGTTTCGCCGACCAGGCAAACGATCAGTACGTCCTGTCCGCGCGAGGGGTGTCGCTGCTGATCTCCGTCGGTACGCCGACCCAGACGACGCCCACCCAGACGGCGCCGACGACCACGACGCCAACGCCGACGACGACGGCGCCGACCACGACGACGCCAACGCCGACGACGACGGCGCCGACCACGACGCCGACGACGCCGACGACGCCGACGACGCCGACGACGCCGACGACAACGCCGACGACAACGCCGACGACAACGACACCGACCTCGCAGCTCTTACCCAAGGTGGGACAGCGCCTTCTGGTTGCCCTGGCCCTTCCGTCGTCAGGCGCGGTTGGCCCGGCGGCGATGTTACGCGAGCTTCATCGAACCGACAGGGGCGTGGCCCGTCCTCCGTATGAGCTTGCCGGGCTGATCTCCGTGATCTCCGTCAAGCGGCGCACGCTGACGATCTCCGCTGACGGACCCGGCCTCAGCAGCGCGACGATCGTGATGTCGGTGCCGCGGTCCATCGAACTGAAGAAGTTCAGTGTGCCTGAGGCAATTGTGGCCCGAGCAACGGTCGGTGCCGACGGGACGTACACGCTGACCGGCGCTGATGCCGACACCGACGCGACTGCCGCCAACGCGCCCAGCAGCGAGGTGGGGGACTTCAAGCCCGAGAAGCACGCCACCCGACACCGGGCGCGAGCTACCTCGCACGCGGCGCGCTAGCGATCCACGCAGGCGGAGATCGCGAGCGAGTGCCAGGCGGCGTTCGCTCGCGACTCCATGGGGCGGAGCCGGTGCTGGAGGGAGGTGATAGTGCCGGCCGGATCGCCGCCCCGGGCGAGCTGACCGACCGTCCTGTGCAGCGATGCCAGCTCTGCCGAGGAGACATCCAGAGCGCTCGAGTACACATCGGCCGCGTCGCTCGGCGGCCGTAGCATCCGCAGCCGCCTCAACTCGGTGGCGATCGCCGCATCGCCTCGCTTGAGGAACGCAGCGCCGCCGGTCGGGGAGGTGGGGGTCGGGATGCGATCGGTCTGCTGGGACGCGTCGGTGCAGATTCGGTTCGCGTCGCTGCGCAGCTGAGCCATCGACAGCGAGCTGCCGCCGCAGCCGCAGAGTACGAGCGTGGCCAGGACCGCCGGCATGATCGCGCGTCTGATCGAGACCGGCGCATTAGAACCCATGCTGGGTGACCGCGAGAGCGCGCTGGGCGAGCTCGACGACGCCTTCGCCGAACGTCTTCAGGTAGGGATCGTCGGTCGCTCCGCTGACCGCGCGCTTGTAGTTGCCCTCCATGAACACCGCCGCCTTCCACAGCGCCAGCGCAACGTACCAGTCGAGCGCCTGCATCGAGCGCCCCGAGCGCTCCTCGTAGCGTGCCACGAGCTCCCGGCGGGTGGGAAATCCCGGCCGATTGGTGACGCTCTGGAGGTTGAACCTGGTGTTCGGCGGGTCGCCGGCCTGCATCCAGTGGATCATCATGTAGCCGAGATCGGCGAATGGGTCGCCGATGGTCGCCATCTCCCAGTCGAGGATCGCGGTAAGGCGAGCCGGAGCGGTTGGCGCGAACATGGTGTTTCCGAGTCGGTAGTCGCCGTGGACGATCGTCGCCGGCGGCGACTCGGGCAGGTTGGCCGCGAGCCATCCGCCGACCTGCTCGAACTCCGGCACCGCGCGGGTTCGGTTGTGCTCCCAGAGCCCGTTGAAGCGCCGCAGCTGTCGCTCGAGATATCCGGTCGGCCTCCCGAATCCCTCCAGCCCGATGTCCGCGAACTGCACCGCGTGCAGCGCCACCAGGGCGTCGATCAGCTCGTCGGCGATCCGGCGGCGCTCGGTCGGGTTGTCGAGCGCGTCGCGGATCGAGTTGGTGATCGCATCGCCCTCGATCCGCTCCATCACGTAGAACGGAGCGCCGATCACCTGCGGGTCCTCGCACACTGCCAGGACGCCGGGCGCACGCACGGGCGTCGTCTCCAGTGCCCGCAGCAGTCGCGCTTCGCGCAGCACGTCGTGCGCGCTGGGGGGCAGGGGCCCGCGCGGGGGACGTCGAAGCACCACGCCGGTGGAGAGGGCAAAGGTGACGTTCGAGTGTCCGTCCCCGATCGGCGTCGCCTCGAGCTCCGGCGGGGCCTGCAGGTCGTGTTCCTCGAGAAACTCGATCAACGGGTCCAGCACCAGCAGCGGCTCTCGCCGGTTGGCGGCCGCGTGTGCGTGCGTCTGGACGATGTCGTCCGGTGCGGTCGTCGCGCTCACGTCGCTCGGCAGCGTACCGAGCGCGCGCGCACGGGACTGCCGCCCGCCCTCGACGGGCTCAGACAGCCAGCGCCACGCGGCTGGTGACCACCTGATCGAAGCGCCAGCCGAGCAACTGGTCGCGATCGCCGACCAGCCCGACCACGGCGGCCCCGGTCTGCCGTTCGATTGTGTGCAGCAGCTCCGCCAGGCGATCTCGCCGGGCATGGCCCGACAGCGATTCGTCGCACGCCCAGTCCCGGTCGCCGTCCTGCACCAGCACGGTCACGCGGTTGGGTCTCCAGCTCGCGATCTCGGCGAGCAGCTCATCCTCGGTGTCCGAGGGTCCGACGATTGCTAGTAGGTCACTCATGCGCCGTAGTCTTGTTCGCGCTCGTAAAGGCAGCCTGAATGGACACGAACAATTCACCCAGCGAACCGAACTAGGCTCGTAGACAGCGATGCCCGAGCTGCCAGAAGTGGAAATCACAGCGCGCCGGATCGGTGACGCTGCTGCGGGTGCGCGGATCGAGTCGGCACTGGTGCCCGGGATCAACGCACTGCGTACCTACCAGCCGCCGCCGGCGGTGCTCGAGGGTCTCCGGATCGAGGGAGTCGGGCGTCGGGGGAAGCTGTTCGTGGTGGAGCTCGAAGACGATCTGAGGCTGCTGATCCACTTGATGTCCGCCGGGCGGCTGCAACTGTTCGATCGCCGCGCATCGCTGCGCGATCGCACCTCGCGCCTGCTGGTGCGCTTGGACGATGGGCGCGAACTCCGCCTGCGCGAATTCGGCACCAAGCAGGCGGCCTGGGTCAAGCTGCTCCGGAGCTCCGAGCTTCAGGCCGAGGAGACGCTGGCGGCGCTCGGGCCCGATGCGTGGCCGGACCCACCCCGGTTCGGCGACCTGCTCGATGCGCCGCGGCCCCTCTACGCGCTGCTGCGCGACCAGCGGGTGATCGCCGGGATCGGGCGCTCGTGGGTGGATGAAATCCTCCACGCGGCCAAGCTGTCGCCGTTCAAGCGAGGGTCGGAGCTGGACGCCCAGGACGCCGGTCAGCTCCGCCAGGCGACGATCATGCGACTGGGCGAGGCGATCGCGTATTACGACGAGCACGTGCGGCTGCCGATCCCCGACAAGCTGCCGATGCCGCTCATCGTGCATCGCCGCAACGGACAGCCGTGCCCGCGTTGCGGGCATCAACTCGAAGCGGTCTTCTACGAGGACTACGTGATGTGCTACTGCCCCACCTGCCAGACCGAGGGCAAGCTGCTCAAGGACCGACGCCTGTCGCGGCTGCTGAAGTAGGCTTAGCGATCATGGCGATCGAACCCGGCGATCTGGCGCCCGATTTCACGCTGCCCGATCAGGAGGGCAATCCGGTGACGCTGTCGGCGCTCCGGGGCAACAGCGTCGTTCTGTACTTCTACCCCAAGGCCGACACCCCCGGCTGCACCACGCAGGCCTGCGGCGTGCGTGATCACCGGACCGACTACGAGCAGGCGGGGGCGGTCGTGCTCGGCGTCTCACCGGACCCGGTCGACCGGACGGCTGCGTTCGACGCCAAGTATGGCCTCGGGTTCCCGCTCCTGGCCGATGAGCACCACGAGGTGACGGAGACCTACGGCGTGTGGGTGCAGAAAACGAACTACGGGCGCACCTACATGGGCGCGGAGCGAACCACGTTCGTGATCGGGCCCGACGGAGTCGTGCGCGAGGTCTTCCGGAGCGTCAAGCCGGCCGAGCACGACAACCTGGTTCTCGGCGCGCTGTAACCCTCCCTGCAGGACCCGATTCCGGCTGCCGGGCGAGCACCGAATCGGCCGCCCGGGCCCTCGCTGGCTACCGCGGGCCCTCGCTGACTTACTGCAGGCCCTCGCGGGCCTCGCGCACAAGCGTCACGGCCTCGGGAAAGATGACCGCCATCACCGCCCGCAACTGTTCTGCCTGCTGATCGGTCGTGCCCTGGATGTTGGCGCGGTTGATCGCCGCGACGGTCAGATCGACCGCCAGCTTGATCGCATTGTCAGCCCACGCGAGGCGCTGCGCGCCCTGCATCTGCTCCGCGAACTCGCCCAACCTCCGCTGGAGCTCATCCGGATCACCGAACATTCCGCCGAAGCCGCTTCCTTCCATACTCGCAATGGTAGCTACCTCCGTCACCGCGGGGTGGGTGGCGCCGAGCACGGCCCCGAGAATTGCGAGCGCACGAGCCCCGCGCCGTACACTGACCGGCAATGAGCGCCGGGACCGCAAATCCACGACTGCAGGGCCGAATCGAGCTGATGATCCGGGTTCTCGCACCGGCGCTCGATCTGCTGCTGGCGGTCGGCGATCGCGTTTCGCGCGTGCTCGCGCGAGAGCACCCTGACGACGCCCCCGCGCGAATGACCTACCAAGGGGAGGTGGCGCCGCGCGGGCTGGCGCCCCGGCCTGCCCGCGCCCGGGAAGCGGATCGCTCGGAGTCGGCGCCCGGGGGGGCGGCCAGCACTGCTCCGTGGCTAGCATAGGCGGCCCGATGAGTGCCGACGATCAACTCCTGTACGAGTCGCGGGTTCGCAATCGCCAGGTCGTGGTGGCGGCCCTGGCGGGCATTCTGGTCCTCGTCGGCGCGATCGCGCAGCTCTCGGGACCGCACACCAAGGTTGACGAGCTGACGCTCGACCTGATCACCGCGAACACGCGATTCCCACTCGATCTGATCGCGGCGGTGCTCAATGGGCTCGGCTCGCTCCTGATCGCGTGGACGCTCGCCTTCCTGTTTCGAGCCGCGCGTGCGCGTAAGCCGGAGATCAAGCCGTTCATCATGATCATCGCCGTCGCCGGAGGGGTGCTCGCGGCGCTCACCGGCGTCGCCTACGCGGCGCTGGTGGCCGTCAAGGTGCACCAGTTCGTCACCCAGGGCGCCCAAACCTACGATCAGGCAAAGCACCTGACCAGCTCGGGCATCCTGCTGGCGCTACAGCTCGTGGGGCAGGCGGCGGCGCTCCTGCTGGCCGTGGGATTCGTGCTCGTATCTCTGAATGCGATGCGGGTCGGGCTGCTGACGCGCTTCATGGGATACCTCGGCATGGGCGCCGGCGTGCTGGTGCTGTTTCAGATCACCCAGGTGCCCGTCGTGCAGGGCTACTGGCTGTTCGCGATCGCCTATCTGCTCTCAGGCCGCTGGCCGTCGGGCGTGCCGCCGGCCTGGGCCAGCGGCCGCGAGGAGCCTTGGCCCGCGTCGCCGCGGCGGGGGACGGGTCGCCAGCGACTGGGACAGCCCAGTCCCAAGCGAGTCAAACCTGCGCCGATCCCTGAACCTCAGGCCGTGGGGGCTCCGGTGGCTGACAATGGCCGCACGCGCGCCACGACCTCCAAACGTAAGCGCAAGCGTCGCAACTGACGCGGGTGCCTGCAGGCGCGGCACGAGCCCGGCGCCGTAGTTGGGCTGGGCGGTCGCCGTTCATCGCACTCCGGCGACCGCTCGGAGCGATGCAGCCGCCGTTGAGCGATCAGCGCTTGTCAAGACGAGCTCGCATGGGCATGTTTCCGAGGGTCTTGTCAACTAAAACGTAGGAGGGGATGTAAAATGGAAGCCAGTCGAGTTCCACGTGAGGCGGATGTCGCGCCGGCGCCCGCCGCACCAGCACCAACCGCAGGGTGGTCGCCGGCGGATCCGGGGCCGTTGGGCCTCGGAGCGTTTGCGGCAACGACGTTCGTTCTGAGCATGCTCAACGCGAACCTGGTCGGTCCGGGAGCCACAGCCACCGTCTTCAGTTTTGCGCTTGTGTACGGGGGGCTCGTCCAGCTGTTGGCGGGGATGTGGGAGTTCCGGACCGGCAACACGTTCGGCGCGGTCGTGTTCTCGTCGTATGGTGCGTTCTGGATCGGGG
>Ga0209839_10000232_pt1 | contig 28217 bp, 23 predicted proteins | sample OrgsoiDNA2013050_FD_185800 | JGI IMG/M metagenome (GOLD analysis project Ga0209839, IMG submission 185800) | Permafrost soil microbial communities from the Arctic, to analyse light accelerated degradation of dissolved organic matter (DOM) -... | ecosystem: Environmental > Terrestrial > Soil >... | reverse complement strand
CCGAGCGGACTGACGTCCGAGCGGACTGACGTCCGAGCCGTGTCCTATGTTGCGTGGCGAATGATCGAGATCGAGGCGCGGCTGCACGAGCTCAAGGCCCTTGGCCTTCAGCGTCGCACTCGCCTCGTGAGCGGGCCGCAGGGACCACACGTGCTGCTCGACGGCAAGCCGGTCCTGCTGCTGTGCTCGAACAACTATCTCGGGCTCGCCGACCACCCTCGGGTCCGAGAAGCGGCCGCGGACGCAGCGACGCGTTGGGGTGTCGGCGCCGGCGCCTCGCGGCTGGTGTCCGGAACGATGACGATCCATCGACGGCTCGAGGAGCGGCTGGCCGCGTTCAAGGGCCGCGAGAGTGCGCTCTTGTTTGGCTCGGGCTACCTCGCCAATGCGGGAACGATCGCCGCGCTGGCGCGTCCGGGCGACGTGGTGTTCTCGGACGAGCTCAACCACGCCTCGATCATCGACGGTTGCCGGCTCTCGCGGGCTGAGGTGTTCGTCTATGACCACCGCGATGTCGAGCACCTCGAGTGGGGCATCGCGCACGCGGATGGCCGCGGCGCGCTGATCGCCACCGACAGCGTGTTCTCGATGGACGGAGACGTGGCGCCGCTGGTGCAGATCGTGGAGCTGGCGCAGCAGCACCGCCTGCGCGTGCTGGTCGACGAGGCCCACGGAACCGGCGCGCTCGGTCCCGGCGGCGCGGGTGCGTTGGCCGAGGCCGGGATCGAGGACCAGGTCGACGTCATCGTGGGCACGCTCGGCAAGGCGCTCGGCGGTTACGGCGCATTCGTCGCCTGCGATCAGCCAATGGCGCGCTACCTGCTCAATGCGGCGCGCACCTTCATCTTCTCAACCGCGCTGCCTCCACCGGCCGTCGCCGGCGCCCTCGCGGCGCTCGACCTGCTCCAGGAGGATCCGAAGCGGGTCCAGAAGCTGGCCGCTAACGCGGCCGCGCTGCGCGCCGGACTGGAGCGCGAAGGATTCGACCTGCGCGGCTCACGGACCCAGATCCTGCCGCTCATCGTCGGCGACGCGCAGCTTGCGATGCGCATCTGCGAGGCGGCGCTGGCGTCTGGCGTGTTTGCGCAGGCGATCAGGCCGCCGACGGTACCGCCGATGACCTCCCGGCTGCGTCTGGCGGTGATGGCCACCCACCACGCTGAGGAGCTCGGCGCCGCTGCCAGGACGCTCGGCCTGGCAGCGCGGGGAGCTGGATTCGAGCCACATCTGGGCGCCTCAGTGAGGGTCGGCGCCGGCGAGCCGGATCCGGCCCCCACGCCGCCGGAGCTCCCGGCACCAGTCGGGGTGTTCGACTTCGAGGCGCCCCAGACCATCAGGCACGCCGCGTAGAGCATCGTTCTCGAGCATTGCGCGGCTGCTTCATCACGGGCACCGACACGGGAGTCGGTAAAACGGTGCTCGCCGCCGCGATCGTGGCTGCTCTGCGAGAGCGTGGATTCAAGGTTCGGGCGCTGAAGCCGGTGATCACGGGGCTCGACGAACCACAGGATCCGGAGTGGCCACGAGATCACGAGCTGCTCGCCGAGGTCGCCGGATCTACGGCCGACGAGGCAGTCTTGATCGGTTACGGCCCTCCGGTGTCCCCCCATCTGGCGGCCGAGCTCTCCGGCCGCGCGCTGAGCGTGAGCGAGCTCGCCGCCGGGTGTCGCGCAGCCGTGCGCTCCGGCGAGGTGGCGGTCGTCGAAGGCGTCGGGGGCTTGCTGGTCCCGTTGGGCGCCGGTGGCTCTGTCCGCGATCTGGCCCGCGAGCTCGATCTGGCGCTGGTCGTCGCGGCGCGGCCCGGGCTGGGCACGATCAACCACACCCTGCTGACGCTCGAGGCGGCCCGCAGCGCCGGCCTGTCGGTCGCCGCGGTCGTGCTCACGCCATGGCCGGACCGTCCGGACACGATCGAACGCTCGAACCGTCAGACAATCGCGCGCCTGGGCGCGGTGGAGGTGGCAACGCTGGCCGGTGTCGCTCGCGCTGATCCCGAGCCGTTGGCGGCAGCGGGGGGTGCGCTCCCCCTGGAGCGTTGGCTGAGCTAGTGTCGTGATTCGGAATTGAATCTGGGCACCAGCGGTCGGCCCGCCGGTTCCGACCGGCGACCGGGATAAGTTCTTCGGTATGCGCACCACCGCCGAGTTGGTCGCCGCCGACCGGCGTCACCTCTGGCATCCGTTCACCCAGCAGCAGGGCTGGAATGACGGTGAGCCGGCGGTCGTGATCGACCACGCCGAGGGCACAAACCTGTTCGACACGGACGGCAACGCGTATATCGACGGCGTGTCCTCGCTGTGGTGCAACGTCCACGGCCACCGACATCCGGCACTCGATGCCGCGCTGCGCAGCCAGCTCGACCGAGTCGCGCATTCGACGATGCTCGGCCTCTCCCATCAGCCCGCGATCGAGCTCGCGGAGAAGCTGATCGCGGTGACGCCCGACGGCCTTGAGCGAGTGTTCTACTCCGACAGCGGATCGACCGCGGTCGAGGTCGCGCTGAAGATGGCCTTCCAGTGGTGGGCGCAGCGCGGGGAAACCGACCGCACCGGCTTCATCTGTCTGGAAAGCGCATACCACGGCGACACGCTCGGCGCGGTGTCCGTCGGCGGCATCGAGATGTTCCACTCGCTGTACCGACCGTTGCTGTTCGACGCGTGGCAGGCGCGATCGGGAGACGCCGAGCACCTCGCCGCGCTGTTGGAACACCGCTCAGATCAGGTCGCCGCGGTGATCGTCGAGCCGCTGGTGCAGGGCGCTGCCGGGATGCTGCTGCAACCACCCGGGTATCTCCGGCGGGTACGTGAGCTGTGCGACGAGTATCGGGTGCTGCTGATCTGCGACGAGGTCGCAACCGGCTTCGGACGCACGGGCAAGATGTTCGCCTGCCAGCACGAGGACGTCACTCCAGATCTGCTGTGCGTCGGCAAGGGCGTTACCGGAGGTTATCTGCCGCTCGCCGCGACGCTCACCACCGAGCGCATCTACGGAGGCTTCCTGGGTCGATTCGACGAGTTCCGAACTTTCTTCCACGGACACACCTACACCGGCAATCCGCTCGCCTGCGCTGCCGGGATCGCGACGCTGGAGACGTTCGAGCGCGAGCGCACGCTCGAGCGGCTGGCACCGAAGATCGAGCTGCTGACGCGCCTACTCGAGCAACAGGTCGCGGTTCTTCCCGGCGTCGCCGAGGTCAGGCAGCGCGGCTTCATGGTGGGAATCGAGCTGATCGACCTGCCGGCGCACGTGCGCCTCGGCCATCGCGTGACGCTCGCGGCGAGCCGCTACGGAGCGGTGATCCGGCCGCTCGGCGACGTGATCGTGTTGATGCCCGCGCTCGTGATCTCGGACGCTGACCTGCGCCGGCTGGTCGAAATCACCGCCTCGTCGATTGCCGAATCGACGTTCGAGTTCGTATGCCGCGCCGCGTAGGCGTACGCCAGATCAATCCTCGTAAATCGAGAAGTCCCGCTTGCGCGCGCCGCACACGGGACAGAACCAGGTCTCTGGAATGTCCTCGAACTCCGTCCCCTGTGGAATCCCGCCATCGGGGTCTCCCTCTGCCGGGTCATAGATGAACCCGCACGATTCGCACATCCACTTCACGCGCGGAAGCGTAGCGCCCAAGCTCTCTGGACATCCAACCGCTAGGGTCGCGGGATCGTGACCGAGCAACGCGGACCCGGCGAGCAGCTGAATCCCGGCTCGGAGACGGTGCCGCGCCCAGCGGCGACGGTGATCCTGTTGCGCGGCGGCGCGAACGCGATCGAGGTCCTGCTGGTCCAGCGAAACCCACAGGCGAGGTTCATGGGCGGAGCGTGGGTTTTCCCGGGCGGCGCCGTGGATCGCAACGAGGGCGAGGGTGACGGCGCACTGCGCGCCGCCGCGGTCAGGGAACTCGCCGAGGAAGCCGGCGTTCACCTCGCCGGCCCGGAGGCGCTCGTGCTGTTCTCGCGCTGGATCACGCCCGCCGAAGTGACGATCCGGTTTGACACCTGGTTCTATCTCGCGGCCCTGCCGAAGGACGCGGTTGCGCGCGTGGACGGCGCCGAGGTGGTGGACGCACGCTGGTACGCGCCCGAGGCGGCCCTTGCCGCCTCGCGAGAAGGAGAGATCCTGCTCGTGTTTCCGACGATCAAGCACCTGGAACAGCTTTCGTGCTTCGGCTCAGCACAGGAGCTGATCGAGCGCACGCGCACCAGCGCGGTGGAGGCCGTCCAACCACGCGTGATCCGCCATGGGGAAACCTCGCGGATCGTGCTTCCGGGCGAGCCGGGCTACGTGGACTGAGCGCTTGCGATCCGTCACGGCGTGGACGTAGACTCTCGCCGTGGCGGCATTGTCCCAGAAGCTCACGGTGGCAATTACCGGCCCGACCGGTGACATCGGGCGCTCGCTGCTGCCCGCGTTGGAGCGAAGTCGCGAGGTCGGAGCAATCCGCGCGATGGCCCGGCGGCCGTTTGACCCAGCCGCCGAAGGTCTGCGAAAGACGGAGTATCGCCAGGCCGACGTGCTTGACCGGGCGGCGGTGCAAGACGTGCTGGCCGGCGCGGATGTCGTAATCCACCTGGCGTTCATGATCATCGGCGGCCTTGAGCAGACCCGTGCCGTGAACCTTGAGGGGTCCCACAACGTGTTCGAGGCGGCGATCGCCGCTGGCGCTACGCGACTCGTCTACGCATCGTCGGTCGCGGCGTACGGCTTCCATGCGGACAGCCCACCCCTGCTGACCGAGGACATCCCACCGCGCGGTACCGAGCGGCATTACTACTCGGCCCAGAAGGCGGAGCTGGAGCTCTCGTTGCGGGACCTGCTTGACGGAACCTCCACCGACGCGTACGTATTCCGGCCGTGCATCGTCGGCGGCCCCGACGCACTTACGCTGCTGGAGAACATCCCCTACCTCCAGCTTTCCGAGCGGATGCCGGCTGCCGCGCTGCGAGCGCTCGAGTTGATGCCGGTGCTCAAGCCCGTCATCCCCGATCCCGGGGTTAAGTTCCAGCTGGTTCATCACGACGACGTAGCGACCGCGCTCAGAGCCGCGGTCCTCGGTCGTGGGAGTCCCGGCGTCTACAACCTGGCCGGCGCGGGCAGCCTGACCATGTCTGACCTGGCCTCCGCACTCGGGTGGTACAGCGTGCCACTCCCCGAGCTCGCACTCGATGCCACGGCCGAGCTGGTCGCTCGCGTCCCGTTCGTCCCCGCGGAGGCACAGTGGATCGAAGCCCTTCGGCAGCCCGTGCTGATGGACGTCACCAAGGCGCGCCGCGAGCTGCACTGGCGCCCCCGCCACGACGCCCGCGAGACGCTGGCGACGATGGTGCAGGCCGCGCGCGCCGAGCACCTGATCCGCTAACCGATCTCCACCTGGCCTACCGACTCAAGCGGCGCTCGCCGACGGCTACGTGTCGGCGTTGAAGTCGGGCAGCCCGAGGCTCTGGATCCAGTGGCTGACGGCGATGTTCAGCTGTGTGAACTCCCCGGTCCAGATCATCACCCCCATCGTGATCAGGACCAGCCCTCCGGTCCCGATCACGATCGGATAGTGGCGCTTGACGACGGCAAACGCCGCGGTCGCGGTGCCGAACGCGAGTCCGGTGATCAGGAAGGGCACGCCGAGCCCGGCGCAGTAGAAGGCCAGCAGGACCGCGCCGTGGGACGCCGACGTCGACGTTCCCGCGGCCGTGACGATCGCGCCGAGAGTCGGCCCGGTACATGGCGTCCACGCGAGCGCGAATGCGGCGCCGATCAGCACCGGCCCACCGCGCCCTGCCCGTTCCATCAGATTCCCGAAGTGCCACTCGCGGCTCAGCCACGGCACAAACGGCGCCATCACGAAGACGATCCCCATCGCCACGATCAGTCCTCCTGAGACCTTGAGCGCCGCCGGCCCGGTCAGAGCGCTGCGCAGAGCGCGCTGGCCGAGCAGGCCAAGGGCCATGAAGATCGCCGAGAAGCTCGCGATAAACGCCAGCGTCGGCCCGATCACGCGCCGCGCACGAACGTCGGATGGTGTCACGCCCGCGACGGCCGAGATGTAGCCGGGAACGAGCGGCAGCACACACGGAGAGAGGAACGAAATCAGCCCCGCGCCGAAAGCCACCGGGATCCCGATGCCCGAAGCTGGATCCATTTCTGTTCCTGAGGTTAGCGCCACCCGGCCTGTGGCCAGCCAGTCCCAGGCCCGTGCACCGCGATACCGGCTCGCGGTGTCGATTTCAGCGACTCCTTCCACCGATGCGATCACGCGGTCGCTCGGCGCGCGCCTCGGTGCCCCGGAGACGCCGAACCGTAGAACCACGGGCGCGTAGATGCTCCCCGCTGTCCCAGCCCTGCGGTGCTAAGTTGACGCACACAGATGACCGCAACCGCCGCGACGCTCCAGAACTTCATCGACGGCCAATACGTCGACGCGGCCGAAGGGGAGACAGAGCCCATCCTCAACCCGGCGAATGCGGAGGTGATCGCGCATGCGCCACTGTCCGGTGGCGGGGACGTCGACCGAGCCGTGAGCGCCGCCCGTCGCGCATTCGAGGGATGGGCCACAACCACCCCGGGGGAGCGCGCGCTGGCGATGTTGAAGCTCGCTGACGCGATCGAGGAGCACGCCGAGGAGATCGCGGAGTTGGAGTCCGACAACGCCGGCAAGCCGATCAACGCCTTCCGCGATGACGAGATCCCGTTCATGGTCGACAACCTCCGCTTCTTCGCCGGCGCCGCCCGGTGCATGGAGGGTCGCGCCTCGGGTGAGTACACGAGTGGCTACACGTCGATCATCCGGCGCGAGCCGGTCGGCGTGATCGGCCAGATCGCGCCATGGAACTACCCGCTGATGATGGCGGTGTGGAAGATCGGTCCCGCGCTGGCCGCCGGCAACACGGTGGTGCTCAAACCGGCAGAGACGACGCCGCTGACTGCGCTGAAGCTGGCCGAGCTCGCCGCCGAGAGCTTTCCCAAGGGTGTCTTGAACGTGATCACCGGCCATGGAGACCCGGCCGGGCGCGCCCTCGTAACGCACCCCGACGTTGAGATGGTCTCGCTCACCGGTTCCGTCGACACGGGCAAATGGATCGCCAAGCATGCGGCCGACACCCTCAAACGGGTCCACCTGGAGTTGGGCGGCAAGGCGCCGGTAGTCGTGTTTGACGACGTCGACCTGGCAACCGCGCTCGAGACGATCGCGGGTACCGGCTATTACAACGCCGGCCAAGACTGCACGGCGGCGACGCGCGTGCTGGCAGGGTCAGGCGTGCACGACGAAGTTGTCTCGGGCTTGGTGGAGCAGGCCCAGGGGCTGGTGCTGGGCGACACCCGCTCGTCGGAGACGACGCTCGGTCCGCTCAACTCGGCTCGACAGCGCGAGCGCGTCACGGGTTTCCTGGATCGGCGTCCGGCGCACGCGGAGCTCGCGACCGGCGGCCGGGAGCCAGACCAACCGGGATTCTTCCTGGAGCCGACCGTCGTGGCGGGGCTCCAGCAAGGCGACGAGATGATCCAGCGGGAGATCTTCGGACCGGTGATCACCGTTCAGCCCTTCTCCGACGAGGCCGAGGCGATCGCCTGGGCCAACGGAACCCCGTACGGGCTCGCGGCGTCGGTTTGGACGCGCGACGTCGCCAGGGCGATGCGGGTCGCCAACGCGCTGCAGTTCGGGTGCGTGTGGATCAACGACCACATCCCACTGGCCTCGGAGATGCCTCACGGCGGCTATAAGCAGTCTGGCCACGGCAAGGATCTGAGCATGTACTCGCTCGAGGACTACACCCAGGTCAAGCACGTGATGGTCTCGCTGGCTTAGCGTCGCGGTCGTAATACGACGGCTGAACTCGGGAGCGCCGTAACCTTCACCCGGGCCAAGCGTTAGAGTGGTCGAAGGGTTTACGTGGAAGCCTCCGCACTCCCAGCATCTGTAGGCCTGTCGCGGACTCGGATATCGATCGGCGCGTCGTTGCTGCGCCTTCGTTCCGACGAGCAGCTTGTTTCGCTGTTCCGCGCTGGAAACGACGAGGCGTTCCGCGTAATCCACGATCGGTATCGCCAGCGACTGTTCGCGTACACGCGGCAGATGCTCGCCGGCTCGCCCCAGGATGCCGAGGACGCGCTGCAGGAGATATTCGTGCGGGCCTACGGCGGACTGCGGGCCAACAATCGCCAGCTCGCCCTACGCGCGTGGCTGTACCGGATCGCCCATAACCGCTGCATCGACGAGCTTCGCCGTCCTCCGCTACCGGCTCCGGAGCAGATGGAGTGCATCCACCCGGCGGCCCAGGATCCCGCCACCAAGGTCGAACAGCGCGACGCGTTGCGGCGCCTGATCGCCGACGTGCAGCGACTCCCCGATCAGCAGCGCTCCGCGCTGCTGATGCGCGAGCTCGGGGGGATGGCTCATGCGGACATGGCCGGCGCGCTCGGCGTGTCGATCCCGGCGGTCAAGTCGCTGCTGGTGCGAGCACGGATAGGACTCGCGCAGGCCGACGAGGCGCGGCACACCGCCTGCCCCAAGATCCGTGAGGAGCTGATCCACGCTCACGACCGAGGCGTGCGCGCGAGTGGCGTGGCGAGGCGTCACATGCGAGATTGCCCGGGCTGCCGCGAGTTTCGCGCCGAGGTACGGGGCGTGAGCCACCAATTTGCCGCGCTCGTGCCCGCGCTCGGGCCGCTCGGGGTGATGGCCAAGCTTCTCGGACTCGGTGGCGGCGGTGCGGCGGCCAGCGGCGGTGCGGCGGCCGGCGGCGGTGCAGCAGCCGGCGGCGGTGCAGCAGCCGGGGGCGGTGCAGCGGCGAGCAGCGGGGCACTCGTCGCCGGCGGTGCGGCCAGCACCGGAGGAGCGATCGCGTCGGCGAGCGTCCTTGCCACTGGCGCCACCCACGTGGTCACTCTGCTCGCGGCGGCGGTCGTCACCGCCGGGGGAGCGGTCGAGATCCAGCGCTCGATCATCCCGCCGGCTCGGCACCACGTGGCCCACCACCGTCGTTTCGTGGCGCGGCCTCGACCGGCTCCCCCTGTGACCTCCCTGCCGGCGCAGGCCACCCAGGCCGAGGCTGAGGCCGAGGCCGGGGCACCGAGCGCACCCGTCGTCCAGGCCGCGACGCCGCCGTCCACCACGCCGGATCGCGTGATCAAGAAGACCGTGCGCATCCCCTCCACCGCTCAGCCGGTCTCGGTGACCACGCTCAGTACCAAGACGTTGGTACCCGCAGCCACGCCAGGCGATTCCAGCGGTGATGCGACAAGCACGGCGACGGGAGCCGACGGCTCGAGCACTGACAGCTCGGGCACCGGCGTGGGCGGGTCCGCCACGGCCGCGCCCACCGGAGCCACGACTCCAAGCACTGGAGCGACCACCGGTTCGCCGGATCCGAAGTCGACCGCCACATCGGCCGCGAGCGCCACCAGCACGGCCGGTTCCGCCGCCAGCGCCGGTGCAGGCGCGACCACGCAGACGGGGGCGAGCGGCTCTACTGCCACCGGGTCATCGGCTTCGAGCACGTCCTCGAGCTCCTCCGCTGCAGTGACTGCCGGCGCTGAAACCGGGGGCTCGGTCGCCGGCGGCGCAACCGGATCCTCCCTGCCGAGTAGTTAGGATCGAGCGCTACCTCGAGACGCTCGAGCACGAGGAGCTGCTCGTTCGGCGCGGGCGGCGATCGGGTCTGTATACGATCATCGCCGTCCATTCGACTGTCCGCGGACCATCGCTGGGCGGGTGCCGCATGTGGGCGTATACCGACTCGCGCGCCGCCGTCCGCGACGCTCTGCGACTCTCCCGCGCGATGACGTTCAAGGCCGCCGTCGCGAACCTCGGGCTGGGTGGCGGCAAGGGTGTGATCATGATCCCCGCGCGCGGCCGGTTCTCTCGCGCGCAGCGCCACGGCGCCCTGCTCGACTTCGCCGATGCGGTGCAAACCCTCGAAGGTAGGTACATCACCGCCGAGGACGTCGGTACCGCGAGCCGCGATATGAGCGTGATCGCCCAGCAGACGGGCCATGTGGCCGGTCTGGCCCGCAGCAGCGGTGGATCGGGCGATCCGAGTCCGTTCACCGCACTCGGGGTGGAGACGGCGATCCGTAGCTGTTGCGAGCGAGCGTTCGCCTCCGACTCGCTGCGGGACCGGACGGTCTGCGTGATCGGTCTCGGACATGTCGGCTCGAGGGTTGCCAAACGCTGCGCCGACCACGGCGCGCGGCTGTTCGTCGCCGACGTCGACGAGCGCAAGCGGAGCACCGCCGAGCGACTCGCCGCGCAATGGCTCGCCCCCGATCGCGCGCTGGAGGCAGAGGTCGACGTACTCGTCCCCTGTGCCCTTGGTGGCTTCCTGAACCACGAGACCGTCCCTCGCCTCCAATGCGGGATCATCGCCGGGGCGGCCAATAACCAACTGGCAGATGAACGGATCGCCGACCTGCTCGCCGCCCGCGGGATCCTCTGGGCGCCCGACTTCGTGGTCAACGCGGGCGGTCTGATCAACATCGCCGAAGAGATCGGCGGATATGACCCCACTGTCGCCCGCCGCCGGGTACGCGGTATCGGCGATACGTTGCGCCAGATCTTCGATCACGCGGAGGCGATCGGGTCAACCCCGCTGGCCGCGGCGATGGCGCTGGCCACGCGCCGCCTCGCGGCCGCTGATCGCGGCGCTGATCAGCCAGCTGACTAAGGGTTCGCGTAACAATGGCCTGACGCGGTTCGCGCGCCAGCGAGGCCAAGGCTCGACGGACGCTCGACGCCACTTGGCAAGCGTCCCTCGTCGTCGAGCTTGTCCAGGTGCGCGGCGAGCGTGATGGCCGCTGCCGGGCGCAGCTGCGTCGGGACATCGTCCCACGCATGATCGAGGAGCTCCTCGACGCTTCGCTTGCCCACCTCCAGCGCCGCCAGAAGCCTGCGCTCACGCTCCAGTCGATGAGCGATGTACTCGGCGAGCTTGGCGTCCGGATCGAATATCGGCGGCCCATGGCCTGGGCACAGCACAGCGAGCTTACGTCGGCGTAGCCTAGCCAGACCCTCGAGATATCCGGCGAGCGCACCAGGGTCAGGGGCGATGAAGACGCTGCCCTGACCCAGCACGGCGTCGCCGGTAAGCCCAACTGCACCGCTCACGAACGCCAAGTGGTCAGGTGCGTGACCGGGCGTGCGCACCGCCTCCAGCGGCCCGAACGCGCTCCCCTCAGCGAGTGTCACGTCGACATCTCCGCGTGCCGCGGCGAGCAGCGCATCCGGGAATCGCTCCCTCAGTGCGGGAGCAGCTTGCGCATGGTCGGCGTGATGGTGGGTCAAGGCGATGCCCCCAAGTCCGCCCCGGCGCTCCAGCTCGGCGCAAAGCGCGTCCACGTGCTGCGGGAGCCCAGGCCCGGGATCAACGAGCCACGCCGGGTGATTGCCAACGACCCAGGAGTTCGTCCCGGTCAGAGTCAGACGACCCGGATTGTCCGCGCGGATCGCCACGATCGCGTACCCGGGGATATCGACCTTATTCATTGCTTGAATAATCAATCATGGCGCCCGCCGCTGACGATACGCGCCCCGCGGATCCGGATTCCGGCCTCAATGACCGCAAGGCGGGTCGAAGTCTCTGGCACGGACTGATCTCGCTGACAATCCTGGCGGCGCTCGTAACCGGCCTGCTGCTGGCAGTTCCGGGCTTGCGCGGCGTCGCGGACCGAGTCAGCGATATGCGGGTCGGATGGCTGGCCGTGGGGTTCGTGCTCGAGATCCTCTCGTGTCTGGGCTATGTGCTCGCGTTCCTGCAGGTGTTCGACCGTGCTCCGATCAGGTTCGGTGCACGGGTTGCGTTGAGCGAACTGGCGTTCGGCGCGGCGGTGTCGTTGGGTGGTGCGGGAAGCATCGCCGTCGGCGCCTGGCTGTTGCTCGAGCGAGGCGGAAATCCAACCCGGATCGCCGAGCGCTCCGCGGTGCTGTTCCTGCTGACCAGCGCGGTCAACGTGTTCACGCTGATCCTGGCCGGTGTGGGTCTGTACGTAGGCATTCTGCCCGGGCCTCGCAATCCGCTGCTCAGCATCGTTCCCGCCGCCGTGGGACTGGTCGCTCTCGTGTTCTTCCTCTTGCTTCCGCGGTTCAGCGAGCGACTGGCCCAAGGTCGCTCGCCCGGCCGCATCCGCACGCTGCTGATGGAGGTCGCGGTTAGCATCCGTCTTACCGAGCAGGTGATGTTCTCACGCGATTGGCGCATCCTGGGCGCGATCGCGTTCTTGTGGTGCGACATCGGTGTGCTGGCCGCCTGCTTCGCGGCCGCCGGCTCCGTTCCGCCATTGGCGACAATCGTGCTCGCCTATCAGATCGGCTACCTATCGAACGTGATTCCGATTCCCGGCAACATCGGCGTGCTCGACGGGAGCATCGTCGGGATGTTCGCTCTCTACGGGGTGCCGGCCACGCTCGCCACCGCCGCGACCGTGGTCTATCACGCGATCGCGTTGTGGGTACCCGCTCTGTGGGGCACGGCCGCGTTTCTGATCCTGCGCCGCACGCGCGGCAAGCCGCTCACCCTCCGACCCCCGCGAGACGTGCGACAGAGGCTACGCCGCGAGCGCCGGGCTCGCAGCGAAGCGAATGATTAGATCTGATCCGCTTATACGTTCATCGTCCTTGTGCAGCCGATCGTAAGGAGATCACGACCATGACCACACCCGGCCCGAGCGCCGCCGGTCCACCGCCGGCCCACATGCGCGCGGTGAGCGCCCTGTTACGCAAGCCGCTGACCGTGGGGCGCGCGGCGCGGATCATCGCGTCGGTCACCGTGACCGTGACGATCATCGCCGGCGTGTTGATCCACTTCACCGACGGGAAGAACTTCCCCAACATCGGCGACGGTCTGTGGTGGGCGGTGCAGACCGTCACCACGGTCGGCTACGGAGATATCGTGCCAACCAGCGTGACCGGGCGGCTCGTCGCCGCGCTGGTGATGCTGCTCGGGATCGGCTTCCTGACCGTCGTCACCGCTTCGATCACCTCAACGTTCATCGAAGCGGCCCGCCGGCGCTTCGAGGGCGGCACTACCAACGCGATCTCGGCCAGGCTCGACCAGATCGGCGCCCGCCTGGACGCGATCGAAGCGGGACTGAAGAACCTCCGCGGCCACGACGGCGACGAGTTCCGCTGAACGGCGACTCCGGACGGTGGGTGGCCTCAGAGACCCGTTTGAGCAATGATCCGGCCGGATTTGACCGCCTTTGCCAGCTCCTTGTAGTCACGGTCGTTCTGTTCGGCGTACGCCTGAGAGAACTGGAGAATCGCGCGGCCGAAGCTGTCGCCGCGGCCAAGGTAGGACGCGATCGCCACGCGGTCGCCGCTGCGGGCGTGCGCGCGAGCGAGCGTCCAGCCGCAGAGCTTGCCATACGCCGTCATGCCCTCCGGGACCATCTGTTCGATCTCCGCCGAGCCTTTCCAGTCCTTGAGCTGACGGCCGTAGAAGTCCCGGGGCTGGCCGTCAAGACCCTCCGCAACGTGCAGCCAGCCGAGGAAGATGTCGCTGCTGGCCTGCATCAGGCGCTGTCCGGTGACCACCCGTTGACCGTGGTTCTCGAACTCGCTCGGTCCCAGGAACTCCTCCAGCACCGACGCCTCGGCCTCCTTCATTTGCAGGAACAGCGGGTCCTGGCCGTCGCGGCCCATCATCAACGCGATCCACGCGCGCGTGCCGACGCTGCCGACACCCACGACCTTGCGAGCGAAATCGGTCAGCCTGAACTCCTCCAGCAGCACCCGGCGGTCGAACTCCAGCGACTCGCGGAACGAGCGCGTGAGTTCACGCAGCCCCTCGAACATCTCCTCGCGCTCCTCGCCGGGCGCGAGCTGCTCGATCGGCACGATCAACGGCGACTGATCCACGATTCGCACTTGACCGTCAACGTCCTGGGTCAGCTTTGAGAATGCCGCCATGCTGTCCTTCGTGCGTGCCTTGGTGAGCGCCTTCTCGGTCCGCTTGACCATCTTCTGCTTGAACTGCGAGCCGAACTCGGCCATCACGTTCTCGATATCCAGATGCGCGTACCAGACATCGAGGTTCTTCATCGTCGCGAACTGCTCGATCGTGCTGCGGTACCGCTCGACCGTATCGAGCACGATCCGCTCCTGATCCTTGACCGCGTAGCCGTTGTTGCTCGCGGCGATCAGCATGCTCACGGCAAGCCGCTTGACATCCCACTCCCATGGGCCGGGAAGCGTCTCGTCGAAATCGTTGAGATCGAACACCAACCGCCGCTCGGGCGAAGCGAACACACCAAAGTTCGACAGGTGCGCGTCACCACAACACTGCACGTTCAGTCCCGAGCGCGGTGTCGCGGCAAGGTCGTTGGCCATGATCAGAGCCGCCCCGCGATAGAACGTAAACGGCGAGACCAACATCCGGCCGTAGCGGATCGGCACCAACTCCGGTACCCGCGAGGCGGCCTGACGCTCGAGCAGCTCGACCGGATCGGGACGGCTCGAGGCCGGCTCAAACACCGCATGGCTCGCACGCGGCACCTCTGCGCGTGCCGCTCTGCCACGCGCAACCCGCTCAGCCACCGTCAGATGCGGCACCTCCGTGCCGGGCTCGCGCCCCTTCATCGCCGCTGCGGTCATGCGCTGCACGGCGCTCCCGCCATTCTCATCCCTCGCCTCGGTGGTCGCCATCGCCATCCGCCTTCCCTCGCTTGTTATCGCAGCCGATCGATGCTCGCAGCAAAGTTCGGCTGCGACGATGGTGCAGGCACCACGCTTGTCACGCTGTGCGCCTCACAGCGCGCACCTCATCGCCGCCGGGGCGAGTTGGACGGTTGCCGAGTGCGCCGCTCGGGCGCGCAACCGCGTCCAATGCGCCGTCGCTCAGAGCGATTTGAGCAAGCCCGGCGGTCGACGAGCGTAAGCACCTGCACGATCTCCCAAGCTGAGGGCAGCGCCGTTGAAATGGGGAATCGCGCACGGCATACGTGCGCTGAATCCCGAATCCAACGGATCATCCTCACCTTGGGAGATCGTGCATATCCCGCCGGCCCGCCCCGCGAACCCGACGGCGGCCGCGCACGCGCCCTTGAGTAGCGCGGAAATCCCGACGGAGCCGATGACGAGCGCGTCGTGTAATCAATCAATCGATCGGCGCGCCCCGTCGTGGCTGTGGCCGTGGCCCGGCGGCAGGTGGCGGCGGGCCGGTGGGAACGATGTCTTTGCACCGGCGGTCGGACCGCTGCGATCGCCGCTGTGCTTGGCCAGGCGGAGCTCGCTCAGAACTACCGGAGTCTGGTTCGGGATCCGCAAGCGACGTTCGAGAACTGGGATCGCCGCTTTGGGGTCGCCGGCCAGCCGCAGCGAGCGCCCAAGGTCGAATAGCGCGTATGCGTAGTTGATGTCGCCCGGCGGGGACACGGCGACGGCCTGGCGCAGTACGGGGATTGCCGCCGGGTAGGCGCCGTCGAGCATCAGTTGGTGTCCCCGGGCTTCCAGCACGGCCGCCGTGGGCGGCTGGGCTGCTGGACGCGTCGCGGAGGTCATGGTCGGCGCCGCCGGGCTGCGGGTGGTCGCGCTCGGCGCCGCGGGGGTGATGGCCGTCGGCTTCGCGGGAGTGTTGGTGATCGCGCTTGGCGCCGCTGGGCCCGTGGTGGTCGACCTCGCGCGGGCGGTGGAGGTCAGCGCCGCGGACACCAGTGCGGGTACGGAGTTGGGTTTGGGTCGTGAAGGATGGACGCGGCGAGGAGCGGGCGGGCTGAGCCGCGCCAACGTACTGGATGCCCGCTCGTGCGGCACGGTGTCGTCGTGGGGCGTGGCGACCACGATCACGACCGCGACGCCCGCAGCAGCGAGCGCGGCGAGCGCCGCCGTTCGGCGCACCCGTCTCGGTCGTCTCGGTCGGCCCGGTCGGCCCGGTCGGCCCGGTCGGCCCGGCGGCGCGACAGCGGTGACCCTGGGCGCCGGGCTGGGCTGAGAGAACGCCGCGTCGAGCGCGTCGACGAACGCGCCCGCGGTCGTCCAGCGATCCTCAGGTCGTTTCGCCATGCCACGTACGAGCACCGCATCGACGGCTTGCGGCAGCGTCCGATTGCGGGAGCTGGCCCGGGGCGGGTCATCCGCGATGTGCTGACGTGCCAGCGCGGCGAAATGTTTGGCGGTGAACGGCCGCTGCCCGACCAGCAGCTCAAACGCCGCGACCGCCAGCGCGTAGCGGTCGCTCGCGTCGCTCGCCGGCGCTCCGAGCGCCTGCTCAGGCGACAGATAAGTGGCCGTGCCAAGCCACTGGTCCGTGCCGATGGGCGTCTCCTCGCCCGGCAGCCGCGTCATCCCGAAGTCCGTTACGTGCAGCGCTTGGTCGAGGCTCAGGAGCAGGTTGCCAGGCTTGATGTCGCGGTGGACGACGCCGCGCCCGTGGGCGTAATCAAGCGCCGAGGCGGCTTCCGCCAGCCATCTGAGCAGCTCCCCACGGCGCACCGCGCCGGCTCGGAGGGCGTCGGCCACCGTCCCGCCGGCGAGGTGCTCCATCACGATGTAGGGGCGGCCAGCTGCCTCGGCGACGTCGTAGATCATTACGACGTGAGGATGAACGGAGAGGCGGGCCGCCGTCCGTGCTTCGTGCTCGAACCGCTGGACGGCAAGGTCGTCGCCCGCGAACTGCCGCGCGAGCACCTTGATCGCGACCTTGTGGCCGAGTGCCGCGTCGTAAGCGCACCACACCGAGGCCATGGCTCCGTTCGCGATCTGCCCCCGGACCTCGTAGCGTTCCGGCAGACCGTTCCTCTCGAGGGAAGTCGCGCTCACTTGGCTCCTTATACCCAAGGCGAATTGCGGGCTGTGGTTATGCGTGGCCGTGATCCGTGGCAGCAGCGATGGTCTCGTCTGGCGGCCCGGGCGGCGCGAGATGGTCGCGGGAGACCTCGGCGAGTCGGCGATGCAGGCGGTCGCGCAGCTCGTCGGGTTGATAATCACGCTGCGCACGACGCTCGCGAGCGAGCACAGCGCCGGTCGCGGCCACCCCGGCGAGACCGGCAAGCCCGACGAGCTTCCAGCGCATGCGCATCAGTTCCGTAGGGTAACGGGGTGAACGGCTCCGCTGTCGCTCTTGAGCAAGCCGTCGCGACGGCGTCGACCGGCGACATCTGGCTGTTCCGTGGCACCGCGGTCGCTGACTGGACGATTCGTGCCGCGACCAACAGTCCAGTCAACCACGTCGGCATGGTCGTCGCGCTCGATGACCTGCCGCCGCTCCTCTGGCACGCCGAGCTCGGTCGGTCGCTGCCCGACGTGTGGACTGGACAGAAGCACCGCGGAGTGCAGCTTCATCGCCTCGCGGACGCCGTCACGACATGGAACGCGCGCTACCAGCAGAGCGCCTGGGTGCGCCAGCTCGACGGCCCGATCGAGCGCTGCCACGAGGACCGGCTGATGGAAATCATCGACCGATTCGACGGCCGACCGTTCCCAACCGCGCTCGAGCTCCTCAAAGGATGGCTCACGAGCCGGGCGCACCGCCCCGCGTCGCTTGAGACCGTCTTCTGTGCCCAACTCGTCGCTACGACCTACCAGCACATGGGCCTGCTTCCCAGCACGCGACCGGCGAGCTGGTATGACCCGGGACGGTTCTGGAGCGGCGACCACCTCCCGCTGATCGCGCCGTACGAGCTTTCAGCTGAGATCGCCGTCCGCTGACTGAGCCGAGCGGACGGGAACCGTCAGCCGTCGTGCCGCAGCACCGGGCTGATCGGCCGGGCGCTTGTTCGATGCGTCTCAGCAGTGAAGAACGCGTTGTCCGCTTGCGCGCACGCCAGTCTTTCGTCAGCGGCGCGCGACGTTCCGCCGTCCATCTGAGCGAACTCCTCCCCGCAAAGGAACAACCACGACGCGGCGCCGGTCTCCTGCACGACCGAGCGGGGATCAACGATCAGTCCCTGGTTGTGCTGGAGATCAGTTGGCGTCCCGACACTCGACGTCATGTTGCCTTCCATTCGCGGCCGAACCAGCGCTTGATCCGGCTAGAGCCGAACTCCAGCTTGTCCGCCACGAAGTCCTTGGAGGGTCCGCGCAAGCTGCCGGTCCGCTGCTCGCCGAAGAACGTGATGTCGACGAGTGCGAGCTCGCCGCGCCCGAACTCCAAATAGCAGAACCCACGGCCATCGTAGTGAGACGAGGTGGTCGTGCCTCGGATCAGCGCGCCGATTCGCTCGGCGACCACGGCGCCATGGCCCTCGGCGAACACTCCGGCGCGGGGCGTTCCGACGGCCGCGACATCGCCGATTGCGTACACGCCCGGGAACGAGGTCTCGAGCGTCAGAGGGTCGACCGGGATCCATCCGTCCACGGTCATCCCGGACTCAACGACCACCGCCGGCGCCCGGTGGACCGGAACGCCGAGGAACAGGTCGAACGGCATCTCGCCCGCGTCGCGCAGGATGGCGACATTGCGGACCGGATCAAGCTCGCGCACCTCGCGTCGCGGGTGCCATTCGATTCCGCGCTCTGCGAACGCCGTCACCAACGCCGCCGACGCCTCGGGCGACGGCGGGATCGGGCGCGGGAAATCGACGACCAGCGAGATCTCGCTGCTGTCGCGCAGGCCCCGCTCCACCAGTTCCTCATGCAGAAGCAGCGCTGTCTCACTCGGAGCCGGTGGACACTTGTACGGCGTTGAAAGGACCCCGATAATCACCCGCCCGCCTTCGAAGCCCGCCAACACATCGCGCGCCGCGAAGGCGCCATCAACCGTATAGAACTCGTGTCCTGCCTCCAAGAGTCCGGGCGTGGCGGCGAGATCCAGGTCAGCCCCGAGCGCGACCACTATCACGTCGCCGTCGAACCGTCCTGCGTCGGTCTCCGCGCACTTGGCGACCGGATCGATCGAACGCACGGTCGCCTGAACAAACCGCACTCCCGGCTTGACGATGTCGCGGTACGGGTGACGGACCCACGAGGGAGCGGACCGCCCGAACATGACGTCGAGCTTCGAGAAACCGAACACGAACGCGTCGCTCTGATCGATCAACACGATCTCGACTTCGTCACCGAACTCCGCCGACAACCCGGTCGTCAGCTCCAGACCACCGAACCCGGCACCCAGCACCAGAACGCGCACGAACCCAGCCTATCCATTGAGGCGCTCATTGGACCGCGCCCCCGGTCGCCGCGTCGGCGCGGGCGGGGGCGCTGGCCCCAACATGTGCCATAGGCCCCGGGGCGTCCCGCACCGGACGTCCGCGGATCCAGTGGGCGCCGCCGCCGGCCCCAGGTGCTCGAGACCCGCTTTCGCACCAGGACGCGACTCGCCCCGGACGCCGATCAGGCGACCTGGAATGTGCGGCATTCGGCGGACCCTGGGATTGTTGCGCTACACGCTGGTGGGGTGACGTGTTAGCTGCCGGGGGCGCGAGCGTGGACGGCGGTAAAGGCGATCGTCTGGGTCCACCAGGCAGGATCGGCGCAGTGGGCGAGGAACGCGTCAATCATCCGTCCGTCAAGCTTGCCCGAGCTCACCAGATCGCTGCGAAGCTCTACCACCGTCCGGGTCCAATAGTCAGCCCAGCCGGACGCGCCGTGATAGACCGCGGTCTCGGCCGTGCCGGTGACCTGTTCGAGGCCCAAAGCCGCGAGCCGTGGTGCCAGTGTGCGGCCGATGTGGTAATCGATCCCGCGCTCGCGGGACCACGCAAGCCATCCCTGCCAGAACGCCAAGACCTCTGTCGGCTCGGCAACGCTGACGGGCAGGAAGTCAGGCTCGATCAGCAGGATCGCGCCACCCGCCCGAAGACTCGCGGCAAGGTTCGCAATCGCCATGTCGACGTCCGTCACATGGTGAAGGACCGCCCGCGCCGTCACGAGGTCAAAGCCCCCAGGGTCGACCGGGCCCGCGACGATGTCGCCCTGTCGCAGCTCCAGCCCCGGTGCGCGCTGCTCGATCAGAGATAGATCGAGGTCCAACGCGACAGCGCGGCCATCAGGAGCCACGCACTCGGCAAGCCACGCCGAGATCGAGCCGTTGCCGCAGCCAACCTCCAGCGTCAGGGCGTCCCGAGCGATGCCAAGACACTCGATCTGCCGACGATGCATCGGATCGAGTAGGCGCGACATCAGGGCCAGCCGCCCCCTCTCTCCTTCCAACTCGTGGCCGAGCACGTAGTCAGACATTTCGAATCGACAATATCCCACGCGCCGGGGGCTGGTTGTCAACTGACAGCACGACAGTCGCAGACGTGACGGATCCGCTCCTGGTTGAGGCTGACCCGGATCACGTCCCCGGTACCGGGCCGGGCAGCCCGGTCAGCGCGTCGTGCGGCGCCTGTTGGGTGAGGTTCCCCTGCGCGCCGAGAAGATCGCGTCGCCGAGAACTGGAGTCGAGCGCGGAGTCGCCGTCATCGACGGCGGCGCAGTTCCGCCACCGTTAGGTTGTGCTGAGGTGCCCGTGGATGGGTCGCGTTTGAAGATGGTGTCAATGGGTGCGGGGTGGCCGATCGCGCAGCCCTGTGCGTAGTCGACGCCGTATTCCGCGAGCAACTCGAGCGTGGCTTGGTTCTCGACCCCTTCGGCGACCGTCTGGCGTCCGAATCCTTGGGCGAGGTTGACGATCGCATTGACGACGTGCTCGTTCTGGGGGTTTTCGACGAGGTCGCGGACGAATTCGACGTCGATTTTGATGACGGTGATGGGTAGGCGTTTGAGGTACGCGAATCCCCCGTATCCGATGCCGAAGTCGTCGAGCGCGATCTCGCAGCCGAGGTCGCGGAGCTCGTGCACGAACGCTTCGGCGACGGTCTCGTCGCTGGCCAGTGCGGTTTCGGTGATCTCGCATACGAGCAGTCCGAGCGCGGCGCCGGTGTCGCGCAGTCCGCGCTTGAGGTCGTTCATGAGCTCGCGGGATCCGAGTGATTTGGCGGAGATGTTGAAATGCACCTTGTGTCCTCGTCCCGCCAGCGGGATCGCTTGGGCGAGGACCCAGCGGTCGATCTCTTCGATCAGCCCGTACTGCTCGGCGGCGGGGAGGAATCGGATCGGCGCGATGATCGCGCCGTCGTGGTCGACCATCCGCAGCAGGAGCTCATGCGCGACCACGGCGCGGTTGTGCAGGTCGATGATCGGCTGCGCGTACAGCAGCATGCGGTCCTCGTCGAGGGCGTCGCGGATCCGGCCGATCCAGGTGAGCGTCTCGAGCTCCTGCTTGTGGCGCTGCTCGCTGGCGCGTCGGGCGCTGACGTCGCCGAATACGACGGCGATGCCGTTGACCTGGTCGTCGATGGTGATCGGCGACGCGCTGTAGGAGACGGCCAGCAGCCGGCCGTCGCGGCTGGTGAACGTATCGTCCTCAACACGGACGGTGGTGCCGGTGCGGAGCGCGTGGTGCAGCGGGCAGTCCGCCGCCGCGTATGGCGAGTGGTCCTGGTGCTGGTAGTGGACCGTGTCGTGGATCGAGCGGCCCGCGAGCTCGTTCTTGGTCCAGCCCAACAACTTCTCGGCGGCGTGGTTCATGTAGGTCACGCGGCCATCACCGTCGAGCGCGAACATGCCCTCAACCATGCTGTCGGTCAGCGCGGCGACGAAGTGTTCGCTCCTGCGCAGTTCCACCGCTTGCGCTTTTGACGCGGTGATGTCGGACATGATCGCCAGCCGGCCAACGTGATTGCCATGCCGGTCGGTCAGCGGGGTGTGCGACACGCGAGCCCAGCACTGCGTGCCGTCTTTCCGCACGAACCGGTTCTCGACCGCCCCGACGGATCCGTCCGTACGAGCCGTGGCCATCTCCGCTTGGGCGATTTGCGGCTGCTCAGGGTCCATGAAGTCCGACCGCTCGCGACCGAGCATTTCCTCGGGGAAATAGCCGAGCATGCTCGCCATCCGTCGGTTGACGTAGTCGGTGCGCCCCTGCGCGTCGAAGCGCCACACCCCGTCCGGTGTCGTGTCGAGGATCTCGTGATAGCGCTCGTCGCTGTCGGCCAGCGCGCGCTCGGCCCGCTTGCGCTTGGTGATGTCGCGCGTGATCGTCGTCGCGCCGGCAGCGTGGCCGGCGGCGTCAATCAGCACTACCGCGGTGATTGCCACGTCGATCAGGGTTCCGTCCTTGTGCACTCGCTGGGTCTCGTAGCGCCGCACGTCCCCGCCGGCCACCATCCGCTCGCGCAGCCCACGACTCTCGAGCGTGGCAGTGGACGGAATCAGCACGTCGCTGGACTCACCCAGGACCTCCTGGGCGGCGTAGCCGTAGAGCGTCTCCGCGCCGCTGTTCCAGCTCACGATCCGTAGACCAGCGTCCAGCGTGACGATCGCGTCATACGACGAGCGGACGATCGCGGCGAGCCGGGCGCGTTCCCCGTCGTGACGGTCGCGCTCGGTCACCTCCCGCCACGTGAGCACGAGCAGTTCCCCTGCCTTCAGCGCTCGCACATCGAAGAAGCGTTGGTCGGGTTCGCCGCCCCGCCGGTTGGGCTGGGCGAAATCGTCGAGCGCCAACGACTCGCCAGTCTCAAACACCGTCACATACGCATCAAACAGGCCCACCGGGGCCAGCTGCGTGACCCGCTCGAGCACCCGCATTCCCACCAGCTCCTCGCGCGCGAGCACGTTCGTTTCACTCGCGGCATCGTTGGCGTACTCATAGACGAAGTCCACGATCGCACCCGTCTGGTCGAGTAGAGGCCTCAGCAACACGAACGGGTCGAGCAGCGTCTCGATCGACATGTGGAAGCACTCCTCGCATCTGGCGAGCCCTGCCGCGAGCCGATCAACACGGCGATTGCTCGCCTGCGACTCCGCGACCCCTAATCTGCTGCCGGACCTCATCGCATGCCTTCCGTTCGGGCTGCTCGTCGCGACAGAGGAGCTCACCGCACCGGGCACCGTCAGATCCGTTCGCCGGCTGACGTGTAGCGCGTCCACGCCGCCATCATGGCTCGCCGCACCTGCTTGGGGACGGGGGTACCGCCAACCCCATAACTGCCTCGTACCAACTGGTATCGGCAGCCGCGTGGGATGGCATTAGCTCGGCGGGACATTTCTGGACACAGCGGACCCGGAACGAAGCGATCGCAACAGGCGTTCGGTCAGACGCAGAGCACGTCGGCACGCTCGGCCCCCCAGCCAACTGCCGGATCGGCCGATTGGCGGAGTCTCACCAACCCCGACCTGTTGAGTCATTTCCGAGCGGTCCCTAAGGCCTAAAGTCATACGTAGCTGTACGCATAGGGCGGTCCGACGGAGTAGAAACATCGACGCGACCGAGCCCGTCACCGCGTGGATCCCGGTGATGACCTTCGCTTCCGGTTCGGGCTCTCGATGGACTACGAGGTGTTCATGCGCACCCGCATGCGCGCGGCCTACGACAAGACTCAGCGGCAGGAAATCCAATGGCGGCGCCGAAAGAGCGGCCATGGAAAGCTCAGAGCAGATGCCCGCCCCTTCGCCGGGCGCCGACGTGCCGCCGGGCGGTGGCCACGCCTACCCGCTCACCTTCTCGGTCGACTATCCCGACCGCGGCCTCAACCGCCTCAGCACGGCCTTTCGCATCTTCACGATCATCCCGATCGCGATCCTTGCCGCAACGGTAGAAGGCGGCAGCTTCGGCGCCCAAGCGGGAGGCACCGGCGCCCGGTACGCCGGCGGCGGCATCGGAATCCTCGTCATCCCCGTGCTGCTGATGCTGCTATTCCGCCGCAAGTACCCGCGCTGGTGGTACGACTGGAACCTGCAGCTAACCCGGTTCACCAACCGCATCGCCGTCTACTTCGCGCTGATGGACGACCGCTACCCCTCCACCGACGAGGAGCAGGCCGTCCACCTGAACTTCCCCTATCCCGACGCCCAACACGACCTCAGCCAGGGCCTGCCACTCGTCAAGTGGCTGCTCGCGATCCCCCACTACATCGTGCTGATCTTCCTCACCATCGGCGCGTTGCTCGCCGCCATCTTCGCCTGGTTCGCGATCCTGTTCACCGGTCGCTACCCGCCCTCCGTGTTTGAGTACATCGAGGGCGTGATCCGCTGGCACAACCGCGTCGCGGCCTACGCCTTCCTTCTGATCACCGACCGCTACCCGCCGTTCAGTCTGCAGCCCTAACGGTCTGCGCGTATCGACGCAGTTGAAGGCGGCGGCCCGGGCCAGTCGTAGATCGCACGCAAGCCGACAGAACTCAGATCGCCGTGCCTGTCGGAACCATCGGGTTCGCGATGTCGTCCGCGGAGTCGACGGAGCTCGCGAGCGCCGCCAGCGACTGTTCGCCATGCCCCGATCTCCAAGTTCGAGATCGTCTTCGCGTCGAGCGCCACCGCCAGCGTGTCGATCGACCCTTCCCCTATCTTGATCCGCGCTCCGAGCTGCCTGAGCGCAAGCGCCAAGCGCCAAGCGCCAAGCGCCAAGCGCCAAGCGCCAAGCGCTCGAGATTCTCGGTCGTCCAGGCCGGGCAAATGTCCAGATCTTTCGTAAGCCGCGTCGCGCCCCTGGCCTGCGCAGCAAGACCGCAGCCTACGAGCACGAACTCGACCTCGAACCGGCTCAGCGCGCCGAACGCTCGCGCCGGATCGAGCGCCGGCGCCGCCGGGTCGCTCACTCCTCGCCGTGCTCGCGCGCGTACCTGGCGTTCTGCTCAGCCACGAACGCGATCAGCTCATCGCGCGTCGCGGAACGGCCCCCATTGCCGGACGAGCACCGTCCTGCGGCCGTCCGGGTTGGTCGGCTGCGCGTTCGCGTTGATCCATTCCCCCACTCCCTCAGTGAACGAAACGGACTCTTGATCACAGGCCCGTCGTCATAGCTCAAATCTACGACCACCTCCGGCTGGCCACCCTCGTTTCCGCGCGGACCAGCACCCTCCCCGATCAAGAGGGGTTGCTCGTGCCGTCACACACGGAGCGTCGCGCCATATTGAAGCGCTGGCCGCGACGCCACCGGTTGGTACTCCCGTCTTTCGCTTCGCCGACTTCCGACAGTCCGGACCGCGCCCAGTCGCGACTTTCCCGGATTCGCCCCTCGCGACACTCACGCCCGGGGCGTGCCGCCTTCCGCAGCAGCAGGACGAGCATCATTCTCGGCGTCGCCAGCGACGCCGCTGCTGAGGATTGCTCAATTGGGTTCAGGCGGCTTTGACGCCTTCGCGCTTGGCTACCTTCAGGATCTTCTGATCGAACGACGAGAGCGTGGAACCCGTGTGTTTCGCTGTTGCGAGGCAGTAGGCGTCGGGAAGGCTGATCGGGTGCCGTTGCCGGAGACGCGCCGCCTCGACCCCGATCGCCTCATTCGGCTGGTGCACGGTGACGCCGAGGGCCGCGATCGCCTCCCGGGCGGCGGCGAGCTTCGAGACATCTGCTGATGGGGCGACCAGCACCTCGGTCAGGTTCACGACGCTGACCGCGCAAGCGTCTTGATCGTCATGCCACCCGGTGAACAGCGCGCGGGCGCGACGATGAAGTGGGTCGTTGCGGTCAAGCGCTCCAATCAGGACGTCCGCATCGAGGAGCAGCCTCACCGCAGGTCGTCTTCGGCGTCGAGCTGAGCGAGATGGCCGGGAGGATATGTGCCCGTGAGCGCTCCAAACGCATCCTCGAACGTCGCGGTCGAGCGGCGGATCCGTAGCTCACCGTCGCCGGCCGGCTCGATCGTGACCCGCTCGCCGGCGTGCAGCCCGACTTCCACTAGCGCCGCTACGGGGATCGTGATCTGGTTCTTGGTCGAGATTCTCGCCATGCCTTTACTTTATCAGTAAAGGCGGGCGATCTCTTCCCCACGTCGCCCGAGGAGACCGGCTCCGGCGACTGCGCGAATACTCGAGCACAGCCGACCGGCGTCCTGCGATGCGCGGATCATGTCCGCGAGCTGGGCGGGAAGCCGCGGTGGGTGTCCGTCACCGAGCGACGGAGGCGATAGCTCTGATCGTGCATGGCGCCCGTCGCGCTAGCCGCGTACGCTTGCCCGTTATCGGCGAGGACGAGGACAGGCGTGGCAAACTCCAAGCGCAAGCGGCAGCAGCGTAAGCGGCGACCCGGGAACCATCCGGCCCGGCGGACACCCGCGCCGTTGCGCTCGCCTGCTGAGATCGAGATGGGGCGGGAGGCGGAGCTCGCGTTCGCCGAAGCCCAACGGCGCTACGAGGAGGCGCTCTCGCCGGACACGCCGGCGGACCGGGTCGCAGCACTGGTGATCGAGGAGTTCGAGGATCTGCCCTCGCCGCCCGGCCTCGCGATCCGTTTGAGACGCGATGGATCCGAGGAGCGGGCACGGGCCGTGGCGGCGGAGGTGCAGCGGCTCGCGCCCGGAAGCGTCACCGCGCTGACGCTCGCAGCCGAGATCGCCGGCGCCTTCGACGAGGACCACGACCGGGCCGCCGACCTGCTCGACGAAGCGCTTGACGCGCCCGCCGACCCGGCCGGGACCGTGGAGCTCGCTCAGCACATGCTCGCGGCCGGGCGGCAGCTCGACGCGATCGAGCTGGTGCGGGAGGTCCTGGACGACGAGCCCGAGGAGGAGGACGCGCAGGAGGTCTATGGCTGGGCACTCGAGGAGCTGCACCGCCGCCGGGGGGCGGGCGAGAGGCTGGGTCCTGCCGAGCGCGCGGAGCTTGATCGGTTCGCGGACCGCACGTGCCTGTACGCGCTGCGGGATGCGATGCGGGTCCTCGTCGAGGAGCGCAGGCCGGAGCTGCGGGGGTTGGTCGCCGGCAGCGTCGAGGGCTGGATGGAGCAGCTGCATGCAGCCGAGGGCCGCAAGGCCGACGACGACTTCGGGCCCGAAACCAATGACGAGGAGCGGTCCGAGGCGCTCCTGCGCTTCGCGATCGAGCATGCCTGGCTGATGGATGGTGACCCTGATGAGGACGAGGTTGACGATTTCGGGTTCGAGCTCGAGCCGGAGCTCGAGCAGCCGGGTGCGCCGCTGGCGCTGCTTGCGACCGACCCGGACGTCCCTCCGGAGATCTCGAGCGCGGCGGACGAGTGGCTGAGCACCGTCACCTACGGCCTCTGGCAGATCTCCGACCCCGAGCCGGGTCCGGGCATGTGGCTGACAGACATCGTGACCGGCGCTCGCCGGTACGCCGCGATCCCGCCGGAGCAGCTTCCGGGGATGAGCCGGTGGAGCATCCTGCTCGGGGCGCTCGTGTTGCTCGACGGTGTTCGGCGGACAACTGGCGCGGTCGTGCTCCTGCGCCCGTCCGAGGGCGACGGCGCCGCCGACTTGGTGCACGAGGCGAGCGTCGCGCTCGCCAAGGAGCTGACCGGCGAGCGCGGACGGGGCGCCAGCCGGCGCCGCGAGCCAGACCCCCACGGCGTCATCGTCGAGATCGCCGAGCCGATCCGCCCGGAGATCGCCGCGCTGATGAGCAACGTGCTCGGCAGCCTGCTGCCTGGGATCGTCGGGGACGTATGGCGCCGGCGCGCGACCGGCCCGAAGCTGACGAACACCGACGGCCACTGCCTCCGGATGATCACGGCCCACGTGGGCGTGAACGACCCGGCGGCCGTCGCCGGGACGCTGGCTGCGCACGCGGACTTTAGGGTCGAGGATGCGGGGGAGCTGAGCTGGTGGGGGCGCGAGCTGAGCGAGATCGAGCGCGAGGGCGTGCTCGCGCAGATCCGCTCGCTGGCCGGCGAGGGCGAGCCGATCGAGGAGCCCGACGAGCGGCAGCGTTGGCTGCGCGGGCGACTTGAGCCCAAGCCGGATGGGTTCGAGATATCGGTCAACTCAGACGAGCGACTGGAGGCGCTGGTCGAGCTCCTGCGCGGGCTTGGGGCCGAGCCCGAGCTCGGTCGACGATCGGTGATCGACCCGGCGCAGGACATGCCGCCAATCCGGCTCGGGATGCCGATGCCGTTCGGAGCATCGCAAGAGGCGGTCGACGCCTGGCAGGCGCTGTGGCCTGAGGAGCGGGTGCCGGCGCTGAGCGGCATGACCCCGCGGACGGCGTCGCGGCGCGTGCAGAGCCGGTCGCGGCTCGAGGCAGTACTGCGGGAGTTCGAGCACGATGCCTACGTGCTTGCGCGAGCGGGCCGGCCCGCTCCGGATATGGAGCGACTCCGGGCCGAGCTCGGGATGCGCCGCTGGCGGGAGCCACCGGCACGCGCGCAGAGTCGGCCCTGAAATCGGGTAGACGCCTACGAGGCTCCCCAAGAGCGCAACTGGGAGGTTGCACTAGCGCTTAGTGGTTGTGTTATGAAATACACGGCGGTAAGAAGTGGTCATACCGCTGGCGGCGGATCCTGGGGTGAGCGTCCGCGACGTCGAAGCGTCACGTGAATGCGACCGCCGGCCGGCTTGCGATCACCTGCACCA
>Ga0209839_10000231_pt1 | contig 28311 bp, 20 predicted proteins | sample OrgsoiDNA2013050_FD_185800 | JGI IMG/M metagenome (GOLD analysis project Ga0209839, IMG submission 185800) | Permafrost soil microbial communities from the Arctic, to analyse light accelerated degradation of dissolved organic matter (DOM) -... | ecosystem: Environmental > Terrestrial > Soil >... | reverse complement strand
GCCACTGCAGTTCGCGACGACGCTGGTCCTGGTCGCCATCCTGGCCCAGGTGATCTTTACGCTCGGCATGGGGCCAACGACCGTGGCCGCCAATCAACCGACCAGCGGAACTACCATCACGGCCCCCGCGACGCCGGTTCCGAGTTCGCAGGTGAAGCCCGGCAACGCGCCTGTCATCACGCCGATCAGTACCGGTGCGATCGGCTGGCTGCACATCCTGGTCGGCTTCATCATCCCGCTGGTGCTGGGCGCGCTAGCCTGGAAGCTGATTCGCGATCGCTCGTTCCAGTCCGCGACAGGTATGCTCTATCTCGTGGTTGTCTGCACCCTCGCTGGTGAGGCTATGGCGCGTGGACTCTTCCTGATTGGCCTATAAACACGCGTGCAAAAGAGGATTGAGAAGGGTTGGCGGCTCGGGCTGCCAACCCTTCTCAATCCTCTTTTACTTTAACGCTCTATCCGTCTTTCTTGCTGGACCTGAGCGCCCGTTCGCGTTCCTTCAGTTCGCGGCGCAGAATCTTGCCCGAGGCCGTCTTGGGGACGCTATCGATAAACTCGATCAGATGAACTTTCTTGTAGCCAGCTAGCTTGCCATTAGCGAAGGTCAGGATCTCTTCCTCCGTTACCTCCTGCCCCTTGCGCAGGACGACGAGACCCTTGATCAGTTCGCCCGCATCATCGTCAGGCACGCCGATCGCGGCTGAGTCGGCCACGGCGGGATGTTCCAGCAGCAGGGCCTCGATCTCGGCGGGAGCGACGCCGAAGCCTTTATACTTGATCATCTCTTTCTTGCGGTCGACGATGTAGGTATAACCATCGGCATCGACATGTCCGATATCACCGGTGTAGAGCCAGCCGTTGCGCAGGGCGCGCGCGGTCTCCTCGGGCGCTTTCCAGTAGCCCTGCATTATCTGCGGCCCGCGAATGATCAATTCGCCGTCTTCTCCGACCGGCAGTTCGCGCTCGCCGGTCTCCATATCCACGAACTTCTGTTCCGTGTTATGGGTGGGCATACCCACGCTCTCCATGCGTACGAAATCCCTGTCCTTTGGCTGCGCGTGTGTGAGCGGCGATGCCTCGGTCAAGCCGTAGCCCTGTACCACGAGGATGCCGGTCTTGTCCTGGAGCCTGCGTGCCGGTTCCGCCGGCATGGGCGCGGCTCCCGAGAAAATGTACTTGACCGTTCTGAGCTTGCTGAGGTCCAGGGGAGCATTTGCCAGTGCCAGAATGATCGGTGGCACAGCAAAATAGTAGGTGACGTTGTGTTTTTCGCTCAGCTCCAACGATTGCATCAGGTCGAAGCGCTCCATCATGATCTGGGTACCGCCGCAAGCCAGGAAGCTGCCGGTGAGCATGACGCCGTAGATGTGATAGAAGGGCAGGAAGAGGAGGGCCACATCGGTGAGGTTGGTCTGCAGCGCCGTCGTGAACTGCAGGTTGTTGCTGACCAGGTTGCGATGGGTGAGCATCGTCCCCTTCGGCAGGCCCGTGGTGCCGGAAGAGTAGGGGAGCGCGAGCAGGTCGTCGCCAGAGATATCGACGTGCGGTGGCCGCTTCGGCGACGAGCGGCGCATCAGCGTGGCGATGGGTAGCGCCTCCGGCAGCCCGTTCGGTGCTTTGTCGCCTGTTACCAGAATATGTTTGAGATTGGGCAGCTCTTTGTTGGCGAGGACCTGCGCGAGTGTAGGGACGAGCTCGCGCTGAATCAGGATTGCGCTGGCCTCCGAATTCTCAAGCTGATAGGCGACCTCGCGCTCTTTGTAGACCGGATTCATGGGGCTGACGACGGCACCGATTGTGGCGGCGGCCATAAATGTCAGCGTGTATTCTGGCCGATTGGTCGTATAGAGACAGATGCGATCGCCTTTACGTATGCCAAGATCGTATAGACCATTTGCAATACAATTAATCATGCCAATAACTTCGCGATACGTCAAAATGAGATCGTAATAAATGATTGCCTGCCGATCAGGTCCACGCTCGGCGGCGGCGCGTACCAGGTGATCGTAGGGGACATCAGGAAATTCTACCGGGGGACGGAAGAGTTCAGGGACCGCCATTTTCTTAGCCATGCCAGAAGTGTCCTTTCTGTTCCAACTCAGCTATGAGCTTTTCAGAAGACCTTACGGGGTACCAGCCCAGACGGATCAATGTGGTGGCACGTACCACCTTTGCTGGTGCTTTTTAGCATACTCTAGTTACGACTTCATTGTCAATATCGGCTGTTATCTGAATCCACTTGAGGAGCGGTTTTATCCTCTTCCTGCGATCATCCACTACTTGTTTAGAATAGAGAGCCATTGCTTACTAGTGTAAAACGAGCAACGCGTCTCCCAAAAAGCGGGGCAGAGATACTGAGAATAGTCGCCATTCTCGGTACCTCTGCCCCGCTCTGAGTATCGCTTTCACAAGTATACCTTGCTTTTGTAGAAAATGCAAGAGCATGTCATAACATTGTTTACATCGATATAAAACATATCGTTATTTATGGTGTGACAAATGTTAAATTTCCGTGTACAGATGATAAATCCGAGCAACTATTTTTGGTGATATAGCAAGATCTGCCGTAGCTTGCTCAGGTTTTTATCGAAGCCTGTACTGGGCAATTTTATAGCGGGCACATCCGCCATATTGCCCCACGGCCTCGCTCTTACTGCCGCGCTAAAGCCCATCGTTTCGCCATTCGCGAACTTCAGACAAAACTGCTCCGTACGATAGGGCACCTCTTCCTCGTCGAAGAGAACCGTGTCCTCAAGCGGCATGGTTGTGGCGCTGAATATTGTGCGGTAGCCGTATATCTCGTGGGTATCCCTATGAATCAGAGGACTAAAAACATTGACATCGCTTTCAAAGATCGCCAGAAAGTCTTTGGTACAAATGATAAATGTATAGACATTGACACTGAAGCGTGGACGCCCATCCTTGCCATATTTCATCAAGACCTCATCGGGTGGGTAGTCGTCCGCCGCCAGGGAGCCAGGCAAGACGTAGCTGCGTATAGTCAAGACGCTATCCTGGTTGTGCGGTTGAATATTGAGCGTATCCAGGCCTCTCTCGTACAATCCAACCGCCAAACTCCCTACCCACGCGTCGTAGCTCTCGTCGTCGGGATGTGCCTTGATTCTCCTGTAAATGATGAACACGCCCCCGGCCATGATGAGCAGGCCCGCTACCAGAAGAAGTAGGAAGTGTAGGATAATGCCTACTGGGAGAAGCGCTATGCCGACTATGAGCGCAATAATATTCCAGGCAGGTGTTGGACGTGGATAGAAGTAGTTATACACCTCCTGCTTGGATAGTTCCCGTACTGTGCTCTGTCGCTGCTGGCTCATCTGCATGCTGTCCATCCTCCGCTTAGAAATCCCTGTCTAACGCAATAGAAGCTGGAAATGCCCTCACCTTTATATTCTTTTTCTCCGTCAGGAGATGGCGGCAAGCATCTTCCATCTGCCGTGCCATCTACTGTAAAAGACGATAGAAGTTCCCTCGCGTAAAATATCTACTCTCTTCTACAAAAAGTAGTGAGCAACAAGAGGGGGATACAACGGGTAGACATCTGTAGGTGCCTACCCGTTGTATCCCCCTCTTGTTGCTCACTACCTGTTACATAAAAATGCTACCTTGCCTTGAAGATAGCACGAAATTTGCTAAAAGAACTGACACTTCTTCTATCCGCAAACTGAGCCTTGTACCAGCGCCAACGCAGGTCATTGATCTCCAGTTCATTTTTCAGCCTGCACAATTCCAGCACGGTGAGATGTTCCTCTGCCTGGTAGCAGTGCCACCCGACCTCGCGCATCCGCTTAGAAATGTTCCGTAGACTAAGAAAAGATATCGGTCCCTCGATACGCCGCATGTCAGCTACATCTTGTATGAGAATAGATTTCCAGGTTGCAAACGTTCTCACGTTCTTCTCAACTCCTACACGAGAATAAACGACCAGTTACTCTCTTAAAGATAACAGATATCGCTGGGTGATATCCACCCCATAGCCTGTCTGAATAGGGCGCGCTTTCCCCCCTCCCTTGCACTCGCCTCTCTCTTCACGTACAATATTCACACATGCGAAACATCGTCCCCTTATCCCACATAACCCTTGCCAGTAAGAAGCGTACACAGCCAGATAAGGAGCATCAATGCTGATCTTCTTCCCTGTTTTTCCCTCTCTTGCCACCCCTGCTTGCTTTCCGTGTAGCGCCATAGGGCGGCGAGGCACGCTTTCAGCTGTGCATAGTGAAAGGATGTAGTTTCATGCTCCATTTCTCCCCGACGGAAGAGCAGGAAGAGATACGTTCTCTGGCCCATAGCCTGGCGACCGAACAGCTGCGCCCGCAGGGACGCGCCTCCGAGAAGGACGGCGACATCTCCCTTGCTCTGATGCAGACGCTTACCCGAACAGGGCTGACCTCGCCCTTTCCAGAGCTCTACGGCGGCTCAGGCCCCATCGAGACAATCACCTATGCCTTGATCGCGGAAGAGCTCGCCTACGGCGATGGCGGCCTGGCGAGCAATATTCTTGGCTCCATGATGGGTCCCTTGACGGTGGCGCTGGCTGGAAGTGAAGAGCAACAGGAACACGCCATCCCGCCCTTCTGCGATCCCCAGACGGCCCCTACAGCGCGTGGCAGCCTGGCCTTCGCCGAACATACTGGCGGCTATACGCTCGCTGAGATCACTGCGACCGCCCGGCGCGACGGCGATAGCTATATTCTCAATGGCAGCAAGCGCAACGTCATCCACGGCGCTCAGTCCGCCCTCCGCGTTGTCTTGCTGCGTGGCGAGGGTCCACAAAGTCTCCTCGCCTTTATACTGCCCGAGCAGTTGGCGGGCCTGCGCATCAGCCCCGACTTGGAGAAGCTCGGCCTGCTTGCCGCCCCCAGCGCCTCCTATACCTTCGAGCAGGCCAGTATTCCCGCCGACGCGTTGTTGAGCGATCAGAACGGCGTGCTGCGTGCCGCCACGCTTTATGCTATCCTGCGTGCCGCTATCGCCTGCGGAACCGCCCGCGCCGCCCTTGAGTACGCCAGCGACTACGCCAGGGAGCGCGTCGCCTTTGGTCGCCCCATCGTCTCCTACCAGGGCATCGCCTTCATTATCGCGGAGACCGCCATGAAGCTCGACGCGGCCCGCCTGCTGCTCTGGAACGCGGCAAGCAACTGGGATAAGGGCGTTGACAATGCGACGCTCGTACGCGATGCCGAGGCCGCGCAATTCCAGGCGCTCAAGATTGGCAAAGCGGCGACGATAGACGCGCTTCAGGTCATGGGTGGCGCGGGCTTTATACAGGATCACCCCGTAGAGATGTGGATGCGCAATGCAGCAGCGATGGAGTAGCAGCGATGATAAATTTCACCCTCAGCAAGGCGCAGGAAGCCTTTCGCGATTATGCTCACCAGATTGCCGTCGAAGAGATGCGACCAATCTCGTTGGAATGTGATCGCAGCGAGAAGATTCCCGACACCTTCTTCTGGAATATGCAGAAGCGCTTCTGGGCTGGTTCCGCCGCCCAGGCGCGCCAGCAGGGAGAAGAGCGGCAGCAGAATGTCCTCTCCATGCTCTCTCAGGAAGAGATGGCCTGGGGCGACGCGGCCCTTTCGACCGCCATTCCCGGCCCAGGATTGGCCGCGCCGCCGATTCTCTCGCAGGGCACAAGTGAGCAGCAGCAGAGGTTTCTCTCGCTCTTCATGGATGGTCAGTTGCACTGGGGCGCGTTGGCGCTGACCGAACCCGGTATCGGCTCCGATGTTGCGGGCATGTCCACCACCGCTGTCCTGGACGGTGACGAATGGGTCATCAATGGGCAGAAGCACTATATCACCAACGGAGCACGCGCCGACCTCATCATCACCTTTGCCACCGTCGATAAAAGCCTTGGGCGCGATGGTATCCGCCCGTTCGTTGTGCCGAAGGGAACGCCCGGCCTGAGCGTGGGACGCATCGAGGAGAAGATGGGCCTGCGCGCCTCGCAGACCGCCGAGCTGCTCTACGATAACTGCCGTATTCCCAGAGAAAACTTGCTGGCCGGTCGCGAACAAAGCAAGAAAGCAGGCTTCAAGGCCGCTATGGGCACACTCGACGCCACACGGCCTATGGTCGGCGCGCTCGCCGTTGGCATAGCGCGTGCCGCCTACGAAGCAACGGTGCAGTGGATCAAAGAAGAACTGCCGCGAGGATACTCCTCCTTCAAACGGCGCGAAATCGAGGATGAGCTGGAGGAGATGCGGCAGGAGATCCAGATGGCCCGCTTCCTGGTCTGGCGCGCGGCCTGGATGGCTGATAACCGCATGCCCAATTCCAAGGAAGCGTCAATGTGCAAGGCATACGCCGGTGGCCTGGTTATGAAAACCACCGCCGCAGCGGTGCGCATCACGGCTCCTGGCGAGACCTCGGAGACGCGGCTGCTCATTCAAAAATGGTTCCGCGATTCCAAGGTCTTCGATATCTTCGAGGGAACCGCGCAGATACAGCGCCTGATTATCGCCCGCCGCATGTTTCCCAGGGTGGAGATCCCCTGAAATTGCTTGTGCGGCAGGCTCACATGGGAGGTAGGGATGCGTACCGCGTCCCTACTTTTTGTTCGCTGTCTCGACCTTTTCTTCCTCGACGAGTTCAATCTCAACGTTCTCATCTTCCAACTCGTCCAGCCATGTCACAGGCCGACTATCGCGCCGGGAGGTAGGGCGTTTCCGCTCGATCAGTTCGCGCTTGAAAGTCTCGCGCTTAGTCGTTGTGCGTTTGTCTCGCAGCTTTCCTCTCATATTTCACCTCCTCTCCTTTAAGGTGATGGGGGTCCGCTTGTGAGCACACAGAAGTAACGGGTTGCAAGCCTGTTAACGCCTTTCTCTCGCTATGCATATGTTAGTATGCATGGTTTTGCTATAGGCCTTATTGGTGCAAGATACAACTGATGGGTACTTCATGCATCCTTCTTTATGGGTGAAGTGTGAACATTTATGTCAATATGGGGAATGCGCGAGGAGGGTTCGGGGCTAAAAATGCTATCCGGACGCGTCCAATGCTGGACGGGCGTGAGGATGCTCTCAGCTATGCCGCGTAGGATAGATGAGTTCCGTTGCTCCGCATGCAGTGCCCTTGTACGTTCGCTCTCTGCTGCATAGAACTCACCTCCTTGAATTGACATCTCCCCCACATTTAATGTGGGGCTTCCTCCTCTCACAAAGAGGTGTTTCTGTTTCATCGGGCGTTGCGCATAGGCGCTTTCGCCCTATGTGTCTTACACGGCCTCCTTCAGACCTGACTTCCCCTGAGTCCCAGGGTAGATGCGGAGTCTCTTCACCCCGTCTTACTAGAGAAGAGTTTACCACTTTAGTAAACTCCTGTCAACGGGAAGGAGTCGAGAGTCTCGTGATATGGACAGACGCAGAGCGAAAACCATTCGGCGGGAACCGCATGATTGGGAAGCGATTGCTGTCATCTCCTGAGACCATGACGCGATCCGCTTTGCATGACGGATGGTCCACCGAACACGACAGGGGCAGGCGCTCCCATTCCTCGCCCCCAACAAACAACAGCGCTCTCATCCCCCGCTTTGAAAGCAGGGGTGTTCCCGCGCTCGGTTCTATAAAGCTATCTGCACGTTCATCTTCGCTATCAACCAACTAACGGAATGTCTGTTAACCGTTAGTGAGTGTACTTGTTGCCATTTGAAAAGTCAAGCACTTTTGGATCAATATTCGTGCCTTTTTGTGAATCTCGCCCTTGATATGCTACACAATAAGTTGCACGCATCCCTAAAAGGGGCGAACAATAGAGAAGGCGCAGATCACGTTATTTATGGAATCCACGCCTTCATTGGTACTAAATACACGCTGTTATATCTTGTGATAGTTTCCCGCCTGCGTCAGGAAGATCTTGACCAGCCCCTGCACGATAACGACAGCGACCCCGAGCGCTACGATGATAAGTGTTGTCCAGACCCAGATCAGATTGATGCCCGCGACCCGGCTGGCCGAGTGTGGATCAAGCGATGTGAGGAGGAGCGGAATCAGAATCATCAAAGGGACAGCGAACAAGACAATGCAAAAGACGATAACCGCGAGCGGTAAAATAATGCGCCAGAGGCCAGAGTCGCGCAGGTTCTCCGTTTTTGCCGTGCCATATGCCTTCCTCTGTTCCGTCGCCTGAGTCGGTGGGACCGCGCTCTGTACCGCCGCCTGCCTGTTTGCAGCAGGTACCACGCGATCATTTCCACCGGCTGCAGTCGATGTTTGAGTGCTTACTGTTTTATCGTCCATAAAGTTTCTCCTGAAAAGTATCTATGATATCCATTTTCAGTATATCATATATATGCGCTTTCTAGAACGCCTTATTCGAGGAGAACCTCACAGTTGCGTTACAAGTTTTCGTCGATCAGCTTAAAGATGCGCTTTCTAACCGCGATGACCAGTGCCGGCAAGACCACCGTATTGACGAACATTTTCGCGACAGTTTTGCGCATACTATTCTTTGCCATGAGAATTCTCCCTCCTTCGTTTCAGGATAACTATATATGATACGTGCAATACCCTGTGAAGGTGACATTACTAGTGCGAACGTACCTCCCGCTTCGAGGATGAGAAAGACAGGAAAAGTGCTTGACAATTTTTTCCGCTGGTGCTATAGTTTCCCCATTAAGAAAGGGCGCTTAGCTCAGTGGGAGAGCGCTTCGTTCACACCGAAGAGGCCACTGGTTCGAAACCAGTAGCGCCCATTAGCCCAATTTTTCAAGGGATGCCGTCCAGGCATCCCTTGAACTGTCTCTGCAAGAAAAATATAATGGACATATAGCAAGAACCCACCCCTGTTTCCAACTTCGTAGTTTGAACTTCGTATAGCAAACAATATATATCTATTCAAATTTGCAAAAATAAGCAGTTTTACCTATGGCTTCCGATCTCGCAACACAACGAAAACGACTGCTGGCCGAACTGCAAAGGGCGGGCGTCCAGGATGAACGCGTGCTGGTCGCGCTGACCAGCGTTCCGCGCGAACATTTTGTTGGCCCAAAATTACAGAAGCTGGCATATTCCAACCGTGCTTTGCCTACTTGCATGGGACAGACGATCTCGCAGCCGCTTATGGTCGCCATCATGACACAGGCGCTTTCTCTGCAAGGCGGCGAGCGGGTGCTGGAGATCGGCACCGGATCGGGCTACCAGACGGCTATCCTTGCTCGCCTGGCCGCGTATGTCTATAGCGTCGAACGCTACCAGCAGCTCGCTTTTCTGGCGGCCCAGCGTCTCGCTCGACTCGCTGTGCACAATGTCTCGCTCTACGTTGCCGATGGCTCGCTCGGTTGGCCTGCAGAAGCGCCTTACGATCGCATTCTAGTCACTGCGGCGGCACCGACCGTCCCCGCCCACCTCCTGGAGCAGTTGACGCCGGGTGGAATGCTGGTGCTGCCCGTGGGGAGCCAGCAACGGCAGGATCTGCAAGTCATTCAGCGTACGGCAGAGGGGACGCGTGTGCAGATATTGGGCCAGTGCGTTTTCGTTCCCCTGATAGGAGAAGAGGGTTGGCGCGAGTACAAATGACCTATGGGCAGCCAATCTCATTGCATGAAAATGCTTTGTTAGCGTATAATAACTGGTAGTAGGAATTGCTTTCCCAGGCTTGATGCGAGCACAGCTCGCGGTTTTTCTGGTGAGGAGTTGCAGCATGCCAGCTATAGTGCATAGTGTACACGTAACGAACTTTCCGGGTTTAGTTTTTCTTCTGGTCGTGTGGATTGTCCTTTGCAGGTGTACCCATCTTGCAATTACCTTGCTGCGCCGTGAGCCGCTTATTGGCTGGGCGATTGGTCCTTTCGGTGTGACCGTGATGTTCGTGCATGAACCCTCTACTATGCTTGTCTGGCTGAGCGTGATCGGCCCCGCCATCATGTCGGGAGGCGTTCTCTACGCCGGGTTTTTTACTGCCCTGAGTCCCATCCTCATCCCTCATAATCCACTCGTGGAGATTGTATTCGTGGCCTGTGGCGTTCTTCTCACCGGTATTGGGGATATTTTCACTGCCTTTCAGGATCTGCGTTATCCCTTGTGGGGGGAGGCGCGTATCCTACGCAGCATTCAGTGGCTGCGTGTCACCTGGGCGAAGATTCACTTCACGTCCTTCGGCTACTCTTACCTGAGCGACCACTTCGGCTCCAATCCGCACGATATCTTGCAAGCGTTCTAAGCGCAGGCAATGTCACGTTAGCGGAATTGTGCGTGGTCTGCGTGGCAGCGTAAAATGGAAGGTGCTCCCACTATTCTGGTTATTGCTGAACCAGATCCCTCCACCATGCCGGTCGATGATCGCCTTGGCGACGTAGAGGCCCAGGCCAATGCCTGAATATTGCTGGCTGGCGGTATTGTGAACGCGGTAGAAGCGCTCGAAGATATGATCGAAGTGCTCAGTGCTGACGCCGATCCCCTCATCGATGATATTGATCAGGAACTCTTTGCCCAGGTCCTCCAGGCGTACCGTGACCTTGCCTCCATGTGGCGAGTATTTGATGGCGTTATCCAGGATGTTGCCTACGACCTGTTCCACGCGCGCGCGATCGGCCAGGATAGCGGTGTCTTGCGCCTGAATATCGAGGTAGATCGTGTGTAGTTCGGCGCTGGCCTGGATTGAACGGACAACTTCCGCCAGCACATCGGCCAGATAAAACTGCTCGTAGTGCAGGTCCAGCTTGCCCCATTGCACCTGTGAGAGATCGAGCAGGTCGTTGACGAGCCGTTCCAGGTGCTCGGTTTGGCCCTGAATGATGCTGAGGCTGCGCAGGTCATAGCTCTCCGGCAGCTCGTTTACCTGGACATTGCTCTCTGGTGTGTTGCGCGTTTTGCGGATACGCCGTTCGATGCGGCGCACGAGATGTTGTGTGTATCCCTTGATTGCGGTCAGCGGTGTGCGCAACTCGTGCGAGACCACCGAGACGAATTCATCTTTGAGCCGCTCCACCTGCTTACTGGAGGTAACGTCGTTCAGCACCGCCACGACGCCGATGGGCGGAGTGGAAATACTATTCCCCTCGTGTAGCGGGGCCGCGCTGATATTCAGTGTGAGCGGGACCGTTTCGCTGCCCTCGCCAATGACGAGTTCCTGATTGGTCGCTACCTCGCCTGAAAGTGCCCGTTCGACAATTTCGGCGAGCCTGGGTAGCCATTCCACGTCACTCGTTTCGGCAAGCTTACGTAGCGGCACCTCGTGCTTGAAGTTGGTCTGCGCGAAGAATTGTTGCGCCGATTGATTGAGGGAGACGATGGCCCCCTGCTCATCGGTGATAAGCAGCCCTTCAGCCATACTTCTGAGGATCAGTTCCAGGCGTTGTCGCTCGAACTCTGCCTCACGCCAGAGGGCGTTCTCGCGTTCGCGCAGGCGCACGTTCTCCAGCGCGACGGCTGCGTAGTCGGCGATCATCGCGGTCAATTGCAGCAGGTTGGTGTCAAATGTGCCCCCCTGCTCGTCGAAGAGGCTGAGCACTCCAATGATACGATTCTCGACGGTCAGCGGAATATTCAGGCCGGAGCGAATCTCGCCGCCTCTTGCTTGCTCGTGGCTGCTGGGCAGTGCCAGCTCATCGGGTGCGTCGAGGTACGCCGTCCTGGCCAATTGCTCGGGATCTACGTCGAGAAAGTCGAGCGCGTTGGCGGCGCTGGCGATGCGCTGCACCATGGCTTCTAGAAACGAGGCGTTCAATGGATAGCTGGGAATAATGAAGAGTTCGAAAGGATCTCCTTTGAGGAGTATGCAGCAGGCTGAGAAGCTGTAGAGGTCGCGGAGCGCAGCCAGTAGGGCGCGATGAACCTGGAAGCGGTCGATCGCAGCGACGAAGCGCTTGCCGATCGTATTGATGTACTCCATCTCCTGACGGATGGCCGTTAAACGCTCTCCATGCTGTCCTAAAGAAGAGCTGTACGCGCTATGCTCAACATCCTCGACCTGTGGCTCTGATTGCACACTGCTCTCCATGATCATCCTTTATTGTATTTGTCTCAACTGATGAGCAACTTCATCGTGAAGCGGGGGCGCGATCAGGTCGCCCGTTAGCTCTTTTAGGCCCGCAAAGCACTCATCCAACAACGCATTCAGTCCTGCCGCCAGTTCTGTCGAGGTGACACCTGAAAGCTGCTCCTGGATAACGGATGGTACGATATCGGTATAAGGACGTGTAACGAGAAAATGCAAAAATGGATATTCATGTCCGATGCGTCTGGCAGCACCTTGTACAAGAACACGCGTGGTCGCTTTGCCCAGGAGGGGTGCTACTCGCTCATCAATCAACCGTATGGCTTTCAGGTACGCCTCTGTAACTTGCTCACGGGAGACGGAAGAGGAGTTGTCATTCGTGGGTGACATTGGATTCTCCCTTCAGCTCTTGATATGCTCTCCAACATTTATTATAGCATAGGTGCCTATATTTTGTAAGTAGCTAGTACTCACATTGTTCACACGACGTTATCAGTACTGTATACGGTCTCTTCATGTCTCAGCGTCAATTGTAGAGTTTAACTACTTGTTCGTCTTCTGTCTTGCCTTTATGATAACCCTGTTTTTCTCGCAAATGTTACAGATAACGGGAAACCTGCTTTTCCAGTCGCGTAAAAAAGGGATTGCAAAAGGCTGCGCCCTGTGCAATCCCTTTGTTGAATTTCTGTTTATGCAAGACCGAAGAGGCGTGCCAGCCACAGGCGGAAGCCCCTCAATGGCGGCTTCTCCCCTTGCTGCTGATCGAGGCCGGAGGCCATCTCTAGCAGGCGCTGCCGCCCGCGATCCTGCCGCGTTCTCTCCGTTTCGGCCTCCTCCTGGATCGCGTAGCGTTCGCGCTGCTCTTCGATCGCGTGGGCGAAGTGCTCGGCGCGGATGAGGAAGCGCGTGGATGGAACCTGTGGGGTGGCATCTACGTCGGATGGGGTCTGGGGGACAGCATCTGGATTGGGGAGAGGCGCTGTGGTCCCCTTTGGCCTTTCCGCTGCTGGCTCCGTCTCGGCGTTGTCGGTCGCTTCCGTGATCTGCACCTGTCCCAGGGCGAGTTTCGGCGTGATCCATTCGCGCAGAGCCAGCAGTGAGGCGCGACGGCAGATAGCCGCGATGTCTGCTCCGCTGCGTCCCGGTGTGATCCTTGCCAACTCCTCGGCTGTGACATCGGGTGCCAGGGGTCGGTCGCGCAGGTGCACTGAGAAGATGGCGCGCCGCCCTTCTTCGTTCGGTTGTGGCAATTCAACGATGAGGTCGAAGCGTCCGGGTCGCAGCAACGCGGGATCGATCAGTTCAGGTCGGTTGGTCGCTGCCAGGACGATAACGCCCTCGCGCCCTTCGATGCCGTCCATCTCGGTAAGCAGCTGAGCGATGACGCGGTCTCCGACGTTGCCATCGTTGCCGCCGCCGCGCCTGGGTGCCATGGAGTCCAGTTCGTCGAAGAAGATGATGCAGGGCGCGGCCTGTTTCGCGTGCCTGAAAATCTCGCGCACACCTTTCTCCGATTCGCCCACCCATTTGGAGAGTAGCTCGGGTCCCTTGATGGAGATGAAGCTGGCTTCGCATTGGTTGGCCAGGGCGCGGGCGATGAGCGTCTTGCCCGATCCGGGAGAGCCGGAGAGTAGGACGCCTCGCGGTGCCTCTACCTTTGCGTTGGCGTAGACCTCTGGATAGCGCAGCGGCCACTCCACGCCCTCAGTGAGCGTATTCTTGATGGCATCCAATCCGCCGATATCCTCCCACGAGGTCTCGCTGACTTCGACGTAGACTTCACGCGTCGTCGATGGTTCGATCTCGCGTAGAGCGGCCTGGAAGTCGGCCATGGTGATACTGAGGTTGACGAGTGTCTCGTAGGGAATGTAGCCGCGCTGGTAGTCGATATGCGGCAGCACACGTCGCAGCGCGATCATGGCGGCTTCCCGGCACAGCGCTTCGAGGTCTGCGCCTACAAAGCCCGGCGTTAACTGCGCCAGGCGGGCGAAGTCGATGTCGTTAGCCAATGCTGCATCGCGGCTGTGGATGCGGAGAATCTCGGTGCGTCCGCGCACATCGGGGACACGCAGCGAGATCTCGCGGTCAAAGCGCCCCGGTCGGCGAATTGCGGGATCGAGCGCGTTGGGCTGGTTTGTGGCACCGATGAGGACGATCTGTCCGCGTGAGGCCAGCCCGTCCATCAGGGCGAGCAGCTGTCCGACGATGCGCCGCTCGACCTCGCCACCTGTCTCGGCCCGTTTGGGTGCCAGGGCGTCCAGCTCGTCGATGAAGATGATGCTGGGCGCGCGCTTCTGGGCCTCTTGGAAGACTCCGCGCAGCCGCGATTCGCTCTCGCCATAGAATTTATTGATAATCTCGGGTCCATTGATGACGAAAAATGCCGCGTTGGTCTCCGCCGCCACCACGCGGGCGATGAGCGTCTTGCCGGTGCCGGGAGGGCCGTAGAGCAGAACTCCTTTGGGCGGCTCGACGCCCAGGCGGTCAAAGACGGCTGGATATTTCAGCGGCAGCTCAATCATTTCGCGGATGCGTTGCAACTCTTTGCCCAATCCGCCGATATCTTCGTAGCCAACGCGCCCCGGTGTGCCGCTGGCGGCCCCGCGTGCCTGCGCCTTGACGAGCGTCCCTGGTTGCACTAGCACCGCTTCAACGTCCGTCTTTGGCTCGGGTGGCGGCTCGATAGGGAGTTCGCCCGTGACGTGTTTGTGGATGGTGTAGCTGGGCGTCGTGGGCGTGGTGCCGATGATGAGAAATTCTCGGGGTGTCGTGCCCGGCGTTCCGATGCGCAGCAGGTCTCCGATGACGACCGGTAGCCCGACGAGGTAACGGGCGATATATTGCAGGTCTGTCTCTTGAATTGGCGCTCCTCCACTGAGTGGCAGGAGTGTGACCTTCTCGGCGATACGGACCTGCGCTTTGCGTACAGTGACGTGTTCTCCCAGACCTGCTGCGCTGTTCTGCCGCACCTGGCTGTCCATCTGAATCGTCTGCCGTCCTCGATCAGCAAGGGCGCTGGGAACGACCTTGGCCGCTGTGGTGCGACTACCTGTAACCATGACAATATCGCCCGGCTGACAGCCCAGCAGCGCCATATCGTTGGCATCGATGCGCGCGACGCCGCGCCCGATCTGGAAACCCTCGATGACGGTGAGCTTTACACTCTCAATCGGCTGGACGGGTTCTGCTTGTGGACTCTGCGGTGCCTGATTGCTCGTTGCGTTATTCGCTTCCGGGGCGAGTTTCGTGGTGACTGTAGTATTTTGTTCCTCGCCGCCGGGTGCCTTGCGTGGCTCCTCCATGGTGATCCGGTCCTCTCTCCTCTATAGATATATCCAGATAATTTCTGATTTTTAATAAGCGTACCACATCATGTACGACACAAAGAAAGAAAAGTTAAACTTCATCGGTACTTATATCCATATGCATATATATACTACAAATCAGGAACGCGTATAGTACGAAGTACAAGATCGCCCTCAATAATTTATCGAACAAGCTCTTTTGCGCAAATCGATATGTGGGATAGTTGGTACATCTAATAGCGAGAAATATTCTGTTGACGCTGCCTCCTCAATTTGTGTATAATGAAAATCCTACCAATCAGCGAGTAATCAGCAAGAACTATTTGCAGTTTCTTCAGATTGTATTGATCGTTTAACAGCAGGGAGCCAGCGCGCCATGAATCCGGACCAGACGCCGCAGCCATTGGCCTCGATCAGATTCCTCACAGGCCCACTCACCAATAGCATGTTCCATATTACCAGCCCGATTACCACTATTGGACGTGACAGAAGCAACGATATCGCCATTTCTGACCAGAAAGTTTCACGGTTTCACGCGCGCCTCATTTACAGCGACGGCGCGTGGGAGATCGAAAAGGTTTCTCAGACCAGCACTGTGACCGTCGATCATGAGCAGAAAGAACGGTCGCTTCTTGTGCAGAATACGACCGTTGGCCTGGGAGAAGCTGTCAGCTTTCTCTTCCTTCTTCCTCCCGCCACCGATGATCAACCTGAAGAAGCGGAGCCACCGGTGGTTCAGACCACGCCCAGACGTACCCCAGCCGCGCACGTGCCGGAGATAGTCGCTGCCCAGGCGGACGCCCGGCCCGCTCTGCTACAGCAGGTGGGAGAAGCTGTACCAAAGGGACCGTCGCCAGGGACTGAAGTGGCTCCTCTGGCTGCTTTAGGTATCTCATCCCTGGATGTGACCGATAACACTATCGGCGTTAAGAAAACGTATCCACTCGTACAGAAAACTATCAATATCGGGCGCGAACGCAGCAATGACATTGTGATCAATGCCACCAACGTCTCGAACCCTCACCTGCAGATTATTCGTGAAGGCGATCAATGGGTACTGCTCCATCCCCATCCCAGTCGCGAGCGCACGCTGAACGGGCTGTTCTACCAGGGACGCAAGATCGAGGGACACGAGTCGTTCCGTAAGCCGCTGGCGCATGGCGATGTCTTCCGCATCGGTGATGAGTATGGCACCTTAGTTACGCTGACCTACAATGATAGCGCCGGTGGTCCCCAGGAGGCCCCACCACCCGTGCAGCCCATTCGCTTAGGTGCCGAAGAGATTACCATTGGCCGTCTGCAAGATAACACTGTGGCGCTGGACCATCCCCAGGTCTCGGCTCACCACGCTCGTCTGGTGCGGGAGCAGGGGACGTATCGCTTGCTAGACCTGAACAGTACTAATCATACATACGTGAATGGTCTGAATGCGACCAGCCAGCTCCTGCAAGCCCGCGACGAGATCCGCATCGGCCCCTTCAGATTTATCTATACCGGCAGCGAGCTTACACAGTTCGACGAAAGCGAGGGCATCCGTATCGAGGCTCTCAACCTCAAAAAGGTTGGCACCAACCAGACGGTACTGCTCAACGATATCTCGCTGCGCATTCCGACGCGCTCGTTTGTAGCGCTTGTCGGAGGATCGGGCGCGGGCAAGACGACGCTGCTCGATGCCCTCAGCGGCCTGCGACCCGCGCAAGAGGGTTCCGTTTTCTACAATGGGCAGGACTACTATCATAACTTTGCCGCGTTTAGCACGCAACTTGGCTATGTCCCGCAGGATGATATTATTCACCGCGAACTGTCTGTTGAGCGGGCCTTGTACTACGCTGCCAGGTTGCGGCTGCCGAGCGATTTTCAGGAGGCGCAGATCGAGCAGCGCATCGATGAGGTGCTCGATGATGTTGAGATGAAGCATCGGCGCAAGCTCCTCATCAATCAGCTCTCCGGCGGCCAGCGCAAACGCGTATCTATCGCGCTTGAACTGTTGGCGAAGCCCAGCGTCTTTTTCCTGGATGAACCAACGTCGGGCCTTGATCCGGGCCTTGATCGTAAGATGATGCTTCTGCTGCGGCGGTTGGCGGATAAGGGCCACACCGTACTCCTCGTCACCCATGCTACCAACAATATCAATGTGTGCGATTATGTTTGTTTCCTGGCGCAGGGTGGCAACCTGGCCTACTTTGGACCGCCCGAAGAGGCCAGGGCGTACTTCAAGCAGCCCGATTTTGCTGAAATCTATAGCTCGCTGGAGCCGAACGACGAGAAGCGCACTATTCCAATGGAGGCAAAGGAAAAGTTCAGCCAATCGCAGGCGTATCAGAAGTATATCGGCGATTATTTGAGCCAGGAGAAGGCAGCTACGCGGCCTATGCGCACGCAGCCTGGAGAGGCGAAGGTGACGCGGAGAAGAGGCACGCGGTGGAGACAGTTTACCTTGCTCTCTCTACGCTACCTCGAACTCCTGCGCAACGATATGGGCAATCTCGCCATCCTGCTGCTGCAGGCTCCGATCATCGGCTTGTTGCTGCTGCTCTTTATCCAGGGCGTTGGCACAGATGGTTTTAATCCCGCCAACGTCCTGCAGTGTCCCGCGACGGCTGCCGTGATCAGCGCGCGTGGGTACCCCGATGTGCCGACGCCCGACAATCCTATTGCGACGAAGAATTGTCAGCAGGTGGAGAATTTCCTCAAAAATAATCCCCAGGGACAGGCATATGCTCGCGTGCGTGGAGGAACCGTGCAGGCTCTACAGGATTTCATTCTGCCAGGTCCGGGCTATGCGTCAACGGTGCTTTTCCTGATGTCCTTTTCCGCCATTATGTTCGGGTGCATTAATGCAATTCGTGAGTTCGTCAAAGAAGCACCGATCTACCGGCGCGAGCGAACCGTCAATCTCGGTATTCTGCCCTATATGCTCTCGAAGATCGTTGTTTTGGGGGTGCTGTGCCTGGTACAGAGCCTCATCCTCGTAGCAGTCGTCGAAATTTTCGATCCATTCAAGCATAGCGTCTTTTTGTCACCGTTCCTGGAAGTATACATAACTATCGCGCTTACCTCGCTGGCTGGTCTGATGTTGGGCCTGACCATCTCGGCTGTGGCACCGAATAATGATCGCGCGATGAGCTTCTTGCCTCTGCTCTTGTTGCCGCAGGTCATCTTCGCCGGTACCGTCTTTCCGCTCACGAACTGGTTCTTGCAGTATCCAGCGATGCTCTTCCCGATCCGCTGGGCGATGGCCGCGCTTGGCTCGACGGTTGGTATGCACAGCGACAAATTCAATGGCGACGAGATCGTTGGGAATACCTATACGTATCACAGTACGCTTTTCTCTACGTATAGCCAGGCACAGGCGCAGCAGTTTCTCTTATTGACGTGGTTAGCTCTGCTGATAATGATTGTTGTCTTTGGCTTTGTCATCGCGTTTTTCTTGAAGCGCAAGGATGTGCGCAAGTAAAAGCTTCTGTTTCCTGGCGGAGAAAGAAATGAAAATAACCATCTTGGACGACTATCATGATACGCTCAGAACCCTGGAGTGCTTCAAGAAGTTGGAAGGTCATGAGATCACGATCTGGAACGATCACGTTCAGGACGTGAATGCTTTGACGGAGCGACTCCGTGAAACCGAAGCGCTCGTGTTATTCAGGGAACGAACCAGGATTCAGGCTCCGCTTCTAGAATGCTTGCCTGGGCTTCGCCTGATTAGCCAGCGTAGCGTCTATCCGCACATTGACATCACGGCCTGCACACGGCTCGGCATAGTGGTCTCTTCCGACCTCCATCCGGGTACCCCCTCATACGCGGCGGCGGAACTCACCTGGGCACTCGTGCTTTCGGCAATGCGGCAAATACCTCAGCAGAGCGCTGCCATGAAGGCTGGGAAATGGCAGACCGGAGTAGGAAACACCCTGCGCGGCAAGACGTTGGGGATTTACGGATACGGCAGGATAGGAAGCGTGGTGGCGGGTTATGGCAGAGCATTTGGCATGAACCTTCTGATATGGGCAAGCGAAGCATCATTGCTCCGCGCCTCCCAGGATGGCTATCCGACAGCCAGCAGCAAATCTGAGTTCTTTGAGCGATGCGACGTTCTCTCGCTGCACATGCGCCTGGTGGATGCGACCCGAGGCATCGTTACCGCAGCGGATCTCGCGCGCATGAAGCCCACCGCTCTTCTCGTGAACACCAGTCGGGCTGGCCTCATCGAACCCGATGCCCTGGTTAATGCGCTGCGTGCGGGGTGTCCGGCAATGGCGGCGGTCGATGTTTACGAAGCCGAGCCTGTCCTTGATACCGCATACCCGTTGTTGTCGATGGACAATGTCATCTGCACGCCTCACATCGGCTATGTATCGCGCGACGAGTATGAAATTCAGTTTGCTGATATTTTCGATCAGATCATCGCCTACGCGAAGGGGACGCCGAGCAATGTGGTCAACCCTGAGGTTCTTGCAAGCCCTGCACTGCGGAAAGGATGATCGGTATGGGATTCTCCTGTCAGGATTTCGCCCTTGACATGAAGGGCTTCAGCCCGCCGCAAGCCACGCCATGCGCAATGGCGGTGGTCAGGCGTGTTTCGGCTTCAGCCCTTGCTTGTTGAATTTTCGTCAGATCGCGCTATACTCGTGCTATGAAGACGTTTGAGTACCGTATGAGGCCCAACAAGAAGCAAGAGCAGGCGTTGATGAGCGTGCTCATTGCGTCGCGCAAGATGTACAATGCCTGTCTGGAAGAGTTAATCACCCACTATCAGGAGACAGGCAAGTACCTGCATCTCTATGAGCAGGATAAACGCCACGGCAAAGCAGCCCATCCTGATCTGCCTGCTGTCGTGGTCGACACCACGCTCAAACGTCTCCATCGGTCCTTTACGAACTTCTTCCAGGGACGCAAAGCAGGGCGTAAGGTGGGGTTCCCTCGCTTCAAGGGCGCGAACGCCTGGAATACCATCCAATTTCGTGATGCCACCAACTGCCTGGACAACGGTCGCTTCAAAGCTCCTGCCATCTGCGGTGGGCGCATTCGGGTGATCGTGCATCGCCCCTTGGAGGGGACCTTCAAGTTCGCTCGCCTCGTGCTGCGCCCCTCTGGCTGGTACGTGCAATGTGTCTGTGAGACCGAACCGCACCCACTCCCGAAGAAGGACAACGCCGTCGGGCTGGATCTGGGTATTCGCTACCTCATTGCTGATAGCTTTGGCGGCATCGTTGAGAATCCCCGACACGCGAAAAAGAGTGCCAAGAAGTTGGCACGCGCACAACGGAAGCTGGCGACGTGCAAAAAGGGCAGCCATCGGCGCAACAAGGCGAAAAAGGTGGTTGCCCGTATCCACGAGCGCATCGCCAACCAGCGCAAAGATACGCTTCACAAGGCGTCGCGTCGCTATGTTGATGGCTACCAGACGCTGGTCATGGAGAACTTGAAACCGGCCAACATGGTGCGCAACCATTGTCTGGCCTTCGCCATTTCCGATGCATCCTGGGGATGTTCCGACAATTCCTGGAGAGCAAGGCTGAAAGTGCTGGCCGACAGGTGATTGCCGTGGCACCACAGTACACCTCGCAGAAATGCTCCTCGTGTAAAGAGTATGTGTACAAGTCCCTCAGCGTCCGCACGCATGTCTGCCCGCATTGTGTCTACATTGCTGATCGAGACGAAAATGCAGCCAGGAATATCTTACGAGCAGGGATGCTCGTGCAGGCCCGGACGGGGCCTTCGTCGAGAGAGCGAGAGGGGCCTGAATCATCGGGTGAGTCACCGCTCCCGCTGAAACGAGAAGCCGCTGGGCTTTAGCCCAAGCGGAGTGTCACCGTCACGTCTGAGTCCGAAAACGGACATAGCTCGATTCTTTTCCGCTCTGACGCTGCAAATCCTCTCAATGAGGTCGTCGGGCGTTCCATAGCGTTGTGCGCGCGTCCCTGCTCGACGTGTGACCGGCCTCGATCATCGTGCGTCGCAGGAAGTAGCCGCCGATTAAGACCAGCAGAGAGACGAGAACTCCTCTGCTGGTATGCCTGCTCTGTCGGTGCTCGAACAGCCCGAATGTTTGCAGGAGCCACGGTAGCACCAGTCCTCCGCCGATCATGAAGGGCCAGAAGGTTCTGCCATGCTCGCCCGGAGCCGTGCCCACCAGGGGACGCGCCGCTCGCCCGGAGTTGCGCAGGAACATCAGGAGCCCGCTCAGTTCAATGAGCATTGCCATCCATTCCATGTTCTCTAATTTATGCAGTACGTGGTTCGGTGCCCCCGCGATTCTCAATACGCCTGAGATCAGCGCCGTGCTGGTCGAGAAGGCTGAGGAGACGAAGATGCCGCCCAGTAGCTTGCTGCGCGACCAGAGGGGGACGCTGGTGGCTGTGAGCAGGACACCCGTGTAGCCGCCGAGAAATACTCCGAATGCGCTCCCCGGCAGAGCAATTAGCCCCTGCGGCAGCGCGGCCAGCAGGCGTGTTCCCCACCACCTGCCCAGCAGCCCGTCTTTTGCCGCCTGGATCAGCGCGGTGGTGCCGCTAAAGAAAGAGAAACCGAGCAGTCCCCACACGCCCATCGACATTGGCGACTTGACCTTGAACATACGCAACATGTTCAGAAAGCGCTCGGGCCGACCCAGGTCTTTAATCAAGAGTGGCGGACAGGGCAGCAGGGCCAGCAGGGAGAGATAGTAGCCTGTGCGCGCTACGACGCGATCCTCCTCTGAACCGAAGAGCGTGGCTATGGTTGCGATAACATACGAGCCAGCCGCCAGTCCGCCAAAGAAGAAGTACCAGATAATCTCCCAGCGCCAGAATGGCTGCTTCAGGACCGGGTAGTCGTAGTACGTGGACTCCTGTAGCTCCCGCTCGGGATCTGGACGGTAGCCCGTGGTCAGAACCGCGACGCGCTCAAGCAGAGACTCGCTGCCTGGTGTCCTGCTTACTATGTCGCGCACCGGCTGGATCAGCGGCTGTACAGCGTTCGGAAGATGAATTTTTTGCATAGCGCTACTCCCTGAAAAATAGAATGCCCATCAGACCCAGAATCGCAGCGGCGACGATGGTCCAGAACGAGGCCGGAGCGACGTGGTTGGAGGGCCGCGGCGGATTTTGTGGCAGGTTGTACACCTCCGGCTCATCCAGCAGCAGGAAGAAGGAGTTGAGTCCTCCATCGAGGATCGTATCGTCGGCTCCATAGAGGCGGGCTTCGTCCACGCCGCGTTGATGCAACAGGCCGACGCGCTCCTGGGCATGTGCCTTGAGCTGCGCGACCTCGCCGAAGAGAATCGAGTCCGTGGGACACGCTTTCGCGCATGCGGGCTCAATGCCACCCTTGAGTCGGTCGTAGCACAGCGTGCACTTGTGCGCATGATGGTCGCCCTGATCGTCGCGGGCGATGACACCGAAGGGACAGGCCACGATGCAGTAGCCGCAGCCGTTACAGATATCCTGCTGCACATACACCGTGTCGAACTCGGTGCGGATAATGGCCCCGGTTGGACATGCCTCGTGGCAGGGGGCGTTCGCGCAGTGTTTGCATACGTCGCTGTGCATCAGCCAGCGATCGCTGTTGAAGAAGGGGAGCGCGGTACCCGGTGCCGTCTCGGGCAACGCGTTCTTTGCCTCTAGTGACTGGTCGTCGAGAAGTGGCAGCGCGGGCTTGTAGGGCGCGCTGCGCTCAGGTTGGCCGCGCCCGATCTGCTCGATGAATTGCACGTGCCGCCACGTCGTTGCGCCCAGTTGCTGCGTATTGTCGTAGCTCGTTCCGCTCCAGAAGGGTTGCGTAGCTGGGAGCTGATTCCACTGCTTGCAGGCGATTTCGCAGGCTTTACACCCGATACAGAGGCTGGTATCGGTAAAGAACCCCATCGCTGGCTGCGGTGGTGGTGGTGGTTCTTTGCGCAGAGACAACATCGTCTCCTTCACAAACGCCAGGCCGCCCCGCAGCGGCTTCCCTGATTCGACCGCCATACTCGACTCCTTCTTCATTCCTGCTTAACCCGGCCCGGACGTACATTGCAGGTGAACGCCTTGGCCTCTTCAATACTGACGTTCGGCTCCAAAACCATATGTGTCAGGTCGTTGGTGATGCTGCCCGTGCTCTTGCCCTGGAAACCCCAATGGAACGGCAGGCCGATCTGGTGCACGGTCTTGCCCGCGATCTTCAGCGGTCGCAGACGTCGCGTCACCATAGCGCGCGCCTCGATCTCTCCACGCGGTGTGCTAACGATCATCCACTCTCCATGCTTGATGCCGCGCTCAGCCGCCAGTTCTGGACTAAGTTCGGCGAAGAGCGCTGGTTGCAGCGCGTTCAGCCAGGGCATCCAGCGCGTCATGGGGCCGCTGACATGGTGCTCGGTTAGCCGGTACGTTGTGACGACGATCGGATAGTGCTCGTCGCCGACGGCTGCCAGGCGGTTGTCCTTCCTATCCTTGAAGAATTTGGCTGTTGGATTGCTCTGTTGCTTATAAAGCGCGTTGTGTACGGGCGACTCAGCCGCTTCGTAGTGGGTGGGCAGTGGCCCATCTTTGAGCCCTTTGGGCGCGAAGAGCCAGCCGCGTCCGTCGGGCTTCATGATAAACGGATCGCTGCCCGCGATCGCGTCCATTCCCGTCGCGTCGGGTGCCGGTCGGTAGTCGGGTGCCTTGTTTAGCGGGAAGTCCGGTATATCGTAGCCCGTCCACTTCTTCTGCTCCTCGTCCCACCAGACGTACTTTTTCCGCTCGGACCACGGCTTCCCCTCGGGATCTGCTGAAGCCCGATTGTAGAGGATGCGTCGGTTGGCGGGCCAGGCAAAGCCCCATTGCAAGTTGGTATAGTCGTCTGTTATGCGCGAGGCGGCCCGGTTGTTCCCCGGCTCCGGATACACACCACTGTAGATCCACGATCCGCACGCCGTGCTGCCGTCGTCCTTCAGTGCCGCAAAGCCCGTCACATGCGCGGCATCTCGTAGCGATGCTCTCTCGTGTGATTGCTCATCTCCGTTCTTCTCCGCCTTTGCTGGCGTATACACATAGTATCCATTGATCTCTTTGAGCACGAGCAGCGCATCGGGTTCGTCGAGGATACGCGAACCGGGTTCCGGCTCGTCCCGCTCGTAGTCCCACGTCAGCGCCTGGAGCGGGCGGTCCTTCTCTGCTGTACTTTCAGCGTACAGTTCTTTGAGCCGTTTGCCCAGGTGATAGACGAACCAGAGGTCCGAGCGCGCATCCGTGGGCGGATCAACGGCCTTGTCGCGCCATTGCAGGAGGCGCTGCGTATTGGTGAAGCTGCCCTCTTTCTCCGTGGAGGCCGCTGCTGGTAGCAGGAAGACCTCCGTCTTGATCTTGCTGGAATCGACCGGCTCGGGTCCGTTGTACCAGAATGCCGCCGACTCGACCTCGTAGAGATCGCGCACAACCATCCAGTCCAGTTGCTCAAGAGCCTTGCGCTGCATGCGCGCATTGGTGCTGCCCGCCGCCGGATTCTGCCCGAAGAGGAAGTAGCCCTTCACCTTGCCGTCCAGCATCAGATAGCTGGTAACAAGGTGCGAGTGGTCGCCGGTCATCTTCGGCAGCCAGTGGTAGCCGCGATCGCTTTCATCCCTGGTGCTGGCCTCGCCGTACCAGGCCGTGAGCAGGCTGACCATGTAGGAGCGGGTGTTGGCCCACCAGCCCAGCTTCTGGCCGGACGTGTCGATATACTCCGTTAGCGTCTGCTGCGAGAGGGCGTTCGTCTTTGTGTCAACCTGCTTACCCCACGTGGTCGCGCCAATCGCCTCTTCGCTCTGGGGTTGCGACGTGATGGGCGCGCTCGGCTGCGGCATATAGCCAGAGAGGAGGTCGTAGAGAGTTGGAATATCGGTCGAACCCTGGATTGAGGCGTGTCCACGCAGGGCCAGAATGCCTCCGCCCGGACGCCCGATATTGCCCAGCAGCAGTTGCAGAATAGTTGCTGCGCGGATGATCTGCACGCCCTTCGATTGCTGTGTCCAGCCGACCGCGTAGCAGAGCGCCGTCGTGCGTTCGCGCCCGGAGTTCTCTACCAGCGCCTGCACGACCTGCATCCATTGCTCTCTTGATACGCCGCACACGTTCTCGACCATCTCCGGCGTATAGCGCGCAAAGTGGCGGCGCATAATCTGAAAGACGCACTGCGGGTCCTGCAGCGTCATATCCATCAGCGGCCACCCGCGCTCGTCACGCTGATAGTCCCAGCTATCCTGATCCTCGTACATGTTGGTATCGGGATTGTAGCCGGAGAAGAGACCGTCCGCCTCTTCGGCATCTTGATAGTCCGCGCGTATAAGCATTGCTGCATTGGTATAGTGCAGAACGTAGTCGTGGAAGTAGGTACGCGTCTCCAGCAAGTGGCGAATGATTGCGCCCAAAAACACAATGTCGCCGCCCGCGCGCGTCGCTATGTACAGGTTTGCCAGTGCTGATGTGCGCGAGAAGTGCGGATCGATATGCATGACCTGCGCGCCTCGTTCTTTTGCTTTAACTACGTTGGCGAACGCAATCGGATGCGCCTCCGCCATATTGCTGCCCATGATCAAGATGCAGTCGCTATTGACGAGGTCCTGCGGAAATGTGGTGGCCCCACCACGTCCAAGTGTGGTGCCCAGACCGGGCACTGTCGAGCTGTGTCAGATGCGGGCCTGGTTCTCGATCGAGACGATACCCAGGCCACCGCCGAGCAGCTTCTTCATCAAGTAGTTCTCTTCGATGTCCAGCGTTGCCCCGCCAAGCGATGCTATTCCGAGCGTGTGGTTGACCTCGCGCCCGTCGTCCAGGCGCTCCACGAAGGTCTCGTCACGCGTCTTCTTCACGCGTTGTACGATCTGCTCCATAGCCCAATCTAGCGTTTTGATCTCCCAATGATCGCTATACGGTGCCCGGTATAGTACCTGTGTGACACGGCTGGAGTTGACAGTATACTGGAACGTAGCTGATCCCTTGGGGCAGAGCGTGCCGTGGTTGATCGGGCTATCAGGGTCGCCCTCGATATCGATCACCTTGCCGTCTTTCACATAGACATTCAGGCTACAGCCCACGGCGCAATAGGGACAGACGCTATGCACTTTCTTCGCGTCGTGGATGCGCGGCGCTTTCTCCGTGCTCTCCTTGCTGAAGGGCTGCACGCGCGAGCCGATCTGCAAGACCTCTGAGACCGCTGTCTGCACCGGCTGGGGGAAGAACGAATTTTCTTGCATCGCTATTTCCTCTTTGTCGTTTCAGTACCCGCAAAAGGGTCAAGAAAGAAATAATCAGGGAGACCTGAGACGACCCCTCTAGTAGCGCGGCTGTTTTATCGTTTGACGAACTATTTCTCGTATTGTATCACGTTTTCTCCAGGCTGCGTGGACTCACGCTACAGTACTTTTGGTATATTGATAAGATTTTTCGCAGCCTCATGTTATCTACTTTCGCTAGAAAAATCGTCTGATTCTCAGCACATAGAAGGTAGAGAATAGACAATAAACTCATCTCCAACGCGATTTTCTAATATTTCTAATATTTCTTAGCCAATTCTTATCTTGCTAAACAGATTCCAATACGTTATACTTTTTAAAGTGATGCTATAGAGCATAAAGAAACGCAATGGCGCAAAATAGAACGCTGGCATCGTAGAACGTAGAACTGGAATATAGAGAGGGTCTGACGGTACGCATGGAAATGTCCCCAAAAGATAACCAGGAAACCAGGAAGTCGAACTCGCAAAGTTCCTCGCAGAAGCAGGCGAAGAAAAAAAGCCTGCTTGCTCGCTATGGTATCCCCGCTGTATTTGTGGTATTGGGTATCGCGCTCCTCGCGTTCGCGGCGGTGCGCCTGGTCACTATTACCAGGAGTGCATCCGTTGCTCAGGAGAGGCCAATCAGTACTGTGTTGAACATGGCGGATCAGCACCAGCTTAAAGCGGTGACGTTGAGCGGAGACGACGTACTGGCGACGAGTACAAACGGACAACAATATCACGCGACGAAAGAGGATGGGCAGGCGGTAACAGAGATATTTCGGCACGATGGCGTGATAGTAAATATCAATAACGGGCAGCAAGGCCAGTGGCCGCAGGGAGTCCTGGACCTGGTGCTGATTTTGCTTGTCGTCGGCGGCACCTATTTCTTGATCCGACGCGGCGGACTCGGCGGGCAGTCCATGCCCTTCGCGCGCTCGAAGGCGAAGCGTTTTAACGAATCTCGCCCCTCTGTGCTTTTTAAGGATGTGGCCGGTGTCGAAGAGGCCAAGATGGAACTGCAAGAGATCGTCGAATTTCTGAAATATCCCGATCGCTTTACCGCCATGGGGGCGCGTACTCCCAAAGGCGTCCTGCTGGTCGGCGCGCCCGGCACTGGCAAGACACTGATCTCGCGTGCCGTCGCGGGTGAGGCGAACGTGGCATTCTATAGCGTCAGTGGCTCCGAGTTTGTGGAGATGTTTGTGGGCGTAGGCGCTGCCCGCGTGCGCGACCTGTTCAAGGAAGCGAAAGAGCACGCCCCCTGCATTCTCTTCATTGATGAGATTGACGCCGTTGGTCGCCAACGTAGCAATTCCGGTACGGGCGGCAATGACGAGCGCGAGCAGACGCTGAACCAGCTCCTCGTCGAGATGGATGGTTTTGATAAGCAGGCGAACGTCGTGGTCATAGCCGCGACCAATCGTCCCGATGTGCTCGATCAGGCGCTGCTGCGTCCGGGTCGTTTCGATCGCCGCGTCATGCTGGACAAGCCCGACATCCGTGGTCGCCTGGAGATTCTGGAGGTGCATGCCCAGGATAAGCCGTTCGCCGAGGATGTAGAACTGCACGACCTGGCCCGCCAGACCGCTGGTTTCTCCGGCGCTGACCTTGCCAGCTTGCTGAACGAGGCCGCGCTGCTGGCGGCGCGCAATGGGCAGAGCGTGATCTGCAAGCCGCAGCTCGATGAGTCCATTCTGCGCGTCATGGCGGGTCCCGAGCGCAAGAGCCGCCTGATTACCGACGCTGAGAAGGCGATCATCGCGTATCACGAGGTTGGACACGCTATCGTTATGCGCTCCGTCCCTGGTGCCGATCCGGTGCAGAAGGTCTCGGCTATCGCGCGCGGTATGGCCCTGGGTATCAC
>Ga0209839_10000230_pt1 | contig 28312 bp, 21 predicted proteins | sample OrgsoiDNA2013050_FD_185800 | JGI IMG/M metagenome (GOLD analysis project Ga0209839, IMG submission 185800) | Permafrost soil microbial communities from the Arctic, to analyse light accelerated degradation of dissolved organic matter (DOM) -... | ecosystem: Environmental > Terrestrial > Soil >... | reverse complement strand
CTTGCCCTCGTTTGCGGCAAGCTGCACCGCGTTGCTCGCGCGGCCTGACTCGCCGGAAGTCTGGCGATCCGCGTGTGCCGCCGCGTCGGCGGTGGCAGCCCACGACGACGCCGGCGCACGCGCGTTTTTCGAAGCGCAGTTTACTCCATACCAGGTCACCGCCGCGGACGGTGCCGATGCCGGACGCGTGACCGGATACTACGAGCCGCTGCTCAAGGGAAGCCGCGTGCGCAACGATCGCTACCGCTACCCGCTCTATGCTCCACCGGACGATCTGCTCACGGTCGACCTGGGCGAGATCGTTCCCGAGCTTAAATCCGAGCGCGTTCGCGGGCGCCTCGAAGGCAAGCGCGTGGTGCCGTATTGGTCGCGCGCTGAAATCAGCGCGGGGCGCGTGAAATTAGCCGGGAGGGAGCTGGTGTGGGTCGATGATCCGGTCGAAGCATTTTTTGTCCACGTTCAGGGCTCCGCCCGCATCCAGCTTGCCGATCGGACCACGCTGCGCATCGGTTATGCCGATCAGAATGGCCATCCCTACCGGTCCATTGGGCGAGCGCTGGTCGAACGTGGCGAGTTGACGCTCGAGCAGGCATCGATGCAGGGCATCAAGGCCTGGGCGCGGCAGCACCCGGACAAACTGCCGTCGCTTCTCGATGAAAACCCGAGCTATGTCTTTTTTCGGGAGATCGAACGCGCGCCTGAGCATGCAATCGATGGACCCATAGGCGCCCTCGGCGTGCCGCTAGCCGCGGGCCGTACGATCGCGGTGGATACACGCTTTCTTCCTCTGGGCGCACCCGTTTTTCTGGCGACGACCTACCCGCTTTCGAATGCGCCGCTGCAGCGGCTGGTCCTGGCGCAGGACACCGGCGGCGCGATCAGAGGCGCGTTGCGCGCCGATTTCTTCTGGGGCACCGGCGATGACGCGGGACGAAACGCCGGGCGGATGAACCAGACCGGCAGCATGTGGCTGCTTTGGCCGAAAGGATCGCTGCCGGCTGACGTTGCCCAGCGCGGTGTACGTCAGCTTCCCGCCGCGCCTTGAATCGGCGCGAAGAACAAATCCTTCCACGTCGCGGGCTTGGCCTTGATCGTGCCGACGCGCGACATGAATTCCGCGTATTTCATCGTGCCGGTCGGAACGGTCGAGAACGTCGAGTTCGGGTCAGCGAGGATCTTGATGATTCCGTCCGCCGTCGACTTCTGCTTCGATATCGCCAGATAAATGTCGGCCGCTTTTTTTTGGTCCTTGGCGATGAGCGCGTTGGCTTCGTTCATGGCGGCGATGAACGCGCCGCAAAGCTTCGGATTGGCCTCGAAAAACCTGCGCGAGGTATAGGTCATGTCGACGGTGATGTTGCCCAGCACGTCGACCGTATTGAACACGCGGTGCAGCCCCGGCGTCGCGTCCTCGATGTACGAGAACGGCGGCGACGCCATGTGGCTGTTGATCTCGCCGCGACCCGACAGCAGCACCCCGAGCGCATCCGGGTGCGCGAGCCCGACCGTGATCGGATCGAGCTTGGCGTAATTGGCGTCGCCAAACTCTTTTGCCGCGACCATGTGCAGCATCACCGCCGGCAGCGAGGTCTTGATTCCCGGAACGGCGATCCGGTCCTTGTCGGAAAAATCCTTGAGCGATTTGATGTTCGGATTGCGGGTCATCAGGTACAAGGACGACGAGCTCATTCCGGACAAGCCGCGGATCTCAAGCGCCGGATTGTCCTTTGCCTTCGCCCACAGGGTCAGAAAGCCCGGCACCCCGATCGATGCGATGTCGAGTGCGCCCGATAGCATGGCGTCGTTGATGACGTTGCCGCCGTCCAGGACCAGATACGTTGCCTTGATGTCGCGGAGACCCGCGGCCCTGGCGTGCTTCTCCAGCAACTTCTCGCTGGACATGACCATCAGCGGGAGGTAGAGCACGCCGAAGCCGTGCGAGATCCGCACCTCGGCAACCTCGGCGTGCGCGGCGCCCATGACGAGAAATCCACAAAGAACCACGACGAACGCGCGCAATGAGCGTGTGAGCATGAACATCTCCTGAGAGACGGAAGGGGCCGGGACCGGCGTCAGCTTGGGCCGGCGAGAACGCCGTGCGCCTGCTGGTCAGCATGGTACGAAGATCGAACCATCGCACCGACCGCCGCGTGGGCGAAACCCAGGCGATACGCTTCCTGCTCGAGCGCCGCGAACGCGTCCGGATGGACGTAGCGCATCACCGGCAAATGCGAAACGCTCGGCTGCAGATACTGCCCGACGGTGAGCATGTCGATGCGATGCGCGCGCATGTCGCGCATCACGGCGAGAATCTCGTCATCGGTCTCGCCCAAACCTACCATCAGGCCGGATTTGGTCGGTATCTCCGGAAATCTTTCCTTGAATTCGCTCAGGAGAGCAAGCGAATGGGCGTAGTCCGCCCCCGGCCGCGCCTGCTTGTAGAGGCGCGGAACGGTCTCCAGATTGTGATTCATCACATCCGGCGGCGCCACGCTCAGAACGTCGAGCGCGCGCCCGAGTCGGCCGCGGAAGTCGGGAACCAGCACTTCGATCCGCGTCCCGGGCGAGCTTTCCCGCACCGCGCGGATGCAGTCGACGAAATGCTGCGCGCCGCCATCGCGCAGATCGTCGCGATCGACGCTGGTGATCACGACATAAGCAAGCTTCAACGCCGCGATGGTCTTGGCCAGGTTCAGCGGCTCTTCCGCATCGAGCGGTAGCGGTCGGCCGTGTCCGACGTCGCAGAACGGACAGCGGCGTGTGCATAGCTCGCCCATGATCATGAACGTCGCCGTGCCCTTGCCGAAGCACTCGCCGATATTCGGGCAGGATGCTTCTTCGCAAACCGTGTGCAGATTGTGCTCGCGGAGGATGCGCTTGATTTCGTAAAAGCGCGGCGACGACGGCGCCTTGGTGCGTATCCATGCCGGCTTCTGCAGCCGTTCCGCGGCAACGACCTTTATCGGAATCCGCGCGGTCTTGGCGCTGCCTGTCTGCTTGATTCCGGCGGCCGCGGCCGCCGGCGGGGCCGCCTCCAGCGGCACAGAGAACGCATCGGTCATCGGTTTTTTCGTTCGATGCCGGCGATCGACTCGGCCGCAATCGCCCGGGTTACGTAGCTTGCCAGGCGATCCTCGATCTCGGTGCGCGAGGCGCAAACGCCGAGGTCGCGCAACTGCGTCACCGCGAGTCCGCGGTAGCCGCACGGGTCGATGTCGTTGAACGGCGCAAGATCCATGTCGAGGTTGAGCGCGAAGCCGTGGTAGGTGCAGCCATTGCGGACCTTGAGACCGAGCGCGGCGACTTTGGATTCCCGCCCGTCGCGCTTGACGTAGACGCCCGGCGCGTCGCGCCGGCCATACGACTCGATCCCGTACGAACCGAGCAATTTTATCACGGCGGATTCGATGGCCTCGACCAGCTGCCGGACGCCGAGGTGCAGCCGCCTCAAGTCGATCATGAGATAGAACAGCAACTGCCCGGGACCGTGGTACGTGACCTGCCCTCCGCGGTCGACCTTCAGCACCGGAATCGCATTGTCGCGCAGGACGTGCTCGCGGCGACCGGCAAGGCCGAGCGTATACACCGGTGCGTGCTCGGTCAGCCAGAACTCGTCCATCGTGTCGGCGCTACGGGCGTCGGTGAAAGCCTGCATCGCGCGCCAGGTGCCCGCGTAGTCGGTGCGCCCGAGACGCTTGAGCTCCGGCGCGTAGGCGCCGGATGGCGCTCCGGTGGCAACGGCGTAGCCGGCGACAGGCAGCTCGGCCGCGGAGCTCAATCTCAAAGGACCATCACGACCTGCGAGTGTCCCGAAAGCTCGCGGTAGAGATCATCGAGCTGCTCGCGAGAGCTCGCATTGACCACGCACGTCAGCGACAGGTACTTGCCCTCGCGCGAGGCCCGCATTTCCATGGTCGAGCTGTCGAAATCGGGGACATGACGCAGCACGATATCGAGCACGAGCTGCGCAAAGCCGTCTTCCGTGCGGCCCATGATCTTGATCGGGAACGAGCAGGGAAATTCGAGCAACGAGGATGGTTGGGACACGGTCTTTTCCATCGCTCGAATATGGGGGCGGGCGCGCCGCGCGCAAGCCTTCGCTTCTGCTACGAGCGATACATGTAGTCGCGGGTCGGCGGATGCGGCAAACGCCCGTCCGGCAACGGTTTGCCGGCGAGCAACTGGAAAACCGACAGCCAGCCGCGCTCGAAAGCATGCGCCGAGCCGGCCAGGTAAATGCGCCAGATGCGGAATTTTTCCTCGCCGACCTCGCGTCGGGCCGCGTCGGCGTTGGCTTCCAGCCTGTCCACCCACTGCCAAAGCGTGCGCGCGTAATGCTCGCGCAAGGCTTCCGCGTCGACGATTTCCAGACCCTCCGCGGCTAGGCCCTGGGCGACTCGCGAAACGTGAACAAGCTGTCCGCCCGGAAAGACGTATTCCTCGACGAAGTCGCCGATGCCGCTGCCCAGGCTATCCGCGCCAGGCTCGTTCAGGGTGATGCCGTGATTGAGCACCCATCCACCGGGCTTGAGCGCACGATAAATCTTGCCGAAGTATCGCGGAAAATTGTGCGCGCCGACGTGCTCGAACATGCCGATGCTGGCGATCTTGTCGTACGCCGCATCCTCGGGCAGGTCGTTGTAATCGAGCAACTGAACGCGCACGCGCCCGGTGAGCCCCAGCTCCGATATTTTGGCGCTGACGTAGTCGTACTGATTTTGGGAAAGCGTGATGCCGGTGGCGTTAACGCCGTAGCTTTGCGCGGCCCAGAAAATCAAGCCGCCCCACCCGCATCCGATATCGAGGAGTTCTTCGCCGGGCTGCAAGCGCAGCTTGCGGCAGATGTGATCGAGCTTTTGCGCCTGCGCCAGGTCGAGCGTGTCGGTGTCGGTTCTGAAATACGCGCACGAGTAGACCATGCGCTGATCGAGCCAGAGGCGATAGAAGGAATTCGAAACGTCGTAGTGATGCTGGATATTGGTCTTGTTGCTGCGATGCTGGTGCATCCACGAGCGGACGCGGGCGCGCACCGCGTCGCGACCGTGCGTCACCGAGCCGACCAGTGCCTCGGCGATGGCGAGGACGCGCCGCGCGCCGCCGGAGAAATCGATGTCGTTGTGGACGTAGGCGCGGGCGAGCTTGCCAAGCTCGGGCGCCGCGAGCGCCCTGACTCCGTTCAGGTTACGGGCGTAAACGTCGACTTCCGGCGTCGCGGACAGCGCAACGCGGCCCCCGTCGGGCAGCACCAATGCCACGGGGATATTGCGACCGCCGTAGCGGTGTTCGACGATTTTTTTGAGCGGCTCTTTCATACCGATTGAACGCACGAACGGGAAGCACGCAGCTATGGGAATTCTACTCGGGTCCGGCCAAATTGCAGCAAGTACACTTGTAGGACGCCGGCCGACGCGCGCCCACGACTGCAGGATGGCAATCGACCGCGGGCGCGTATCCGAAAGTGCGAATTTCTACTTACGGTTCCGACGCTTGCTAGCCTGGAATAGCTCGTACATCTTGCGGAATACGGGTCCCGGCACGCCGGCGGCAAAGGGCTTCCCGTCGACGGTGGTCACGGCGAGGACCTCCTTGGTCGATGACGACAGCCACATCTCGTCCGCCGCCAGAGCTTCTTCCCGGGCAATCGGGCGAACCTCCAATGGCATGCCGCCGTTTCGTGCCAGCTCGAACGCAGCGTCGTACGTAATGCCGGGCAGGATCTGGTTGTCTTTGGGCGGAGCCACGATGACGCCGCCGCGGACGATGAAAACATTCGACGCTGACGCCTCGGTCAGGTAGCCGTCGCGAAACAATATCGCCTCGGCCGCGCCGGCGTCGGTCGCAAGCTGCCGCGCCAGCACGTTGCCCAGGAGCGAAATCGTCTTCAGGTCGCAATGCAGCCAGCGCTCGTCGATTGCGGTGACGACCGCGACCCCGCGCTCGATCTGCTCCGCGGTGGGCAGTGGCAGCGGGTTGCTCATCATGAACACCGTCGGCGTGACACCCATGGGAAAGGAGTGATCGCGCTTGGCGGCGCCGCGAGTCACCTGAAAATAAACGCCCTGATCATCGAACGGAGTGCGTGCTACAAGATCGCGAATAATCGATTCCCATTCGGCATTGGTATGCGGGTTCGCAAGCCGGATGCCGTCGAGGCTGCGCTGCAGGCGCGCGAGGTGCTGAGGCAGGCGATACGGTTCGCGGCGATAGACGGGAATCAATTCGTACACGCCGTCGCCATAGATGAAGCCGCGGTCGAGCACCGAAACTTTCGCGTCCTCGATCGGCAGAAAACGGCCATTGAGATATACGGTCATGAGCGGTGCCTTGGTGTGTAGCGAGTCGTGCGGTCGATGAATGCGTCGGTGGAACGGTCCTGAACGCGAGCGCTCACTTGAGCCACAGGCGCATGGTGTCCCACGCACGCCCGAAAAGGCTCGCGAGCGGCAAGTCCGCCAGGGCAACCAGCGGATACTCGCCGACCGGCTTGGAGTCGAGCGTGACCTTGACCACGCCGACGCGTTGTCCCTGAGTGATAGGAGCCACTAGCGGTTCGACGGCCTCCAGCGTGAGCTTCAAGCTCTGCGCCTGGCCCTTGGGCAGCGTCACGTACTGGTCGGCGACGAAGCCCGCGGGCACCGAATCGGAGGTTCCCTTCCATACCTTGAGTGCGCTGACCTGCGTCCCGTTCTGGTAAAGCTGCACGGTGTCGTAGAACTGGAACCCGTAGTTAAGCAGCTTCTGCGCTTCACTGGCGCGCGCGGCGTCGGACGACGCGCCGAGCACCACCGCAAGCAGTCGCCGCGGACCACGCTTTGCCGACGCGATCAGGCAATATCCCGCGCCGTCGGTAAATCCGGTTTTCATGCCGTCGACGTACGGGTCGCTCCACAGCAGCCGGTTGCGGTTCGACTGCGTGATGTTGTTGTAGCGGTATTCCTTGATCGAGTAGAGCGGGTAGTATTCCGGGAAATCGCGGATGATGGCGGCAGCGATCAGGCCGAGATCGGTGGCGGTCGAAACCTGTTGCGGCGCCGGCAGGCCGGTGGCGTTGACGAAGCGCGTGCTCTTCATTCCGATGCGCGCCGCCTCGCGGTTCATCCGCTCGACGAACGACTCCTCCGAGCCCGCGGTCATTTCCGCCAGCGCGATTGCCGCGTCGTTTCCCGACTGCACGATCTCGCCGTGCAGCAGCTCGTCCACCGAGACCGCTTTTTTGGGATCGATGAACATTCTCGAGCCCTCGGCGCGCCAGGCCTTCTCCGACAGCTTGGCCATTTGCGATGGCGTCAGCTCCCTGTCCTTGAGCGCGCGAAAAACCAGGTATGCGGTCATCAGCTTGGTGAGCGACGCCGGCTCGCGCGGCTCGTCGGCGTTGACCGCGACCAGCGTCTGGCCGCTGAGAATGTCGATCAGCAGATAGGCCTTGGCGGCGATCGGCGGTGGCGGAACCGCCGCAGGCACCGCGTTCTGGCCCGACACGGCGATCGAAAAAAAGACCAGCGCAAAGGACAGCGAAGCGCGAGGGAAAAAAGGCATTGCTCGAGGTCTGCAGGAAGATACGCATTATACCGTCACGTGGATGGCGCACTTTCTTGCCGCCGGTGCCAGAGCTCCAGGCGCAACGACAGCCGGGCCTGGCGTGCGGAGCGCGGGCGTTACCGCGAGCCCATTTCCACAGCGAGCTCGGTGCACGGGCTGGCGGCAAGCGCGCTCTGCCACGCGCCGAACCAGTCGGACATCGCGGCGCTCGAAGGTAGCGCAAGCCTGACGATGCGCGACGAGCTTTCGGCCCAGCAGAAATAGTCCGTGGGCAGCGCCGTGCCGGTCGCGTGGCCCGACGCCACCGCCGGCCAGACTTTCGCAAGTGGATAGCGTCGCAGCGCATCCACCAGCCCGCGCTGCGCGTTCGCGGGCCACGCGGCAAGATCGGCCGGGGTCTGCACGATCAACCGAGACGACAGCGAAAGTGGCTGCGTCGGCGGAAGCACGAGCCCTCCCTGTGCGTTGCGACCGAATGGAACGCTGCCCAGATGATCGGGCACCAGCACGAGTCCATATCCTGATGGCGCGACCTCGTTCGTTGCGCCGGGCAACGCTTTGATGAGCGCGCGCGCCTGCACGCCGGCGGCGCTCCACGGCGCGACCGTGGCGCGCAGCAGGAGAAGCTCGGTTGCGATCAACACGAGACTCGCGCCCAGCACCATCGCGCGTCGCCGCTTCACGCCCAAATGCGCGGCAGGCGCGGCAGTCGCGGCAACGGCAAGACCGACCAGCAGCGCGAGCAGCGCGGACGTGGTGTAGAACAACCTCCCCTGCTCTCCATCCGCGGCAAGCGCAGATAGATGGGGCAGCAGCAGGGCGACGGAAAGGAGGGCCGAGGCCGCGACGGCAAGCGAGATGGCGCGGGCGGCGCGCCCCCTCCAGCACGCAAGCGCACCGAGCGCGAGCAGCACCGCGATCGCAATCAAGAATAGAGCGCGCGCAAGAGGCAGCGGCAGCATCGCGTCGATCCAGGCGCGGGTCGATGCCATCGCGTGCATCCATGCGCCGCTCGCCAGCGCTTTCAGCGGCGAGGTCCCGGCGTAGACCTGAAACGGGACGCCGAAAATGGCCGTCCGCAGGATGAAGTACGCGAGCGCCAGCAGAAGCCAGGGCGCGGCGTCGCGCATGCCCAGGACCAGAATGCGTGGTGCGGAAACGTGCGCTGTCGCGGCGCGGCGCGCCACGGCCATGACCAGCACCATGAACGGCAAAAGCGCCGCCGATTCCTTGCTCGCCAAAGCGCAAGCCGCCGTCAACAGCGCCGCCGCGCCCCAGCGGTCGTTCCAGCGCTCAGTCCGGTGGAAAAGCGCGAGCGTCGCCAGCATGAAGAACAGCGCGAGCAGATCGTAGCGCCCGGAAACCCACGCGACCGCTTCGGGGCTGGTGGGAAACAGCAGGAAGACCGCGGCGGCGATTGCCGGTCCGGCATTCGAACCGCCGATTCCCAAGTCCAGTGAAAATCTTCGAACGATGGCAAATACCAGAGCGCCGCTGGCAAGATGCAGATCGAGGTTGGTCAGACGCCACAGTAGAGGGTCGGCGCCTGCGAGCGAGAAATTGACGCCGAAGCTCGCCATCGAGAGCGGCCGGTAATAAAAGCTCGGCGAATCCAGCCCGGAATAAAACTTGGAAAGAAGCGCGGAGAGGAGGCGTCCCTCGCGCGACCAATCCGCCAATGCCGCGAGCACCGCGTAATCGTCGCTCAGCAGCGCGCCGGAGAGCGTCGGCAAGTAAATCAGCGCACACGCCACGAAAGGCGTCAGCACCAGCGCTGCGTCGCGCCATTGCACGGTTCGCATTTCAGCGCGCGTCCTTGCTCAGCAGCCTGCGGTCGATCTCGGTGCGGGTGCCAGAGGTGTTGACGACGACCGTGCGCACCTCGGCGGCGCCGCGCGCGAGTGCCTGCGCCGGCACTATTGCCGTAAAACCCGCGTCGGCGGTATTCGGATACCCGGGAAAATAGAGCGTCAGCGGCTCGGCGCGCGCGCCCCGGTATGGCAGGCCGTAACGCGCCGGCAAAGCCGCACCTCCGTCGACAATCAGCTGCACGCTTGCGACGCCGCTCGGATCGATCGCCCAGCCGGAAAATTCGACGTCGCCGGAAGGGACCTTGTTCTCGGCCGGACGATCGACAACACCGAACGACATCGGCGTAGTGCTCACGGCGTAACGTAGCGGCGCCCGGGCGAGCAGCGCGACCCCGATCGCGAGCAGCGCGAACGCCGCCGCAGGTACGCCTGCGCGTCCGCTTGGAATGCCGAAGGGCGCCAGCATCGGCGTGAGGAGTCCGGCTCCCAGCACGACGACCGCCGCATACAGCGCCACGCTGGCAAGCTGCGCGTGACGCGAGACCTCGACATAGCCGTCTCCGAAAATGGAAGTCATGACTGCGTACCAGGCGATACCGGTCAGCGAATACAAGGCAACGGGAAGCGCCGAGCTCCGGTGGGACGCCGCGGCGATGACGCAGACGACCGCGCTGGCCAGAAAGATTGCACCCGTAGCGGCCAGGATCTGCAGGAACGCAGACAACGGCATTTCAACCACCACCGGACCGATGCTGCCCGCGAGGACTCCCACTGCTGCGCGCACCGAATCGCTGCCGGCGTATCGCAAGCCTTCCACGCTGCCGAGGTAACCGAGGCGCCAATCCTGCAGTTGCGGTATGCCACGCAGTACGCTGCGCAGCAAGGTCATCGGTTCGGTCGCGGCCAGCGCGACAATGCGCCGTCTCGGCATCACAAGCGCTTCCGGACACGTCGACTCGAGCGCCTCGCCCATGGGCTCGTACCAGGTCGCGCCAACGGAGCGCAGACAGCGTTCCGGCAAGCCCAGCCGCTTCGCGGTCAGCGCTTCGTTTCCGGACGCGGGAAGGATCGCACCCAGGACGACATCGGCGTTGTTGGCCTGGGCGATCGTTGGATGACGGCCGATGAGCCCGGCTTGCGAAAACGCAACTGCACCGGCGACCGCAACGAGAAACAGTGCGCTGCGACGGGCCTTTGCCCAAAGCGAGATCGTCAGCGGAACGATGAGCAGTGCCGGCAAAAGCATGTGCTGCTGCCGCGACAAGCCGAGGCCGATCAGACTCAGCGCCAACGCGGTCATCTGCGTCGATGAAGGCGGGATCGATGTCGTCTCGCGCGTACCGATGGCGACGAGCAGCGCCACGCTCGCGTACGCGAACAGCAGCGCGGTGAATTCGGTGTACAGCGTGTTGACCCACAGCGTAACGATCGGATCGCTCATAACCAGGGCAAACACGAGACCGTGAGCCAGTGCAGGTCCCGGCCTGCGGCGTAGCACGATGCCGAGCGCGAATGCGATCACCACCAGCGTCACCGCCTTGATTGCGCCGATGACGCGCAGGTCAACCGTTTCGCCCGGCGCCAGCGTCGCGGCGACGGGCGCCACGAAAAGGAGCTCGCTGCTCCAGTAGCATTCGTCGGGCCGGCGCTCGCCGCGGACAAAGCGCGCGATCGGCGCCTCGGGATGTGCCTGCAACTTGTCGGCCTCGGGGACATCGGGCCAGAGGCCGACGCACGCCGAGATCCGCCGCATGTCGAACTGATTGGCATAACCCAGCAACGGCGCGGCGCCGACAAGCGCAAACACACGCCATGCGCCAATGCCGATCAGAACCAACGCGAGCAATGTTGCGTATCGCGTCCGGTCAGGCATCATGGCACAGGGTCGATGCAGACCAGCGATGATCGATGATGCCGGAAGCGGGATTCGGCAACTTGAGCGGCGCGGCGTCTGGGATGAGATCCGATACGGGAACGATTATGCATTATTGGCGCGCGCTTCGGCCGCAGCAATGGATAAAGAACGGCTTCGTGTGGGCGGGATTTCTGTTCGCGCACGCGTGGCACGACTCGTGGCTCGCTTGGCACGTCGCGGCGGCGTTCGCGGCCTTTTGTCTGCTTGCGAGCGCGGTCTACATCGGAAATGACTGGATCGATCGCGATGCCGATCGCGCACATCCGGTCAAGCGCAACCGCCCCATCGCGGCCGGACAAATTCCGCTGGCAGCGGCAGTGTCGATGTCCATCGCACTCGCCGTGGCCGCTTTTGCGCTGGCAGCCTGGGTGGGCGTCGAGCTGGTCGTGATCCTCGTCGCGTATCTCGCTTTGAACCTTGCGTACTCGCTGGGTCTCAAGCAAATGGTAATCATCGACGTCATCGCGGTCGCGCTCGGCTTCCTGCTGCGCCTTTTGGCCGGCACGCTCGGGGTCGGCATCGCGCCGTCGCCGTGGCTGTTGATGTGCGGCCTGATGCTGACGCTTCTGCTGGGCTTCGGCAAGCGCCGTGCCGAGCTCGTGGCGGTCGCTCCCGATTCGGGACGCTCGGTGCTCGCCGAATATTCCGCGGCGCTGCTCGATCGCCTGATCACCGTGTGCGTCAGCGGAACCTTGATCTCGTACAGTCTGTACACGATCAGCCCGCAAACAATCGCATTGCACGGCAGCGCGAACCTCGTTTACACGGTGCCGATCGTCACCTATGCGCTTTTTCGTTATCTGTATCTGCTCGACCGGCAACATGCCGCGGAGGACCCGAGCCGGCTCATGCTTACCGACCACCATTTGCAGGGCGCGGCGCTGGCGTGGCTGGCAGCGGTCGTCTGGGCGCTCACGCACGGAAGCTGATCGCCCGCGCCAGCCTCGGCGTTGGCCGCGTACCCCGGCGCGGAGGCTGGGCGCTCAGGTGCCCAGAAAGGCGAAATCGACTTCGGGTTTGCGCCCGGAAACGAGATCCGCGATCGCTTTTCCGGATCCGCAGCTCATCGTCCAGCCGAGCGTTCCATGACCGGTATTGAGATATAGGTTCGGATAGGGCGTGCGTCCGATGATCGGAACGTTCGACGGTGTCGCCGGCCGCAATCCGGTCCAGTACTCGGGCCGCTCGATATCGATCGCGTCGCCGAACCATTCGTGCGCGCGCCGGGTCAGCGACTCGCAGCGAATGGGATTGAGATCGAGGTTGTATCCGGAGAGCTCCGCCGTTCCCGCCACGCGCAATCGATCGCCGAGGCGGGTGAAGACCATTTTCTTGGCGTCGTCGGTGACGCTGACGGTCGGCGCTGCTGCCGGGTCGACGATTCGAAGCGTCGCTGAATAGCCCTTGGCCGGATAGACCAGAGCGCGTACGCCGATCGGTCCGAGCAACTGCGGCGTGTAGCTCGAAAGACAGACCACATAGGCGTCGGCGGAAAGCACTTGGCTTGCGCTCTGCTCGTCGATCGTATGCACGCCCGTAACTGCGCCGCCGGCAACCGCCAGCGATTCGATCGTCAAGCCAAAGCGAAACGCGACTCCACGCTGCGCCGCGAGCTCCGCCAGCGATTGCGTGAACTTCCTGGCGTCGCCGGTCTCATCGCTTGCGGTATACGTTCCGCCGGCGATCCAATCGCCGCGGCGGCCGAGAGAAGGCTCGATTGCAATACATTCGGCGGCGGTCTTCACTTCGCGCGCGACGCCATACTGCCGCACCAGCTCGGCTGCCGCGGCCGCGCCGTCGAAGCCTTCACGGTCGGTGTAGATCTGCAGAATTCCACGCTGCAGATCGTCGTAATGCACACCGGTCGTCGAGCGCAGGTTGCGCAGCACCTCTCCGGAATACTTGCTGATGGCCAGAATCTGCAGCATGTTGCGCCGGGTGCGCGACGGCAGGCACTCGATGAGAAACTGCGCGCCCCATCGCCATTGCTGCAGATCGAGGCGCGGACGGAACAGCAACGGCGCGTCGGCCTGTCCCAGCCACTTGAGAATCTTGAACGGCGCCTCCGGATTGGCCCACGGCTCGACGTGCGAGACCGAGATCTGGCCGCCGTTGGCGAACGATGTTTCCAGCGCCGCGGCGCTGTGCCGCTCGACGACGGTGACCTCGTGTCCACACTCGCGAAGAAACCATGCAGTCGTGGTTCCGATCACGCCCGCACCGAGAACCAGAACCTTCACCCCGCGACGCCTTAAGCGTATTCCGCAACGGGAACGCAGGCACAAAACAGATTGCGGTCGCCGAACACGTTGTCGGCGCGTCCGACCACCGGCCAGATCTTGTTCAACTTCACGCCGGCCATCGGATAGGCCGCCTGCTCACGGCTGTAAGCGTGCTTCCACTCCGTCGCAAGCAAGGCTGCCGCGGTGTGCGGCGCATTCTTCAACGGATTGTCCTGGCGGTCCATCCGTCCTTCCTCGATGGCGCGAATTTCTTCGCGGATCGCCAGCATGGCGTCGACGAAGCGATCGAGCTCCGCCTTGGATTCGCTTTCCGTCGGCTCGATCATCAGCGTTCCGGCGACCGGGAAGCTCATCGTCGGCGCGTGAAACCCGTAGTCCATCAGCCGCTTCGCGACGTCCTCGACGGTGACCTCGCTCGTCTCCTTCAGCGGTCTCAAGTCGACGATGCACTCGTGCGCGACCAGGCCGTGGCTGCCCGCATAGAGGACCGGAAAATGCGGAGAGAGCCGCCGCGCAACATAATTTGCCGCGAGAATCGCCGATTCGGTGGCCGCCCTCAGGCCATCGCCGCCCATCATCGTGATGTACATCCACGAGATCGGCAGAATGCTGGCGCTGCCGTAAGGCGCCGCGGACACCGGGCCGATGTGCTCGGACACCGTCTCGGGAGTCTTGCCCGGAAACCCCGGCAGCACCCGGTGCGTCGGCAGGAACTTCGCCAGATGCGCGCCGACCGCGACCGGTCCGACGCCGGGGCCACCGCCGCCGTGCGGGATGCAAAACGTCTTGTGCAGATTCAAGTGCGATACATCGGCGCCGAATTCACCCGGCGCGGCGAGCCCGACCAGCGCATTGAGATTCGCTCCATCGACATAGACCTGTCCGCCATTGGCGTGCACGACCTCACAGATTTCCTTGATCCCGGTTTCGAATACGCCGTGCGTCGACGGATAAGTGATCATGATCGCTGCGAGATCGGCGCGATGCGCCTCGGCCTTGCTGCGCAAATCGTCGATGTCGACGTTGCCGCCTTCATCGCATGCCACGACGACCACCTTCATCCCTGCCATCTGCGCCGACGCAGGATTGGTGCCGTGCGCCGATGCCGGTATGAGGCAGACGTTGCGCAGCGGCTGCCCCTGCGCAGCGTGATACGCCTTGATGATCAGGAGTCCGGCGTACTCGCCCTGCGAGCCGGCGTTGGGCTGCAGCGACACCGCGGCGTAACCCGTCGCCGCGCAAAGCATGCGCTCGAGGCAACCGATCATTTCCCGATAGCCGACCGTCTGGTTCGCCGGCGCGAATGGATGCAGGTGTGAAAACTCCGGCCAGGTCACCGGCATCATCTCGCTGACCGCGTTGAGCTTCATCGTGCACGAGCCGAGCGGGATCATCGAGCGATCGAGTGCGATGTCCTTGTCGGCGAGCCGGCGCAAGTACCGCATCATCTCGGTCTCCGAGTGATAGCGGTTGAAGGTCGGGTGGGTAAGAAAGGCGGAGGTGCGCTCGAGGCTCGCCGGCAATGCGTCATCGATCGTCGCCTCGAGCGACTGGAAATCCGGCATCGCCGCGCCCTCGGACGCGAATATCGTCCACAGCAACTTGACGTCGTCGCGCGTGGTCGTCTCGTCGAGCGATACGCCGACATGCGCTGCATCGATCCGGCGCAGATTCGCGCCGTGGGCCACTGCCGCTTCGCGAACGGCGGCGGTGCGCTCTCCGGTCGCAATGGTCAGCGTGTCGAAAAAAGTCGGATTGGTCACCACAAAGCCGAGCCGCTGGAGCCCCGCGCTCAGCACCCCCGTCATCCGGTGGACGCGGCGGGCGATGATCGCCAGCCCGCGCGGGCCGTGATAAACGGCGTACATGCTTGCCAGCACCGCGAGCAGCACCTGCGCCGTGCAGATGTTCGACGTCGCCTTTTCGCGGCGGATGTGCTGCTCGCGCGTTTGCAATGCGAGCCGGAAAGCGCTCTGTCCGTTGGAATCGATCGTGACTCCCACGAGCCGGCCCGGCAGGTTGCGCTTGAATTCGTCGCGCGTGGCGAGAAATGCCGCGTGCGGACCGCCGAATCCCATCGGTACGCCAAAGCGCTGGCTCGATCCCACGACGGCATCGGCGCCCCATTCGCCCGGCGGCGACAAGATCGTCAGCGCGAGCAGGTCGGCAGCAGCGATCACCAGCGCGCCCCGGGCATGGATCACGTCGGCGAGCGCGCGATAGTCGCGCACGTCGCCGTTGGCGCCCGGATACTGCAGCAGCGCGGCAAAACAATCCGCATCCGCAGCCTCCATCGCGGGACCGACCAGCACCGTGATGCCGAGCGGCTGCGCACGCGTCCTGATCACGTCGATGGTCTGCGGCAGCACGTCGTCGGCGACGTATACCGACATGCTCGCGCTCTTGCCTGCGCGCAGGCAAAGCGTCATCGCCTCCGCGGCCGCGGTCGCTTCGTCGAGCATCGACGCGTTGGCGATCGCCATTCCGCTCAGATCGCAGACCATGGTTTGAAAATTGAGCAGCGCCTCGAGGCGGCCTTGCGAGATCTCCGGCTGGTACGGCGTGTACGCGGTGTACCAGGCGGGATTCTGGAAGACGTTGCGCAGGATCACGCCGGGCGTGTACGTTCCGTAGTAGCCCTGGCCGATGAATGATTTGAGCACGCGATTCTTGACCGCGAGTTGCTTGAGGTCGTGCAGCGCCTCTTCCTCGCCCTTCGCCGCCGCCAGTGCCAGCGGTGTGCTGCGGCGGATCGAGGCGGGCACGACGGCGTCGATCAATGCCGCCCGTGTGGGGTAGCCGAGCGATTCGAGCATCTCGGCCTGCTCTTCGTCGCTGGTGCCGATGTGGCGGTCGACAAACCCGCGGTGCTGCTCGAGCGCGCTTAGCGAAATTCTGGTCGGCGCCGCGGCGATGACGGGCTCATCCATTTTCATCGGAATCTCATTCTTCCGCGACGACCGCCGCGTACGCAGCCGCATCGAGTAAAGACGCAAGTTCGGCGATGTCGTCCGGCCGAAGCTTGTACAGCCAATTGCCGTACGCATCGGCGTTGACCATCTCCGGCGACGCCACGACCTGCTCGTTGGTGGCACTGACTTCGCCGCTGACCGGCGCGTAGATATCCGACGCGGCCTTTACCGACTCGACCACCGCGCACACCTCGCCGGCTTTGACCTTGCGGCCGACCGCAGGCAGCTCGATGAACACGAGATCGCCCAGCGCTTCCTGCGCGTGATCGGTGATGCCGATCGTCAACGTGCCGTCCGCTTCGCTCCGAATCCATTCGTGGCTTGCGGTGTATTTGAGGTCGGCTGGAAGGTCCATTGCGGTTCTCCTTTGGGTTCAGACAAGCAAGCTTTTTCCGTGACGAACGAAAGGCGGCTTCACCACGCGGGCTGCAAGCGCCTTGCCGCGGATATCCACGTTCACGGCTTCACCCGCCATGACGCCAGCAGGTAACCTCGCCAGTGCAATCGACGCGCCGAGCGTGGGCGAAAATGTTCCGCTGGTGATTTCGCCGTCACCGGCTCGAGTCATCACCTTTTGATGAGCGCGCAGCACGCCGCCCTTGTCGGTCAGCAGCAGGCCGGTCAGTTGTCGCGCGGCCGGTCGTGCCAACAGCGCCGCCTTGCCGACAAAGTCCCGCGCGCTTGCCAGATCGACCGTCCAGGCGAGTCCGGATTCGAGCGGATTGACCGTCTCGTCCATGTCCTGCCCGTAAAGATTCATTCCTGCCTCGAGCCGCAGCGTGTCGCGAGCGCCCAAGCCGCACGGTCTGACGCCGGCAGCGGCCAGCGCGCTCCAGAATTCGACCGCGCGCGCGGACGGCAACATGATCTCCAATCCGTCTTCGCCGGTATATCCGGTGCGGGCAATGAAATACTCGCCGACCTCGCCGGCCATGAACGGCTTCAGTGGCTCGGTGATCGCCTTCGAGTTCGGCAGCGCCGCCCAGACGCGCTCGCGCGCACTCGGGCCCTGCACTGCGATCATCGCCAGGTCGCGCCGCGGAGTGAGCTTGAGCGCATCGCCACGTTCTTCCTGCAGCGAGCGAAGCCACGCGACGTCCTTGTCTGCGGTGCCTGCGTTGACCACGATGCGGAACCAGTTCTCGCGCAGAAAATAAACGATCAGATCGTCGAGGACGCCCCCGTCGGGCTTCAGCAGGCACGAATACAGCGCCTTGCCCGTGACGGTCAGCTTGCCGACGTTGTTGGCGAGCGCGTAGCGCAGGAAATCGCGGGCGGTCTGTTTTGCGGTATCGGGGCCGGCCGATTCGAGGTCGATCGCGAGCATGTGCGAGACGTCGAACATGCCCGCATCGCGGCGCACCGCATGGTGCTCCTCGATTTGCGATCCGTAGCTGACCGGCATATCCCAGCCGCCGAAGTCGACCATCTTTGCACCGGCAGCGCGGTGCACGGCGTTGAGCGGAGTCTGTTTTAGCAAGGCCGCAGTCCCAATCTCGAGGCGACAAAAAAGGGCGAAGCCAGCTTGCTTCGCCCCGTCTGTCCTTTTACCTGAGAGATTACGATGCGCATCGCGACGATGCGGCACCGGTGCCCCTTCGGTGGGCCGATCGACTACTCGCCGATCAGCCGCTCTCCAGATGGTTTGTTACGACCCGCGCAGTCCTTTTTACCTGAGCGATTGCGGGAGTTGCGCCTTCGGCGGCAGCCACTTTGACAACGCAGCTGCACTCTCCTGCACGGATGCGTGAAGCTTACCGGTGGGGACAGGGCTTGTCAAAATGGATCCCCGCGCAGTGACCAAAATGAGCGGGGATGACGCATCCGTTGCCAATCGCTGCGACGCTACGCGTCTTGCGCTTGGACGGATGCGTCACTTTTTCAGGGTCAGAACCCAGGTGACCAGATCCTTGATGTCCGCGTCCGGCACTTGAACATTGGGAGGCATCGGAATCTGGCCCCAGACCCCTACGCCGCCCTTCTTGACCTTGTCGGAGAGTTTGGCGAGCGCATCCTTATCGCCCTTGTACTTGGCGGCGACATCCTGATAGGCGGGACCAACGATTTTCTTGTCGATGGCGTGGCACGCCGCGCAGCCGTCCTTCTGCATCATCGCCTGCGCCGAGGTATTGTCGAGCGCGGCGTGGGCCCCTTGCGCGACGAATAGGGCAGCGACCAAGAAAGCGCCGTACCAGCGCGAGAAAGCGCCGTACCAACGCGAGTGACGTTTCATGCAACCTCCGATGAGCTTGATTGGGCTAAGGCGAAAATCCGCGGCCATGGTACCGGATCGCAAATACGCGCGCCAGCGCGACCGGTCTTCGGTACCTGCTCGGGCATCAGGAGCAGCGTCAGCTGCAGATACGGGCTCGTCTCGCCCGCAAGGCGATTCATGCCACCGCTAACGCCTAGGCCGGCGCTTCGTCGAACGCCGCGCGCTCGAAGTCGGCACCGCGCTGTATGAGCCGCGTCAAGCGAAGCCTACGCTCGGGGCCGGACGCGAGCGAGCGCAGAACGCGCCCCGCGCTGAAGGTGCGCGGAGGAACGATGATGCATGCCTTTTCGTCCGGCGTCGCGGCGAGCGTAAGGGCAGGCGCCGGCGGCTCCTCGACCAGCATCGTCGTCAATGCCCGAACGGCGATCGCAGTGGCGGACCCCGGCCACAGCTTCAACGACACCGCGAGCTCGCCGCGATTATCGAGCGCGACACGGGTGACGTAGCCGCAGCGGATGCGATCGTCGCCGCGCAGCACGACCAGCTGGTCGAGATGCCAGCGATGGAGACCGGCTCCGACGCGGCGCAGCGTCGCCGCCGACCAGTCGTAATTTCCCTGCCAGGATTCCCAGGCCCAGACCTTCTCGGCTTCTTCCTTGTTGCGATCGTAATCGGTCAGCGCGCCGAGTGTGGCCAGGTGCTGCGTACCCTGGTAGGAGAGGCGGCCCAGCAGATCCTGGCTGTTGAAGGTCCGTCCGGCAATGCGGAAATAAGCCGCGCCCAGGCCGCCGACGCATAGCTCGACGTTGCCGTGCGGCTCGGCGCTGGTCGTGCGCCGCGGCGGCAACGCGTACCAGCGCGAATCGAGATAGGTCAAAAGCGTCGTGCACGCCTCGACCGAAGCGTCGTGGCCCAGCTGCAGCTCGGCAGGATTCGCACCGCTCGCCAGCCGCTTGAGCCGCCCGCGCACGCTGGTGACGATCTTTGCCGGATACCCGTAGCGCGTTGCCTCGCCCGCGTTGCGCGGGCCCACCGGCAATAGCACTGCGCCAACGGGTGCGTCGAGATCGATCACGATCAGAGGTCCTTCGGTCTCCCGTTGCTGCGCATAAGGGAAAACCTTGCGCGCCCACATCGACAGCCACCGGTCGGTCAATTCGATCTGGCGCACGGTCATTGCGCACGGGTCGGCGAGATCCAGCAACAGCGCGTGGCAATAGGTGGAGTAGCACGAGACGCCCACCGCGTTGGGCATCAGCTCGTCGGACACCGCGGTGACGGCGCAATCGAGAATCTCCGCCAGCCTGTAGTAGGCGTGCAGCTCCTGCCATACCGCCGGCGCGGGCAGACGCCGCGCCAGCCCGTATACGAGCATCAGCTGTTTGCCGACCCAGAGTCCGCGCTGAAGCACTTTCGCCTTCACGCCCTGAAGGTCGGGATCGCCCTCGAGCAGGGGCTTCAGGCACGCCGAGTATTGGCTCCACAACGCGTGCCAGATCGCAACAGCCTGCTCCGACGCCTCGTTCTCGCGTTCGGCCGCGGGCTGCGGCTTGCCCGCGTATCGGCGGGCAAGCTCGGTGTGCAGGAACATTACCGGCTCGCGCATGACTTCCGCGATGCGCGCGCGCTCGCGGGGAGCGAAGTCGACCTCCGCCAGGCGCTTCAGCTGACCGAGGATGGTTTCGTAATAGCGGGGGATATTGGTGAGGGGAACCGCACGCAGCCACGCGGCGCAGCCATCGGCGTCGGCAAAGGACAACATGCCCGCACTCGGCTGCGTTTGCGTCTGGGTGAGTGTGAATTCGTTGGTCACCGTTTCCCCACGAAGCGTGTCGATCCGACACTGCCGGCGCCGCTGCGTTTAACGAACTCGCGCCACGGAGGGTGAATGGCTGGCAGGGTGTCCCCGGCGCCGGAAACGCACATGAATCGCACCGGAATCGACCATCCGCTCGTGTGTCGGCGCATGTCCGATTCGCACTTTGTTTATAGCATAAGTCGGGCGCCAGTCGTTTGGCCGGCCGGCGCCCCGCAGTGCCCGCCTATGAGGACGTGAATATTCTGCATTTGTAGTAAGCAATGTGCACACGCATCGCCAGCCGTGCGCGCGCAGACTTCCATCCATGAGCACGGCTGACGGGCTCAACAGTCGGACGAAAGAACATCATGGACAAGAACCTTCAGGAAAACAGCCAGAGTTGCCGCCAGGTTTCGTTTGAAGCCTTGTCGGGCGCGGCCCAAGCGGCCCCGGGCGTTGCCGGATCGGCGGGGCTGAGCCCGGCATCTGGGCATTCTGATTTCCGCTTCCCTCCAACCCGCGCTGCGCGCGCGTCGCGCAGTCGCGGGGTCTTTTTGGGAGAGGCCGATGAGGCCATGAACGAGGGTCGCGTGCGCTGGATCGAGGTGCCGGTCGCGCTGGTGGCGCTTGCCGCCGCGGCGTTCATGCTGGTGGTATGCGTTAACGCGTCGTCGATGGTCGCCGGTCCCTCGATCGGTTCCAATCCGGGTCCGGCTATCGTTGCTGCCGCGTCGGTCCCCCCGAACTTCGTCGTGCCGGTACGACTGCGCTAGGGGTCTATAGCAAAACGCGCTCGATGCCGCCGTGGTTGGCGGCATCGACGTAATTGGGCAGCCAGTTCTCGCCGAGTATGCGATTGGCGATCTCGACCACGATGTAATCGGCGCCCGTCGCTGCGTCCTCGTCGAAGCGCGAGAGCCCCTGAAGGCACGAGGGACACGAGGTCAGCACTTTCACCGGCCCGTCGAATCCGTCGGCGCGCAACGCTTGAGCGCCCTTGCGCATCTCTTCTTCCTTGCGGAAACGAACCTGGGTGGATATGTCTGGCCGGGTCGTGGCGAGCGTTCCGGACTCGCCGCAGCATCGATCGTTCAGCATCACCTTGGCGCCCATGAGCTCGTTGACGACCTTGAGCGGCTGGTAGGTCTTCATCGGCGTATGGCATGGGTCGTGGTACATGTAGCGCACCCCTTCGACACCCTGAAGCCTGACGTTTTTTTCCAGCAGATATTCATGGATGTCGAGCAGGCGGCAGCCGGGAAAAATCTTGTCGAACTGGTACTTCTGAAGCTGATCCATGCACGTGCCGCAGGAGACGATCACCGTCTTGATGTCGAGATAGTTGAGCGTGTTGGCAACGCGGTGGAACAGCACCCTGTTATCGGTGATGATCTCCTGTCCCTTGTCATGGTTGCCTGCCGACGTCTGCGGGTATCCGCAGCACAGGTAACCAGGAGGCAGCACGCATTGCGCTCCGACGTGATAGAGCATCGCCTGCGTGGCAAGTCCTACCTGCGAGAACAGGCGCTCGGACCCGCAGCCCGGGAAATAGAACACGGCTTCCGATTCGTCGCTCGAAAGCGCCGGGTTGCGGATGACCGGGATAGTGGTCGAGCCCTCGACGTCGAGCAGCGCGCGCGCGGTGCGCTTGGGCAAGCCGCCGGGAAGGGGCTTGTTGATGAAATGAATCACCTGCGTGCGCAATGCAACGGGTCCGACCGTGCTCGGCGGGCGTCTCGTCTGCGGCTGGACGAGCCGCAATCGCTTCGCAATCGCGAACGCGACACGCTGAACCTTGTAGCCCCAGTCGATCATTACCCGCTTGGTGAGCTTGATCCGGGTCGGATCGGTCGCGTTCAGAAAGAACATCGACGCCGCGGTTCCGATGTTGAAGCGTCGATGATGCTGCTTGCGCAGAAGATTGCGCATCGCGATCGACACGTTGCCGAAATCGATGTCGACCGGACATGGCGCGAGGCACTTGTGGCAGACGGTGCAGTGGTCCGCGACGTCGGAAAACTCGTCGAAGTGGCGAAGGCTGACACCGCGCCTCGTCTGCTCCTCGTACAGGAACGCTTCGATCAGCAGCGACGTGGCGAGAATCTTGTTGCGCGGCGAGTAAAGGAGGTTCGCCCTCGGAACATGCGTCGCGCACACCGGCTTGCACTTTCCGCAGCGCAGGCAATCCTTGATCGAATCCGAAATGTCGACGATTTCCGACTGTTCGAGAATCAGGCTCTCGGCGCCGAGCAGGTTGAAGCTCGGCGTGTATGCGTTGCCGAGATCGGCGCCCGGCAGCAGCTTGGCCCGGTTGAAGCGACCATGAGGATCGACCGCGCGCTTGTAATCGACGAACGGCCGCAGCTCTTCGGCGGTGAGGTACTCGAGCTTGGTGATGCCGATGCCGTGCTCGCCGGAGATCACGCCGTCGAGCCCGCGCGCCAGCGCCATGATGCGCGTCACCGCCGAGCGCGCCTCGTCGAGCATCGCGTAGTCGTCCGAGTTGACCGGGATGTTCGTATGCACGTTCCCGTCGCCGGCGTGCATGTGCAAGGCGACGAAGACGCGTCCGTGCAAGACTTCCTTGTGAATTTCGGCGACGCGCCTGCGTATCGCGGTGCACGCGAGCCCGGCGAATATCTGTGCGATCGGCGCCTGGATTTCGCTCTTCCACGACACCACGACCGAGTGCTCCTGCAGCGCGGGAAACGCGTTCTCGATGTCGCCCTGCAGCTGCCGCCAGCGCTCGTTCACCGTGGCGATCAACGTTCGCGCTTCTTCGATCTTGGCGTCGACGATTTCCTGCGACGGCATCGAGTCCGGATCGGCGCCGCACAGCGCCGAAGGGTTCGGCAGCGCGAAGAACGCGAGCAGCGCGTCGCACAAGGCGAGCTTGTTCTTGATCGAAAGCTCGATGTTGATGCGCTCGATGCCGTCGGTGTACTCGCCGAGCCGCTCCAGCGGGATCACGACGTCTTCGTTGATCTTGAACGCGTTGGTATGCTTGGCGATCGCGACCGTGCGCGAGCGATCCAGCCAGAATTTCTTGCGCGATTCGGCCGACGCCGCGATGAAGCCCTCCGCGCCTCGCGCGTTAGCCATGCGCACGACGTCGGACGCGGCGCGGGCGACGCCATCCTCGTTCTCTCCGACAATGTCGCCGATGAGCACCATCTTCGGCCGGCCGTGGCGCTTGGCCTTGGTCGCGTATCCGACCGCCTTGACGTAGCGCTCGTCGAGATGCTCGAGCCCGGCGAGCACCGCGCCGCCGGGCTTGCCGTCGAGGAAGTGCTTGATTTCGACGATCGCCGGAGTCGAATCGCGAACCTGCCCGAAAAATTCGAGGCAGAACGTCCTGATCGCCGGCGGCATGCGATGGAGAATGAACCGGGCCGAGGTGATGATGCCGTCGCATCCCTCCTTCTGCACGCCCGGCAGGCCGGCGAGAAACTTGTCGGTGACGTCCTTGCCCAAACCCACCTTGCGAAAGCTGCCGCCGGGAATCGCCAGCGTCTGCCGGCGCTTGAGCTCGCCCATGCCGCCTTCGGCGTCGGCCTCGTAGTAGGCGAGCTCGAAGGTCGCGACGGCGGCGTCGTGGATCTTTCCGAGGTTGTGGTCGAGACGCCTGACTTCCAGCCACTCGGCGTCCGGAGTCACCATGCGCCACGAGACGAGATTGTCGAGTGCGGTGCCCCACAGAACGGCTTTCTTGCCACCCGCGTTCATGGCAACGTTGCCGCCAATGCACGACGCATCCGCGGATGTCGGATCGACCGCGAACACAAGCCCGCCCGCGTCGGCCACGTCCATCACCCGCTTGGTCACCACGCCCGCGCCGGCATCGATGGTCGCGGTCGCTTGCGAATGTCCGGACAAGACGACGCGCTCGACCGCGGACAGCCGCTCGAGCTTCTCGACGTTGATCACCGCCGAGCGGCGATCGAGCGGTATCGCTCCGCCGGTATAGCCGGTCCCGCCGCCGCGCGGAATGATGGTCAGGTCGAGCTCGATCAGGCCTCGCACGAGACCGTGCACTTCCGCCTCGGTCTCGGGGTAAAGCACGACAAAGGGATACTCGACCCGCCAGTCGGTCGCATCGGTGACGTGCGACACACGCGCCAGGCCGTCGAACGCGATGTTGTCCTTGCGCGTGAACCGGGAAAGAACATGCAGCGTACGTTTTCGCAGGTCGGCAGTATCGCGAAAGGATTTTGCGAACGAGTCCACCGCCGCGCACGCGCTTTCGATGAGCTGCGCGACCATCGCGCTGCGGGTGCTATCGGCATCGGTCAGCCGCCGTTTCTCGATTTCGTTCAGGCGATGACGCAGCGCCTCGATGAGCATCTCGCGCCGGCGCGCGCTGTCGAGCAGGTCGTCCTGCAGATACGGATTGCGGTCGACTACCCAGATATCGCCGAGAACCTCGAACAGCATCCTTGCGGAACGTCCGGTGCGTCGTTCCGCGCGCAAGCGCTCCAGAAGCCGCCACATGTCGGCGCCGAGCAGGCGGATGACAATTTCGCGGTCCGAAAACGAGGTGTAGTTGTAAGGGATCTCGCGTAGACGCGGCGCGTCCGCGGGCGTCGCGAGTTCGACTGGCGCGTTTTCGATGAATGAATCCAAAGCGCCCCGATTTTACCGCATTGCAACATGGCTGCCCGCGCGCGAATCGCGGACCCGGCTTATTGCCGCGGTGTACGGACGTTTTCCGGCGGTGCCGACTCGAAGTTGGTTCGAAACGGATTGATGTCGATCCCGCCCCGGCGCGTGAAGCGCGCGTGGACGGTGAGTCTTTCCGGCCGGCAGCGTGCCGCGATGTCGACGAATATCTGCTCCACGCAGGCCTCGTGAAACGCCGCGTGACGGCGGTAGGAAACAAGGTAGCGCAGCAAGCCCGCGCGTTCGATGCGCGGACCCCGATATCGGATGAAGATGTCGGCGTAGTCAGGCTGGCCGGTCACCGGGCAGGTCGATCGAAAGAGCGACGAGTGGAGCGATTCGTCGATCGACGATCCGGTCCGCGTCAGCAGCGCCGGATCCGCTTCGGACGCATCGATGCTCACGTCGGTCTCGTCGATGGACTCGGTTCCGGCCGGCACTTCGCGCACAGGAACCACCGCATCGAAGCCCGCGCTCGGGGTCAGTGCGATGCCGACGGCATCGCCGCAGATGTGAGTGAGATCGGCAGCGATGCGCTTGCGCACTTCCGCGATGGAGGCGAAGGGCTCCTGCGCAAACGAGCCCAGATAAAGCTTCAGCGACTTCGATTCGACCATCGCCGGCGACTCGGCCCCGACGCGAAATTCACCGATGGCGAGCCGCGGCCGGCCGCGCGGATCGATCCATGTGATTTCGTAGGCATTCCAGACGTCGCATCCGGAAAAAGGGAGGTGGCCCTGAATGCCGAGCGCGTCGCGCTGCGGCTGGCGCGAAACCGCGAACAGGAGCGAGGCATCATAGCGATCGGGGTACCCGGTCGCCTTGCCTAGCGGTGAACCGTCAAGGGTCGTCATCTAAAGTCTCAGGAGTCTTGCAAGGCGGCGATGGCTCGGAGCCAAGAATGGCCGCGTCGGTGCTCACGCGCGATCCAGACGCCTATAGCTTATCGCTTCCGCGACATGGCCCGACGACAAGGCGTCGACCCCGGCAAGATCGGCGATCGTGCGCGCGACTTTGAGGATGCGATGGTACGCCCGCGCGGAAAGCGACAGCCGGGCAAACGCCTGCTTCAGCAGATCCTCGCTCGCCGCGTCGAGCGCGCACCATCGTTCCAGCTCGCGCGTCTGGAGCAAGCTGTTCGGCTTGCCCTGCCGCGAGCGCTGCCGCGCCGCAGCCCGCGCGACACGCTCGCGAACGACCGCCGAAGGCTCTCCGTCACCCGCGCCGCCGGCGCGCGCGGGCAGCGCATCGGCGGGCAGCGACGGCACTTCGATTTGCAAGTCGATTCTGTCCAGCAACGGTCCCGAGATGCGCGCGCGATAGCGCGCGATCTGATCCGGCGTGCAGCGGCATTTGCCGCTGGGATGGCCGAGGTAGCCGCAGGGACACGGGTTCATCGCCGCGACGAACTGAAAGCTTGCCGGAAAGGTCGCCTGCCGCGCGGCACGCGAGATATGGATCTTCCCCGACTCGAGCGGCTCGCGCAGCACCTCGAGTACCTTGCGATCCCACTCCGGCAGCTCATCGAGAAACAGGACCCCGTGATGGGCCAGCGATATTTCGCCGGGCCGCGGATCGCTTCCGCCGCCGACGAGCGCCACCGCGGACGCCGTATGATGCGGCGCCCGGTAGGGGCGGCGTCCCCAGTCCTCGTGCCGAAAACGTCCGATCAACGACTGGATCGCGGCCGACTCGAGCGCCTCGTCCTCCGACAGCGGCGGGAGGATGCCCGGCAAGCGCTGGGCGAGCATCGACTTTCCCGTTCCCGGCGGGCCCAGCATCAACAGGCTGTGTCCGCCCGCAGCAGCGACCTCCAGGGCGCGCTTCGCGTGGGCCTGCCCCCGGACATCGATTAGATCGGGCGCATCGGCGTCGGCGCAAGCCAATGCCCGCGGACCGCATCGCGGCAGCATTTCGCGCCCGCAAAGGTGGGCACAGACGTCGAGCAGGCTTTTCGCCGGATGAACAATGGCATCGCGCACCAGCGCCGCTTCCAAGGCGCTCGACTCGGGGAGCACGAACGCGCGACCGTCGCGATGCGCTTTCAGGGTCATCGCCAGCGCGCCGCGAATCGGCCGAAGATCGCCGGTCAGCGCCAGCTCGCCTGCAAATTCATAACGATGAAGCGAGTCCCCGGGAATCTGCCCGGTGGCGGCGAGAATTCCGAGCGCGATGGGCAGGTCGAAGCGGCCGGATTCTTTCGGTAGATCGGCAGGCGCGAGATTGACGGTAATCTTCCGCGCGGGAAAATCGAATTGCGCATTTTGCAAGGCCGCGCGGACCCGGTCGCGACTCTCCTTGACCTCGGTCTCGGGCAACCCGACCAGATTGAATGCCGGCAGCCCGCCTGCGAGGTGAACTTCGACCTCGACCGGCGGCGCGTCGAATCCGGAGAGCGCGCGGCTGTGCAGGACGGCAAGGGCCATGCATGCACTTTCTCGCCGCGCGGGGGGCGGTATCAGCGGCCGGCCAGGCTGCCGGTCACTTCGACGCAGCCTTCTCGCGGCCCTCGAGCGACGCGACGCGCTCCTCCAACTGCTCGAGTTTTTCCCGCGCGCGCGCAAGCAGCGCGACCTGGAGATCGAATTCCTCACGGCTGACCAGATCGAGCCGGCCGAGCGCGCCGCGCAACAAGACGCGCACGTTTTTTTCCACGTCGCGGACAGGGCTCGAGGCCATCGCAGCCGCCACGCGCGCGCTGATATCGTCAAAAACCTTCTCACCGATCATGAACGCACTCCGTCGATATTTCCGCTGACAAGTCTATCAATTTCGACCGCTGTGTTGCGGCGCAGCGCGGTCTAGGCCAACGGTCGCCCCATTTAGGCTCCGTTGCGATACGACGCGCACCGTTGTAGTGCGATTCGCGGGTGCGGCGCAACAAGGAACCCCGTTGGATGATCCGTATCATTATGAAAATTAAGACATTTACTTCTTGGCATGCGTTGTGCTGACATCTCGGTGCACGATTCTTCGCAATCAGCCAAGGGAGTTTTTCATGCGCTTCAAATTCCGTGCACTCACCGCACTCTTCGTATTGGCCGCCGGCGTCTCGAGCGCCCAGGCGCAAACTCCGCCCCCGGCGCCAGCGGCCCCGGATGCCAAGCCCGCCGAGCCGTACACAATCACCGGCAACTTCGGCATTTACAGCCAATACATC
>Ga0209839_10000229_pt1 | contig 28313 bp, 25 predicted proteins | sample OrgsoiDNA2013050_FD_185800 | JGI IMG/M metagenome (GOLD analysis project Ga0209839, IMG submission 185800) | Permafrost soil microbial communities from the Arctic, to analyse light accelerated degradation of dissolved organic matter (DOM) -... | ecosystem: Environmental > Terrestrial > Soil >... | reverse complement strand
ATGGGCAGGCGAGTACAACCTGTTGGCCTTGCGGCGCGAGAAAGCCACGTTCGTCGCCCTGCTGGTCAGGCTCGGATACAGCCCGCATCAATTCCGGGTCACGGTCAGGCGCGCTCCACCCCAAGGCCACGGGGACGCGGGGCAAAGGTACACGGTTCAGGTCGCCCAGCTGCGCGACGGAATGGCCAATCGGGACAAGCGATATGTCGGCGGTCATGGCGCAGATTGGGTCAGCGAATTCGCCCGCGACGCGGCGATAGACTTTCCCAATAACATCCAGCCGATTCGGCCACCCGATGACGCACGTCACTTTCCGGGTTAAGCCTCTCGCCGCCCGCGCCTGTACTACCCGCCTGTGCGCACTTGGGCGCCAACCGCTAGAATCGGGATGTGGATCTTGCATTTGCGATAGCCCTACTTGCAACGCTCGTCGTCGCGTGGTTCGTCGTCCGTCGCGTGGCGAGAAAAAGGCGCGAGCGCGAGGCGCGAAGACGCCGTCGCAAACGGAGGTCCCGCACCACACAGGGCCAAGGACCCAGCACCATATCGCAGAGGTCCGACATGCGGGCTACCGACTCTCCGGTAACCGTCATCGACACCATCCAGAAACGCTCTAAGCGGCCGTGACGGGAGTCACGAGTGCGGAACCTGGGCGGTGTTGGCGGAGAGAGAGGGATTCGAACCCTCGATACACTTTTGGGCGTATGCTCCCTTAGCAGGGGAGTGCCTTCGACCACTCGGCCATCTCTCCGGTGCGCGAGATTGTACCTTTCGGCGTCGCGCGCCGTCAAACAAATCCTTTTCTAAATCCGTAGCTTACGATGGGCGCTCGGATTCGCGGTGAGAGCGGCCCGCGACGCGCTGCACACTCGGTCACGCTAGTTCGCGGTTGCTCCAGCTCGAACGCGACGGAGCAACATCCGCACCGCAAGCTCGATACTTCTTCACCGATCACGACCGAGATCCTGATCGGACCGAAACCGCCGATGATTTCCCTCCTGCCGCGGCTTGGTCGCGGTGCCAATGTCCACGTGTATCGAGTCCGCCACCCGTCGATTGGCCGCGAATTCCCGTTGATGGCCTCGCTCGCAAAGCGATATGGAAACCGCGCTAGGCGCGACCGTGACCATTCGCGGCACGCTTCGCAGGAGACGACTGGCTATGACGAACTGAAGTTAATACAATCGGTCCTATGCGCCATCCTAAAGCCCGGCCATGACAAGCAAGCCGTCGCGCGTTCGGATACGAGATAGATTCGGGAACGTCGTCAGCCGGTTGTTGCGCCTCGCAGGTGTAACCCTGTTCGCAATTTCGGTATCAACCGCCGCGGCGGAGCCCAACTATCAGGGCCTTTGGTGGAACGCGCCCGCCGCTTCGGAATCCGGATGGGGCATCAACTTCGCTCATCAGGGCGACGTGATCTTTGCGACCTGGTTTACCTACGACCTCAATGGCAAGGCGTGGTGGCTCACCATGAGCGCCGACAAGTCGGCAGATGGCGTTTACGGCGGCTCCATTTACACAACAACCGGGACGCCCTTCTTCAACTTCGTGGCCCCTGCGGTCGCAAGCCCGGTCGGGACCGGAACGTTGACGTTCGCGAGCACGAGCAGCGGCACGTTCGTCTATTCAGTAAACGGAATCACGCAGACGAAAGCGATCGTTCCTCAGGTCTTCGGTCCGCTGCCCACGTGCGTCTGGGGCGCGCAAAGCGACCTGACCAAGGCGACGAGCTACGGTGATCTGTGGTGGGCCGCGGGGGGTACCGAATCCGGGTGGGGTATCAATCTCACGCAGCAGGGTTCGACGATATTCGCAACGTGGTTCACCTACGATGCCAATCGCAATCCGCTCTGGCTGTCGGCGACGCTTCCGAGCACGGGTACCAACACGTTTTCCGGCCAGTTGATCCTGACAGGGGGGCCCGCATTCAACGCGGTGCCGTTCGATCCCAACAAGGTGACGCTGAAGTCCGCCGGTACAGCAAGCGTCGCCTTCAGCAACGGCAACAGCGGCACATTCAGCTACAGCGTCGATCTCGGTGACGGCTTGAACAAGGCGACCCAGAGCAAGCCCATCACGCGCCAGGTGTTCCGCGCGCCGGGAACCGTGTGCGACACGGGCGGGGGCCATACGTCCGGCGCGGAGGGCTCATGGGTAGGCACCACAAGCGCCAACCAGACGGCGCGCGCCATCGTTCTCGATGACGGCACGTACTACGTGCTCTATTCGAGATCCGGAAACTCGGTCGATGGCGGGGTTGTGCAAGGGTCAAGCACGTCGGCCGGCGGAGCCTTTACATCGCCCGACGCCGAGGATTATACGATCGCCGCCGCGAGCGAGACGTTGGACGAGGTGAAACCCGCGACGGTCAGCGGCAGCTACGTGTCGCGCAGCACACTTCAACTGACGATCACCGAGGCGGGAGCTCCTCGCACGCTGAATGCGTCATACGACGCGGGGTACGATCATCCTGCCGATCTCGCGGCCGTTGTCGGTAAGTACGTGGGTTCGACCGGGCATGTGGGCGGCAAGATTCCAGCAAACTTCGCGCTGGATTCGAGCGGGACGCTGGCTGGCTCGAATGCGGTGTGCTCATTTAGCGGCACGGTCACGCCGCGCAAGTCGGTCAATCTCTTCGACTGGACCGTGCGCAGCACCAGCAGTATGTGCGTTTTCGGCAAAGGACCCGTTTCGGGGACGCTGTTTTACGACGCGGCTACCGGTCAGATTCATGCGTTCGCACTTTTCGCAGAGCGAGGCGACTTGTCGTATCTGATCGGCACCAAGCAGTGATTGCCGCGGCAACCCATGGGCATTCTGTGCGTTGGCGCGCGATCGTGCCTCTGCGGTGACGCGCGTCGTCAAATAATTCGCTGCTGAATCGATAGCTTACGGCTCGACGGTCCACCCGGGCGAGAGCCGGCCCGCGCCGGGCGAGCGGCTCACACCAACTTCGGCGGCTGCTCCAGCTCGAAGGCGCGATGCAACACGCGCACCGCCAACTCGAGATATTTTTCGTCGATCACGACCGAGGTCTTGATCTCCGACGTGGAGATCATCTGGATATTGATCCCCTCCTCCGCCAGGCTCTTGAACATCTTGGCGGCGATGCCGACGTGCGAGCGCATGCCGATGCCGACCAGCGATACCTTGCAGATCTTGTTGTCGCCGATGATTTCCCGCGCGACGAAGCCCGTATTTTTTTCCTGCGCGAGAACGTCGAGCGCCTTTTGATATTCACCGCGATTGACGGTGAAGGAGAAATCGGTGTGCCCCGACGCGCCGATATTTTGCACGATCATGTCGACGTCGACATTGGCCGCGGCAATCGGACCGAGAATGGCGTACGCGATGCCGGGACGGTCCTCGACGCCCATCAGCGAAATCTTGGCTTCATCGCGATTGAACGCGATGCCCGATATGATGGCCTGTTCCATGGTGTCGTCTTCCTCGAACGTGATCAGTGTGCCGCTCGACGTGCTGTCCGGATCCTCGAATGACGAGAGCACGCGCAATTTGACCTTGTACTTGCCCGCGAATTCCACCGAGCGAATCTGAAGCACCTTCGATCCCAGGCTCGCCATTTCGAGCATTTCCTCGAAGGTGATTCGTTCCAGCCGGCGCGCTCCCGGAACGATGCGCGGATCGGTCGTATAGACGCCGTCGACATCGGTGTAGATCTGGCACTCGTCGGCCGACAGCGCCGCGGCGAGCGCGACGCCGGAAGTATCGGAGCCGCCGCGCCCTAGCGTGGTGATGTTTCCGTCTTCGTCGACGCCCTGGAATCCGGCAACGATGACGACCGTTCCCTCGGCAAGATCGGCGCGTATCCGCTCCTGGTCGATCTTGAGGATTCGCGCCTTGGAGAATGCGTTGTCGGTGAGAACCCGGACCTGGCCGCCGGTATAGCTCTTGGCTTTGACGCCGAGCTGCTGCAACGCTATCGCCAGCAAGCCGATGGTGACCTGCTCGCCGGTCGCCGCGACGACATCGAGCTCGCGCGGATCCGGATTGGGCGAGAGATCCTTTGCCAGGGCGAGCAGGCGATTGGTCTCGCCGCTCATCGCTGACGGGACGATGACGAGTTGATGACCCTCACGATGGAATCGGGCCACGCGCCGGGCGACGTTGCGGATGCGCTCGGTGGTGCCGACCGACGTGCCGCCGTACTTCTGTACGATCAATCCCATGGACGATAGCAGGCGCCGGTCACCGTCGACTCACGGCCGGCTCACGGTCTCGGATTCCGGACCATCATGCGGAAGATCAAATCGCACGAAACGCCAGGGTGGCATTGGTGCCGCCGAAGCCGAAGGAATTGGACAGCGCGGCGGCGATTTTCATCTTGCGCGCGGTGTTGGGCACAAAGTCGAGATCGCATTTTGGATCGACATTGAACAGGTTCGCCGTGGGCGGGGCGACCTGATCGCGTATCGCGAGTACCGTGAAGACGGCCTCGATGCCACCTGCGGCGCCGAGCAGGTGCCCGGTCATCGACTTGGTCGACGAAACCGCGAGCTTCGCGGCGTGATCGCCGAAGCAGCGCTTGACGGCGACGCATTCGGCGATGTCGCCGATCTGGGTCGAGGTGCCGTGGGCATTGATGTAATCGATGTCGGCAAGGTTGAGGCCGCCGTTTTTCAGTGCATTGGCCATGCTCCGCGCGGCGCCGGCGCCATCCTCGGGGGGGGACGTGATGTGGTACGCGTCGGCCGACATGCCGTATCCTGCCAGCTCGCAATAGATGCGCACGCCGCGCGCCTTCGCGTGCTCGAGCTCCTCCAGCACCAGCACGCCCGCGCCCTCGCCGAGCACGAAGCCGTCGCGATCGACATCCCACGGGCGACTCGCCGTCGCGGGATCATCATTACGGTGCGAAAGCGCGCGCGCGGCGCAGAAGCCGCCGATACCGAGCGGACTGACGGTCGCTTCGGCGCCGCCGGCGATCATGATGTCGGCATCGCCGTATTCGATGATGCGCGACGCCTCGCCCATGCTGTGGTTCGCGGTCGAGCACGCGCTGACCGTCGCCAGGTTAGGCCCCTTGTAACCGTATTGAATCGACACCAGGCCGGAGATCATGTTGATGATCGAGCCGGGAACGAAGAACGGCGAAATCTTGCGCGCTCCGCCCTGAATGTATGCACGACAGGTATCTTCGATCATCGGCAAGCCGCCGATGCCCGATCCGATGCAGACACCGATGCGTTCGTGATCGCCGGCGTAGCCCTCGAGGCCCGCATCGCGGACGGCTTCCATGGTCGCAACCTGCCCGTAGTGCACGAAGGTGTCGTAGCGGCGCGCGTCCTTGCCGGAGAGGTACTGGGTGACGTCGAAGTCCTTCACCTCACCGGCGATCCGCGACGGAAATCCGCTCGCGTCGAAGCGCGTGATGGCGCCGATGCCGGAACGCGCGGCGAGAATGCTTTCCCACGCTGCGGCAAGGCCGATCCCGACAGGGGACACGATGCCCATCCCGGTTACGACGACGCGGCGTCTGGACATGGTGTTTAGCACGAAGGACTAGCTAAGAAGCGGCCGCTTTCCCGTCCTGCCGCCGACCGTGGATGGCAGGCCGCTCGCCCGGAAGAAACCAGCCGGCGTACGGCGACGTTATTTCTTGAGATGCGAGCCGACGTAATCGATTGCCTGCTGGACGGTGGTGATCTTCTCCGCGTCCTCGTCGGGAATCTCGGTCTCGAACTCCTCCTCCAGCGCCATGACGAGCTCGACCGTGTCCAGCGAATCCGCGCCGAGATCGTCGACGAACGACGACTCGTTCTTGATTTCGGCTTCGTTCACGCCGAGCTGTTCCGCGACGATCTTCTTGACTCGTTGCTCTACGTTTTCCATGCTACTCCTCCCCTCGCGGGATCAGAACGCTCAAAGGCCGGTGATTTTACCAGATGGAATGCATTTGCCCAACGCTGCGACCAATGTTTATCCCAGCCGCGTGGTGAAATTTTTTTGCCTATGACATATACATCCCGCCGTTGACATGCAATGTAGTGCCGGTGACATATCCCGCCTCGGACGAGGCGAGAAACGCCACCGCGTTCGCCACGTCCTGTGGAGACCCGAGCCGGCCAAGCGGAATGCGCTCGAGCAGTTTCGTGCGCTGCGCCGCGTCCAGAGAGCGTGTCATATCGGTGTCGATGAAGCCCGGAGCCACGCAATTTACCGTAATCTCGCGACTGCCGACTTCCTGCGCCAACGATTTGGTAAATCCTACAAGAGCAGCCTTCGCCGCCGAGTAGTTGGTCTGGCCGGCATTGCCGCTCGCACCGACCACCGAGCCGATGTTGATGATGCGGCCATGTCGCGCCTTCATCATCCCGCGCAGCACAGCCTTCGACAATCGGTATGCGGACTTGAGGTTGGTATCCAGGATCGCATCCCAATCGTCGTCCTTCATCCGCATCAATAGGTTGTCGCGGGTGATTCCGGCGTTGTTGACCAGAATCGCGATCTCGCCCAGACGCGCCTGAACGTCGGCGATGGTCTCACTGACCGACTGGGCGTCGGTGACGTCGAGCCTCACGCCTTCGCCGCGGCGCTGTTCCGTGCCCTGCCCGCCACCCTTCACCGCCGCAAGATATGCGCTGATGCTCGCCGCGCCCTCGTCGGTGGTTGCGGTCCCGACGACGATTGCACCGTCGCGTGCGAGCGTTTCGGCGATCGCCCTGCCGATGCCGCGCGTCGCGCCGGTGACCAGTGCCACTTGACCGTCAAGCATCGCGCCTCCTACGCAGCCGTCGCGGTGATCGCGGACGCGATCGCATCCGCGTCATTGAGCGGTAATACTTCGAGATCGGGAGCGATGCGGCGGGCGAGTCCTGTGAGCACGGTGCCGGGCCCGCACTCGATGATGTGCGTGACGCCTTGCGCCATGAACGCTTTTATCGTCTCGACCCAGCGGACGGGGCTCGCCGCCTGTCGGGCCAGCGCTGCACGAATGTCCTCCGGCGCGCCGGCGCTGCGGACGTCGACGTTGTGCAAGACGACAAGCTTCGCGGCGCTAACGGGAACGCCGGCAAGGTAGCCGCCAAGCTTGTCCGCCGCCGGCTGCAGCAGCTTGCTGTGAAATGGCGCGCTGACCGGCAGCAGCAAGCCACGCTTGGCGCCGCGCGCCTTGGCGGCGACGATTGCACGCTCGACCGCTTCCTTGTGACCGGCGATGACGACCTGGCCGGGAGCGTTGAAGTTCACCGCTTCGACGTTCTGCGATTGCGCAGCTTCGGCGCACGCCGCGACCACACCTTGATCGTCGAGCCCCATGATGGCGGCCATCGCACCGACTCCCTGCGGAACCGCGTCCTGCATCGCCTGCGCCCGAAAGCGGACCAGCGGCAGCGCGTCGGCGAAGGCGATCGCGCCGGCCGCGACCAGCGCCGCGTATTCACCCAGGCTGTGCCCGGCCATCAGCGACGCCTCCGCGCCGCCCGCTGCGCGCCACGCGCGATACACGGCAACGTCGGCGGTGAGCATCACCGGTTGGGTGTTCACGGTCTGGTTGAGCGCCTCGACGGGCCCGTCTTTCACCAGCGCCCATAAGTCCTGTCCGAGCACCTTGCTGGCTTCGACAAAAGTCTCCTGCACCGCGGGATGAGCTGCATAGCTGTCCATCATGCCGACGGACTGCGAGCCCTGGCCCGGAAATACGATCGCGAGTTTCATCGGCTTGAATCCGGCTCTATTTGCAAACGGTCAGCGCCGTCACTGCCAGCGCAGGAGCACCGAGCCCCAGGTGAAGCCTCCGCCCACACCCGCCAGCATCACGAGATTTCCGCGCTGGATGCGGCTGTCGCGGACGGCGATGTCGAGCGCCAGCGGAATCGACGCCGCCGAGGTATTGGCGTGCTGGGCAACGGTGTTGATCATTTTTTCTGTTGGGAGCGCGAGCTTCTTCATGGTGGCTTCCATGATCCGGATGTTCGCCTGATGCGGGATCAGCCAATCGATCGCGCTCGACGGCAGATCGTTTGCCGCGAGCGCTTCCTGCGCCACCTCGGCCAATACCTTGACTGCGAACTTGAACACCGCGCCGCCGTCCATGTGCAAAAACGGCGTGCCCTGAATTTTCCCGTTGGCAACACCGCCCGGGACCGAGAGGATATCGCGATAGCGTCCGTCGGCGTGCAGATGCGACGACAGTATTCCCGGCTCGTCCGACGGCGCAAGCACGACCGCGCCGGCGCCGTCGCCGAAAAGCACGCAGGTTCCGCGATCGTTCCAGTCGAGAATCCGCGAATAGATCTCGGCGCCGACTACCAGCGCATTCCTGGCCGCGCCGTTCTTGACCATCAGATCCGCGATTGCCAGCGCGTAGACGAAGCCGCTGCAAACCGCCTGCACGTCGAACGCCGGGCCGCCGCTCGCGCCGAGCTTGGCCTGCAATATGCACGCGGTCGACGGAAAGATCATGTCCGGCGTCGTGGTCGCAACGACGATCAGATCGAGCTCGGCCGGCGCAATGCCCGCAACCTCCAGCGCCTTCCTCGAGGCGGCCAGTGCCAGGTCGCTGGTCTGTTCCCCGGCCGCCGCGATGTGCCGTTGACGAATGCCGGTGCGCGCATGCACCCATTCGTCGCTGGTGTCGATGCGCCTCGCGAGCTCCGCATTGGTCAGGATTTCCGCGGGCAGGTAGCCGCCGGTGCCGACGATGGTGCTATGCATTGTCCGAGCCTGTTGCGGCGACCGCCGCGGCTGCCGGCACCGGCATCGCGGCGAGGCGCTTCGCGATGCGGTCCAGGACGCCATGCGCGGCTTCGGCGTACGCCTTTTTCAATGCGTAGCGAAACGCAAGCGCGTCGGCCGAGCCGTGGCTCTTGACGACAACGCCCTTCAATCCAATCAGCGTCGCGCCGTTGTATTGCCGCGGGTCGACTCGCCGCTTGAACGCCTTGAGCACGGGAAGCGCGAACAGCGCGAGCAGCTTGCGCATCGGGTTGCGCGTGAACTCCTCGCGCAGAAAATCCGAGAGCATCAGCGCCAGACCCTCCGAGGTCTTGAGCGCGACATTGCCGACAAAGCCGTCGCAGACGATGACGTCGGTCGTCCCCTTGTAGATATCGTTGCCTTCGACATTGCCGTAGAAATTGAGATCGGATGCCTTCAGCAGCGCGGCGGTCTGCTTGACCACGTCGTTGCCCTTGCTGTCTTCCTCGCCGATGTTCAACAGGCCCACGGTCGGACGCTCGATGCCGTCGACGGCGGCGACCAGCGCGCTGCCCATGACCGCGAACTGGACCAGCTGCTCGGCGGTGCAATTGACGTTCGCGCCCAGATCGAGCGCGGTGGTGACTCCCTTGCGCGTGGGCAGCTGAGACGCAATGGCCGGCCGGTCGATGCCGGGCAGCGTCTTGAGCACAAAGCGCGATATCGCCATCAATGCCCCCGTGTTGCCCGCCGACACGCACGCCTGCGCATCGCCGTCCTTGACCAGATTGACGGCAACGCGCATCGATGAGTCTTTCTTGCCGCGCAATGCGCTGGCAGGACCTTCGTCCATTTCGACGACTTCGGTCGCGGCGCGGACGGAAATCCTGTCTGCCGCACTCGAGCGGACCGAGCTCAGCACTTTGCGGATGTCGTCGTCGCGGCCGACAAGGATGACGCTGGCTTCCGGCGTCTCCTCGAGGAAGCGGATCGACGCAACGACGGTGACCGGCGGGCCGTGATCGCCACCCATGGCGTCAACGGCTATGCTGATGCGCATCGTGTCAGCGGCAGCGAGGGGCGAAAGCGATCAACCGCGCGCTGCTCGGTCGCCTGATGAGGTGCATGCTGGAGGCGACGGATCCTGGCCCCGCGCAGTGCGGACAAGCACCATGCGCTCGAGGCATGGCAGCGGTCTACTCGTCTGCCTTGGTCTTGACGATCTTCTTGCCGCGGTAGTAACCGCTCGGGCTGATGTGATGGCGAAGATGGACCTCGCCGCTGACCGGTTCCACCGCAAGCGCAGGCTTGGGAAGAAAAGAGTGGGCGCGATGCATGCCGCGCTTCGACGGCGATTTTTTATTCTGCTGGACAGCCATGTTCAGTGCTCCTTGATTGTTCGGTCGGGCACGCTCGCGCGTGCCCCTGGCTTCATTGCCTCATGCTCATTTCTCATTCACGACTCGCTCACTTCTCGATTGTCAGCGGGTCGTCTTCTTCAATTCCCCGAGCTGACCGAAAGGGGAAGATTTTCGTTGGCTGCCTTCCTCGCCGGCCGCCGTCGGCACCGCCGCGTCGCAGTCCCCGTCCGCATGACGCGGAGAAAATGGCAGCGACAGCAAAAGCTCGTCCTCGACCAGGGTCAGTGGATCGAGTCGCTCGGTGGCCAGGACGACTTCGATTTCGTCGCCGTCCAGCCGCGCCAGCTCCGCCTCGCTGCGCGCAAGCAGCAATTCGGTGCTTTGATCCACGATCGCCGCAAAAGGCTGCAGGCAGCGCTGGCATACCAGCGGCACCGAGCCCACCAGCGTCAACGTCAGCGTCGGACGGCGTTGCGCATCGCTGCCACCGACCAGTCGCCACGCAACTCCCGCCGCGCCTGCATCAGGCGCGAGCCGGTCGGCAACTCGCGGCAGATCCGTAGCGTCGACCTCCCCCGCAAGCGACTCGCCGCTGGCGGACAATTTGAGCGCGTCGAAGCGTGTGGGACGTCGGCCAGCAGTGGACGGTGTCATGGTCGCTCCTGCCTTGGCGCCGCATTATTGACCGCAGGAGCGCGGAAAAGCGCCACGCGCGTCCGCAGCCGGGTAAACGTTGCATAATAGCGAATCGGCCAATCCCTGTCAAAGAAAAGCGTGAAAACAAAGACTTCGCCGCGCCCGCCGGGGTCGGCGACACTGGTCCTGGCGTCGTCGTCGAGCTATCGCCGAGCGCTCCTGGAGCGACTCGGTCTGGCGTTCAGCATCGTCGCGCCGGACATCGACGAGTCGGTGCGGGAAGGAGAGCTCCCCGCCGCGGCGTCGGTTCGCCTGGCCGAGGCGAAGGCGCGCGCGGTCGCGGTGCGACATCCGGAGGCGCTCATCATCGGCTGCGACCAGGTGGCGGCGTGCGACGGGATTGCCGTCGGAAAACCGCGTGACCGCGACGACGCCCTGGCGCAGTTGCGGGCGATGCGCGGGCGAACGATTATTTTTCACACGGCGCTGGCGTTGCTCAATGCGCGCACCGGCCGCTGCCGGACCGCGCTGGTCGACGTTGCAAGCACGTTCCGCGCGCTTTCCGACGAACAGCTCGCGGCCTACATCGACCGCGACCAGCCATACGATTGCGCGGGCTCGGTCAAGTGCGAGTCGCTCGGCATCGCGCTTTTCTCGCGCATCGCCAGCGACGATCCGACCGCGCTGATCGGGCTGCCCTTGATCCGGCTGACGGACATGCTGATCGCCGAAGGCGTGCCAATCCTTTGACCGCAACTCCGATCCCCGGTCGCCTTTACCTCGTTCCGAACCTGCTCGGCGTCGTGCCGCCTGCGGAAGTGCTGCCTCAGCGGACGATGGACATAGCGCGAGCGCTCGATCATTTCGTCGTCGAAACGCCCAAGGCCGCCCGTCAATTCATCAAATCGTTGCAATCGGCGCGACCGATACAGTTGATCGATTTTGCGACGCTCGACGTCGACACGCCGCCGGATCGGGTGCCCGGGCTGCTCGCGCCGGCGCTCAACGGCGCGGATCTGGGCCTGCTTTCGGACGCCGGTTGTCCCGGGATCGCCGACCCGGGCGCGCTTTTGGTTGCCGCCGCTCATCGCGCCGGCGTGCAGGTGGTGCCGCTGGTGGGCCCTTCCGCGGTGCTGCTGGCACTCATGGCGGCGGGGATGAACGGGCAGCAGTTTGCGTTTCACGGCTATCTGCCGGTGCCGGCCGAGGCGCGAATGAGCGCCCTCAAAGTGCTCGACGACGCCGTCGCGCGGAGCGGTGTCACGCAAATCTTCATCGAAACGCCCTACCGCAACGACGCTTTGCTTGCCGCGACAGTGTCGGCCTGCCGCGCGACAACGGATCTGTGCGTCGCGGTCGATCTGACGCTGCCGACCGAGCAGGTCGTGCGACGGCCCATCGCCAAATGGCGTGAGGCCGCACGCATCGATCTGAGCCGCCGACCCGCGATTTTCCTGCTTGGAACGATTTAGGACGCAACCGCGGCGCTGAACTCGATCGGCCGCGCTGTCCGCTTCCGAAACGCAAAGCCGCGCGGTGCCGCCTACTGACCTTCGTCGTCGGGAGTGTTCTTGATATAGCTCTTGAGCATCCGATTCTCGAAGCTCTGCTCTTCGTACACCGCCTTGGCCACGTCGTGAAACGACACCACGCCGAGTATGGTGGGCCCGTCTATGACCGGCACGTAACGCGCATGCCGGTCCAGCATCCCGCGCCGCAGCTCCATCACGTCGAGGCCGGTCGTTGCCGTCAACGGATCGCGCACCTGGATGTCGCTTACCTTGAGAGCGCCGAGCTGTCCCTTCTGTTTCGCGAGCGCTTGCAGCACTTCCGAGAAAGTGAGCATGCCGACCATCTGGCCGTGATCCATCACCACCAGCGAACCGATGTCGTGCTCGGCCATGACGCTCACCGCATCGAGCACCGTTCCGTCGGGTGGGGTAGTGAAAAGTGCGTTCCCCTTGATGCGCAGGATTTCGCTGACCAGCATTTCGGCTCCTTGCGTTGCTCTTGTTGCAGGTTACTCCGGCTCAATGGCCACGCGCAACCGGCAAGCGGGCATTCAAGCGGGCAGAGGGCGTCGTTCGCGCAAGGCCTGCGCCAGCGTCCCGCTGTCGACGTACTCGAGCTCGCCGCCGACGGGGACACCGCGGGCGAGCCGCGTGACCTTGAGCTTGCGCGCAGCGAGCAGTTCGGCGATGTAATGCGCGGTCGCTTCGCCCTCGTTGGTAAAGTTGGTCGCCAGGACGACTTCGAGGACCGATCCGTCGAGTGCGCGCTTGAGCAGCCGATCGAGGCGGATTTCCTTGGGACCGATGCCGTCGAGCGGCGAGAGGCGGCCCATGAGCACGAAGTACAACCCGGCGTAGGCCTGCGTGTGTTCGACCATCATCAGATCGGCGGGCGTTTCCACCACGCACAACAGCGTCGCGTCGCGTTTCGTCGAGCGGCACAGGCCGCAGATTTCGTCCTCGGTAAACGTATTGCAGCGCTGGCAGTGGCGGATCGTCCGTGTCGCCGCCTCGAGCGCGAGCGCCAGCCGTTGCGCGCCTTCACGGTCGTGCTGCAGAAGATGCAGCGCCATGCGTTGCGCCGCCTTGGGTCCGACGCTGGGCAGGCAACGCAGGGCTTGCGTCAGCTCCTCGAGGCTGCTGAGAGGCTCCACTAGAACGGAAGCTTGAACCCGGGCGGCAGGGGCATGCCCGCCGTCAGACCTGCCATTTTCTGCTGCGACGCCACCTCGACCTTGCGCACGGCGTCGTTCATCGCCGCCGCCACGAGGTCCTCGAGCATGTCCTTGTCCTCCGACAGCAGCGTCGGCGCGATCGTCACCCGTTTCACGTCATGACGGCCGGTCATGACGACCTTGACCATGCCGCCACCTGCCTCGCCTTCCACTTCCATCGCGGCGATCGCCTCCTGCGCCTGCTTCATGTTGTCCTGCATGGTCTGAGCCTGCTTCATCAGGCCTGCAAGCTGGTTCTTCATCATCGTCCGTATCCTTTTTAGGAAACCGGTTTGATCGAGTCGGGCTTGATCCTGGCGTCGAAGCGCGAGAGCACGTCCTGCACGAACGGGTCGTCGCGAAATGCGGCTTCGGTTTTGGACTGCGCCTCGGCGCGCTCGCGTTTTTCGATCACCGCGAGACTTGCCGTCGCAGTGCCGCCGACGTCGAAGCGCAGGCGAACGCGCCGTCCCATGGCTTCTTCGAGTGCCGCCTTGAGCTTGTCGGCATAGGCCTTTTCGGTCAGATGGCGCGAGGCCTCGGGCACGATCAGGACCAACTCATTGCCGCTGATCGCTTTGAGCTCTGTTTGCGACGCAAGTTGCAGCGCGATGCCGGAGAGTTTCATGCCGGCGACAAACGCCGGCCAGTCGGCAATTTCCGCGATGGGCCCTGTCGATGCGACCGGCGCCGGCGTCGGAACGCTGTCGAATCCGCGCGCAGCGTCGGAAGTCACCTCAATCGGGGGCGACGATTCCGGTTTCACCGCCGGAATCGACGGAGCCCGCGCCGTGGCGGGCGGGCTCGTCGATGCAGCGGGAGCAAGACTTTGCCGCTCGGTCCTGGCCTTCGAATCTGCACCCGATCGCGTCGCTCCGCGGGCTTCCTGCGCTATTGCCGGCTCGAAAGCCAGCAAGCGCAAGAGCGTCATCGCAAAGCCCGTCAGTTCGTCCGGCGCGAGCGCGAGATCGGCGCGGCCCTGAACGCAGATCTGGTAGGCGAGCTGAACGCTCTCGGCGGAAAAGGCCTTGGCGTACGCCGCCACGCGCGCCGCGTCGGCCAGTGCATCGATGGTTTCGGGCACCGTCTGCGCGATCGCGATGCGATGAAACAGCGCCGCCAGCTCGTCCAATGCCGAGGGCAGCGATAATGCGCGCTCGGTCAGCGCGCGGGCTTCCGCCAGCAGCGCGGTGCCGTCGCCTGCGATCAGGGCGTCGGCGATTCGGTAAATATATTCGGTCTCGACGGTGCCGAGCATGGTGCGCACGACATCCGCGCGCACCTCGCCGGCGCCATAGGCGATCGCCTGGTCGAGCAGCGACAGCGCGTCGCGCATCGATCCGCGCGCAGCGTGGGCGATCAACACCAATGCGCCTTCGTCGAATGCAATCTCCTCGGCGCGAAGAATCTCGTCGAGCCGCGCGGCGATCGCCGGCTGCGGCAGCGCCTTGAGGTTGAACTGCAGGCAGCGCGACAATACGGTGACCGGTATTTTCTGCGGATCGGTCGTCGCGAGGACGAATTTCACATGCTCCGGAGGCTCTTCCAGCGTTTTCAGCATCGAATTGAACGCCGCCTTGGACAGCATGTGCACTTCGTCGATGAGGTAGACCTTGTAGCGGCCGACGGTCGGCGCGTAGCGCGCGTTGTCGAGAATCTCGCGCATGTTGTCGATGCCGGTGTTCGACGCGGCGTCGAGCTCGAGGAGATCGACGAAGCGCCCGGCATCGATGTCGACGCACGCGGGGCAGACGCCGCAGGGCGTCGCGGTGACGCCGTTGACGCAGTTGAGGCTCTTGGCCAGGATGCGGGCAATGGTGGTCTTGCCGACGCCGCGCGTGCCGGTGAGCAGGTAGGCATGATGCAGGCGCCCGCGATCGATGGCGTTGGTCAGCGCCCTCACCACGTGCTCCTGCCCGGACAGCTCGCTAAAGCGTTTCGGCCGCCACTTGCGGGCGAGGACCTGGTAGCTCATCGGATGAGATCTCGTGCGCGCGGACGGTCGTGCAAGCTAGCTCGCGCCGCGAACGGCGCAGGCCGTGCGATAACGCACGCGGCGCGGACTGCGTGCGAACTCGGCGGAAGCATTATCTGCGGTAACCCGACAACATGGCATGCGGCGTGAACGAAGAGCAGCAAAGGGTGGCGAGCCGTACCCCCGGCACTTGCAGAGAAAAGTTATGGCTGCTTCCTTCCGGACCTGACCAGATTCACCAACTATGCGATGCGGGGCGGCCCGCCGATGATCGTTGCGCGGTTATTTTCGCGTCGCCGACATTATCGACGATGTGACGCGGCGCAGCAAGCGAGCGCTGACTGAGCGTCGCACCGCGCTGCACGTTACGGCACGATTCGAGGGATTGCACAGTCGACCATTGAACGGCTGGAGATGTCACCGCCGCGACCGCCGGTATAATCGCCGGCAGCGCATCACGCAGGCGATCGGTTTGCTCAGACAACGCCTTCTGCGAAGTTGCATGGTTGCTTCGGTCGTGTTGTGCGCGTGCGGCCCGTCGCCCGCACCCCCGCCTCCACCTTCGCCCGGCAACGATCTGGTCGTCTTTCTGCGGCAGGGCGCGGTCACCTGGTTCCGCGGCACCGACGATCAGGGAACGGGGCTCGACTACGACCTGGCGCGAATGTTCGCCGCGCAGCAGGGCCTGACGCTGAAGGTCATCGCCACCAACAATCCGGTGCAGCGGCTCGCCCAGGCGGCCGGCGGAGCGATGATCGGCGCCGGCGGCATCTATCGGCCGCCTTCGCGCTCGCCCTCTGCAGCCGGCGATGCGCTCGTGTATTCGTCGGCCTATTACGCGATCGAGCCGGTCCTGATCTACAACATCGACGGCTTCAAACCCGGAACGTGGAAGGATCTCGCCGGCGAGACCGTCGGCATTCTCGAGGGCAGCGGCCTCGAGTCGGCATTGGTCAAGGTGCGCAAGGAGCATCCGGAAGTACGCTGGCAATCCTTGGCGCTGCCGTCGACCGAAGCGCTGATCAGCCAGGTCTCCGACGGCACTTTAAGCTACGCCATCGTGGCGTCGAGCGAAGCGAACGCAACGCGAAGCGTCTATCTCGCGTTCGATACCGCGTTCCTGGTCGCCGGCAAGCAGGAATTGGCTTGGGCATTCCCCAGCACGGAGACGCGGCTGCGCGACGAGGTCGACCGCTTTTTCGCGCGTTGCCGTCGCGATGGCACGCTGGCAAGGCTGATCGAACGATACTACTCGCGCGGCCAGGTGACGCGGCTGGATGCCGGCGTCTTTCAGGAGCGGGTCAAGTCCCTGCTGCCGGCGTTCCGCGAAAACTTCGAGCGTGCCCAGGACGAAACTGGCGTCGAGTGGCGTCTCCTCGCGGCGATCGCGTATCAGGAATCGCAATGGGACGTGCAGGCGACCAGCGAGACCGGCGTCCGCGGCCTGATGCAGCTGACCGAAGAAACCGCGCGCCATCTCGGCGTCGCCGATCGTCTCGATCCTCAGGCAAGCATCACCGCGGCGGCTCGCTACGTCGGCGATCTGAAGGACAAGCTTCCGCCGCGCATTCAGGAGCCCGATCGCACCTGGCTCGCGCTGGCGGCCTACAACATCGGCGTCGCGCATCTGGAGGACGCGCGGGTGCTGGCGCAGAAGCAAAAGCTCGATCCGGACCTTTGGTCGGCGGTGAAAAAAACGCTGCCACTGCTGGCGCTGCCCGAATTTTACGAGGACGCGAAGTTCGGCTACGCGCGCGGCGGCATGCCGGTGGCGTTCGTCGACCGGGTGCGCGCGTATTACGACATCCTGCTCGCGCAGCAGCCGTCGCGGACGCCGCGCCTGCGCTCATTTTCGGAGATCGGCATCGCCATTCGACCCAGTGCGGAGCCGGCGTTGGGCAGCAAATGATCCGGCGTGCCGCTTTCAGCGCATCGCGGGAATGACGGTCATGCCTCCCATGTAAGCTTGCAGCACCGGCGGAATGTCGACCCCGCCGTCGGCGCGCTGATAATTCTCCAGCACCGCGATCAGCGTTCGCCCTATCGCCAGCGCCGAGCCGTTGAGCGTGTGAAGCAGCTCCGGTTTGCCCTGCGCGCCGCGAAATCGCGCCTGCATGCGGCGCGCCTGAAACGCCTCGAAATTCGAGCACGACGAAATTTCGCGGTACTTGCCTTGTCCAGGCAGCCAGACCTCGAGGTCGTAGGTCTTGGCCGACCCAAACCCGGTGTCGCCGGTACAGAGGAGCACCACCCGATAGGGCAGCTCGAGTCTTTGCAAAACCACTTCGGCGTGGCCGACCAGTTCCTCGAGCGCATCGTAGGACTTGTCGGGGTGGACGATCTGCACCACCTCCACCTTGTCGTATTGATGCACGCGGAACATTCCCCGCGTGTCCTTGCCGTAACTTCCCGCTTCGGATCGAAAGCACGGCGTGTGCGCGGTGAACTTCAGCGGCAGCGCATCTGCGGACACGATTTCGTCGCGCACGAAGTTCGTCAGCGGAACTTCGGCCGTCGGAATCAGATACATGCGCTCCTCGTCCGGCGCACCGCCTTTCGTCACCCAGAACAGGTCGTCCTCGAATTTCGGAAGCTGCCCCGTGCCGGTCGCGCTTGCGCGATTGACGACATACGGCACGTAGCATTCGACGTAGCCGTGTTCACTCGAGTGCAGGTTGAGCATCCACTGCGCCAGCGCGCGGTGCAGACGAGCGACGCTCCCGCGCAGCGTATGAAAACGCGATCCCGAAAGCTTGGCCGCAATTTCGAACTCGAGGCCGCCGACCGCGGCACCGATGTCGACATGGTCGCGCACCGTGAAGCCGAACTCCTTTGGCGTCCCGACGCGGCGCACTTCCATATTCTGAGCTTCCGATGCGCCGACCGGCACGCTTGCGTGCGGAAGATTCGGAACCTCGAGCAGCCACTCGCGCAGTTCGGACTGGATCGCACCGAGCGTGGTTTCCAGTGCCTTGAGCTCGTCGCCAAGACCGGCGACTTCGGCCATCAGCGCCTCGACGTCGGCGCCGCGGCCTTTGGCAGCGCCGATTTCCCTGGACAGGGTGTTGCGCCTCGCCTGCAGCTCCTGGGTGCGCGTCTGGACTTCCTTGCGCCGCGCCTCGGCTGCTTCGAATCGCGCCACGTCGAGCACGTAACCGCGCGTTTTCAAGCGCACCGCCACGGCGGCCGGATCGTTGCGCAAAAGCTGGATGTCGAGCATCGGCAGATTCTAGCAAACGCAAGGCGAGCAGCCTGAGCTCGATCTTCGATTCACAAAACCCGGAACCCGGCGTACAGCACCGCCCGACTCTAGGATTTGTCCTTGTCCTCGCTGCGCGCGTCTGCGTCGCGATTGCGCAGGCTCGCGAGCCGCTCGCCGATTCTCGCCTCGAGCCCACGCTCGGTGGGGACATACCATTGTGCCGCTTCCATGCCGTCGGGAAAATAATGCTCGCCCGCGGCATAGGCGTCTTCCTCGTTGTGCGCGTAGCGGTAATCCTTGCCGTAGCCCAGGTTCTTCATCAATTTGGTCGGGGCATTTCGCAGGCGTAGCGGCACCGGCCGCGATCCGTCGCCGGCGATGAACGCCCGGGCGGCGTTATAAGCCATGTAGACCGCGTTGCTCTTTGCGGCGCAGGCGAGATAGATGATCGCTTCGGCCAGCGCGAGCTCTCCTTCGGGCGTGCCCAGACGTTCATAGGTCGCCACCGCGTCGAGGGTGAGCTGCAGCGCGCGCGGGTCGGCGAGGCCGATGTCCTCGCTGGCCATTCGAATCATCCGCCGGCCCAGATAGAGCGGGTCGGCGCCGCCGTCGAGCATGCGGCAGAACCAGTACAGCGATGCGTCGGGATTCGACCCCCGCACCGCCTTGTGCAGCGCCGATATCTGATCGTAGAAGGCCTCGCCGCCCTTGTCGAAGCGACGCATGCTGCGGGTGATCGTCGCCTCGACGAAAGCGAGATCGATTTCGTTCCTGCCCGCGTCCTGCGCCGCTACGCCAAGCTGCTCGACCAGGTTGAGCAGACGGCGACCGTCGCCGTCGGCGTAGGAAACGATCGCGTCGCGTGCGGTCGCCGTCAACGTCGCCTCCGGCATCGCGGCCGCGACGGCGCGGACGAGCAGCTGGGTCAGCTCATCGGCATCGAGCGCCTCGAGCACGTACACGGTCGCGCGCGACAACAGCGCGCTATTGACTTCGAAGGACGGATTCTCGGTGGTGGCGCCGATGAAGGTCACCAGCCCCTGCTCGACATAGGGAAGAAATGCGTCCTGCTGCGCCTTGTTGAAGCGATGCACTTCGTCGACAAAAAGAATGGTGTGGCGCCCCGATTGCGCAAGCGTCGCCTCGGCACGGGCGATGGAATCGCGAATGTCCTTGACCCCGGACAAGACCGCCGACAAGGCGATGAAGTCGGCGCTGAAGGCATCGGCCATCAGCCGCGCCAGGGTCGTCTTGCCGACGCCGGGAGGGCCCCACAGAATCATCGAGTGCGGCTTGCCGGTCGCGAAGGCAACCGCCAGTGGTTTGCCCGGCGCAAGCAGGTGGCGCTGTCCGATGACTTCAGCCACCGTCCGTGGACGCAGCCGCTCGGCCAGGGGCGCGGCAGGATTGGCGACCGCGAAAAGATCAGCTGCCACTTAGTTCGGCGTCACTTGAGTCAATGCCAATCAGGTGTGCGACGAGACCCTGGCTCAACTTGCGCCGGGTTTCGCATCGGTGCCGATGACATCGACGCCGGGCGGCGGCGAAAAGCGGAAGAGCGCCGGGTCGATCGCCGGATTGCGCTCGAACGTATCGAAGCTGAGCTGCGTCATCTGGCCGAAGCTGTCGTGAAGCTCCATCGTCCGCGGCAGATTGTCCTTAAAGCCGATGCGTATGTGATCGAAACCCGTGTCGGGAGATTTGGGCTTCGCCTCGACGAATTCGACTCCATCGGCGTTGCCGCCGTCGATCAGCACGAAGTTGGTCTCGAAAGCGTTGCTGCCGGCCAAAAGGGACGCGGGCGTCGCGCCCAGCGCGCGGTCGAGCTTCCTGACGATCACCTGGTTGAGATCGCGGTCGTAGATCCAGAGCTTGTCGCCGTCGCCGACGAGCAGCTGCGCGTAGGGCTTGTCGTAGTTCCAGCGGAACTTGCCCGGCCGCGCGAACGCGAACGTCCCGCTCGAAGTCTGCGGCACGCGTCCCGATTGACCGGTGACGACCTGCCGGAACGTCGCCTTGCCGGTGCGCGCGCCATCGACGAAGGCCCGCAGTTGGGCGATGCCGGATGCCGCGGCGGCACCGCTGAGCAACACAAACGCAAAAAAAAGCGCAAACGCGACCGAGCGACTGTGACGGGAGCTCATGCCGCTTCACCCTTGCCGGCGGGAACCAGCACTTCGCGATTGCCGTTAGTCTGCATGGGCGAGACCATTCCGGCGCGCTCCATTTGCTCGATCAGCCGCGCCGCCCGGTTGTAACCGATGCGCAAGTGGCGCTGCACCAGCGAAATCGACGGCCGCCGCGTCTTCAGCACCACCGCGACGGCCTGGTCGTACATCGGGTCGGCTTCGGCGCCACCGGCGTCGATGCTGATGCCACCCTCCGCGCCCGCCTCGAGGCCAGGTTCCAGAATGCCGTCGAGGTACTGCGGGCCGCCCTGCGCCTGGAGGTGTTCGACCACGCGGTGCACTTCGGCGTCGGAAACGAATGCTCCGTGCACGCGCTGCGGGTGCCCGGTGCCGGGCGGAAGATAAAGCATGTCTCCCTGGCCGAGCAGCGTCTCGGCACCCATCTGGTCGAGTATGGTCCGCGAGTCGATCTTGCTCGCGACCTGAAACGCGATGCGCGACGGAATGTTGGCCTTGATCAGCCCGGTGATGACGTCGACCGAAGGACGCTGTGTCGCCAGAATCAGGTGAATGCCGGCGGCGCGCGCCTTTTGCGCAATGCGCGCGATCAGCTCCTCGATCTTCCGCCCGGTGACCATCATCAGGTCGGCGAGCTCGTCGATCACAACCACGATCAGCGGCATTTCTTCGATCGGCTCGGGGGCGTCGGGCGTCAGCGAGAACGGGTTGGTCAGCGGTTTGCCTGCTTTCTTCGCTTCAGCGACGCGCGCGTTGTAGCCGGAAAGATTGCGCACGCCCAAGGTCGACATCAAGCGATAGCGGCGCTCCATTTCGCCGACGCACCAGTTGAGCGCGTTGGCGGCGAGCCTCATGTCGGTGACGACCGGGGCCAATAGATGTGCGATGCCTTCGTAGACCGAAAGTTCAAGCATCTTCGGGTCGATCAGGATCAATCGCACCTGCCGCGGCTCGGCTTTGTAGAGCAGCGACAGGATCATGGCGTTGATCGCGACCGATTTGCCGGCGCCTGTCGTTCCCGCCACCAGCAGGTGCGGCATGCGCGCGAGATCGACGATCACCGGCTTGCCGGCGATGTCCTTGCCCAAGGCCAGAGACAGCGGGCTGGCGGTGTCGTTGTAGGTCGTCGACGACAGCAATTCGACCAGGCGCACGATCTGGCGCTTGGGGTTGGGCAACTCCAGGCCCATGCAGGACTTGCCGGGAATCGTTTCTACCACGCGGATGCTGACCACGGAAAGGGCGCGCGCCAGATCCTTCATGAGGTTGACGATCTGCGCGCCCTTGACGCCGATCGCGGGCTCGATCTCATAGCGCGTGATCACCGGACCCGGATACGCGGCCAGCACTTTCACTGCAACGCCGAAGTCGGCGAGCTTGCGCTCGATGACGCGCGAGGTGAAATCGAGCGTCTCGGGGCTGACTACCTCCAGCGACGAGGGCGCGTCCTCGAGCAAGGCCAGCGGCGGCAGCGGCGAATCCGGAAGGTCCTGGAACAGGGGCTTCTGTTTTTCCTTGGTCACGCGCTCGGACTTGGTCACCGCCAGAGCCGCCGGAACGACCATCACTGGCTCGCGGTCGTCGATGATTTCGCGCGCAGCTTCGACTACTTGCTCGCGCTCCTCGAAGGCCGCGTCGCCGATGACGCGATCGCGCTGTGCTTCACGCCTGCGCCGGGACCACGCCAGCGTCGATTCGATTCCTCCGCCGATGCGTTCCATCAGCCTGAGCCACGACATGCCGGTGAGAAGCGACCAGCCGATGCCGAACAGCGCGATGAGTAGCAGCGTTGCGCCGTTGAATCCGAGGGCGCGCGAAAGCCCCTGCCCGATCACGTCGCCCAAGGCCCCGCCTGGCGCGTTGGGCAATAGCGTCGGAAGCCGGTAGAGACGCAACGCTTCGAGCGATGCGCTGGCGAGCAGCACCAGCGCAAAACCCGGGATGGCGAGCCACGGATGATGACGCTCGACCTCGTCGTGCGTCAGGCGTCTGTAGCCCGACACGACGACCACCACGCCTGCGGCGACCCACCACCACGCGGACAGACCGAACAGGTAAAGCAGCAAATCGGCGACCCACGCACCGACGACGCCACCCTTGTTCTGCAGCGGCCCGCCGGCGCCGGAGAAGGACCAGCCGGCGTCGGACCTGCTGTAAGTCGCGAGAATCAGCGCGAGGTAGATAAAGGCAACGACCACCAGGAACCACCAGGACTCGTGCAGAAGCCGTACCAGGCGCGGCGAGAGCGTGGCTTCCCCCGATCGCGTGCGAGGCGTCGTCGCGGATTGCCGCCGGGCACCGGCGCCCTGCTTTTTTCTATTGAAAATCATTAGCTTGTGAGTGACATTTAAACTGATTCCGAACTATGATACGCCCTGCGCCAGATCGACGCAAAGCCGATGGTGCCGGAATGGCCGCGTTCATTGTCTGCATGCCATGTGCGCGCCGACCATTCGGCCGCCTATGCATGATCGCCGTGGCGTGCGACTGCCGCACGGCTTGCATATGCCTGGTCAAGATCGCATCTGACAAATGACGCGGTCCGCCGCCCGCCTGAAACGAAGCGCCGTGCGTTTCCATTAGAATCCAGAGCATCTTTCGAGGAACACAACAACATGAGCATCAAGCATCATCGGCTGTTGATTCTCGGCTCCGGGCCGGCCGGATTCTCGGCCGCAGTATACGCCGCGAGAGCGAACCTGAAGCCGGTGCTGATCACGGGTCTCGCACAAGGCGGGCAGTTGATGACCACCACCGACGTCGACAATTGGCCGGCCGACGTCGACGGCGTTCAGGGTCCGGATTTGATGACGCGTTTTCAGAAACACGCCGAGCGCTTCGAGACCGAAATCATCTTCGACCACATTCATACAGTCGAGCTCGGCCAACGGCCATTTCGTCTCGCCGGCGACACCGGTGAATACACCTGCGACGCGATGATCATCGCCACCGGCGCGTCGGCAAAATATCTCGGGATCGCCTCCGAGCAGGCCTTCATGGGCAAGGGCGTGTCGGCCTGTGCGACGTGCGACGGGTTTTTCTATAAGGGACAGGACGTCGTGGTCATCGGCGGCGGCAACACCGCGGTCGAGGAGGCGCTGTACCTCTCGAACATCGCCAAGCGGGTCACCGTCGTCCATCGCCGCGACAAATTTCGCGCCGAGGCGATCCTCATCGACAAGCTGATGGCGAAGACCCGGCACGACGGCAACGTTCAGGTTCTCTGGGATCACACGCTCGACGAGGTGACCGGCGACCACTCAGGCGTCACCGGTGTGCGCGTCAAGCACGTCGGCAGCGGCGCGCCGCGGCAACTCGATGTCCAGGGCGTATTCGTCGCCATCGGGCACACGCCGAACACGCAGCTGTTCGAGGGTCAGCTGGTCATGGCCGGCGGCTACATCCGGGTCAAGAGCGGCAGCGAAGGCAATGCGACTGCGACCAGCGTGGCCGGCGTGTTCGCCGCCGGCGATGTCGCCGATCACGTTTATCGGCAGGCGGTGACCAGCGCCGGAACGGGGTGCATGGCGGCACTGGATGCAGAGGCCTATCTGGAAACACTGAGCTGACGCGCGAGACCGAACGCAGCTGCGGAATTTGCGCGCTGTCGCAGGTCGGGCAAGCGCGCAGAGCAGTGCGTCGCGCGTCGCCGCGAAAACGATGGCCAAACTCTCCGACCTCAAGACCCTGCTCGCGACCGCGCCGCGATTGAAGCGTGCCGTCGCCGGCGGCCCCACGCCCGGTGCAAGTGCGACACCCAAGCGCGCGGTGCGGGTCGAAAAAAACACCGCTGCGGACGTCGACCTCGCGCGCGCGTTTGCCGACGTGGCGCCGCTTGCTTCCGGTAATCGCGTAAGACACGCCAAGGTCCCCGTCTCCACGACGCCGGCGCAACGTCTCGCCGACGAAGCGGACGCCCTCGCCGCGAGCCGGCAGGGTTTCGATCTGTCGCCGGGAGCGTGGGACGTCGGTCTCGAAATCGAATCGGAGCAGACCTTCCACCGCGCCGGCATCGGCGCCGATGTCGTCTCGAAGCTCCGGCGGGGCCATTGGGCGGTACAGGCCGAGCTCGACCTCCATGGTCACACCAGCGAGGAGGCGCATGGCGCGCTGGCGCTGTTTCTCGGCGAGGCGCGATCACACGGCTGGCGCTGCGTGCGGGTCATCCACGGCAAGGGCCTTTCGTCGCCCAATCGTGAGCCGGTGCTCAAGGGCAAGGTCAGGCGCTGGCTGACGCTGCGCAACGAGGTGCTGGCTTATTGCGAGGCGCCTCGTCACGGCGGAGGAAGCGGAGCCGTGCTGGTGCTGCTCATGGCCCCCTTCGCATAGCGCACCGACCTTGCATCAGCGGTCCGCCGAGCGGGAATATCCGTCCTCCTGCTCCGGGGTTGCCGACGTGGATCGGCGGTGAAAATAGATGCTGCTGGCAACGCGACGCGCGGCCGCGGTACCGAGGATCGCATCGTACAAGCCGTTGGGCGGCGGCAAGTCGGCAAGCCAGCGCAGACCCCGTTTCCAGACAAAGCGCGGATAGGCCCTGGCTGCGACGCGGGCCGGATCGGCGCCATGGTCCTGCAGGTAGTCGACGATGGCGTGCGCGGCGCACCACCCCGACTCGAGCGCAGTGTGAATGCCACCCGCGGTCAGTGGCGACACCAGGCCCGCAGCGTCTCCGACCAGCAGTACCCGCTCCGCGGCGAAAGGCTCGACCCGGCCGCCGACCGGAATGGGTCCGCCGCGGCGCCCGACTACCCGCGCCGCGGTGAAATCGAACACGCCGCTTATTTTTTGCTCGAATGCTTTCAGATCGAGGCGGTCCGGCCGCCGCGCCGCGAGACCCACCTGCGTGACACCGTCGCACCCGGGCACGACCCAGGCGATGTAGCCGCGCGCGAGCCGCGAATCGACGAAACAATGCAGGCGATCCGGGTCGACGCCGCCGACGCCGCGATACTCGGTCTCGACACCGGCGAGAAAAGCGCGGTTGCGGCCAAGCCCGAATGTTCGCGCCACCGCCGAGTTCGCGCCGTCGGCGCCGACCAGATACCGCGCTCGCGTGCTGCGACCCTTGAGCTCGATCCATCCGTCGCGGCGACACGCACCGTTAAAGCGCTGGTTGTAGCAAATCGTCGCGCCGGCGCGACTCGCCTCGTGCGCCAGCCATTGCATCAGTGCGGCAGTGTCGGTGGCGAGAAAATAATAGCCTGATGCCTGCAGATCGACATATCGGAGCGCCGGCGCGTAGATGCGAACGCCGCGCACGCGGCGGGTCAATCGTGCCGGCACCTCCCATCGCTCGGCGGCTTCCTTGACCAGCAAGCCCGTGGTGCGAATCACGCGCCCTGCGGCCGGGGCGCGGTCGATCACCAGCGCACGCATGCCGCGCAGCGCCACCGAGCGCGCACAGGCGAGCCCGGCGAATCCCGCGCCGACGATGACGACGTCGAAATCGTCCCTCGCCGAGGCCGAGCCGTTCATGACCACGAGCGCCGATGCGACAAGGCCGGCAGATCGCGCCGCACCTGCGCCAAACGCGAGGCATCGACGTCGCCGACGATGATCCCGGGCCCTTCGTCCAGCTCCGCCACGATCACGCCCCAGGGATCGATGAGCAGGCTGTGGCCGAAGGTCCTGCGGCCGTTCGGATGAACTCCGCCCTGCGCCGCGGCAAGCACATAACACTGGTTCTCGATCGCGCGGGCGCGGAGCAGCACGTGCCAATGTGCCGCGCCCGTGACTGCGGTGAAGGCCGACGGCACGAGGATCAACGAAACTCCCGTGAATTGACGATAGAGCTCCGGAAATCGCATGTCGTAGCAGATCGAAAGCAGCACACGGCCGCACGGCGCCTCGAACGAAACTGCTTTCTCTCCCGGCTCGATGGTCTTGCCTTCGTCGTATCGCTCGTCACCCTGGTTGAACGTGAACAGGTGCATCTTGTCGTAGCGCGCGACGCGACGTCCGCCCGGATCGAACACCAGCGACGCGCTGCGAACGCGCGCCGGATCGGCGATGGCAATCGGCGACGCTCCGCCGACGACCCATACGCCGTGCTCACGCGCGACGCGCGCCAGAAAATCCTGCTGCGGTCCGCTGCCATCGGCTTCGCGGGCGATGACCTTGTCGATGGCACGGGCGCCGAAGATTCCGAAATACTCTGGCAGCAGCACCAGCTGCGCACCGCGGCCCGCAGCCTCGGCGACTCGCGGCTCGATCGCGGCGAGGTTCTCGCCGACGTCGCCACCGGAAACCGTCTGCACCGCGGCGACCCTGAATTTATCGGCGCTCATTGCCCCGTTCGTTGCCTGAGTCATTGCTTAACCGTCTCCGCCGGTGCCGCGGCGGTCGCCGGGCTGCGGCCGATCCGCTCCACGACCGGATCGGACCAGCTGCCGGTTACGGCATAGTCGTTGGCGAATATCTGCTCTATCGGATCCTTCATGGCCGTCTGCGCGAGCAGCGCTCCGGCGCCGACCGCCGCACCCAGGATCGGATTGGCGAGGAGGAACGCCGCCGCGCCCACCGATACCGTGCCCGAAAGCGTCGGCTGCACCCGCACCCGCAGCTTTTGCGTTTCGGTGGCGATGTTGGTTTCGCCGGCGATCGAGACGCGCGCCGACGGGCCGACGATTTTCAGGTTATCGCTTTTCATCACGCCATCCTGAATGCGCACGTCGCCGGTGATCTCGTCGAAAGCAAAACCCTCGCCGAAGAGATCCTGAAAATCGAACGTCAAGCGTCGCTTGAGCGCCTGCAGCGAAAGCACACCGAGCAATTTTCCGAAGCCGGGATCGAGTTTCAGGAACTGGCCGCTGCCGGTCTCCACCTTCAAGGTGCCGTTAAGGGTCGGGTAGTCGAAATCCTGCGGGCTGCCCGACCAGTCGAGCTGTCCGTGAATGTGCGTGCGCCCGCCGCGGACCGCATCGGGCATGCCGAAGCGGGCAAGATAGCGCCCCGCGTCGCGCACTTCGAGATCGGTATCGAGCTGCGTTCTCGGCGCATGGCCCGCACTGCGCCACCAGCCCGACGCCACCAGAATGCCGTCGTCGCTGCCGAGCTTGAGCCTTTCGATGCGCCAATCGCTGCCGCTCGGCTGTGCGAGCAATTCGAGCTTGCCGAGATCGCGGTCCTTGGCGCGGAAGCTTTCGGCGACGATATCCACCGACGGCCACGGATTGGCGGCCGGCGGAGCGCCTTCCTTGGCCGGAGTCGCGATCATGGAAGGCGGTGAGGATGGCGGCGCGGTAAGGCGCTGCAGCCGCGCGACAATGCGTCCGTTCAGCCGTCCCGGTCCTGCGCTTTCCCAGCGCGCGGTACCGGCCAGCTCGCGGCCGCGCAAATCCATTTGCCAATCGTTTCCGCCGCGGCTAGCGCCGATGCGAAGGTCGTTCAACTGCCTGCCGAACACGTCCATCGCGCCGACGGTGAGGTCCACACCGGTCAACGGCAATGCTTCGGGGCCCGCGTCGAGCTGGCGCTTGACCTCGAGCCAGCCGTCGAGGTCCAGCGCCGGAAGCTCGCCTTGCACCCAGAGGCCCGGGCGATCCGCGCTGCCGCCGGTTGTTCCCAGCGCCAGCAATGCACGCTCGGCGACCGCTCCGGCAGG
>Ga0209839_10000228_pt1 | contig 28356 bp, 17 predicted proteins | sample OrgsoiDNA2013050_FD_185800 | JGI IMG/M metagenome (GOLD analysis project Ga0209839, IMG submission 185800) | Permafrost soil microbial communities from the Arctic, to analyse light accelerated degradation of dissolved organic matter (DOM) -... | ecosystem: Environmental > Terrestrial > Soil >... | reverse complement strand
CTGAGATAGTTCTGGCTGGCGGTGACAAGGCCCGTATCAGGGAATGCTCCCTTGTTCTGATCGATGAGCATCTGCGCGGACTCTTGAGCGTGCGAACGGGCGAACTCGTAGCCTTGAGAGGTCGCGGCCATAAACCTGCGCAGGAGGTCCGGCTTCTGCTTGATCTCGTTCGGACCCGCCACGATGGTAGGCGTGTAGTAGTCGGCAACACCGTTCTGGGTGATGTAGAAGGTGTTCAGCTTCAAGCCCTCGCGCTCGGCTTGAATGCCCTCCCAGCCCTCATAGATCCACTCGAAGTCGACCTGCTTGGATTTCAACGCCTGAATTGGATCGACGTTCAGCGTCACGTTCTTGAATACACCCTTTCCGCCAGCATGCTTGATGATCTGACTGACCACAGCGGTCTCGTAGGGCGCGCCGAAGCCACCATACGTCTTGCCATCGAGGTCGCGCGGACTGTTCAGGCCCGAGTCGGCGCGTGTTACCAGGGCGGATGTGTTGTGCTGAATAATCGCGGCAATCGAGACGACCGGCTGCCCGACGCCGTAATCCGCGACCACCGATTCGGTCGAACTGACTCCCACGTCGGCCTTGCCAGTGCTCACCAGCGTATCGGGATTGATGTTGGACGAATAGGGCAACAACTGCAGATCAATGCCCTGGTCGCGATACCAGCCCTTCGCCATTGCGACATAAATTCCTGTGTGGTTTGTGTTGGGCGTCCAGTCAAGCGCCAGGGTCATATGTGTCAGGCTGGCACTCTTTGTCGTACCCTGGGAACTCGTCGTTGTCGTGGGTTCTCGCAACACAAATACGCCTACGACGACAATGATCAGGATAATTGGTAGAGCAATGGTCAATAACAGGCGTACACGCGCATTCATGGCTATCTCCTTTATATAAAATAACGGCTCTCAACGCTGTGCTCCCTGGTACCAGGGCAGCGCGATACGTTCGAGCAGCGATACAAAGCCGAAGAGCAGCAGGCTAAGCACCGCCGTTACCAGGACGGCGGCAAAGACCAGGACGACTGCGAACGAGTGGGCAGCCTCTTCCATGTAGAGACCAAGCCCGCGATAGGCCGCGACATACTCGCCGACGATCGCTCCGGTGACGCTGTACGTGGCGGCGATGCGCAGGCCGGAGAAGAATGAGGGCATGGCACCGGGCAGGCGTACAAGCCACAGGATCTGCCAACGCGAGGCGCGCATACTCTGCATAAGCCTCAAAAGGTCCGTGTCGGTTCCCAGCAGGCCATCGGCACAGGCCACAGCTATAGGAAAGAAGCAGTACAGGGTGACGACGATCACTTTGGGGGCCAGGTCGTAGCCGAACCAGATGACCAGCAAGGGTGCCAGGGCGATGATCGGTATCGTCTGCGAGATCACCAGCAGCGGGTAGACGGCCCTGCGTATCCACGGCGAGAGGTCGAGCAGGACCGCCAATGTCAGACCGAGCAGCGTTGCGATCCCCAGGCCGATGACCGTCTCTAACAGCGTCTGCAGCGTGTGACCGGAGATGACATCCCAGTTATCAAAGAGCGCCTGCACTATCGAGAAGGGCGAGGGAAGCAGGCGCGGACTGATCTGGCTGGCGCGCACGGCAAGCTCCCACAGCAGGACCAGGGTGACAAGCAGGACGATGGCGGGACCGTAGCCCGCGATGCGGCGCAGGCTCGCCGAGCCAGCATACTCAGGTTGCGCGGCTATTCTCATATACCTTGCTCCTTCATCAATAGCGCGACCAGTTCGCGCTCCAACCCGATGGCCTGCTCCCACGCCAGGTGCTCCTGCAGGCGGGGACGTGGTAAGTCAACCTCAGCAACGCGCAATATGTGTGCAGGACGTGCGCTCAACACGTAGATGCGCTCGGAGAGCAGAATGGCCTCGCGCACATCGTGGGTGATGAAGAGCACGCTGGCATGTAGCGCCTGCCAGAGATCGAGCAGCCAGTTCTGCAATGAGAGCCGCGTCAAGGCATCGAGCGCGCCGAACGGCTCGTCCAGTAGCAAGAAGGATGCGTTGAACAGCACCGTGCGCAGCAGGGCCACGCGTTGCCGCATGCCGCCTGAGAGCGTTCCAGGATAGTTGTGCGCGAACTCCGCCAGACCGAAGCGTTTGAGCAGTTCGCGTGCCTGCTCCAATGCCTGTTTGCGCGGAACGTGGCGCACATCCAGTCCCAGCAGCACATTCTCTTCGACCGTGCGCCACGGCAGGAGCAGCGGCTGCTGCGGCATGTAGCCGGACTTGCCCGCCCGCCGCGTCGTCGCATCGCCATCAATTGCAACGCGACCAGCGCTCGGCTCATCGACGCCCGCGATAATGTTGAAGAGCGTACTCTTCCCGCAGCCGCTCGGTCCGATGATTGTCACGAACTCGCCCTGGGCCACCGTCAGATCGATAGGCGTCAGCACATCCAATGTGCGCCGCCGCTCGCGAAAGACCCTGGTCACGCCCTCTAGCCGCAACTTATCAGTATCCATAGACCTCCCTCACTCCCTGCGCAGAGCACGCAAAAAGGCCGCAGCCCTGATCCTATGGGATAGCGGGTCGCGGCCTGGAAGAAGTGGGTCGCGCTCCCTTCGCTGGTATTATCCAGATCAGGTTCTAGGGTCGGCACTCCGCGCTCTTACGGGAGTTGCCCTCTCAGCCTCTCGGCTCCCCTGGCAAATGCATGTGAATGTATAAATTCTATTACATAGTATAGCACATGGTGGTAAGGACACTGCAGTTTTGCGCGCACCTGTCGATAGAGAAAAGCATATCAATGGCAACATTGACTCTCCGAATGTTTTGTTCCCGCATCACAACGAGGTGGCGCGGGAACGATTCTCTGCTAAGAGGATGGAACTTCTATGGTTGACTCTTCCCCTGCTTCGCCCTCTTCCAATAACTCCGTCTGCATGCGCCCACGCCTTCTGTATCCTAATGAAAGCCCGTATTGATACGATCGACAATACAGGACGGCAAAAGGTGGGACTAACTTACTATTATGATAGGCAAGCAGGGAAAGGTGTAGTATAGTGGATAGGCAATTGCAACTTTACCTCTTTTTGGCGCGTAGGTGAGGAAATACTACTCTATGAATGATCGCGAAACGTCACAACGGGCGGCCATAACTACACTGGGACGCTATAAGATACTCCAACGCATCGGGCGCGGTGGCATGGGCGATGTCTGGCTCTGCGAAGACCCACGCCTGGGTCGTCAGATCGCGGTGAAGACGCTACCAGTCTACAATCGGCAGGACCGCGAGTTCGCCCTGCGCTTCGAGCAGGAGGCACAGGCGGCGGCGGCCCTGCATCATCCTCACATCCTGCCCGTGCATGACTATGGCAGGCAGCCGCTACCCGATGGCAACGTCATTACCTATATCGTCATGCCCTACATCAGCGGTGGCTCGCTGGCCCAGCGCGTGGAGGTCTACGCAAACGGACTAATGCCCTCTCAGGAGGCGCTCAACTATCTGGAGCAAGCCGCCGCCGCCATCGACTACGCCCACAGTCAGCAGGTCATTCATCGCGACATCAAGCCAGCCAACATGCTCCTACGCGACGAAAACTGGCTCCTGCTGGCCGACTTTGGCATTGCGCGCATCCTGACCAACGAGGACCGACTGACGGCGACTGGTCCAGGCTTCGGCACGCCTTCGTATATGGCCCCGGAACAGGCACAGGGCCAGGCCGAACCCTCCAGCGACAACTACAGCCTCGCCGTCATCGCGTACCAGCTCTTCACCGGACGCCTGCCGTTCCAGGCCGACACGAGCTACGCCATCACCATTCAGCACTTAACGATGCCACCCCCGCCGCCGCGCCAGTTCAATCCCAGCCTGCCACCAACATGCGAACAGGCGCTGCTGCAAGGCCTGGCCAAACAACCACGCGAGCGTCCACCATCGGCGCGGGCCTTCGTGGAACAGTTGCGGAGCACGCTGGCGGGCGCGCCTTTCGTAGCCATCACCTCGCGGGCGAAGCTTGCGCCCACGGAAGGTCGCGCCATCCGTCCAGAGCAGCATGTAAGCGAGCAAGAAACGAAGCTGCACGGCTCTGATGAACAACTCACAACCTCGATCCCCGCGCATTCGCTCGTGACGCGCCGCCGTCTCCTGATCGGTGGAGGCGTCGCGGTGCTCGCCGCCGGTGGCCTGGGCACCTGGGCGTTCACCTCCGCGCACAATGGCGTAAAACCTGTTCTGACGCAGGGTACGACGCCCACCGCCGTCCGAGCGGGAGCGCCGATGGTACTGCTAGGGCACGATAAGTCAGTATCTTCGCTCGCGTGGATGCCACACAGAAACGTACTGGCCTCGACATCCGGCAATGACGGCAAGGCAATGCTGTGGGATATCGACCAGCTTGTTAAGCAGCCCAACAAATCGCCGCAATACGCTAACTATGAGTTCGTCGATCTCGCTCAGAATACGCTCGTGGCGTGGTCTCCCGATGGCAAGTCCCTGGCGATAGGCAATTCCACACATGATGCAGCAAACCATAGCATTGTAGAAATCAACCCTCCATCGAGTACGCTTAGTTTCGCGAAAAATGCGCCGCAGTTCATCATGCCCGATGGCGACACGATCTATGGCCTCACCTGGCGTAGTAACAAGCAGTTCGCCACTCTATCTCAAACTTTTAATTTTAGCCTCAAGGATATCAATAATAATAAGTTCATGCTCAGACTGTGGGATACGACACAACCGAAGGTACAGCCTCAGCCAGTCGTATTTAATGGCTACTTCTCGTCGTCAAGCACAACTGTATCGATATCTACGAATATGGCGGCGTTTTCACCTGACGGTTCGCAGCTAGCAATTCTCCCTTATGGAAACACCATTCTGATCGGACGAGTAAGCACTGTGGGCAATACTACAAAGTGGCAGCTCACTCATTCCTTCTCCTTCCAGGCCGATCAGATCCTCCAGGATGATAGCGCAGTAGCATGGTCCGCCGATGGGAACAGCGTTGTTGCATTATCCAACATTCCCTCTCCACAAGGACTCATTTACTGGAACTTGCGGGAGAGCAAGCCGCAACCTCACGCGCTAATTATCCCTGACAATGATAGCAACGCGCAATTTACGACTCTGGCCTGCAACCCCGCCAGCACCAATCCTGGTTTTGCGACCGGCAATCAGAACGGCGAGGTCTACCTGTGGCAATTCGCCGACAGCTCATCGCCTCTCAAAACGTTAAACACCAACGGGCTAACAGGAATAGTCACCGCGCTGGCCTGGTCACGCGATGGACACTGGCTGGCGGCGAGCTTTAGCGACGCTAACGCGAGTATTCTTATCTGGAAGATATGAGGTCTTAACGATGCAGACAAATCATGTGACCGATTGGCAAGGCAAAATGCTTGGACGCTATCGCCTGCTGCGCCTCGTGGGACGCGGCGGCATGGGCGAGGTCTGGCAGGCGGAAGATACGGAGCTGCATCGCCAGGTCGCCGCGAAGATGCTCCCTCCGGTCGTGGCGAACGAGACGGACTACCTGCGTGCCTTTGCGGCGGAGGCGCGCACAGCAGCTTCCCTGGAGCATCCGCACATTCTCCAGGTACACGACTTCGGCGAGCAGCCATTTGCCGAGGACGTAGTGACATACCTGATTATGCCCTTGATTACAGGCGGCTCGTTGCGCGATCGCATGCGCGCCACCAATGGGGCGTTGCTCTCTGTTGACGAAAGTATGCACTATCTGCGCCACGCCGCCCAGGCTATCGACTACGCGCACAGCCGCAACGTTCTGCACCGCGACATCAAGCCCGGTAATATGCTCTTGCAGCAGAGCTGGCTTCTGCTGGCCGACTTCGGCCTTGCCAAGCTGCTCTCAAACAACACCTTTCGCAGCCGCACGCACGCCGGAGCGGGCACGCCGGAATATATGGCACCCGAACAGATCCAGGGCAAGGCCGAGGCCGCCAGCGACCGCTACAGTCTGGCCGTCATCGCCTATCAGCTCTTCACTGGTCGCCTCCCATTCAGCGGCAAGGAACCCTTCGAGATCCTGCTCAAACATATGCAGGAGCCTCCTACGCTCCCGCGCCAGTTTAACTCACAACTGCCTCAAACAATCGAAAACACGCTCCTGAAAGGCTTAGCCAAACAGCCAGCAGCGCGCCCTGGTTCCTGTACAGCATTTGTAAACGAGCTTGAGATGGGCTGGAAGTTGGGAGAGCAGGCGACGACCGCTGATCCAGAAGCAACCTTGCTGGCTCCCTGGAACAAGCACCACATCGCAAATCAACCGACGCACCTGGTATCCCCTTCGACGCCTGGCATGAGCGCGTCGTCAGCGAGCGCGCCCTGGGGCCTGCTGCAAAACTCAATGCCATCAGCGACAGCGACCAATATGATGCCCGAAAACGTCTCGACCTACGTTCCTCCTGCCAACGGGACAGCGGAACGTCCAGCCGAGCAACAGCACAAGATCGGGCGGCGCGGCGTGATGATCGCTGGTGCGTCGGTAGCCGCCGTCGCGGTCGTAGGAGCAACCGGACTGGCCGCGTATCTACACTTCAAACCATCGACGCTCGCCGCTCCCAAACCTCCGCCGGGTCCATATAAGCTCATCGCGGGCGTCCCGCTGCTACGTCTCATCAAGCATACAGGGGTAGCCACAAGCGTTGCATGGCATCCCAGTGGACGCTATCTGGCGACCGGCAGCAATGATACACATGTTATGCTCTGGGATGTAGGAAGCCTTTTGCCCAAAGCGACGCATGGCATGCAGAAAATCACGACCCCACTGCATGAATGGAAGTTCGCGGACGGAATAGACTCAAATAGAATGGGCTGGTCGGCGGATGGACGCACGCTCGCCGTTATACCTCAAGCGGAAGCATCAGGCGCTCCCTCCACCATCATTCATATGATCAACGACCAGCAAAGCACAACCGTTGACTATATAGATAAAAAGCAGGCGAACGCCATCACGCCCCCAACTTACTACTGCCTGGCATGGTCGCCCGTGGGGGATACACTTGCTGTTTCAACCTTTACAGAAACAGATGTCAAGTTATGGCAGCGCGGCAACACAAATGGGCCCATCAAGACATTTCCTGATCTGGCAGCACAGAAGCAAGGGGTGAAAGCAGGAATAGAGGTTAATCAATTGGCATGGTCGTATGATGCTTCGATGGTAGCAGGCGCGCGCGAAGATTCCCATGTTGATGTTTGGGAGACAGAAACGGGCAAGGTTCTGCAATCGTTTGCTCTCCCTGATAGTGGATCTGGAAATGGAAAGAACCAGACAGTTCTTGTGCGTAGGGGTGCCATCACCTGGTCGCCAAATGTGCGCAATCAGCTCGTCACAAGCCAGGTGGATATAGCGCCTGTCCTGGATGTACACGCCAACAAAGTGCTCTACTCGCTCTCCACAAACGATCCCGACGCGCTGATTACGACAACATCCTCCCTGGGCATAGCAATGGTGCCACAGATCAACGGGCTGGCCTGGTCACCCAACGGACGCTACATTGCTGGAAGCTACGAGCACAGCCACCAGGTCTACATCTGGGATACACAGAATAAGGCACCGAAAACAACGAAAAAAGGCTTCCATCTACAAGATATGCTATTTGGAAAGAATAACGGCCACCTCAATAAAAAAGGCTGCACCATAGTCGATCTCGCCTGGTCGCCGGATGGTCGCTACCTGGCAACCGCCTCTAACGATACGACGGTGATTATTTGGAAAATGGATGGATCTTAGCGGAAGCTTTCTTGCAGGAGGATAAGCATATGCGATTAGAAGGAGTACAGATTGAGCGTTACCACCTCCTAAGTATACTGGACAGCGGTAGTATGCTGAGCAGCGGTGGTATGGGAGAGGTCTATCTTGGGGAGGATACGCACATTCATCGACAGGTTGCGATCAAAGTGATGCGCACAGAACCTTCGTCGTATCCTCATAAAAGTACTACACACGGCTCCGAACACCTGTTTCTGCGCGAGATACAAGCTATTGCAGCTCTGGATCATCCTCAAATTCTTCCAATTTTTGATTATGGCGAGGAGACAATCCACGACGTTGCGTATACCTATATAGTGATGCCATTGTGTCAGGAGGGTTCATTGGCACAGTGGCTTCGGCAGCATAGCATCTCACATCTGCTCACCTGGCGGCAGGTCGCATACTTCATAAGCCAGGCGGCCAGCGCCTTGAACTACGCGCATAAGCACCAGATACTTCATCTGAATATCAAACCCTCCAACTTCCTTATTCGTAGCAATGATGAACACCCAGACATGCCAGCCCTTGCGCTCACCGATTTTAGCATCATCAAATTTCACGCTTCAACGGCGAATGTGAGTCAGATCTTGCGCGGCACGCCTGCCTACATGGCACCCGAGCAATGGCAGGGCCAGCCTGTTCCCGCCACAGACCAGTATGCCCTCGCGGTCCTGACTTATCTGCTCCTGGTAGGCTGCCTGCCATTCCAGGGTCGGCAGGAACAGGTTATGTACCAGCACCTCGAAGTACAACCGCAGCCACCCAGCAAGCTCAATTCAGCGCTACCGACGGATATCGATACGGTACTGCTCCACGCACTGGCAAAGAAGCCCGAAGAGCGCTTTGCCTCCATCTCGGCATTTGCTCGCGCTCTACGGCAAGCACTACAAAGCGCACCAGCACCGACCGTGCAGCTCCAACGTCCAAAATCGAGTAACCAGGTTGACGCCAGTTTGCCAGAAGCGCCAGCAGAGAAAGTGCAAGCACGCAATGACCTGCATGCCACCCTTGCCATCAGCGCAGCAGAAGCAGCCAATGGCACCGATCGCGTGCTGAAGTTACCAGGAGGGCGGAAAATAAGCATAACGCTTCCGGCCAATATTCCCGATGGGCATATCATTCAACTAAAAGAACGCCGCGAGGGGAGAGAACGCATCATAAACCTCACAATAGCAATCAAGCGTTCTGATGAAGAACATTCAACAGCGCCGCATTCTGCCAGTGAGGAGGCAACCGACCTGCCAGATTCCGCCCAAATCAGCGCTGCATCCCATCTATCAAGCAGCAACCCTGCCAGGAGAGATCGAGGTATTCTCAGAAGCAGAAAGGCGTTGATAGCAGCGTTGGTGCTGCTTCTGGTATTAGCTAATATAGGAACGCTCTATTTCAGAAACTTCAACTATATTCACCGCTTGAACCTGCTCAACGCAACGATCAAGAACCCGTACGCGCCTCCTGGCGGCACATTGGCGCTCAATGATCCGCTCACTGATAATAGCAATGGGTACTTCTGGGCAGAAGGTCCCGACACGCAGGGTAGCTGCGCATTTACGGGTGGAAGTTATCATGCCAGCACATCTCTTTCAGGTAATGTGCACGAATGCTACGCGGAGAACACTTCTTTTTCTAATTTCACTTATCAGACGCAGATCACTATTCTCAAAGGAGACTGCGGCGGTATTATCTTCCGCGCCAATACTGCAACTTTGAAATTTTACTACTTTCTCATCTGCCAGTCCGGGTCAGCTTCGCTTAGAAGCTACTCAGGCAACGGCCCTTTTGAAACTTTGTGGCACAGCGATCAGATTACAAGCGATGGATCTCCTCTACCTATCCACCAGGGGCTTAATACACCAAATACGCTTGCAGTAACTGCGAACAATGATGCGCTCACCCTTTATATTAATCAGCAGCAAGTTACCCAAATCAATGATAGCAGCTATAGTCAGGGCCAGATTGGCGTCGCTGCTGAAAGTACTGGGAATTCTACCGAAGTGCAGTTTAGCAACGCGCAGGTGTGGACGTTTTGAGGGGGTCATTATTGCTGCATACCAATTGGCGAGGTGGAGGAAATCGATAAATCGCGGACGCGCTGAAGCTGGTCCCTACGATTATTTATGCGGTGTAATAAATTAATACTACTGTACATCATATAAGTTGTGGAAGGAAGCGGGTTTGCCATTGATGGTTGCAAACCCACTTCCTTCCACAATTTGCTTATGTCAATCACATCACTTCGGGATGAACGCGAACAGGCTGAGCGCGCCCTGGTGGGCGGGGTCGAGCACGAACTGCACGGCGACGGTGAGCACGAGCAGGGCGACGGTCGTCACGGCGAGAGAGGTCGCGAGGCCGATGGGCGTCACAAGGTGATCGTTCTTGGGCGGCGCGTCGAAGAACATCACCTTCACGACGCGTCCGTAGTAGACGAGCGAGACGATGCTGTTGAGCAGGGCGACGACGACGAGCCAGTTCAGGCCGAGTCCCCACGACGCGGTGAAGAGCACCACCTTACTGAAGAAACCGACCACCGGCGGGATACCAGCTAGCGAGAGCAGGCAGAGCGCGGTCCCCGTACTCAAGAGCGGCGCGCGCTTGAAGAGGCCACGGAAGTCCTCGACGCGCTCGCCTCCGGTCAGCTCCCCAAGGGCGATGATGCCGGAGAAGGCACCCAGGTTAGTGATGACGTAGACCATAATGAAGAAGAGCGCCGCCGCGATACCATCCGGCTTGCCACTGGCGTAGCTGGCGGTAAAGCCGACCAGAATGTAGCCCGCCTGCGCGATACTGGAGTAGGCCATCATACGCTTGACGTTACTTTGCACGGCGGCAACGATATTGCCCAGCGTCATCGTGAGCACGGCGACGATGGAGAAGATAATCACCATCGAGGTCTGATTCAGGTGCCACAGATTGCTATACAGGAAGACGCGGAAGAGCAGCGCGAAGCCCGCCGCCTTGGAACCAACCGAGAAGAAGGCTGTCGAGGTCGTAGGCGCGCCCTCGTAGATATCCGGTGCCCACATATGGAACGGCACCGCGGAAATCTTGAAGCCCACGCCAGCCAGAATCAGCACCTCCGCGATCAGCAGCAGCACGTTCCCCTCGTTCAGGTTCTTCGCCACCACGCCCGCGATACCGGGTCCGCCAGCGGTCGCGACCAGATCAGTCGTCCCCGTCGCGCCGTAGAGCAGGGCGAAGCCGTAGAGCAGAATCGCCGAGGACATCGCGCCCAGCAGCACGTACTTCACAGCCGCCTCAGCAGAGCGCTCGTTGGCGCGGATCATACCAGCCATTATGTAGAGCGGAATACTGGCCAGTTCGTAAGAGATATACATTGAGATCAGTTCGCCCGTGCTCGCCAGGAACATCATGCCCGCCAGAGAGAGCAGCAATAATGTATAGAACTCGCCTTCCGCCTTGACGTATTTACCGACATAATCGTAGGAGGCCAGGATCATCACAACGGCGATAATCAGGAAAATGACCTGGAAAAAGATAGAATATGGATCGATCACCAGCATATTGAAGAATGCGCGGTGGGTTCCTGTGAGCGTGATGGCCTGTGAGATCGTAAAGGCCAGCGGCACGACCAGGCCAATCAGCGCCACGCCCACAATGACGGCGCGCCGCTTCACAAAGAGGTCCACCACCATCACCACCAGCGCCAGCAGTATCAGGCTGAACTGAGGTGCCAGCAGATAGAGATCCGCTACTTTAAACATAAATACTCCTTACCCCTACGGCAACGAAAAAATGTGATGCAGCGACTTTGCAGGGCGACCGCGAGGGTCGCCCGTACAAGAACACGATCGCATTCAACGTCCGCCCGTATTTTTGTACGGGCGACCCTCGCGGTCGCCCTGGGAGCCGACTCCCAAGACATCCGTCACAAACGCATTCACATGTAAACGTTTATGGGATTGCCCCTATCGTATAACCGCCACAGCCGTATGCATCAACTGCGTCAGGCTGGGCGTGATTGTCTGGATCAACGGCAACGGATAGATGCCGACAAACAGAATGACTCCCGCCAGCGCGTACAGAGGAATCATCTCGCGTCGGCTGGCATCCGTCAGCCAGTTCCACTTCGTATTGAACGGTCCGAAGAAGACGCGCTTAATCATCCAGAGCAGGTAAGCAGCCGTCAGGATCATAGTAAAGACCGAGATGACGGTAATCAGGCCCAGGTTCTGGTAGCTGGAAGTGAAGACCATGTACTCCGCCACGAAGCCCGCCATGCCGGGGAGTCCCAGCGAGGCCAGGGCTGCGAACGTGAAGAGTGTCGCCAGCATAGGCATACGCTTCGCCACGCCGCCGAAGATCGCAATCTCGCGTGTGTGCGCCTTATCGTAGATCACACCGACACAGAAGAAGAGCAGTCCCGAGATAATGCCGTGGCTAAACATCTGCACGGTTGCTCCGGTCAGCGCCGCCATGCGGAACGCCTCGCTGCCACTCGAAGCCGCCGCCGCTACGCCCAGCAGCACGATACCCATGTGGCTCACGCTGGAATAGGCGATCAGGCGCTTCATATCCGACTGCACCAGACAGATAGCCGCGCCGTAGATAATGTTAATCACTGCCAGGACCGCCAGCCAGCCCGCGAATTGATGCACACCCTGCGGGAAGAGCGTCAGGCAGATGCGCACCAGTCCGTATGTTCCCATCTTCAGCAGCACGCCAGCCAGGATCACGCTCACCTCGGTCGGCGCGTCTGTATGTGCGTCAGGCAGCCAGGTATGGAACGGGAACATCGGAATCTTCACAGCGAAGGCCACGAAGATCAGCAGGAACGCCAGCAACTGCGCCCCCATCGTAATGCCAAAGACCGTCGTCGTGCCGCCAATGATATGCTGCGCGAAGTACGGCATGCTGGCAGTCGGTGTTCCACCGCTCCCCGCGTTCGTAAAGTAGAGGAACAGAATACCGGCAAGCATGAAGACGCTACCGAAGAACGTATAGAGCAAGAACTTCCACGCCGAATAGATGCGTCCAGGCATGCCATGCTTGATCGCCTGATTGCCCCAGATACCGATCAGTAAGAACATCGGGGCCAGCTCAACCTCCCAGAACAGGAAGAAGAGGATCAGATCGAGCGACATAAAGACGCCCATCACGCCCGCTTCCAGCAGCAGGATCAGAGCGAAGTATTCTTTGACGCGCTCCTTCTCCCAGCCGCCGATAAGCGCCAGCATGGTTATCAGAGCGTTCAGCACCACCAGAGGCAGGCTCAGCCCGTCGACGCCCAGGAAGTAGTCAACCTTGAAGGGAATCTTACCAACGCTAAAGTTTATCCACGGCGCGCGCACCTGATCGGCCAGATTCGTCAGGCTGCCGAGGCCGTTAGGCAACACGCGGAAGAATATAGACAATGACAGCGCAAAGACGAGCGCCGTAGTTACCAGACCGATCCAACGCGCAATCCTGACGGGGGCCGCGTAAAGCGCAAGCGCGCCGATCACCGGCAACAGGATAATCCAGGTCAGGTCAGAAGCGAGTATCATAACCTTTTTATCCTCTCACAAACGTGACCAGCACGATAACAACAACGATCAAGACCGCCGCGCCGCCAAAGAAACCGATCATGTACGACTGCACGCGCCCCGTCTCAACCCTGCGCAGGTCGCTGCCGAAGAACGTCACCAGGGAAGCGGCACCGTTGACGATACCATCCACAACGTAGGTATCGAACGCCTGCGCGACATGCGCCAGACCAAGCACAACATACTTGATAAGCCAGTCATAGAACTCGTCCACGTAGTATCTGTTATACAAAAAGCGATGCAGCCCCCGCAGGAGCGCGTTATTTTCCACCACAGCATGCAACCTTGCTGGTTCTAGACGACAATACATCCAATAAGCCACGCCCAGACCTGCCAGGGAGACGATCACGCCCACCCAGGTATCGATGCTCCCCAATAAGCCGGGAATGTTCAGCGACGGATCGCCGGGCTGAACATACGAGAAGAAGCCAACCCAGTAGCCAGCGAACACCGCAAAGATAGCGAGCAGGATCAGAGGAATGGTCATCGTCGGCGGCGACTCGTGTGGCACGCCCTCACCGCGATAGGTACCGCCCCAGAGACCGCCCAGAGCGCCATCGCGACCACCAAAGGCCAGGATGTAAGCGCGCAACATGTAGAACGCCGTCAGGCCCGCCGTACCCAGCGTAATGATATACAGGCCCCAATCGCCACGCTCAAGGGTCAGTCCGATAATCGTCTCCTTACTGTAGAAGCCGGAGAAGAAGGGAAAGCCCGAGATCGCCAACGTAGCGATCAGCCAGGTGATAGCAGTGATCGGCATACGGGTCGCCAGGCCACCCATCTGGCGCATATCCTGTACCTCGCGATGTGTCGCGTGGTGCAGGGAGTGCAGCACGCTACCAGCGCCCAGGAAGAGCAGCGCCTTGAAGAACGCGTGCGTGAACAGGTGGAACATACCGGGACCGCGTCCCAGGTCGCCACCGACGCCCAGACCCACGAACATATAGCCCAGCTGGCTAATCGTCGAGAAGGCCAGCACGCGCTTGAAGTCGCTCTGCACCAGGGCAATCGTCGCCGCGAAAAGCGCCGTGATCGCGCCAACCCAGGCCACAACGCCGAGCGCCTGTGGACCGGCAGCCGCAAAGAGCGGATACGTGCGCGCAACCATATACACGCCAGCCGCGACCATCGTCGCCGCGTGGATCAGCGCGCTCACCGGCGTCGGACCCTCCATAGCCGAAGGCAACCAGACGTGCAGCGGAACTTGCGCCGACTTACCGACCGCGCCACAGAAGACCAGGATCATCGCCGTCGTCAGCAGCGCCTTGTCTATGCTGCCCACGTGTCCAAAGATATAGGCGAAATCGAAGGAATGGGTGTTAGCGAACAGGATCATGATACCGATAATGAAACCGACATCGCCAACACGGTTGACCACAAACGCCTGTAACGAAGCCGAAGCGGGCGATGGACGTTGCTCATCCGGCCTGGCGCGCTTGTTGATCCAGAAACCGATCAGCAGATATGAGCTAAGGCCGACCAGTTCCCATCCGATAAAGATAACCAGGAAGTTCTGCGCGAAGACGATCACCAGCATCGAAAAGGCAAACAGGGAGAGATACGAAAAGAAACGAGCATAGCCCGCCGAGTTCTCCATATAGCCCTGTGAATAGATCTGCACCAGCAGCGTCACGCTCGTCACCACCACCATCATCGCAATCGCCAGAGTATCCAGGTGGAAGGCAATCGTGTAACCAGGGACGCCCCAATCGTAGCTGATCAACGCAACACCGCTGGCTGCCAGAGTACCCGTGAACAGGGAACCCAGCAGGAGCGCCCAGGAGTAAATACAGGCGAGGGCCATGATGACGATTGCAGCATAGCCGCTGACTACGGCCCCTGGCGTGAGATGGGCCACCTTGGGGTCCTCATCATCGTCCAGCGGATTCACAGCATAATCGCCGTGTTCGCCATGTTCGCCGGAAACACTATGCGCGCTCGGCTCGTCACCCTCGGCACCGTGGGCCTCGACCACATGCGCTTCGGCCTGCGATGCCGGTGCCTCGCCGAGCGGACGACTCTGCAGGTCCCATACGCGCGTGCCGAAAATGATCACCGCGAACGCGAAGAGCGGAGCGAACAGAATCAGCCAGGAATATTGATATAACAACTCCATATACTAACTGTGCGCGAGCTGCCATTGCTGGCAGTGGAGACGCACATCTCCTTTCTCTCTAGTCTGCTTCAAACTAGAACTTCAGCACGTCGATCTCGCCAACATCCACCGTATTGCGTTTGCGATAGATCGCGATCACCATCGCGAGGGCGACGGCTGCCTCCGCTGCGGCTACAGTGATAATGAAAATAGCGAAAATTTGACCAGTCAAGTAAGTAGAATAGGGCTTCGTCTGATTAAAAAAGGAGAAGCCAACCAGGGTGATATTGACCGCGTTTAACATAATCTCGATGCCCATCAATACGGCAATGGCATTGCGCTTCGAGATCGCCCCGTAGAGGCCGATCACAAAAAGGATGGCACCGAGCACCAGAAAATGATTCAGAGTGAGCATAGGACTTATTCCTCTCTGCCAATCACAATAGCGCCGATGATCGCCACCAGGAGCACCAACGAAGCGATTTCAAAGGGCAGGACGTAACTATACGTCGTCGGGCTATACAGGAGTTGACCGATGCGCGCAACGTTATTGACGTTAGCGGGCAACTGCGACACACCATTGCTGGTATTGGGGATCATGCGCGGGCTGAAGGTCGCGGCATAGACGATGCACGCGCCCAGGAAAGCGCAGATCACCACGGCTACCCACCACTGCCGGTTCGTCGGATTGGTGATGCGCTGTCCAGTAATGCGCGTCAGCATCAGCGCGAACAGGATCAGGATAGTCACCGCGCCTGCGTAGATAAGGATTTGGACGATCGCGATAAATTCGGCGTTGAGTAGGATATAAATACCAGAAGCCGTTGCGAACACCACCACCAGCGCCAGCGCGCTATGCACGATGTTGCGCAGCGTCACCACCAGCAAAGCCGACACTACCAGGACAGCGGCGACGATCCAAAAAATGACGGACGCTAAGTCCATAAACATACCTCCGGGTTCGATTGGATTGCAATTTCAGCCTTAGTACTAGACAAAAAGACAAGCTTACATCCATTTTTCTCTGCTATATGTATTGTACCATCCACGAAGCGGCTTCCATACCGGGTCATGGCGCGGGCAAGGACCATTGTATCCTGTAGCGATTTTAGCAAAACCTGGGCGTTGTGACAAGGCCAATTTTAGCAATCAGGGCTTTCCAGTTCTAAAAAAAGCGGGGATGCAAGGGGCGGCAGCCCCTGCCGGAGCGCGAGGTGTCCTCGCACCTCTTCCCCCTCCCCTCGCGCCTTCGGCGCGACAAGAAGAGAACTGGAAAGCCCTGCATGGGAAGGGACGGGGTGTGACATGCCGGGTCAGATATGCTATGATGGCTGTAGCACTGTGCTAGTATTTTACCAAAGGGAACGGCGACTTGGAAAGCTCAGTCCAATCAGAACAGGCACTTCTGGCAGAACTACAGCAACTGCGCGCGCGTGTAGCCACATTTGAACAGACAGAAGAGCAGCTCAAGCAGGCTCTGGCAGAACGCGATATGGCCCACGCCAACGAACTGGCCCTGCAAGAAGCCAATCAGCGCATGGACGAGTTCCTGGGCATCGCCAGCCACGAGATACGCACTCCACTCACCACCATGAATGGCAACATTCAACTCGCCAGACGACGCCTGAAAACCATACAATCTCCCGACACCGAACTCATGGCAAAGCTCAACCTTGTCCAGGACATGCTCAACCGCGCCGAACGCCAGGTCCACGTGCAGAATCGCCTGATAAGCGACCTGCTCGATATATCGCGCATTCAGGCCAATCGCCTGGAACTGCATATGGCGCACTCCGATCTACTTACTACCGTACGCGAAACTATCGAGGACCAGCGCGCCGCCGCACCGACACGTACGCTCTTTCTGGAACTACCTCTCCAGATACCCGCCATTCCTATTTATGCTGATGCTGACCGCATCATCCAGGTCATCACTAATTATATTACCAACGCGCTCAAATACTCGGAATCTGACAGGCCCGTCAGAGTGAGTGTCGAGATCCGGGACAAGCAGGCGCGGGTCTCCGTGCGCGACGAAGGACCGGGCCTGACCCTCCAGGAGCAGGAACGCATCTGGCAGCGCTTCTACCGCGTACCGGGCATCACTACATTGAGCGGGTCCGGTGTCGGCCTGGGACTGGGACTCTACATCTGCCACACTATCATCGAGCGTCACAATGGACGGGTCGGCGTGCAGAGTACAGTCGGCAAAGGCTCGACGTTCTGGTTCAGCCTGCCACTCTCTGAGAGCGACTCCGAAAGGCCCGCTTAGACTCCGCGCAGAGCATCTACAACAGGCGTCGTACCCAGATCGAACTGCAGCGTCGCGCCATCTTCAATCGTCGCAAACGGCAACCAGGCGCTAGTATACGCCTTGCCGTTTATGGATAAGCGCTGCACATACGGCGCGTTCTCAGCGGCTCCTTGACCAATGATGTGCAGATCGTGTCCGTTGCTTAGGTGAATGGTCACGGCGGGAAAAAGCGGGCTACCGAGCGCAAAGCCAGCCTTGCCAGGAATCTCTGGATAGAGACCGAGCGCCGCGAAAACGTACCAGGACGACATTGAGCCACCATCATCGTTGCCGGGCAGGCCGCCGACGCTCAACGAGAAATGCTGCGTTTCGATGCGGCGCACGACATCCTGTGTACGATACGGCGCGTCTGCGAAATCGTACTCCCACGGCACAGCGAACTCCGGCTCATTCCCTATAAATGCGTATGGACTCGTGGCACCGGCATTGAGCTGATTGAAGTGCTCGTCCAGGCGCTGCAGAACGCGTACATCGCCACCCATCATCGCGAACAGGTGGTGCAGGTCGTAGGGAACCAGCCAGCTATATTGGGCGCTGTCACCCTCTATAAAGCCATTCTCGCTGGTAGGAGTAAAGCTGTCAAGAAAGTTGCCAGCGGGAGTACGCGGCCTGATATAGCCGCTGGCGGTATCAAAAAGATGCTCCCAATTATGAGAACGCTGCAGGTAGGTCGCATGCAGGTCTTTATGCCCAAGCGCCTGCGCGAGCTGCGCAATCGCGTAGTCATCGGTCGCGTATTCCAGCGTGACAGAGGCCGAGCCAGAGGTACTCGTCGAGACATAGCCCAGCCTCAAATAATCGCTAAGCCCCTCGCGTGGGTGGTGCTTGCCAGAAAGGGCGGCGGGATCTGATGCGCCCAGAATCATAGCGCGCAGCGCGGCTTCGGCATCAAAATTGCGTACGCCCAGCGCGTAGCTTGTGGCAAAGATTACATCCATCGAATCGCCCACCATGCCACCTGAGTTGTCGTTCGCAACCTCCCAGCGGGGGAGCGCGCCGCCGCCTTGCTGGGCATCGGCAACCAGGGATTGCAGCATATCACCCGTCTCCCTGGGTTCCAGCAGCGCGAGCAGGCCGATAAGCGAGCGGTACATATCCCAGCCGGGATAGTTCTCGTACTGGGTATAGCCGCGCGCGGTATGTACTTTATCGTCGAAGCCCATATACTGCCCATTCACATCGCTAAAGATATTTGGATGGAACAATGTGTGATACAGGGCGGTATAGAAAACGGTCTTCTGGTCGCCTGTTCCGCCGGTGATGGCGATCTGGCCCAGGCGCGCGCTCCAGGCCGCCTCCACCTGCTTATGTACTGCCTGGAAGTCCCAGCCCGGATTCTCCTGCTGCAGATTGGCGCGGGCATTGGCGATACTGACAAAAGAGATGCCCACCTTCACCTGCACAGTTTGCTTGCCAGTCGTATCGAAGTACAGGAAAGCGCCCGCGTGACTGCCATTGCTTGTACGTGAACCCGCTGTAACAGCGTCCCCATTCCAGGTGCCGGATGAGCTGAAAGGCGTATCAAATACAGCGGCGAAGTAGACCTTATAGGCATTGCCCTGTCCGCAGAAAGAGCCACTACTGGCCGAACCCACCACCTGGTTATCGCCGACGATCTGCACGCCGGTTCCATCACGCGCATCGCCCGTCGCGCTGCCACCCGCGTTGATGAGCAGTGCCGACTCTTTTGAGGATGGATAGGTGAATTGCCCAAAACCGGTACGCGCAGTGACGGTCAGCGCGACCTGGATATTCTTCTCGTCCAGGTGTACGCGATAATAGCCAGGGGTCGCCACTTCGTTATCGTGTGAAAAGTGCTCCGCGTAGTTATAAGTGGTAGCCGGAGAAGTACCTATCTGCCCCACCGTAGGCATAAATGGGAAATCCTCATAGGCATTGCAGCCGCGCCCACTAAAATGGGTCAGGCTAAAACCACGAACGAGCGACTCATTGTAGCGGTAGCCGCCGGGCGCAAAGGCGTTATCGGGACTCCACTGCACCATGCCATGCGGATAGCTAGCCCCAGGAAAGACGTTGCCGCCCGCGAAGCCATCGCCCAGGGGAAGATCTTCCGGCAGGGCTCCCGTGCCGATGAGAGGATTGACGTACGCCAGCGGAGAAAGATTGGCCGGCATATTTTTGCGCAACGTTCCTGGCGCACTCGGCTGGTTTTGTAAATAGAGGAGGACGCCAGTTGAGATAGCCAGAATGAGCAGGAATGCAAGACCCAGAAACATAACGCGTTTGCGCGCAAAAAAAGGCCGTTTGCGAGTATAATCGGGAGATTGGTACATATGTATGTATATCCTCTAATGCAAATAAAAACATTATTGCAGGTTCAGCGCACCTTCAATTTAAGTGTATAGTATAAATATAGCATCTACAAGATAAAAACGCGCCGCGCTAGCCCTTTCGCTTAACAATGGGAGTAGTATAGGCGTCAAGTTAAGGCAAAGGAAAACGGAACGACGTGGCGCTCGCAGAGCGAGCGCCACGTATCACAGCCTTCCTGAGCATAATACGCCTTTACTGCGTCGTTATCTCCTGGAAGGTTGTATACTTCGCGGTTACACCGTTCTGCAACTGCACACGCACGCCACAATAGCCACTCGCGTAGTTGCTATCGTTAGCCGTCACCATCCAGTTCGTCGGCTCGATCTGGCCTGCTGACCAGGCACGCGCGGTAAGCGTCGTACCAGTAATACTGAAGCGTATAAAGTACCCGCTATTCGACGAGGCGGTGAACTTCGCCGTAGCCAGCGGCGTCGAACTGCCCGCCCTCTGAATGACCAGGTTACTGCCATCGATATAGGCCCGGTACCAGTGACTATTGTCGGTCCAGTGCAGCACGGCCCCCATGTTGCTGTTGCCACTCGAATAGCTGCTCATCAGGCCACTGAACAGCACGCTCACGTTCGTTGCGCTGCTGCCCAGCTCGGCTGTATAACTGCTATTGTTACTGGTGCTCGTGACAACGCCGATATTATTGGTGATGGAGAAGGCATTGCTCGTATTCGCATCGCCGCTCCAGGTCGTACCGCTCGAAGCCGTGCCCCAGAGGCGCTGAGAGCTACGATGGAATGTATCAATATTGACCAGATTGTAGGGAGCCGCCGACAGATCAAGCGCTATGTTGTAGACATCGGGCGAACCCATTCCCGTCACCAGATCGTAGCCCGTGCCCGCCTGATAATTAGTAAGCTTCGACTTATCAATGGTTGGATTTAAGAGACTGAAGCCCGAGAAGGCCGCCAGCGGATTTGTCGTGCCCGTAGTGATGTCATGGAACGGCGCGTAGGTCGGCTGGGAATTGAAGAGGCTGTACAGGGCCGGATTTGCCAACCCCATCGGAGGCGCGCCCTGGCTCTGTAAATACTGATTGATGAGCAGCGCGGCAGCGGCCCACACCGGGGCAGCAGCGCTCGTTCCGCCCACGGTCTGCCAACCGGAGCTGTCACAGACCGTACAGTAAATGGCATCACCGGTAGCGGAATTGACATCTCCCTCATCAGCATTCGCTGAAACATCCGGTATCTGGCGACAATACTTGCCTGAACTGGCATTGCACGGCTTCGCCGAACTGAACGCGTTAATAATGCCCGGAACGCGCTGCCAACCCGGCATAGTCCAGTACGAACTGATACCGCCGCCGCTGCCCGTACCCATCTCGCCATGCAGATTGTCATAGATATCTGACCATCCAACCTCGCTTTGATATGTATTATCTGCATTGACGCTCAGGGTAGTACCACCGACGGAGGTCACGTAGGGATCACTGGCAGGCACGCCAACCTGCAGGTTGGTATCCTTGCAATCGTAGGCACCGGCATCACCGGAGGCCGCAAAGAACGACATCCCCTGCGCCGCGCCCTGCTTCAACATAGCGTCCACCGTCTGCCACTCTCCACCGAGAGCAGCATTCGATTCGCATTCCGCCTCCCAACTGATGCTGACCACCTGCGCTTTATTGTCATTCACGATCTGGCTCAGCACATCATTGAAGCTCGATGTACTCGGGTCTGCACCTTCATAGACAAGGGCGTTGGCATGCGGTGCCAGACCCAGCAGTACCTCCAGGTCCAGTGTAGGCTCGACCGCGTACTGCCCGGCAACGCCGGTCGCATTCTTCACTTTAATCGTCGTTATATTTGGAACAGCTAATGTACCGCTCGACTGGTTTGTGCTCGTCGTCGTTGTCGTCGCCGTACCCGTAGGTGTCACGGCTACCGGAGTTGTCGCCGTTGCCGTTGGGTTTGGGACGCCAGCGTTCGCGGCTGCCGGAGTTGGCGTAGATGCGGTCGTTGGTGTATTCGTCGGCGCAGTTGTTGGGGTTGCGGCTGGCGTATCCGTCGGCGTCGCCACTGAGCCAGCGACACCAGCATTTGCAGCGGTCGTTGGCGTTGCAACAGGCGTGTCCGTCGGCGTCGCGGCTGCTGTTGCCGTCGGTGTTACAGCTGGCGTTGGAGCAGTCGTCGGCGTCGCGGCTGCCGTTGGCGCGGGTGTTGTGGTTGGCGTGGGTGTGCTCGTCGGCGTCGTGGTCGTCACAGTGGACGAGAGCGTATTCAAGTTATAAGACTGGTAGTAGGAATTTACATCGCTCTGCTGAAAACCATCCAACTCCAGCAAAGCAACCGACTGGTTATCACCCAGAATGCCCTGATTATATAAAGAGGCGAAATCGTATGCCTTTGACAGCGCGGCAGGCCCATAGCCGACAGGAGTATCAGCAAAATGCTTGTTCTTCTCCATGTAAAGAGGATGGAGCTTCTCGCTGCTATCCAGGCCGCTGACGCTCGTAATAACAGTTTTGAGCTTCTTCGGAATCTTCAAGGCCGCATTATTGGCATAAAAGGTACTATTGCCCTTCTTATAGATATTGATTTTAATACCAAACGTTTGCTCGGCCTGGGCGACGCTACAGGATACATCGACCAGAAGATTGTTGGCTGCAACGTGCGTAACGATGCAACCATTGCTCTGTAGAAAAGACGTTACCTGGTCAACCTGGTCGCTGGTAGGCGCAAAAAGTTGCGTGAAATGAGCGGGTGCAATATAGTGCCTGTACATTGGCGACTTAGGATTGTACACATCTTGCAGAAGCGTATCCAATGTCGCCGTGTTTTGTAGCTGCAAACCAACGGCTAATCTTAGTTGCTGAGATCCGACAGCGGCCTGCACAAACTTTGCATGTTGTGTAGATGGATTGACCGTTACCGTACTTAAAGGTACCGGCGTGTTATCATCTGCCTGCGCTGTAAAGTGCAGGGTTGTAAAACCAGCTCCAATCAGAATCACCAGAGAGGTGATAATAAGAATGTATAGAGCTATACGTCTTCTTCGCATGTTTCTCCCCCAAGATAATACGAAATCCTTACATAGCTTCCCGCCTCGGAAATTGAATGTACGTACCAGGTGAGCGCTTTTTTACTTGTTCAATACAACGGTAGCTCGTAAAGCTTTCTCCCTCCGCGCCACCAGGACAAAAGAGTTATGCAAGAGTACCCGGACAGACAGAGTATCTACTAGCAGTCACAGTACTATATAAAAGAAGTCCTACTCGCAATGACGCACAAATGGGTGTTCAGTAACAGGAGAAGTAGAAATGCATGAAGTGCAGGTACTTTTGGTTGGGGTAGAAAAAAGCTCTACCCTGTGGCGCTAAAACAGGGTAGAGCTATGTAGCAAAGAAGCGTTTATTGTGGGGTGTCCTTCGTCTCGTTTGGAGCATTGTGACCGCCGACCGCATCGTAGGCAGGATCGAGTTCGCGCTGCTGGGCGCGGTCCTGCACGGATGATTGCCGCTGCGCCAGCTCCTGGTGGTTCGCTTCATGCTGCGGTTTTGATGCGGCATCCTGTTCCTGGACCGGTGTCTGCTCCTGCGCCTTCTGGTCAGCGCGCTGTGCCTCTTCTTCCCTGGCCGTTTGCTGTGCATCCGCGCTCTCACGCGTCAGGGGAGCGTCGCGCGTCTTGAGCGCCTCCGGGGTCATCATCGGGTCCTGTTGCATCGCTGCCTGCTGCCGATCCGTCGTCTTGCCCTTCGCCGCCAGGCTCTTATCGTGGAACAGGTAGTGCGACTGCATGGGATCGAGCGCGCCAGCGGGTGCCTGCTCCACCATCTGCGCGAAGTGGTCGAGATCCTTCTGCATCACCGCGTCAAAATGGCCGCCGAAGCCAAGTGTCTCCACGGCATTCCCCACGGCACCAACGGGCGGAATATAGTAAATGAACACATCGACCAACGTCTGATCGGGTCCCGAGGGAGTAAATTTCACCTTGCCGGAGTTCTCCAGCCCGCTCGTCGAACGCCAGCCGATCTGCTGATCCGTGACCCAACCCTCATTTACCGCATCCCACTCGTGACTACCAAGCACGTTCGCCACCCAATGGCTGCGCTGCTCGTCGTAGTACGTCACCTCTTTGACAAAACTCATAAACTTGGGGAAGTCATTAAAATGGGTAAACAACGCGTAGACCTGATGCACTGGCGCGTTCACTTTTACAGCTGCATGATGTTCTGCCATGACACTTTTTCCTCCTTACTAAGGAGTAGCACGCATGGATGAGAGGATAAGTTTCGCATGAAGTGTAACAAGCTGGCGCGCCCAGCAGGATTCGAACCTGCGGCCTGCGCTTTAGAAGAGCGATGCTCTATCCACTGAGCTATGGGCGCACAAATCTCCTCCGGGAATGCAGTTCGCCCCCAGAATTGTTATCATAATAACAAGTCTCATCACGGCCTGTCAAGCATTTTCCCGCTGAAGTCATGACTGGTACAAATTCGTGTTTTATACTCTAGAGGACAGTAGCATAAAATAGGCAATATGCCCAGTCGCGAGCGCGTATATGCCTTGACAAGGGCCGTGGGAAAGCCTATAATACAATCAAATCCGAGTCACTAAGTAAGGATTATGGCAAGTAAAATAATCCTGGGAAGCAGACGGCTTCCTGTGTTTGGGAATAGACAAATCAGCCAGCGAGTGGAGTGAAGCAATGAGTCAGGCATTCGAACTGGAACAAGGCGCGTATAGTGCAGGGTTCCACGTTGCTGAAAACTATGCATACAAGTCCGAAAAAGGACTGAGTGAGAAGGTCGTCGCGCAGATTTCCGAGATGAAGGGCGAACCAGCCTGGATGCGGGATTTCCGTCTTAAGAGCCTGAAACTCTTTGAGAAACGTCCCATGCCGACGTGGGGTGCCGATCTCTCGGGCATCAATTTCGACGATATCTACTATTATATTAAGCCGGTCGCGCAGCAGGGGAAGAACTGGAACGAGGTTCCTGCCGAGATCAAGGATACGTTCGATCGTCTGGGCATTCCACAAGCTGAGCAGAAGTACCTGGCGGGCGTGACGGCGCAGTACGAGAGCGAGGCCGTGTACCACAAGGTGCGCGAAGACCTTGAGAAATTGGGTGTGATCTTCACCGATATGGATACGGCCCTGCGCGAGTATCCCGATATCATCAAAGAGCATTTCGGCACCGTGATTCCGCCGTCCGATAATAAGTTCGCCTCCCTCAATAGCGCGGTGTGGAGTGGTGGCAGCTTTGTGTATGTGCCGGAGAATGTGCGCGTGGAGATTCCACTGCAGGCGTACTTCCGCATCAATGCACAGAACATGGGCCAGTTCGAGCGCACGCTGATTATCGCGGCTCCTGGCTCCTATGTCCATTATGTCGAGGGCTGTACCGCTCCGACGTATGCCAGCGACAGCCTGCACAGCGCGGTCGTCGAGATCAAGGTGATGGAGGGCGCGCGCGTCCGCTACACCACGATCCAGAACTGGTCGAAGAACGTCTATAATCTCGTGACCAAGCGCGCCGCCGCCTATCGGGATGCGACGATGGAATGGGTCGATGGCAACCTCGGTTCGAAGGTGACGATGAAGTATCCGGCGGTCCTGCTGATGGAGCCGGGCGCTCGTGGCGATGTCCTCTCGGTCGCCTTTGCCAATAACGGCATGCACCAGGATGCGGGCGCGAAGATCACGCACCTTGCTCCGCATACGACCTCGCAGATCCTCTCGAAGTCGGTCTCGAAGGGCACTGGTCGCGCATCCTATCGCGGGCTGGTTCGCATCAATCCGGGCGCGCACCACACGAAGTCGAGCGTGCGTTGTGATGCTCTGCTGCTCGACGAGGATGCACGCACCGATACCTATCCGACCATTCGCGTCGAGGAGAACCAGACCGAGATCGGCCACGAGGCAACTGTCTCGCAGGTCGGCGAGGACCAGCTCTTCTACCTGATGAGCCGTGGCCTCGACGAGTCCGAAGCCTACTCCCTGATCGTCAATGGTTTCATTGAGCCGATCACCAAAGAACTTCCGATGGAGTACGCGGTCGAGCTGAACCGCCTGATCCAGCTGGAGATGTCGGGCAGCGTGGGCTAGACCAAGGTATTAATAAAACTAATGGGGATCATTTGTTTGATGATCCTCATTTTTTCAGTTATTGAGGGCATTTCCTGATTGGAAAAAAGTGGGTAAACTCCTCTGATAAGGAGCATTGATATGACGAAAATCCATCTCGACACAGACATTGGCGGCGATATGGACGATCTGTGCGCTCTCGCGATGCTTTTAAAATGGCCCGATCTTGAAATTACGGGCGTGACCACCGTGTCCGACGAGCAGGGAAGGCGGGCGGGCTATGTGCATTATGTCTTGAACTTGATGGGGCGTACTGATATCCCATTTGCAGCCGGGGCCGATGTCTCTGGAGGGTATTACCGCTACAAATTGGAGTATCCACCTGAAGAAGAAAACTGGCCCGAACCCATCTCGCCTCGGCCAGGTTCGCCAGACAAAGCTGTATCACTCCTCAAGCGCAGTATCGAGCAAGGCGCAGTCATCGCCGCGACCGGGCCATTTACCAACTTGATGCTGTTGGAAAAAACGTATCCTGGCATTCTGAAGCAAACTAACTTATTTCTAATGGGCGGTCATGTGTTCGACGCTCCAGCTGGATATCCGCAGTGGAGCAAAGAGATGGACTACAACATCCAGATTGATATTCATTCCGCGCACTACGTCCTGGAACATGCCAACCCTACGCTTGTCCCTATAACGGTCACCTGCCAGACTGCCTTGAGACGAGCCTATCTTCCGAGACTGGCCCAGGCAGGGCGTCTGGGGCAACTCATCGTACGGCAAGCGGAACTCTGCGCCCGGAGCGATCAGTACGAACAACGCTATGGGGAAACCTGTCCAGAGCTACCCAGAGACATCATCAATTTTCAACATGACCCATTGACCTGTGCCATTGCTTCAGGTTGGTACGAGGGCGTTGAGATCAAGACGGTTCCTCTCAAGTTAGAAATAAGAGATGGCTGGTTGTATGAGATTCCCGACAGCGCTGGAACTCCTACACGGATTGTCACAAAGATTGATGGCAATACATTTAATGAGTATTGGTGTGATACTCTCTGCCGTTAATGGTTTTTCGCACAAATCAATTGCCAGCGAAGAAGAGCTTATAGCAATCGGCCTGGAAATATGCATCAATGATGCAGTATTTCCCAGGCCATTTGCTGTTTCCTTCCCTCGAAATTATGAGGTCGTAGTAGTCCCCCCTCCATTATTCGCCGCAGACTGCCCGTCTGTATTCGGCGCGTTAGCGACCAGCGAAGAGACGCTGTTAGGAGATGAGCTGGGTTCGACTATCACCTTTGTCGTGGGGACGGTCGGACCGGCGCTGCTCGGGCTTGGCTGCGGCGGGGGACCGGAGGCGCGGAAGGAGATGAACTTGTTCAGCACGTCGAACCAGAAGGGCGAGCCCAGCGAGATGGCGAACGTGGTTGCCAGCAGGCCAACAATCTTCAAAATCCAGCCCCAGACATCACCGGGCAGGACGGCGGCGCTCCAGCCGATCTGCGGCTGAAACTTCTCGACGTTGCTGACCAGCGTGGTCAGGCTGGCATTTGCTGCATTCGTGGCGGAACCCTGGGCGGCGGAGATGATAGTGGAGCGGATGACGGCATCGTTTGAAAGACTGGTGATGAGGGAAAGGGTGTCGATATTCAGGCCGACGACGATGACGAGTCCCAGAATGAAGATGATCAGTTGCACGCGCCGCTTGTACCAGCCCGAAACACGGTCCATCGTGTCGTTGAACCATTTTTCTACGGCAATGATCTCTTTAGCAACGTCGCCATCGGCTTTATTGATGATCGCTGCCAAAGCCGGGGGAACTGCCGCCTGATTCGCCTTGTAATCCTTGACGAGATCGGTGCTCATTACGGCAATAGCAAAGATATCCGCCGGGATATACGAGGGCTTGCGCGGCTTGCTACTGGCAGCGTCCTGAGAGAGACCTTTGATCAGCGGATTGTCGTACACTTGCTGTAACATAGTTTTAGCGGTCGCCAGATTGGCGGATGTGTCATTGGTTGGTGAAGAGACCAGCATATTTTTTATGCCATTCTCAAGCGTCTTTGCGCGCAATGACAACACGCGGGTAATGACCTGCTCGTTAATGGTTGTGCAGAGCAGGCTCAGAATCAGGTAGACAAAGACAATGCTTGTAGCTACCTCGAGTACGTTGGAACCAAACATATGCACCTCGGCTACATAACTAAAATGGTGAATGAAAATGAATGCACTCTGGTAAAACAGTCGGAATATGGAACGATATACTATATACGTTCTTTCCTACCAGTTTTAACAC